>JAABUN010004519.1_pt1 | contig 18801 bp, 17 predicted proteins | sample 5559311 | NCBI WGS metagenome assembly JAABUN01 (sample SAMN10711877, study PRJNA513370) | rock metagenome | isolation source: Antarctica rocks | place: Antarctica: Victoria Land, Siegfried Peak sud | reverse complement strand
TCAAACACATAGACACCCGGCATGTTATAGGCAATATTGCTCTGCTCAAACTCGCTCAGTATCCATAACCGCCGCTGCGATGAGGATAATATATAACCCTCCTGATCACCCGCACGAGGGATCATCACAAATGCGGTCCGCTGTGCCTCCGCTATATATTGCGCCTGATCCTCCAGTATCGTCCGGCTAAACAGGTCTCTTAATTTTATCTTTACATCGAACTCCTTGCGTATTTGATTAACCAGCCTCGTAGCCTTCAGGCTATGGCCCCCCAAATCAAAAAAATCATCCTTGATCCCTACCCGCTCACGGCCCAGGATCTCCTCCCAGATTGCTACCAGCTTCTCCTCTGTCCGGTTACGGGCACCAACATACGTAGCCCCTGAAGAGATCTCCATACCTTCAGGATCCGGTAACCTTTTTCGGTCAAGCTTCCCATTGGAGGTCAGCGGCAACTCATCGAGTTGCACATAATGAGAGGGAACCATGTACGATGGAAGACTCCTGCCAAGATGCAGCCGGATCTCCGATATATTTAATTTCTCTTTGCTTACCAGATAAGCGATCAGCTCTTTGTCTTCCGATCCGTCGCCCCTGACCACCACCGCTGCCGCCGTGACATCACCGGATTGCTGCAACACACTCTCGATCTCTCCCAACTCCACCCGGTAGCCACGGATCTTCACCTGGTCATCCTTTCTGCCCAGGAACTCTATATTCCCGTCACTCAGCCACCTGCCAAGATCACCCGTGCGGTACATCCGCTCCCCTTCACGAAATGGATTACTCACAAACTTCTCCGAGGTCAGTTCCGGACGGTTCAGATATCCACGAGCCAATCCCACTCCCCCAATGCAGATCTCTCCAGATATTCCAATTGGCACCTGCAGATCACTGGAATCTAATATATAAATTTGTGTATTCCATATAGGCCGTCCGATCAGGATCTTTGGATCGGATCTGGATGTTGTATAATAAGTAACATCAACGGAAGCTTCGGTGGGACCATATAAATTGTAGACAGGAATATCTACTTTCCCATACCAGTTTTCGGTTACGTTTATTGATAATGATTCTCCGCTTGTAATTACTTTTCTAAGAGTCTTTAACCGGTCGCCTATGTCTTTTGCTTCAAATAAAGAATACATAAAAGCATTTAACATACTGGGTACAAAATGAAGGCAGGTAATCTTTTGTTCTTCTATCAATGATAAGATACGCTCTGGCGAGTCGATATCCGCGGTTTGGCAAAGCACCATTTTAGCTCCCATACACAAGGGCATAAATATCTCCCATACAGACACATCGAAAGTAAATGTTGTTTTCTGCAGTATGATGTCTTCCGTACTAAAGGCATACTGCTGCCACATCCATTCTATACGGTTGATAACACCCTGCTGCTGCAGCATACACCCTTTAGGTTTTCCTGTTGATCCAGAAGTGTAGATCACATAAGCAAGGTCGGTTGGCTTATTAACAGGTATGAGATGCTCATCAGTGAAATTGTCTTTCTGTAGCTTAAATCTTTCCAATTCCTGCTCATCTATAACCAGTTTGCACTTGCTATCAAATACTATATAATCAATGCGTTCCTGTGGATATAAAGGATCTATGGGCACATAGGCACCACCTGATTTTAATACTCCGAGAATAGCTATGATCATCCATTCGCTACGTTCAAGCTTTATTGCAACTATATCATCAGCTTTAACGTTATAAGTGTTCCTTAAGTAGCCGCCTAAGAGCGTGGATCGTTCATTCAAATCTTTATATGTAAAGGTCGATTCGCCAAATTGTAGTGCAATCTTATGAGGTGTTTGTTTTACCTGCCCTTGGAATAGATCTATGATTGTTTTATCGTTAGAATATGCTGCCTCGGTATTGTTAAACGCAAATAAAGTTTGTTTTTGTTCCTGATCGGTTATTTCAATTAGGCGGATCAATTTTTCCGGACATTCAAGAACCTGACTAATAATATATATGTAGGATTTAAAATACTGTACAATGGTATCCTCTTTGAATAGTTTTGTTGCATACTCAATCTCAAGATAAAATTTGTTTTCAGGCTCGCTCCCAAAGATGAAGCTAAAATCAAACTTAGATGAAGTATTAGCATATGAAGATCTGGTGAAAGCGTACAGGTATGCGTCAAGTGGATGTAATTCAAAGCCATATTGCTTCTTTAAACTTATTCTGCCGTCACCAATGGCTGCATTTTGAATCACCATAAGAACATCAAATAGCGGGTTTCTTGCTGGATCCCATGTTAAGTTTATATCATCAATGATTTTATCTAAGGGATAATCCTGGAATTCGAATGCTTTATTGGAATTTTCAGACACGCGCTTCACTAATTCCAGGAAGGTATCTTCAGCATAAATCTCCGCACGTAGTGGCAATGTGTTGACGTATAAACCAATTTGCTTTTCAAGATCAAAGTGGTTCCTGCCTGATACAGGGCTTCCGATCATAATATTATTTTGACCCGAGAATTTTTGCAGCAGAACGGTCAATGTAGACCGTAAAAAAATAAACGGTGTAATCCGATTTGTCTTACAAAAACCCAATATGCCAGTAGAAATATTTTCATCCAGATAAAATTTAGATACTGCCCCCTGGAAAGATTTTACAGTTGGCCTGAGGTAATCCGTGGGCAGGATCAACGGATCAAAATGACCAGTAAATTGAGTTTTCCAAAAATCTTTTGAATTTTGTCCCCTAATTCCTTCCATTTTTTGACCAAACCAGCTGGAGTAATCTTTATACTGGATTACTAACGGATTGACACCAACGTCTTTATTTTCACAGAAAGTCTTATAATAATGCATGATTTCCTGCAAAAGTACTGCTACAGACCAGCCATCACTTATAATATGATGTAAGCCAAGAAGCATAGCATGCTCCTGATCTGATAGTTTAAAAATTTTTACTCTGATCAGCGGGCCTTGTTCTAGGTTAAACTTCCAATTACCCGATCTTTCAACCTCAGTTGCTAAACGTTGTTTAATATCATCAAATTGACTGAAGTCTTCAAATTCAACTTCAAATGAAATATCGTCCAATACCACCTGCCTGATCTCCGAATCAATTTCTTTAAATACCGTTCGTAAACTTTCATGTCTTTGAATTGACAATCGGAATGCCTTACCAAGGTTCTCTGTAACAACAGTTCCATTTAAATAAAGGGGTGTTATAATATTGTAAGCGCAGCTGGCTACCTCGAATTGATTCAATAACCACATTCTTTTTTGTGCGTTGGAGGCAGGATAACTTTCTTGTTGTGAAACAGTAGGAATTGGAGCTGAAGCCGAATTGTCTGCAGATTCTTGTAAAAAGGCGATTAGTTCATGTTTAAGGGCTTTTACTTTTTCAATGAATTCAGTAGTTAAATTCTCGGTATCACCAACCAATTTTAACTGATCGCCGCTTAAGCTGGGAACTACATTTTGCCTCTTAAATTCCGATATAATTTCCCGTGTGTTCATATGGTAATCTCCTTTCCAAAAACATGTTTGTGGTTCAACCACATCATGCTTTCTATGATATTGTTAAGGCCCATTAAAGTATTATCCTGAAATACTTTTGACGCATCCAGTGGAATATTTAAATCTTTATTTATTGTATTTATCAATTCCATCGCCATAAGTGAATCGATTCCAATATCTGTTAACTCGATCTTTTCTTCAAGCAGGTGTAGATGCAGGTCTCCACTTTTACACTCTATGATGTTTATTAAATATTTTTTTATCGAGTCGTGGTCCTCGTTTTTGATAACTTCTTCCAGGAGAAGATGATCCTTTTCTTTTCTTGTCCATTTCTTTGACAATTCCAATTTTGAACTGATAGAGTATAATTCGTCACACTGATAGTTATCCTTGCATTTAATACGTTGCAATTTGCCGCTTGTTGTTCTAGGAATACTCAGAGGAGTTGTTAATACAATATCATATGGACTAACTCCAAAGCAGCCTGTTATTTTTTGATCGATAGACCGGATAACATTTTCAGCGTCGAGATTTTTTAGGGAGGTTCTTTTTATCTCAGCCACGACAGCGAAGTGACCCTCCCAATTATTTATTCCAAATACCGCTACTCCATTGGGTTCAACGGCAGTATGGCTTTCCGATGCAACTTCTTCAATATCGTATGGATAATAATTCTGTCCGCGTATAATAAGCATTTCTTTAAGTCTTCCCTGAACAAAAAGCGCTCCTTTATAAATAAAACCAAGGTCTCCAGTCTTTAGAAATAGTTCACCATCAAGATCATAAAAAAAACCACTATTGTCTTTATTCCAGTAGCCTGCCGCAACACTTTCTCCTGCGATGCATATCTCTCCCTCCTGCATTTCATCACATTCTTTTCGACTAATGCTAGAAATTATCTTAAGTTTTATTCCAGCAGCAATCCCACCTGAGCTTACAATTGATTGGGCCTGGGGATCAGACTTATCGGCCAGCGTTATTTTTCCATTAGAGATCAACTTCTCCTTAATAAAAATTTCCAAAGGATGGGAATCACTTTTTTCGCCCGATACTAGTAAGGTAGCTTCTGCTAAACCATAGCAAGGATAAAACGCATTTCGTTCGAATCCTGCAGATTTAAAATAGCTGCTGAAGCGATGAATGGTTTCGGATCGTATAGGTTCAGATCCGTTATACGCTACAATCCAGCTTGATAGATCGAGCGTGGACAACTCGGTTGAAGGTATTTTATTTACACATAGATCATACGCAAAATTAGGTCCGCCGCTATGTGTAACCCTATATTTTGATATATTTTGCAACCATCGTTGGGGTGCCTGCATAAAATGAAAGGGTGACATTAAAACACAGGTACATCCCACGTAAATCGTGTGCAGGATATTTCCAATCAGTCCCATATCGTGATGAAAAGGAAGCCATGAAAAGATCACCGATTCTTTACTACAGCCAAAAGTTTTCTCAATTAATAGTTGGTTGTGATTTAAGTTTTTATGACTAATAATGACTCCTTTTGGCTTTCCGGTTGAACCCGAAGTATACTGAATGAACGCAGTTTCATGCAGCGTCGGTTTTTGGGTTATACCAGCATCATCTAACTGCTGGCCCATGTCTATAGAAATAATTTTGACGTTATTCAATGCCAGGGAACTTCCCAAACCCTGTTGAAGATGAGCAACAGAATAATTTTTACAGAGAATAGCGGAAGCCGCTGCATCGTCAATGATACTATTTAGTCTTTTAAATTGCTTGTTACCTTTAACATAGGACACCGGCACGGGAATAATTCCTGCATACTGACAGGCCAGAAAAGAAATAATGAATTTCAGTGTATCCTGATATACAAGCAAAACTCTCTCATCGTTCAATTGCATATGGCTTAGCTGACAGGCCAGCCCTTTCACGGCTGTGCATAGTGTTTCATAGGATATCTTGTTATCTGGCTCTTCACCATCCCCCAGTATCACAAATGCTATGGCATCCGGAAGCTTACGTGCATGAGCAAGTAAACGGGCAATGCTACTATCTTCATTGTTGTTCATGAGACTTTAAAATTTATTAGCTTTTTATTTAATTCAGAGATAGATCGGGTTGTTATAGTCAAAATTCAGATAAACTGTACCCTTACCCCAGCCAGTTAGGTTTACCGGCTTTTGTAGCTTATCGTTTTCTTTATATTTGATGAAATTTGAGCAAACGCTATAGGCAAGGACCAACTGCATATAAAAAGAGGTATCCCGGTCGATTTTTTTCCAAACTGATTTTTTTTCGCCGTTACCAGAAATAAGCAATTGATCAGATTCTTCCAAATACATTTCCGACTCCGTATCAGATAAAAGAAGCCCTTTATCAAGCGGTTTACTCTTTCCCTCTTTATATCCTTCCTTTTCCGTATACCATCCTTGCATCCTTGATGTTACATCTTTTCGAATGCTTTCATTGAAATGATAGGTCACTTGATAATAGATATAGTCTTTCATCAAATACAGGATTATCACCTTTTTCTTCATGATGTCGTTTGCCTGTATCTGTATGTACATATTCTCCAGACGGTTTACCAGTTGGTAGTTCTTTAGCCTGTTTTCAATTGAATGACTAATGAATTTCATATAGTCCCGATCCTCAATGAAAAACTCGACTCCGCCTGCTTTCACCATCCGGTTGACCAGATCAACATCGTCCATTCCATACTCTTGCAAGGCTTCATCAAAACCTCTTACTGTGGCAAAAAGCTGCTTGTGAAACGAAAGTTTTCCACCGAGGTCCCCATGCGTTCTGGCATCCGTTTCGGAAGCTCTAACGAGGGAGTTGTTTCCGTTGCGGGAAAAAACTGAGTCGATCCAGGAAACAAAATTTGGTCCTGCATAATTATCCGCGTCAATCATACAAAGAATATCACCTGTTGATAGATTGGAAGCCATATTTTTAGAATGCGAAATATTGAAATAAACCGGCTCCTTCGTTTGATAATACTTTAGAACACCGGATTCAATGTAGTCCAGCATGTTAGCACGTACCCAATTATCAAGATCATCGGCAGAATTATAATCAAGAAGTACGAATTCAATATTACGAAAACCTAAATTCTCGCGGATGTTAACGAGCAGGGTCTCACGGATATGATGTAGTCTATTCATCGATACGGTACAAACCGATATTTTATTCATATTCGCCTATATTAATACGTAGAATAAATAAGTAGCTTGTCTCTCCGCAATCCATTATCTCCCGGAAATCATACAGAAATAAAATGAATTTTTTCAGCACACCGCAAATAATAGCGCTGGGTCTTTAGCTTAATATAAGACAGGGAAAAGCTATCGCTAAAGTAAGTAACAGCTTATACTGATATTCTCTTTCTGCATTCATTCAAATATGTTGTAGCTGGATACTCCTATAAAATTCTTGGCTGCTCCAAGAATACATCTCAGGATGTGTTTTAGGGGAGTATAAATTCTATAAGCAAAAATCAATTTTTTCAAAGATGTTCGCAATAGTATTAACCGCAAATTTTGTTTCGGTTATTTCGAAATATTCAGACGCGAGTTCAATTGAATTTTACTTAAATACTTGAATTAATTAATAAGTTTTGAAAATATAATAAGGAGTGTATACAACGAACTGAGCGATAATTATATACAAGCGAATACCGATATCACCAAATAACAGTAACGAGTTCACAGAGCCGAATACTGCCGTTTACTAAACAGCTAGTGTTAAGTTAAATGTACAGGGCGGACGCATCTAAATTTTAAACAGCTAGAAATCAATCTGTTTTAAATTTAATAAACCTTAATGTGATTTTGTTAGTTATTAAGAACCAATAACTTAAGAATTTAGATGCGTTTGCCTTGGTTAAATGTAATATGACGTATTAATTAGTATAATTGTAAAACACTTTACAAATGATACGTTATACTATTAAATTAACCAAAGCCGAAGTAGAAGAATTAATGGCTATAATTAATAAGGGTTCACATACTTCTCAAACTTTCCGCGTTGCTTAAATACTTTTAAATTGTGATGAAGGAAAGTATTCTGAAAAAGTAACCAATGAGCAAATAAGTAAGGTGCTGAAAGTAGGAATGCGAACGATAGATAGGGTTAAGAAAAAGTTTTTGGAAGAAGGATTTGAGGCAGTGTTAGATAGGCGACCTACGACGCGTGTATATGAAAAGAAAATGGACGGGGATACTGAGGCGAAGCTTATAACCCTATGTTGCAGTGAACCACCTAAGGGCTTTGCTAAATGGTTATTGAGATTATTAGCTGACAAGATGGTAGAATTAAAGTATGTTGAAAGCATTACGCATGTAAGGGTAAGAAACGTACTAAAAAAAACGAACTTAAGCCTTGGAAAGTAAAGGGATGGGTGATACCACCTCAGCCCAACAGTGAGTTTGTGGCAAATATGGAATTAGTGTAGGATGTATATAAAAGGCCCTATGATGCTGATTATCCGGTAGTTTGCATGGATGAATCGCCAAAGCAGTTAATAGAAGAACTGCGGCCATCAACTAAAATGAGGCCAGATCAGGATGCAAGAATGGATTATGAGTATGTAAGAAATGGAGTGGTAAATATATTTATGGCTAATGAGCCCTTGAAAGGAAAACGAATTGTGGAGGTTACAGAATTTAAGACAAAAAAAGATTGGGCAGCATTCATTAAATGGATTGCAGATAAGGAATACCCGGGAGCTAAAAGAATAACATTGGTAATGGATAATTTTAATACTCACAGTGCATCAGCATTTTATGAAACCTTTGAGCCGGCAGAAGCAAAAAGGCTTTGGGATAGATTTGAATTTGTATATACCCCTAAACATGGCAGTTGGTTAAATATGGCCGAAATAGAATTACACGTTTTAAATGGGCAATGCCTCAACAGGCATATATCCACTATGAAGAAAATTAAGGACGAAGTTGAAGCATGGCAAACCAATAGGAATAATAAGAACAGTAAAATAAATTGGCAGTTTACAAATAAAGAAGCAAGGGTAAAACTTAAAAAGCTATATCCGTCAATTCAGGATTAACTTAACACTAGTAACTAATAGATTTACTTAGCTTTGTTGAATGAATTATAATTAACTCAACAAAAATTATTGTTTAATTGATATTTATTCTTTAAGCCGCTGCTTTGACCTTGATAGTTTTGGGCATTCCAAGTGCGCCATCTTTTTTAAAGCATAACATCTGATCTTTACTTCCACTTCCTGCCTTAGCAATTTTCTGTAAAAGAGACGCTCTCCAAATATGTTTTTAAGCCGATACATAGTAGACTCTGCTATGCTTCTCCTGTGGAGGCTCTTGACTGACCTCCTTGTATACTTTCTTTTTATCAGAAGAAAGATAAGGCCGATTATTCCACCATGCAAAGCACCGTTGCTGTTCCCTTCTTTATCCTGCCTTCTATCTGAGCTAGCAAAAACCCTACCATGGCTGCATCATCTATACTGTTGGTTGTCATGGCACAACTCTCTATCTCCCTTGTGCTTTCATCCCCTGTTAGGTGGATCTTTCTCCAGGTGCGGTGCTTTGCCCCCATGCTGACGAACCTTCCATTTCCCTTCACCATACACTTTTACTTTGGTGCTGTCTATAACCAGCTACCTGCCATCTTTGGCACTTCCCTTTACTTCAACACTTAAACCCTTGCACCGGCGGATGATCACACTGTAATCGGGAACCTTCACCTCCCAGCTCAGCCTGACTTATCAGGGACTCCAGAAAAAACCGTGGGTCTGCTGATAGCCCGGGTGATACTCCTGCCTGACAATGCAGGGCCATCTCAATACAGCTATTGGAGTACTGATACTGAGCACCCTTTTGCTTTTCTCCCTTGGTAGTACCATTGCTTCTCTATTTCATCTGATATCCATACCTGCAAGGCACCCCTTTGCTTTGAGGCTTGGTTAAACACATTTTATAACTTTATAACAGCTATGCTTGTAGCCTTTGGACGGTTTGGTTTTTTTTGCTTCACAACACAAAATTCCAACCGTCCTAAAAAAAACATATAGGATATGAAAGAAAAACATGGTGTCAAAACCACAATTAGTCTTTTAAAGTATTCCCGCCGCCGCCGCGTCATTAATGATCTTCACTTTCAGCCATTGACAACTCACACAACAATAAGATAATTCTGCGAACGTATTAGCTCCTTTCTTAGATACAATAACTATATCAAACTGTTCACCTATCATTCCCTTTGTATCAAGCGTGATTTCTGACAGATTAGTAAAACACGATAGACAGCCTATTGATACACAAAGTCTTTTAGCGTGTCCTTTGCCACCAGTAATATGTATAATGACCTGCTAATCTGAATTAAAGTGTATTAATTTGTTTAAAACCAATACTACTTTTACAATTATTCAAAAAGATGACCACAAGTGGGAACTTTCATACAGGCATTAAATATTCCTCTGGCACCGTAAGTATTATATTTCTTTTTAGTAGATCAACCCGCACCAACACCTTCTGTTTACTGTCACATTGAACCACTTCGCACGAAAGGCCAGTAAAAGCTCCATTTTTAATGACCAACCACTGGCCCTGCTGGAACTGGTTCTCAGTAACTTCAATATCTTGTGTCTGGCTAACAACCAACTTTAAATTGTTAATAACTGCCTCACTCACGGTTGCTACCTCTTTACCGAATTTCACATAGTATAAAGCGCCTTCTGTGTTTATAGCTTTATAGTAATCTTCAATTGTATTTAAATAAGTAAATACATAGGACGGAAAAAGGGGCTCACTGACAAATTTCCTTCGATCGTGCCATACTCTGAGTACCTTTCTTGTTGGTAAAAAAGAATGAATATTGATTTCGCATAATCTCGCATGAACTTTCTTCTCATGGCGTGGCCGGGTATAAATCAAATACCAGTTGAAATTGAACTTTTTCATGTAATTAATGTGTCGATGAGGTAATGCTAATATATACAAATAGCGAAAAATAAAGAGAAATTCTGCAAAAAATAGTCTCAGCTTTAAGAACGATAAAAAAGCTATCGCTCAAGTGTGTAACAGCTTATTATTGTCAATTACAACTCCTAATCCCGATGGATTTCCCCTCAATCTTAAGAGGAATCGCCACGCGGGTGATCTGAAACTCGAATAACCTAAATAAAAAAGATCTATTTGCTAGTAGTAATACTAAATTATCCTGCGGGGATTTATAAAAATTTAATCATTATGCAGATAGAATATTCTACTCAAGACCAAACTCATCTGTAAAGAATATGTATTCCGCATAACCGCAAACATTGTTATTTTTTTGACGATTTTGCAGCATCACTCATATCGCTTAATTAAGTATGTTTTACATATTTGCAAAGACGCCCGTAGCTGCATCAAGATGTTAACTACATCAGCTGTATAACTAAGCTGCCTATCTTGTAAAAGATAATATAATAAATGTTGGCGGTACAAAAATCAGTATCTACACTACAAAAGCTAATCAGATTTGAATTGCAGATAGAAAATACATAGTTTTGACTGACTTGTTTAGTATCAATAAAATAAAGACTATAATAAAAAAATTTTAGTTGCAGAAACTCATAGCGACAACAGAAAAGTCAACATTGTAACTACCCAATCATTGTGTCCATATCAAAATGTTAGGTCATCCTAAGGACTTATCCAAACAATTTGCTTACAAGATGTTGGGAGAAAGGATGAGGTAAGGGCAGTTGCAGCAGAGTGCGGTGATCATCTCAGAACGCACCAATGAATAGCGAAACGGCGGTTTTTGTTTATAACACCCGAATGCGGCACAACTGTAAAACTTTAAGCTTCCAATTTGACCGAAACTTTTCTGTTCTTCACTTCCCGCTCCCACTCAAAGGTACAACCACATCCATTTTTTTAATCGTATTCATGTCTTCAATTTTGTAAAACCGTGACGGTCTCTTTAGATAATAGAAGGTTGTTCATCTCTGCATGCTGATTATTCAACTTGCAGCTAGCTGATGCAATCTTCCATCTCACAAAATATTATTCCATCATAGTACCGTACTGGGCCATTGATCAAGGTGATGTGGCAATTTTTTTGTGCATCCTTTTATCATTTAATGTTTAAGCAAAATAAAATTTCAATGAAACAGGAAATGTTTGAAGCGACTTTGAAAAAGTGAAAGCCACTCATGATATTCCAATTACCTATTTCACCTCTAAAAAAAAAGTAAATCAAATTATAAAGAAGACATCCTTAAATAGCTGATAATGAAAACCAAATTCAGTGACAAAACGTAAAGTAGGGTCGTGGAAATAGAAAAACATGCCGATTTAGTTTCATTTTTTATTTTTCATATATCAGAGAAGAACAATTTTTAAAATGATGCTCACTCCAATTACTGCGATAAAGCCTCATAAATGCCAATATGTGTAATACTTATCCGGTAATCATTTTCAATAGCTAAAAGAAATCAGCTAAGGGTTTTAAGGCTTCCATTAGCTAATCTTTGCTTTTAAATGGATAACCCGTTTTTCTTTCTTTGCTCCACTTTCTGTTCCGTGCTGCTTTTCTGATTGAATTGCAATAGTTCCGATTTTTTTGAAGCGGAATTGCCTTGAGTACATATGGCTGTTTTTTCATGTCTTCAGCCTTCACTAAACCATAATGAATTTCAATTTCTTTCCGTGCTTTTTCAGATTGATTTTTACCGAGATTGTGCAGTTCAATACGCTTACCGTCTGCCTTAATATTTGTGGTAACAATGTGTACATGAGTGTCACACAGATTGTTTAAAACTTTTAAAAAAGACTTGGTTGTCAATTTTAAAAAAAATTGTAGTTCTGTCAACAGGCAGAAATGCCTAAAAATTTCACAAATGGAAAACGCATTTAAAAATAAATTGGTGTCAGCCCGAAAGATGGCTGGCATGTCCTTACAGGACTTGGAAAACAAACTTGAAAAATTTGTTTCCCGTCAGGCATTGCATAAATACGAACAAGGAAAAATGAAACCTAATAGTCAGGTATTGATTGCCTTGTCAAAGGTGTTGAATGTGCCTGTTGATTATTTTTATTCGGTTCCTACTGTAAATGTGGAATTGACAAATGTTGACTACCAAAAATATTCTTCCAAGATTTCAAAAGCAGAAGAAGTGGCTGTTGAAGAAAAAGCAAAAGAAAATTGCGAACGCTACTTTGAATTAGAACATTTGATTGACCCAAGCGAAAAGACGGAATATTTTGTTTACGATAAAGTTATTGCAACTGCTGCTGATGCCGAAGAAGCAGCGAAGGAATTGCGGAACAAATGGAAGTTGGGTTATGACCCGATTCCCGATGTGGTTGAAATGTTAGAGGATAAAGGTTACAAAGTAATTGAACTGGATGCCCCCGAAGGTTTTGATGGAATGAAAGCAGATGTTGATGGCAGAAAAATTATTGTGCTGAATAAAAATAAAAAGCAAGGTGAAGATATTGTAAGAAAAAGATTGACTGCTTTACACGAATTGGCTCACCATTCTTTGAAGTTTGCGGGTAAACTAAATGAAAAAGAAATTGAAAAACTTTGTCATGGATTTGCAAGTGCCGTTTTGTATCCCGCTGATATGGCACGAGAAGAATTGAGCAAAGACCGTTTTCATTTTTATCAAAACGAATTGCAATTGATTAAAGAGCGATGGGGAATTTCTTTCTCTGCTGTTTTTTCAAGGGCTTTGTATCTGAAAATCATTACCGATTTTATTTACAAAAGATTTAATGTCGGGTTTAAGCAAAGGGGTTATCATATCCCGAATGCAAAGCCGGGTAGATTTATGAGCAAAGAAAAACCTGTTCGTATGGAACGGATGGTTTATGTGGGATTGTCAAAAGAAATATTAACCATTAATGAAGCAGCATACTATCTCTGTGTATCCACATGGAAATTTCGTGAGCAGTTGCACCAGATAGTATGAAGCTGATAATTACAGATTCAAGTGTATTCTTTGACGTTATCAAGATTCAAGCGTTGACTGAATTCTTCGCTTTGGATTTTGAAATATGCACAACTGATTTTATGAAAGATGAAATATTAGAATCGGAACAACGGGAGCAAATTGAAATTTTTATCCGTTCAAAAAAACTAACCGTGTTTGAATTGAGTGAAGCGGAAATTGAAGAAGTAGAAAAATTTAAAACGAAGCGGTTTTTCAAAACACTGATTGATAAAACGGTTTTGTGGAAAGCGAAGCAATTGAATTGTCCGTTGCTTACTGGTGATGGAAAGTTGCGAAGCGAAGCAATGGACCAAGGTCTAACGGTGCATGGAAGTTTGTGGGTGATAAGGACACTTGTTGAATAAAAGATAATTTCTGCTGAAACAGGAGTTGAGTATTTAGAAATGTTGAAAGTTATCAATGACCGTTTGCCATTGGAAGAAATAGAAAAACTGATTAAGAAATTAAAAGCGTAAAAATGAAAATAAAAGTAAAAGAAGGTCATGCGGGTGTAATGACTTTGAAAGATGGAACAAATATGAACTACGGAACAATCCGTGTTACCCGTAATATGAGCAAAGTAATTTTCTATACCGGCAAAGGTTTAAGAGAAATGTTTAAACCTGACATGACAGAAGAAGAAAAAATAAAAGCCATTGCACTGAAAAAGTTGGATGAAAAAACACTAATAAAATCGGGATACATTTCTGAAATGGAATTTGTAAATATTCAATCAATGAACTAAAAATGGAAAAGTTCAATCTACGCTATCTGAAGCCAAGTTCATTTATCATGATTTGTGCTGTCCTTGCTTTGGCATTGTTTGCAGCAAACAAATATGTGCTTGCTCATTGGGGCATTTCGTTTTCTGTAATAACATTAATTGTTAGCCTGTTCGGTTTAGTGAATAGTTATTTATGGAATGTAAAACCTTTTAGTTGGATGTATTCCGTGCCGAATTTTTCAGGTCGTTATGTTGGAACGCTGCTTTATGAATTTAGAAATGAAAAGTGCGAAACAGTGTCTGATACTTTAGAGCATATAAAAGTGATAGTTCAGAACGGGTCTGATATTGTAATTAACTCCTGGACTAAAAAGAAAGATGGAACGATGTCGTCAAAATCCACAAGCATTGAAGCAAGTATTGTGAGAGAGAAGGACGGATCCTACGAGCTGCTCTATAATTATTTGAATGAAGGAAATTTTGAGCTGGGTTTTTGTCCGCACTATGGAACAGAAGTTTTGAAACTGATAGAAAACGGAGAAGGAAAACAGTTAGTGGGTAAATATTATACAGAAAGAATGCCTTTTCAAACTAAGGGAAAAATTGATTTGAAATTTTCAAGTAAAGAATTGTATCACGAAAAATAAATTAGACAGTAACATGGCAAATTGTAACGAACATTTTGAAGAGTATAACGGTGAAATAAAATTGACCGATGCAAGAAGAAAAAAGCTTAAAGTTTCTCGTAAAGAATTACGCAATAAAGTCAGAAAATGGTTTAAAGAAAATAAATCCGATGAGACGCAACCGAAGTTTAGCGGTCAAGGGTCAATGTCAACGGACACTATTATCAACCCTATACCACGAAAAATAAAAGAGAGGACCGAAGAAAAAACAGTTCTCTATTACGATGTTGATGACGGAATTTATTTTGAAGGTGATAAGGATGCAAAGGACAGACATTCTCCTACAGATTATCATGCCTGGGTGGTTGAGGCGGTGAAAGGTCACACAGATAAGGATCCGATTGATAAAAATACATGTGTAAGAACTCTTTTTACTGACGGTCATAATATTGATGAACCGATTTATTATAAGAAGGGTGCTACACCAGAATTAGCTCATAAAATAAGAGGTTGGATTGAAAGCGACCCTAAGGCGTTTACAGATTGGTTCAATGAAAAAGCTGATAAAGAACCGCAATTAAGAAAATTGGCTCGTTATGGGAAAGGATGGATTGACAAGAAAGAGTTTGAAAACGCAAATAAACCTATGCCAAGCGGTTTAATCATTACAATTCTATTTACTGAAAATGCTGTTTACCGAAAAGACCGTGATGATATAGCCTTGAAAGAATGCTTGCTTGCCGTTCAAACAAAGTTGAATAATTCCTTTGAGTGCAACCGACCCACCACTCCAAAAGACGAAAACCTTTTGAAGGATTACGAACATAAAGATCACTTCATGAAATGTCTTGCCGATTTTATTGATGATGCTAAAAAAGCGTTGCAGGAAAAAAACTTCTGAAAGGCAACTGAATTATGGCGTAAGCATTTGAGTGAAAGATTTCCTTTAGGTGAGGATAAGGATGATACTTCAAATTCGTCTGCTGCATTGGGAGCAATGATACCTTCGACTACAAAGCCATACGCTGAATAATGAAGAATGAAAAATTTGAGAACGATATTAAGGTTATCCCGGCTGTATTCAACAAACTAAGTATTGTTGAAGCAGAAGGGGAGCAATTTCTCAAAGGCGAACTTGAAATCATTGATGCCACTGGCAAATTGTGGGATACCTATCAATTAGAAATAAAAGGGAGCAGCAGCTACCCTTTAGAATTTCCAAAGCTTTTTGAAACCGCTGATGCTTTCCCAAAAATTGCTGACTGGCATGTTTATGAAAATGATAAGTCGTGCTGCATTGATGTCCCGCAAAATGAAATAATTCTCTGTAAGAATGGCTTGAATGTGGTGGAATATATGAAGCATTTCGTAGTTTCCTATTTCGCAAATCAATCTTTCAGAATAAGAGAAGGATATTATTTATATGGCGAATACTCACATGGAATATTTGGAAGAATTGAATTTTATCAGAGCAAGTTGAAAGCAAAAATCCCGAAAGAATTGATTCAGATGTTTGATTTAATTATCAGGGATTTCAGCCCTGATAGAACTGCATATTGCCCATTCTGTAATAAGGTAAAATTCAGAAAATGTCACAGAGACGTTTTTAGAGAGTTGGCAACTATTAAAAGATTTCTTGCTTGGGATGGTTTGGAACAATTGATTCCTTTTTTTGAAGCCAACCCTGACTACAAGCTCCCGAAAGTTTTATAAAAGAAATTTTATTTCAGCAAAATCTCCTCAATCTCTCCACTTGCTTTTTTCAATGCTTCTTTTGTCTTGTCTTTTAGTTGTTGTGCCTGTTGCCTTATGGCTGTGATTTTATCTGCGATTTCTTTTTGTTTGTCAAGTGGTGGAATGGGAATACGAATATGCTTTACATCATTGGGATACAAGTGTGAGGTCTGCCCACGTTTTTCTCTATTCAGTAATGTCATATAAACTTTGTCTTAAGAATAGAAAAAAGATAGGAATTATTGCATTTGATTGGGTTTGCAGATATTCCGCTGGTACGTAAAATTTAAAAAAGGTACTCGTGAATTATTCACGCCTATTATTCACCCGGCGCACTATGACTGGAGAATACGATGGAAGGCTGGTGTTGTTATAATCGTGGACGAAAAAATTAAGCGTTTTGCAGACGAAGAAGTACACTTTGGCAAATTTGTGGTTATTACTAACTATTTCATAGGATAGACGACATACTATATAAAAAAACAGTATCTTTATGGTATGTCAACTGTAGCTACATTGAGTATTAAAAAAATAGATGGTCGCAAACTATCGCATTCGCAAAGTGAGTACATAAGAATTCAAGCGGTAAAACAAGTTCGGGAAAACAATAAAAGTCCCCAAGATGTGATAAAAAATTTTGGTTTGCATCGGGCCAATATTTACAAATGGCTTTCGTGGTATGATGCAGATGGATATGAAGGATTAAAAAGCACAAAAGCAAAAGGGCCTGCACCAAAAATTACCGCCAGCCAGGAGCAGCAATTAGCTAAAGACTTACTAAAAAATCCGCTGCAATTAAAATTTGATTATGCGTTATGGACAATTGATATGATTGCAGAATTGATCCACCGGAAATTTTCCATTGATTATTCAAAAGTGCAAGTAGGCAGATTAATGAAAAGGTTGGGCTTAAGCCGTCAGCGTCCTTTAGAAAGAGCCATCCAACAAGATCCCAAAAAAGTGGAAGCCTGGCTACAAGAGCAGTACCCAGCAATAAAAGCAGAGGCAAAGAAAGAAAAAAGAGTGATTTATTTTTCAGACGAAGCAGGCTTTCATGCGACCGCACAATACGGCTCTACCTGGGCCTCCAAAGGAGAAACCCCGATTATCAAAACAAGTGGCAAAAGAGAGAAGGTAAACGTAATTTCAGCTATCAACAATAAGGGTAAATTACGATTTATGTTATATGAGAAGAGCTTTAACAGTACTATTTTTATCGAATTTTTAAAGCGAATAATGCACAAACAAAAAACACCCATCAGCCTTATTGTTGACGGGCATAAATCTCATTTTACCCAACCGGTAAAAGATTACATTGCAAGTAAAAAGGGGATGCTAAAGTTGTATCAATTACCTGCCTACTCTCCTGAACTCAACCCAGATGAATTGGTTTGGAACAACGCAAAACAAAAAGTGGCAAAGCAGAAACATACTCCAACAAAAAAAACGTTCAAAGAAAAAGTAAAAGCTGTCATGGTGGATATTCAAAAAAATACAGAATTAAACAAATCATTTTTTTGTGAACCAAATGTCGTCTATGCTATGTAGTAGTTAGTAAGATATTGCCCGAGTTCACCTCCTCTGGTAATGCATGTTCAGGAATTAGTTAACGTGTACTAAATTGATAGTCTATCACTTTAAGCTACCTAGAAAAGTCAGAATTGGAATCAAGTGTTCGACTGTGATCCCTCTCAGCCCGCACTGAGTGATATCAAATCTAACTAAAAACTCGCAGTATCAATGACTTGCGGGTTTTTCTGTCTTTATACCTACCAAATTATATCAAATAATCGCAAAGAAAAAGTTACTAATTCGGGTACTGATATTTACAGGCTATTAGTAGCAGTACCCACTAATCCCCCGTAATCTGGTAATGACATAGATTTAGAAATAAAAAAGTGAAGAATTAAGTTTCATTATGTATTTTTATATGACGCTACGTGATTGCTGTAACGGGACGGTAACCAGGAAAGATTCTTCATTTATTACAACCTCTACTTTCATGTACTTCGCTAACCTCCTCCCAAGATATGCAAGCTATCTGACCTTTTAATCAAACACAAAGCGAGATTCCAAAGGGGCGGCTTGTAAGTAGGCAAAACAAATTTAGGAATGTTTCGGAATCAGTATTTAAGAGAAAAGATTAAACAGAATTAATCGGGGGTAGATTTTATCAGGGTTGTTGAATTCTAAATTATCTGTGGATAACTATACAATTTAGTCCAATCAAGAGAAAAGGCATATCGTTGTTCCTTGATATGTTGGATTTTGTTGCTTCTAAAAAAGTTTAAAGCGAAG
>JAABUN010004518.1_pt1 | contig 18804 bp, 12 predicted proteins | sample 5559311 | NCBI WGS metagenome assembly JAABUN01 (sample SAMN10711877, study PRJNA513370) | rock metagenome | isolation source: Antarctica rocks | place: Antarctica: Victoria Land, Siegfried Peak sud | reverse complement strand
AAATGGTTCAGCAATATTTAGAACACCATCGCCAACAATCAAATGGCGAAACTGATACCTTTATTCTTGATTGAGGACTTTCAGTCCTCTTCAAACCTATGCACTTTCAGTGCATAGTCGTTTAGTTAATAAATCCTCGGGCTTCTCGTAATCTTTCAATATTTGGTTTACAACTTCATTGGTAATCGGCATAAGAAATCCTCCATTAAATAAACGTTTATTCTTGCCGTTTACACAATTTTTTATGAACCCATAAAAGGGTGCGGCAATTTCTTGCCGCACCCTTTTTCTAGTGAAAACTAAATTGTGTAAGCGCCGGACTTATTTCTGACGCAAAAATTCAAGCAGATCAGCGGTTAACTGTTCCTTGTGCGTGGCAAATAATCCGTGCGGCGCGCCGCCGAATTCGATCAATGTAGAGTTTGCAATACCTTCTGCCGCGCCGCGTCCGGCGGCATCAATCGGAACTGTTTGATCAGTGGAATTTCCGGACGGATTGGTAAATCCCGAGGCGATTCTCCAGGGCAGTATCTCTGGTTACGAACGCGGACGCCGCGAGCAGCCGCTGCTGATTCTGCTCAAATATGCGCAAACCGCGAATGTTTCAATCGAAGCGCTGAATGACGGACACGATTGATCTGCCGCCGGAGCTGCCGGGTAGAAATAAAAAACAAAGCGAATGAGATTTTGGCTTTCGATAAAACCGATGATAAATTTAACGGCAGATGTCATTATGCCTCAAGCGCTGACGGAAACCCGCGCGGGCAAAGTCCATTCAAGAAGGAACTCAAACTTTCATCCCAAGAGTTGATTAATATGCGCGGCGAGTGGACAATCCAAGAATACAAGATCAAACAGCACGCCAATAATCAAATTTTAAGCGAGCAGGTGCGTGGTCTGGCGCGCGGAGGCTTCGGCATTCATCAAACGGGCGACGGCTGGAGCGTGACGCATTTGAAATCCGGCTGGGCGACTTTTATTTCCGGCACCGAAGAAGGAGCCAAACTCATTGCCGACTATCTGACGGAAAACTACGCCGCCGAATTCGAGCGATTAGTCGTTAACGGCTGCGCAGTTGAAAATTTCAGATCGCTTGCCGGGCGGATCGAAGCGGACGAAGCGCTCTGGAATCTCAGACGTTTATACGCCATTGCGCAGCGCGAGTTAAACCGTAGCGGAAGGGAACCGCAGCCGAAGATGGAGGTGATTTCTTAAGCAAAAACCAATGAAAAAGAAGAACGAAAAAAGAGAAGTAGAAAAGAAGGCTTGAAGATGACGATTCATATTTTTGAGAATTCGGCGTGAAAACTGAATTCCGGGGTTAGCAAATACTCCGCCTTCTTTCAAGCCGATAGGATCAAATGTCAAAAAAACCTGTCAAAAAGTCTTAGAGGCTGCTTGTAATTGGTTAAAAAGGTTAAAAGTGCAAAGCGTCAAAAAACACTCCTTTTTTATACAGTTATTTCTCCATTTCCCGCGCCCCAAAAGGCAGACAGAATCCCAATCAAAATACCAAACTCAGCGTGTTGACAACCAGCCGCAGATGCTCAATAAGGAGCTTTTGAAGAATTGGGAAAAGATTGACGGCTTGCCGGACGACGACAAACTCGCCGTCAAAAAGATTGTCGCCGCGCTGCTCGTCAAACATTCGGTCGAACTCGCCGTCAGATAAACGCAAAAAAGACAGCCCGTAAAAAAGCTGTCAAGCGGCGAGGCGCATTTTCTAACTATTTTTCATTTTCTAAACAATTTTAGAAAAATGCCTAAAGAACCAATGCTAACCCTTCGGTAAATCTAGGTAGTACGGCATTTCTCGTATCGTGTCAGCAATGTATTGTCCAGCTAGTCCCTTTGAAGCAATTGAGATGAGAACCGATTCATTCTGACTTAATTCGAGCGATAGCTTCTTTGCGTCGGATTGCTCAGTGGAAAATGAGTAGCCCCAACGGAAAAGTGGATTCATCGAATCCAAGTCTTTTGCTCGCCTTAACATTTCGTGGCTAAGTGAAAGTCCGTCCAAGCCAAAACACCAATCACAAAGCGCAATGAAATACCCAACGAAAAAAAGATAATTAGGATTATCGCCAAATCTCACATACGATTTCTCGAAAACCTTCTTCAAGAGTCTATGTACTCGTTCAAATTCAGTCGTAGGTAGCGATGTCCCATTCAATAAACTCGACTGAAGTAAATATATGCACTCTATATAAAAGAAGTCATCCCCCTGATTTGTTGCAAAGTTCGCATCCAATAATTCTTCAAGCCTTTGCCAATTACCCAAGTCAATTAATGTTTGTAAGTTTTCCATATTCTTTATTTAGGTACCCAGAAATCATTAATTTTGGCAACTCCGTTCTGGACAAAAACTTGTACATTGACGAAAGTACTGCCCACCTTGACCATAACCTCTTGCTTCCCTTCAGACAGTTCTATACCTTTGAGGGCTGTGATTACCGCAGTTACAACCGCCCGCTGGCTTCCCAACTGACGTACCAGCGGCTCTAAGAGATGTTTTGATTTAAAAATGTGGCTAAGAATAATTGGGTTGCCCATAGTACGCTCAACGGTTCCCTGGAATAGACGGGAAGCTAAATGCTCCGCAAGCAGCGTCCCCACCATGTCCGCAACAACCGGAGCAACAACAATTGTCGCTGAAATCGCTGCCATTGTGGTCACTACCCTTTGAGTTGCCGGAGCGCGCTCTACAATCCCATTTATCGCCATTGACGCTTGTTCGGACCCGAAATCAACGTAAGGTCTAGTATATGTAGCGACTACTTCTCCCTTGAATTTTATAACTCCTGCACCATCTTCACCTTTTACTCTTTCATAACCGTCCGGTAAGTTATGAATATATTTGTGAAATTCATCATCACCGTAATCAACGCATACTCCGTTTGAATCACAGTAAGTATATTTTCTCCCATCCGGGTCAACCAAAAGAGTTGGATTATTTCTGCTATAAGCGTATCCGTTCCAACTCTGTGGGTCATCTTCACTAGCCCCAGCATTTTCAGGGTCAGCCGAGTAGAATCTGCCAAGTTTTGATGAGTAGTATCTGGCTTGCCCAAAGTCTAATTCACTCTCGTTATCACGTTCATACGAGGTGAATTTCTGTCTGACCGTATCGCTCCCATATCCTGCCCGTAACCCTGTAGCCGCGATTTCTTCACCGAACGGCATAAAATCTCGCCGCGATGTCGCTATGCCGTTCGCGTCAGTCGTAATACGCAGGCTTCCAAGACTATCGTTTGTCAAATAACTGACTTTCGCGTCCGCTGTTGAAGCAACAACCGTTGAATACTCAGCTACCATCTTTCCAGATGCGTCGTAAACAAAGATAGTTGTTTCTCCGGTTGACGGCACATATTTCTTGACCCGCTTTCCGTCGCCGTCGTAGGAATACTCGCCCATTACGCTTGAGCCGCTGGTGACTTTGGTTTGTTTGTTTTCTCCGTCGTAAGTAAAGGTTTTGCCGTTGGCATCCTGAGTCGTATTGCCCGCCGCATCGAACAGGTAATCGTTCACCGAATCGCCCTCCTGATCCAGAATGATGCGATTGTTGCCGGCGGCAATCGTCGGATTGACCGACTTTTTATCGCAAATGCCGTTCGGATTATAGCCGGAAGCCGGGCAGCCTCGATTCAAAGTCGTCGTCGCGTAGCTTCCGCTCGCACCGCTTTCATCGAAACTGCGGTTGCCGAAACGGTCGTAGATAAAAGTCTGTTTCCAACCCGTTTGATTCGGAATCGTCTCGGTTGCTTGTTTTAACCGATTCAAACTGTCATAAGTGTAATTCTGCGTGGCGACAAATGCCGCAGTAGTTCCAATACTCGGAACGGTAATCGTTTGAGTTTTAACATTACCGTTATTGTCGGCAACATTCGGCGTGTTGTAAGTGTAATTGAGTTTCAGATTGTCCGTTCCGTTCTGCACGGCTCCCAAAGCAATCTGAGTGGGCTGCAATCTGGAATTAAATGTGGTTGATTCCCATTTGCCGTTGCCGAGCTGCATCGAGCTGACCCCCCCTGCCGCCGTGTAGGAGAAATGCTGCGCGTAATTCCAATATCCCGCTGTCGAAGTCTTCTTACTCTGAACTATCGATAAATTGCCGATGTTATCGAGCACGTTCTTGACCACTCTGCCCGACGGATATGTTTCTGAAATTAAAGCACCTGATAAGTTGTAGCTATAAGCAGTCGTATAAGCCGTGCCATCGGTCGTCTGTTTGTTTGAACGGACTCTGCCCAATATATCAAACTGCGTATTTTCAGTAGTTGAGACAATTGAACTAACCTTTGTCAACTTTCCTTTTGAATATGGAGTATTTACATCATCATAGGTGTAAGCGACATCCGGCGCGGCTTGGTAGTTCGGCAAATTCGCCGGAGCGGTGTAATTTCTCGCCGCCATGCGATTCAAAGCATCGTAGCCGCCGTAAGTAGTAACGACTCCTCTGGCATCAGTCTTGGTTATTAAGTTGCCGTTTGCGTCATAGCTATATTGGATAAATCCGCTTTCGGGGTTCGTTGCGCTCTTTAATCTCGACAGCGAATCATAGACAAAACTTCTTGTCTGAGTGCAGTTTGAGACAGTTCCGCCGCACTGAGCTAGAGTCGTTCCGGTTTGCGTCACGGTCTTTAGGTTATTGAGCGTATCGTAAGCGTAGACGGTCGGCTGGGCAGGCGCTTCAATCGTTCCCAGACTGTTGTTCACGTCCGGCTCGTCAACTCTGGTCAGTTGTCCGAGCGCATTTGTCACGCTCCTTCTTTGCTTCGAGGCTTGGTCAGTCACCGTTACCGCATTACCGCTATATTCGGTTTTTGCAACAGCACCGTCAGGTGTAATAACTTTTGTGCCTCTACCGAGCGAATCAGTCAAACTCGTTGTCCACACAGGTTGCTCGCCAAGACTTGGGCGGTAAGGATTAGACGTTTTTGTCGCCGCTCGCCATACAGACGTTTCAGGATCTTGAACAGTCAGAAAAGGAACTGTTTTTGTCACAACAAAAGTTCCGTCGGATTCGTAACTGTGACTTTCAACTGTTCTGCCTAATCCATCATAGAAACTTTCGGCTTTAATCCGATTGTCATTCAGCGCGTTCAAATCGCTTGTCGTTTGAACCCGACGATTGGCATCATCGTAAACAATGCTTGTTTGCCTTTCGTAATTTGTGATTCCAACTGCCGTAACAGCCTGTGTCGGACGGTCAAGCACGTCGTTGTAAAGCGTTTTAGAAATCACGCCGTCGATGTCTTCTGTATTAACCGGTTTGCCCGTAAAATAATCAAATTGCGCATAAGCCGTCCAAAGAAGCGGATTGGTCATGCTGGTCGGAAAAGCGAATGTTGACTGCCCGTTTAGTTGCGTCGGCGCGGAGTTGGTTCGCGCCTCGTTATCCGGCAAGCCGAAATTGTCATCGTAATTAATTGTTGAAATGTAATTTTTGGCGTCAATAGTTTTGACGACGTTGCCAAGGACGTCATACTCAACTTTTGTTTCAAGCCAGGTTTCCGGCTCGTTTCCGAATTTAACCCAATTTCGCTTTTTGGTCAGATTGCCCCGATAAGGATTAGTCTGACTTACCCATCCAATGACGTTGTTGCGCGGCGTGAGAGCCGTTTCGTCATACTTAAATTCGGTGATCGAGTCTTTATTCGTGCCATTGATGTCAGGCGATACCCAGGTTTGTAGCGGCATTCCGCGCAGGTGCGAACCCGTCTGCGAGATATAATTCGGATCAGTCACATAATCGGTATGAATCCGGCGCTTGAAATTTCCGGGCTGCCCGACGTTGTAATCGTATTCCCAAGTGTCGGTTGGATTGTTGAACTGATCAAACCCTACAGTCTGTCCAGAAGAATCTGTCGGATCAATCGAAGTCACTTTTGAGACCTGGTTAGTGTCCGCGAGTGTAGTAATGGTTTCAACGACTCGTGGATCGTTGGCAGGCGCGTTTGCCGTAGTGCAGTAACTCCCACAAGTCCACCAATTGACTGGCGCCCGCTGTCGCCAAGTCTGCGATGTAGTTCGCAAAAGGGTCACACCATCAGCCGCGAACAAATCGGTTTGATATTCTTTTCCTTGACTCCAGGCAGAACCATCGTATAAGTCTGTCCGAGTAAAGCTAAATGTAAGAGGCACGGGTGTCCCATGGAAAAAATGCTTTTGCTTGCTAATCCGCTGGCTGCCGCTAAAGTGATCTACCGTAACAACACTATCTCCAGCCCCGTAAAACGCCCAGGTGTAACTGTAAGTTGTCTTGCGTTCGACGGCGCCCCCGATTACCACGCGGCGCTCTTTCACCCGCCGGATTATCTCCGGGTAATTACTTTCATAAGCCATTTCCGGGGCAGTTTCCCAATCGTACTCGTAAGCCGCGCCGGTGGGTAATTCAGCCCGTGCTAATTCCGCATAGCTATTGTAAAAGAATTTATAACGTCGGTTGACAATACCGTCGTCCGGCAGCCAGACAGAAGAAATGATTTCCGTATCGAAAGGAGTGGTTTTGTCTAAATTCGGCAAATCAAAAGCCGGATTAACGGGTGGAAACAATTGATATTTCGGTCTCAGCGTATATCCGGCTGCGAGCGTGTTGCTCAGAGAGTCGTAAGAAACTCTGATTATACGCTGCTGTCCGCTCCCGCCTTTAAAGATAATCCTGTCGCAAAGCCCATAGGGGGCGACATCGTTCACGCTGTATTCGAAGGTAGTTTCTCTGCCGATGGAATCTTTAGCCGCTATAAGCCTGCGATTTGCATATGTATAGGTGGTTTTATTGCCGTTGCGGTCGAGTATCCAAGAAACCAGTCCGTCGTCAATGCGGTATTGTGTTCCGTCGCGCATCATGAAACGACCGAAAGGTCTTGATGATGTGTATGTGTCGATAACTGTATCAGAGACGAACGTCGCAGATGTGCCGTCAGCCGTCACAAAAGTTGTGCCGAACGAAGGAGGCGGAACTGCCGCGCATCCTCCATACGTCAGAACCGCCCCTTGATACGCCGTGTCCTGTAATTCAAAATGAGTGCCGCCTGGGGCGGTAAAAGTGAGGCGTATTTGAGTTTGGTAAGTGCGATTGGAACCGCATAGACTAATTTCAATTTGCCTCTTTGTAATTGCCATCACTCCGGGACCATAATCGGAGGTAGAACTTGCCCCAAGGTTTCCGTTATGCCACGGGCTGGGATTGTAATAAGAACCGTCAGGCTGCCGAAAGAAATAGAAGTTCGTCCAATGCGATTCAATTGGCAGTATGATCTGACTCCCCGCCTCGCCACGTCCTCGTATTTTTTGGAGCGGAAGCGCGAAGTTGAGATTTCCGTTGAAGAGATTAATATTTTCAATATCGCTCAAAGCGTACGAGCCGGCGGGCGCGCCCGGTGCCACTCCAATCGGAGTGCCGCTGTCGAGAATACTTTGCGCTACGACACTTGCATTTGCTGTCAGTATTACCAGTGTGAGCAACAAACTTATCAGGTGCATGGACAAAAAAGTAGTCGTTTTTGATATAAAATTCCTTCTGGAATATACGGCTTGTGACTCAGACAAAGTTTTTCCTTTCATAACTATTTCCTTACATATGCTAATCAGTAGTTGAAAACTAGCAAGAAGAGAGCAAGCACCTGCCAATATCAAAATACATATGGTTATTGCAGTTTTCTGTGCAAGATTCTCAAATCTTCGCCGGACTGATTTTCTTAAGATAGTTTTTTCGATAATTGTTATTTTCATAGCCGCACCTAACGATTGAGAGATTTCTGAATCCGATTAAAAGCCTCAATTTGCCGAGATACTTCGCGTTGTTCTTCCTATATGCTTTTCCTTTACCTTCGATAAAAAGCCGGGACGGGCGTATCGCCGAATTGTCCCCACTGCACCGTGCGCGTTGACCCGTCTCGACTATTCAAGATGTACCAGACGCCGGTCGATGGTCGCCAGACGGCAATATCGACTTTGCCGTCGCCGTCGTAATCATTCTGGACGGCGGTATCGTCTGCCGACTGCCACGTCACCGCGACCGGCGCCTTAATGCGATCACTCGGTTTATACGTCCACTGATCGAGATGCCGAAGGGCGAAATCGGCTTTCCGGTCGCCGTCGTAATCCCCAACCACCGGTTTGTCGCCGGATGCGCCGTATGCCTGCGACTGTACGCTGTTGTCGCTGCTCCGCAGAATATAAAAGGTGGCGTTGCTGTCGCGCCAGAAAGCGGGGTCGGCTTTACCGTCCCCGTCAAAATCCGCCGGGGTCGGAATATCGCTTTCCAAGCCGAACTGCACCGAGTAGTTTCCCTGATCCGAACTGCGCAGTATCGACCAGGTAGCGAGTCCGTTCGCCTTTCTGAAGATTGCCGCGTCGGTCTTTCCGTCGCCGTCGTAATCCGCCTGCGCCATTTTGTCGCTGCCGAGACCGAACGGGAATGAATTGTAGAAACCGGTCGTGCTGCTGCTGTAGCTGATATACCAGTAACCGTTCGACGGGCGAAAGACCGAGAAATCGGTTCGCCCGTCGCCGTCATAATCGCCGGGGACGGCAAAGTCGCCGTCCATTCCCCATGACTGTGAAGTCCATTGCGACTGCGCGTTCATCACATACCAGGTGCCGTTGCCCGGTCGCCAGACGGCGAGGTCGGCGGGCGGCAAAGCTGAAGCATTAACATCCTCGACCGCTACCATCCGGCTTCCAGCATAAATATATTCTTTCGAGAGCTGCGGCGTGGCGGTGACGATTGGCGCGGCGAAAGGATTGAGTCTTGAAAACATCGAAGCGCTGTCGGCTGTTTGTCCGCTTTGAGATTGATTCACTTTTTGACCGGAGCCGAGCGAGCTGAAAACCGAGCCGATTCGCCCGCCGACGCCAGCCGCGCCCAAAGCGCCGACGACGAGCAGCAGGCAAACGCCGATGGCGGCAAGGCGCTCGCTGCGTCCCAAGCCGGAGAACATGCTTTCATCCTTTTGCTTTACAGTTAAAGTTTTAGCCGGGTTGACTGAACGCTCTTTTGCTCGGCTGTCAGGCTTTACATTCGTTTCGCTTTCGACGCCAAACAGGATGTTCCCGTTCGGCGCGTTTTCGTTTCTTTTGTTTGCCATATTTTCCTCTTGCGGCACTCGGTGTCTTAAACAACCGAGCTTATTTGCTGTGTTCGGTTACCGGTGGAAGAACACACTTCGACTTTTCAGACGAATGTGTTTCCTCTCGACGATTCTTCAGCTTGATTGGTTTGTTCGGGATTAGCGTTTATTAAAACAAACAACGCATCCCTCGCCTTTTAGACAAACTTTATATTTAGCTTGTTTTCGGCTTCGAGATGCGTTACGATGCAGGCTGCTTGTTGGGCATCGAAGGCGCATTCTCGAGTGGGCTGAAGATTTTCATCAAAACGGTCCGGTTGATAGTTGGTAGCTATCGGTCGGACTTTTTTATTGCTTGATTTTCAATCTACTCTTGCTACTTCTTAAATTACAAATCGTTTTTCACCCGTTACGGCTCCTTCGGCTTGGTTGCTCCGATAATCTCGCTCCACTTACAAACCGGCACAATACTCCGCCGTCGCCTCCTAAACAAGAGCCATCTTTAAATTAGTAATTTTTATATAACGGTTTCAGGAGCTTTGGGAGCTTCGGGTATTTCCTTTTCTTTTGTTTGCGGTAATTTTAAGAAGACTCTTTAATCATTACGACAGTTCAAAAAGGAAGAGGCTTAAATTTTTTCCCGGCGAAAGTCTCGGCACTGAGTAAAACTTTTCAGTTTTAAGAATGCAACAACTATAAGCCATTCGGAAATGCTTTGTCAAGGCATTTTTTACACATTTAACAATCTTTTAACTTTGTTTTGAAATTAATGAGATGTTTAATAAATCGATTCCTTGGAAAAAATGAAGCTTTTGATTCGGTTGAATTCTTCATCAATAATTACCTTTGTAGTCGTTATAGATATAACAGAATTTTCTCTTTCCAAAAGGTAATGACTTTTTTGGCAAAACGTTACAAAAATATTTTCTTAACGAAGAAAAAGTTCAAATGAAAACGATTGCGGGTGTTTTTAGACAGATTAGTTTGTCGCTGAAATATAAATTGAGATTGCATTAAAAACAAGATTATCCGGGGTGTCAATAAACCCCTTGAAAAATCACCATCGGAAAGCCATATAAACAGCCGGTTTTGGACGGTAAATTGGGGGTGTCAGAAAACATTAGTGATACTGTTGCCGAATTCAATGCGCTAATCTTGCAAACCTTGAAGGAGGTGGTTTAAATTAGACCACCTTCTGTGAAGCAGCATTCCTTTGTCAAGTTTTCCGTTCAAAAGACGTTTGGCAAAACCTCCGCTTCCAACGAGTTCTCATCATCCTTCTGTTCGCGCTCTCGCTTAGTGACTGAAATCTTCGGCGGCGCATTTTAGGCTTCGAGTGTGGCGGCGCATTCTCAGAATCGGCTCTCGTCTAGCGACCAAGGTGGTCATCGCGCTCACCACTATTTTTTGAACTTATCGGTCTTCGGCATCACTTCGACTTTTGTTGCTGTGCGAAGTGCTAACCGGGAGTCAAAACTGCCTCGTTTTCTTTACCGGTCAACCCGAATTCAGTTCCGTCGCGGAAGGAATATACATTCAGCTAATTGTTTTGCTCTTTTTCGATGAATCTTTCAGTCAATTTTCGATTTCATCTTTCACCCGCTAAAAAATCAGCTACGTCGAAAGATATTTTGAAACATTCTGTTTTGCTTACAAAGTTTCCGACAATAAAACTCTCGATTGAAACGTTTAATGTTAAAATTTAAATATATTCGGCATTTCAAATTATCCTTTTTTGTAAAATCGTTCGTCGAAGGTAAATGTTTGCGGCTCGCCAAGTTTAACTTTTGAAAACTCGGGATGTTCAACATTTATCAAAAAGTTAAATTCGACCGGCAAAACGGATGTCGGTACTCTTAATACAACCGAAGCATGTGTCTCTGACCATTCGTCGCCAATTCGCTGAATTTCAAGTTGTGGAGGTGAAACGCTCCAGTTTTCCGGCAAAGTCCGAAATTCTTCAATCGGCAAAATCAGGCTTTCATCAAACTCGGCAGCTGCAAAGGAATAGGAAAATAAAATCTCCTCATTGTTAAGATGAACGAGCATTTCCAAAGCGGCAAGCGATAAACTTCCCGCCGTGTAAAGTATTCTTACCCCGCGCGAATTCCAGCGACCGCCGAAGCGGAACGCTCCTTCACCGTCAAAAATTGTGCCGGCATATTTTGTTTTACAAATCCGGTATGTGGTTAGCACTTTTTTAGGTGAAAACACCGTGTTCGAGTCTGCCGATAAGATTTTCTACTTCCCGCGCACCGGTTTCGGTCGCGGCGACCTCAATCGGAGATTGACCGTTCAACGCCCGGTTCGGACTTTGAAACCAGCGCATACCTGCCTTGGTATTACCTTCAAAAAGTTCAAAAGTTTGAGCAAGCAAGCGCGAGACGGAAACCAGACGGTCGGATTCTTCAGGTGAGAGTTTTTTCTCTTTTCTGCGCCGCGTTAGAGTGCGCGGAGTGATTCTTACTGCTACGCGAAGTCTTTCCAGTGAAAGTCCGGTGGTTTTCCCCAATCTTTCCAACGCAGCAAATGAAAAACCGGCTTCGACCTTTTTAGCCAGTTTCAGATTGTCGGCAGTCTCGATGCCGAGCAGTTTTTCAACCGTGTATTTTCCTTGCCCAGACCGTTTTGTTTTTTCCGATACAATTGGCATTTTGCAGAACTCCTTACGGTTTAATAAATTAAAGCCATCTGGCTAGTGATTATACGCCAAATTGCGTCAGAAGCAAGTCATTTCAACTCTACACAGGATTTATTTGAAGTTAACAAAATGAACTGGCAAGCTAAAAGTTTTTAGATAAGTTACGGGTTTTGCTGCAACGTTCTATGAGAAGGGTTTTAGAGGTGGATTTTAGACAAGGATTTTGATGTTCATCTCAAGCTCCGAAAGAAGTGAGTATTTTAATTAAACTTTATATCGGCCATAGTTGAATTATCGATAGTCACCGTTCAACGTGAAATCAGCCCAATAGTAAGGTTCGTACATTTTATTTGATTTGTTTTTAATCAGTTCGAGCGAGGCTTTTTGCAGGGCTTCAGCGGACGAGCTTCCCTGTTTGTAACAACCGTAAAAATTTTTGGTAAAAATCTCCGTTGATTTATCGTTCGCTTCCCACTGCGCGGAAACAACAGTTGTCGCACCCGACCCCATCATCGCCCACGCAATGCTGATTAATCCTTCGCCGTCGAGGATGTTGTTTGTATCACACGAAGCCAAAAATGCCAGACTTCCCTTCTTCAATTTAATCTTCAAAAGGTCATCGACCGTCAACCGCCCGTCGTTAACCGTACCATCTTTTCTAAAGGCTAAAAATGATTCCAATGGTTGTTCGCTGTCGGCCTGCGCGTGCATTGAAAAGTGAAGAATGTCTGCCTCTTCCAAATTCCGCTTGAAATCGGCTATCGTCGCGTTTTGAACGGGTTTTGAATTGTAAACCGCTGCAACTCGCGTAGCTTCGGCATTGACATACTGCAAAAACTGATTGTTGTAGGACGGATTAGCGAATGCTTGCAAGGTTTGTCGAGTAGGCTTGGGATTTTTTACTTGCTCAAGCAAAACCGAAACCGAGGACGCATAGCTGATTAGTTTATCTTCAATCAAATATTTTTCGCCGTCCGCGCTCAACGCTTGGAATGGAATTTTCCAGAGCGATTTGTCAGGAACGATTATCAAATGATTTGCGGCAAGATTCAGCGGTTTGAGCAGCTTGTCGTAAATCTCTTTGCCGTCTCTTTTGAAGAAAATAAAGTTTTTGATTTTCTGTTGGGTCGTCTTCGCCAGAGCATCAGTTTCCGTTTCAGAAACAGGGAGATTAGTAATCCGAATCGGTTTACCTTTTTCGCGAACAAACGCAGTGAGTTTTTTGTCGAGCGTAAAAAAATAAGAAACGATTGCCGAATTATCAAAGTCGGGAATTTTATCAAGTTCGGTCAAATCCGGTTTGGGTATATTCAATTCGGGAACTGCGTTTGTAACGAGCTTTTCCTGTCCTTCAATTTCGGAAGCAGTGCTCTGGTCGTCAATATATTTGAGCGACAGTTCTTCCAATGTTTTTCTAACCGTAGGCGAAATGACCGACTTGTATTTTATTGCAGCGTTATCAATTCGGTCTTTGAGCAGCCGCGCTTTTACAAAATCCGCTAACTCAAAGGACTCTTCCGGGTTTTCAAATTTAATCTGCGTTAGAAGGCGATAGGCATCGTGATAATTTTCGGAAAGACCAAGCGACAGATTGTAATTTTCCGACTTTCGGATTTCCTCGATATATGCCAGAGATTTTTGCAGATACTCGGCGGACTTTTGCGGTTGCTTCAGACGAAAATACCCTTTGGCAAAATTCAAGTAAATTTTTGGAAGCCCGCTCCGAAAATTATCTTTAGTAGTTAAGTCTAATAACTCTTGATTGATTTTGATGAACTGATTCCAGTCCTGACTTTTCTCGGCAATAGTTATCTTCCAGTAGAGCGGCGGATAATCTGAAGGCTTTTCCTCTTTTTCAATCTCGGCGAAAATTTTCTCTGAAACGACTGGCTGATTTTGAAAAGCGGCGATGATTGCCCGTCCGATTTTAATTTCAAAGGTAAACTGCCTTTTTTCGTCAACCTTTTCCAGCTTGTTTAAGTAATCGGAAGCACGCTCTACGTTGCCAACGTCTAAAGCGTGAAGAAGCAGTGAACTCAGGAAAATACTGGCTTGATACAAATCGTTTCCTGCTTCGGAAAGTTTTAATCCCTTCTCCAATATCTGCGACGCGCGTTTTTCCTGACCGCTATCGCTTAAGACGGTCTGCAAATCGAACAACGCTTGCCGATGTTTGTATTTAAATGAAGATTTTTCGGCTAATGAAACACACTTTTCGGCGTATTTGAGAGCCGTTTGATAATTCAGTTTCGACCCCCAAGCGAGCGATAAAAATCGGTAGGTTTCGATTTTGACGGAACTGACGCTTTCCGATTCGAGCAGTTTCTCCGCCTTCTCCAGCCAAACGATGGCTGACATGTCGTAACCTGAGGCAAACAAACTTCTCCCCGTGTTGAGATAATGCGCCGCTAAAATATAACGATTTCCGGGCGCGGCGACGACCGCTTTTTTCGAGTAAGCGAGAGAATCTGAAAATTTACGCTGCGCTCTGAAAAGCCAGGCATAATGAATGTAAATCAGAGCTTTTTGATTCGCCGCGGTTTTGTTTTCGGAAATAGCTTCGAGCGCCGCATCAAGAGTGTTTGCGGCTTCATCGTATTTTTGTAAAGAAATTTCGGAACTGCCTTTGATATCCAATCCTTCGGAAATCAGCAGCGAGTTTTTGATTTTCTTTGCTTTTTCAACTCCCGTGTTTATAAGCTCTAATACTTTAGAATGATTTCCGTTGTCCAATTCGACTTGAGCCTGTTTAATTTCCGCCCGCCCGAAATCGAGTTGAGCGAAAACAGGCGAAAAAAAGGCAAGACAAAGCAACAAGCCAGCTTCGATAAACCGGCTTGTTGCCTTTCGGAATAGAAAACATTCGACCTTTTTTATTGAGTCGGTCTGCAATTCCCTTCTCCGTCCCTGCTCTCCGTCGGTCTGCAAGTTTGGCATTGCCGCGTTTCGCACGACGAACCAGCCGCGAACGAAACGACGGCGTTGTAAAAGCTGCCGAAAAAGTCGAAGAACCCACCGCCGGTCGTGTAATCACCGGCAAACACATTGCCAGCCAGAACGGTTGACAACACCACTGCACCAAGAATTGATTTTCTTTTTTTCATTTTTTATTGCTCCTTGCTTATTTGTGTTTTTAAGAATTTGAACATTGCGGCGGTCACGTATCTTCCGCTGAAACCGTGTCCGTCTTCATTGGAATATATGAACCACACCGGCGAGTTCTTGTTTTGCAACTGAGTTTTCAGGTCAGTTACGTCCTTTTCAGGATTTCGTTGGTCGAGCTTTCCGCGCGTTAAAAACAGCGGTATGTTGTTCCACCGGCTTACGTTGTTGAGCGGCGAAAGCTCGTCTAATCTTTTCATTAAATTTTCATCTTTCGGATCGCCGTATTCATTTCGCGCGAACTCGTCAATCCAGCTTTGCGACAAAAAGCCTCTGATTGAAACGAGCGGGTATTCGGCAATCACGCCCTTAATTCTAGCCGGCTCTTGCAGCGCGGTTGAAAGCACGACAAAGCCGCCGTAACTTTCGCCGCGCAGGTAAATATGCCCGGCATCCAAGCCCGACTGTTTTCCAACCCAATCAATCAAAGCCTGAATATCTTTCACGGCATCGCCGCGTTTTCCCCGGTTGTCGGCATCCTCAAATTCTTTGCCGAAACCGACTGAGCCGCGAATGTTCGTATGAATAATCGTTAAACCGAGGTTGGCGGCGAGTCGAATATCCTGCGAGCTGAAAACGGGTTTGTCGAGAATCTGCGGTCCGCCGTGAACGTAAATCAAAACAGGTGATTTCTTCCCTTGAACTGCGGCGGGGCGCACGACGAAACCGGAAATTTCCTTTCCGTCGAAAGATTTCCATTTGATAACTTCGGGCGATTTAACTTTTCCTTCAAGCTGGATGGGAAGTCTCTCTTTCGTCCAATCGGTCTTTTTCTTTGAATCAATATCGTAAGACTGAATCGAAGCCGGTTTGCCATTGTTTTCCAAGGTGTAAGCGACTTCCGTTTCGGTCAGCCAGCGTGTATTCCAGATAACATACGTGCCAGAGACGAAGGACGGAATTTCTTTTACGATTTTGTCTTTTTTGAGCTGGAAAACTCGTAAATTATCAATGCCGTTTTTCGATTCCTGAATCAGCAAATTTGTTCCCGCCGGCGAAAATCTCGCATCGTCAAAATCCGCGAGATTTTTCGGCAAGTCGAAGCGTTTCGCCCGGACGTTTTTCAAATCTGAAACAAGAATGCACTGCTTCAGTTCGCCGCAAGCATTGTTGCCGTCGCTTAACCAAAAAACTCGCGTTTCAACTAAAAACGCCTTTGCAACGTCGCCCTGCTCGTCAATGGGCGTAAGCTTTTTTGCCTTCAAGTCGTAAGCGTAGAGAAAATGACTGCTTGACGCCTTCGCGTATCTGAGCAGAACGTAATCGCTGTCCGCCTCAACCACAGTCCAAACGCCTTTCAGGTCAACCGGAAAGCACATCTCAGCCGATAAATCGCTGCGGCACAATTTGCTTGTTTTCGTGTCGTAATTAACTTTCGTGTAAAGCAGCGCATCGCCCGCTTTCGTCCAAGCGAACGATTCGACGGATTCGTCTTTGCCGGTCAGCGTCGTCAGTTTTTTCGGCATTTTTTCTTTGAAGTCGTAAAAATAAAGCTGATAATTGTCTTCGTCTTCTTGATCGGAGTTGTATGCGAAACTGGCGCCGTCGGGACGCATTTTGACTTTGCTCGGAACGAATCCTTGCGTTAATCTGACGGGCTGCGCCATCGGCTGGTCAAGCAGATAGACGCTGTTTTTTTCGTCCGTGACCAGCAGTCTTCTGTTTTTCCAATCAGCATCCCAAATTAAATTGCTTCTGATGGAAGCCGGATCATAAAACAGATTTTCGACTTCAAAGTTTTTAATCGGCGGGATACCTTCGACTTTGTACGTGTCGGGAACGGGAAAAATATCGCTACCGCCGCTGCTTTGCGCGTCCTGCGCTATGGTCGGGAAGAATCCGCCGAGCGTCAAAAGACACAAACAGAAAATAATAACTGCGGTTTTGGAGAAAACCGTTCTGCTCAAAATTTTTATTTGCCGATTTACAAATGCCATAAACTCTACCTCACCGATTTAATTTTGCTGCAAGCAGCGAATGTCCGATTTTTCTTTTCTCTCCGACTTCTTCTGATTCGGCTGAAAATTTTTGACCGTAAATTTTTGCGAATCTCCGATTACCGTTTTTCCGTCTTCGAGCGTGATGACTACTTTCCATTGATAAGTTTTCACCGGATCGAGAGATTTTTTCAAAACGTATGAGGTTTCCTGTTCGGTCTCGTATTCGTCAACTAAAATCTCGTCATCGTCCGAAATGTATAAATGATATTTTGCCGCGTTCGGCACTTTTTCCCATTTCAAAGTAACCGCTTCTCCTTTCGAGTTGGTTGTCATCTCAATTGTGTTACTGCATTTCGGAAGAGTGGAAGAACCGCCCCTGGTTATCGAAATGTTTGATTTTTCCGAGTCCTCCGATTTCACCGGCGTTTTAAGATTCAAATCATTTCGAGACGCTGTCTTTAGATTATGTTTCGGAGTATCGTTCGCCGTTGCCGAATCCGGCTTAGAGTTAGTGCGCGCCGTCGCCGGAGGCGAAGACGGATTGCCGCTTTCGTTCAGTGGAAACGAGGAAGGCGAGTTTATTTGTTCGTCGCCTCTTTGATTAAAAACCGATTGAGCGGGTTCAAAGTTTTGGGCAACCTCTCTTTCCAATTCAGAGGATTTCGCCGCGCCCATCCAGATGAAAGCTGAGAAAAATATTAAAACTGCTAACGCCGCCGCGCTCAAAGCGAAAACTTTCGGATGCTTTAGAGATTGAAAGATAGAATTTAATCGCGCCGCAAGAAGCGTTCTTTCGTCGAGCGAATCGTCTGCCTCATCCGTCATCAACGCCGCCCAAAATTGTTCGGTCGTCGGCTGCGGCAATCTTTTCAGACAAAAATCGCATTGCAGCAGATGCCGCCCGATTTGGTGCTTCGTCTCCTTGTCGAGCGCGGCATTGCCGAGATAATCGGATAATTGCGTTTCGGTTAAATGTTCGCTTCTGTTCATTCGCTTAATAATTTTTGCAATCGAGCGCGGGCTTCGTGCCGAGCTTTTTTAATTGATTTGGTTAAAGACTCGATGCTCCGGTTTTTCGCGTCCGCGTTGCAGGCGGCGATCAAACGTGCAATCTGAACGTCTTTGAGCGGCAGCCGGTTGATAAGCTCCGGCAATTCGCCTTCATCTAACTCTAAAATGTCGCTTACTTCTCGATTGCTGATTCCATTGAAACGCAAAATCACGATCAAGGACTCGCTGCCTAATAACAAAGCTCGTCGTTGCCGCAGCGACAGCCCGCAAATTCCTTGCCAGAACTCGAAGGCGAGCGACGCGACTTCCGCCGCCGTGTTTCCGATGATTTTATTTTCGTCCGCAACCTCAAAGGATTCGTCGAGCTGCTTGGTTAAATTTTCGCGGTTGGACAGACGCTTTTTAACCGCGTGATGCGTTGTCTTGAAAGCGAACAACTGCCATTCTTCAGCCGTCATTTCTTCGATTTTTTCGGGATTGTGTTTACGCCAGGTCAAAAGTTGGAGGATGACTTTCTGCACGACATCGGGCGCGTCGTCTTTTTTCGACCAAAACAGTTTTCTCAAAACGATTTGCCGAATTGTCGGCAAGACGGCGAGAAACGATTCGTCATCCGCCTCTGTTTGAGGACGCAAATTTTCGTTCGTTTCGGGCGGTTCGGTGGCTTCGTTCGCCGCCAAATTAGCGCGCCGCAATTCGTCAAAAAATCCTTCAATCATTGTTGCTACTACAAAACTACTCTGCTTTCAATGATTGCTCGCCGCCCATCGCCGCGAGTCTTACAGGTGAAAGTTCCGGTCAGTTCATACTCCTAAATTTTTGTCCGGCGAGCGAAAGCGAGGTGTAACTTTTTTGGGTCTTCCGCAAATTTGGTGCAAGTGTTGAGAAAGTTATAAATTTGTGGAATGCAAGTTTCAACTTTGTCGGCTGATCCGGAAGCAATTCGGATTGACTCATTTGTTTCCAATTCGGATTC
>JAABUN010004517.1_pt1 | contig 18804 bp, 14 predicted proteins | sample 5559311 | NCBI WGS metagenome assembly JAABUN01 (sample SAMN10711877, study PRJNA513370) | rock metagenome | isolation source: Antarctica rocks | place: Antarctica: Victoria Land, Siegfried Peak sud | reverse complement strand
GGGTGAACCACACCGACTTCCCGCCGGCGAAGTGCCGCGTCCCCCACTCCTGCGCGAGCGCGTCGAGCAGGAAGATGCCCCGCCCGCCCTCGCGGTCGGCACCGGGCACGCCCGCCACGACGGGCAGTGCACCGGCGCCGCGGTCGACCACCTCGACGCGGGCCCGACCGACCCCGATGTCCACGTGCAGCTCCACGTCCGTGCCGGCGTGCACGACCGAGTTGGTGACCAGCTCGGTGACCAACAGCAACGCATCGTCGAGCAGCACCTCCAGACCACCGTGCAGCAGCGCGTTCTGCACCACGCGACGGGCCGTCCCCGGGGAGCGGTCCTGCGCCGGCAAGGTGGTGATCGCGTTCATGCCGGCGCCGTCTGCGAGGTCGTCGGTGCGGCGCCCTGCAGGGCCCGGCGCAGCACCTGCGCCGCCACCGCCGCCTCCTCCAGCAGGGCGGCGCACTCCGGTGCGCCCTGCGCAGCACGCGCCTGCTCCAGTGCGGCGCAGGCCTGCCTGCTGAGCTCACCCAACTCGGCGGTGTCGTAGCGGGCCAGCTGCCGGCGCAGCTGCTCGGCCTGGGCGGCGAGCTCGCTGCGCCGTTCGTACAGCTCGATGAACACGCCGACCTTCGCCTTGAGCACCCAAGGATCGAACGGCTTGGACAGGTAGTCGACGGCGCCGGCGGCGTAGCCACGAAACGCCTGGTGGGCCTCACCGTCGATGGCGGTGAGGAACAGGATTGGGATGTCGCGGGTTCGCTCGCGCTGCTTGATGTGGGCGGCGGTCTCGAAGCCGTCCATGCCGGGCATCTGCACGTCCAGCAAGATCACCGCGACGTCCTCGATGAGCAGCCGCTTGAGCGCCTCCTCGCCGGAGGCCGCCTTGATCAGATCGTGCCCGAGCCCCTGCAGGATGGCCTCGAGCGCGAGCAGGTTCTCCGGACGGTCGTCCACCATCAGGATCTTCGCGGACCGCCGCTTGCTCATCCGGTGCTCGAAGCCGCACGCGACGCCAGCCAGGTGCGCATCACGGCAAGCAGGCGGTCGAGGTCCACCGGCTTGGTGACGTAGTCCGACGCGCCCGCCGCGAAGCTGCGGTCGCGGTCGCCGGGCATGGCCTTGGCGGTGAGGAAGACCACCGGCAGCTCGGCGTACTCCGGCATCCGGCGGATGCGCTCGGTCGCCTCGTTGCCGTCCATGCCAGGCATCATGGCGTCCATCACCACCAGGTCGACATCGGGGCGCTGCCCCAGCAGCGCGATGCCGTCGCTGCCGTTGTCCGCATAGAGCACCTGCATGCCGTGCAGCTCGAGGGCGCTGGTCAGCGCGAAGACGTTGCGCACGTCGTCGTCGACGACCAACACCGTCGCGCCCTGCAGGCAGTCGGCGCCCGCAGAGAGGTCGGCGGTCGGCGGCAGTGACGGGGTGACGGTGAGCATCGGCGGCTGGTGCCGGTCCGGCGCCTCGTCCCCGGTCGGGCCCCGGCCGTCCAGCTGCGGGTACGGGAACTCGCCTGGGATGTAGAGCGTGAAGGTGCTGCCCACCCCCTTCTCGCTGGTGACGGCGATCGCGCCGCCGAGCAGTCGCGCGATCTCGCGGGAGATCGACAGCCCGAGGCCGGTGCCGCCGTACCGCCGGCTGGTGGTCCCGTCAGCCTGCTGGAAGGCCTCGAAGATCAGCCGCAGCTTCTCCGCCGGCACGCCGATCCCGGTGTCGGTGACGCTGAGGGCGAGCACCAGCTCGGCGTCGTTGAGGGTCGGTGAGGCGAACAACAGCTGGCCGGGGGCGCGCGACACCGAGAGCCGGACGCTGCCGTGCTCGGTGAACTTCAGGGCGTTCGACAACAGGTTCTTCAGCACCTGCTGCAGCCGCTGCTGGTCGGTGAGCACGGCTGCGGGCAGGCCCGGCTCGAGCTCGACGATCAGGTCGAGCCCCTGCTGCTCGGCCAGCGGGCCGAAGTTGTTCCAGACGTACTCCCGAACCTCATCGAGCACGACGGCGGTCGGGCGTACATCCATCTTGCCGGCCTCGACCTTGGACAGGTCCAGGATGTCGTTGATCAGGCTGAGCAGGTCGCTGCCGGCGTTGTGAATGGTGCGGGCGAACTCGATCTGCTTGTCGGTGAGGTTGCGCTGCGGGTTGTCCGCGAGCAGCTTGGCGAGGATCAGCAGGCTGTTGAGCGGCGTCCGCAGCTCGTGGCTCATGTTGGCGAGGAACTCGGACTTGTACTGGCTGGACAAGGCGAGCTGCTCGGCCTTGTCCTCGAGACCGAGCCGCGCCATCTCGATCTCGCGGTTCTTGATCTCGAGGTCGCTGGACTGCTCGGTCAGCAGCCGCGCCTTGTCCTCGAGCTCGGCGTTGGTGCGCTGCAGCTCGACCGACTGCACCTGCAGCTCCTGCGCGAGGCGCTGAGACTGGGCGAGCAGCTCCTCGGTGCGGACGTTGGCGATGATGGTGTTGAGCACGACGCCGATCGTCTCCACGAGCTGCTCGAGGAACCCGGCGTGCACCTCGTCGAAGCGGCCGAACGAGGCCAGCTCGATGACGCCGAGCACCTGCTCCTCGAACAGCACCGGCAGGACGAACAGGTCGGCGGCGGGACCCTGGCCGAGCCCGGAGGTCACTCGCAGGTAGCCGCTGGGAACCTCCCGGACGCGGATCGGCCGCTTCTCGACGGCGGCCTGCCCGATTAGCCCCTCGCCGGCGGCGAAGACCCGGTCCTCGTTCGGACGGTCCACGCCGTACGACGCGGCGCGCCGCAGCGCGAGCCGGCCCTCCGGGCTGTCGGCTAGGTAGAAGGCCCCCTGCACAGCCTGCACAACCGGCGTCACCTCGCTCATGATCATCTGGGTGACGGCCTCGAGGTCGCGCTGGCCCTGCAGCTGACCGCCGATGCGGGCCAGGTTGGACTTGAGCCAGTCCTGCTGGGCGTTGATCTCGGTGGTCGACCGCAGGTTCGCGATCATCTGGTTGATGTTGTCCTTGAGCTCGGCGACCTCGCCCTGTGCCTCGACGTTGACCGAGCGGGTGAGGTCGCCGCGGGTCACGGCCGTGGACACCTCGGCGATGGCGCGTACCTGGGTGGTGAGGTTGCCGGCGAGCTGGTTGACGTTCTCGGTGAGGTGCCGCCAGGTGCCGCTGACGCCGGCCACCCGCGCCTGCCCGCCGAGCTTGCCCTCGGTGCCGACCTCGCGGGCGACGCGGGTGACCTCCGCGGCGAAGCTCGACAGCTGGTCGACCATCGTGTTGACGGTGCTCTTGAGGTCGAGGATCTCGCCCTGCGCATCGACGGTGATCTTCTGGGACAGGTCGCCCTGGGCGACCGCTGTCGTGACCAGGGCGATGTTGCGCACCTGGCTGGTCAGGTTCGAGGCCATGTTGTTGACGTTGTCGGTGAGGTCGCGCCAGGTGCCGCTGACCCCCTTGACCTGGGCCCGGCCGGCGAGCTTGCCCTCGGTGCCGACCTCGCGGGCGACGCGGGTCACCTCGTCGGCGAAGCTCGACAGCTGGTCGACCATCGTGTTGACGGTGTTCTTGAGCTCGAGGATCTCGCCCTGGGCGTTCACGGTGATCTTCTGGGAGAGGTCGCCCTTGGCGACCGCCGTGGCGACCTGGGCGATGTTGCGGACCTGGCCGGTGAGGTTCGCGGCCATCGAGTTGACGTTGTCGGTCAGGTCCCGCCAGGTCCCGGAGACGCCCTTCACCTGGGCCTGACCGCCGAGCCGGCCCTCGGTGCCGACCTCGCGGGCCACGCGGGTCACCTCGTCGGCGAAGCTCGACAGCTGGTCGACCATCGTGTTGATAGTCTGGGCGAGCGCGGCGACCTCGCCCTTGGCATCGACGGTGATCTTCTGCGACAGGTCGCCCTTGGCGACCGCGGTCGTCACCTGGGCGATGTTGCGCACCTGGCTGGTGAGGTTGCCGGCCATGAAGTTGACGTTCTCGGTGAGGTCGCGCCAGGTGCCGCTGACCCCCTGGACCTGGGCCTGGCCGCCGAGCTTGCCCTCGGTGCCGACCTCGCGGGCCACCCGCGTCACCTCGTCGGCGAAGCTCGACAACTGGTCGACCATCGTGTTGACGGTGCTCTTGAGCTCGAGGATCTCGCCCTGCGCATCGACGGTGATCTTCTGGGACAGGTCACCCTTGGCCACGGCGGTGGCGACCTGGGCGATGTTGCGCACCTGGCCGGTCAGGTTGCCGGCCATGCCGTTGACGTTCTCGGTCAGGTCGGCCCAGGTGCCGGACACCCCCCGGACGGTCGCCTGGCCGCCGAGCTTGCCCTCGGTGCCGACCTCGCGGGCGACGCGGGTCACCTCGTCGGCGAAGCTGGACAGCTGGTCGACCATCGTGTTGATCGTCGACTTCAGCTCGAGCGTCTCCCCCTTCACATCGACGCTGACCTTCTGGGACAGGTCACCGCGGGCCACTGCGGTCGTCACCTGGGCGATGTCGCGAACCTGCGCGGTGAGGTTGCCGGCCATCGAGTTGACGTTGTCGGTGAGGTGCTTCCAGGTGCCGGCTACGCCGGGGACCTCGGCCTGGCCACCGAGCTTGCCCTCCGTACCGACCTCGCGGGCCACCGTGGTCACCTGTTGGGCGAACAGCTCGAGCGTGTCGGTGAGGCTGTTGATCGTGTCCGCGAGGGCCGCCACCTCGCCGGCCGCATCAACGGTGATCTTCTGGGTGAGGTCGCCGCGGGCGACGGCCGTGACGATCTGGGCGATGTTGCGGACCTGGCTGGTGAGGTTGCCGGCCATCGAGTTGACCGAGTCGGTCAGGTCCTTCCACGTACCCGCGACCCCTGGCACGTCGGCCTGGCCGCCGAGCTTGCCCTCGGTGCCGACCTCCCTGGCCACGCGGGTCACCTCGTCGGCGAAGCTGGACAGCTGGTCGACCATCGTGTTGAGCGTGTCCGCGAGCGCGGCCACCTCACCCTTCGCATCGACCGTGATCTTCTGGCTCAGGTCGCCCCTGGCGACCGCGGTCGCCACCGAGGCGATGTTGCGGACCTGGCTGGTGAGGTTGCCGGCCATCGAGTTGACCGAGTCGGTCAGGTCGCGCCAGGTCCCCGACACGCCCTTGACCTGCGCCTGACCGCCGAGCCGGCCGTCGGTGCCGACCTCGCGGGCGACGCGGGTCACCTCGTCGGCGAAGCTGGACAGCTGGTCGACCATCGTGTTGACGGTGCTCTTGAGCTCGAGGATCTCGCCCTGCGCGTCGACGGTGATCTTCTGAGACAGGTCGCCCTGGGCCACCGCGGTCGTCACCTGCGCGATGTTGCGGACCTGGCTGGTCAGGTTGCCGGCCATCGAGTTGACCGACTCGGTGAGGTCACGCCAGACACCGGACACTCCCTTGACCTGCGCCTGGCCGCCGAGCTTGCCCTCGGTGCCGACCTCGCGGGCCACGCGCGTCACCTCGTCGGCGAAGCCCGACAGCTGATCCACCATCGTGTTGACGGTTGTGCCGATGCGCAGGAACTCGCCCTTGACCGGCTGCCCGGCGATGTCCAGCGCCATCTGCTGGGACAGGTCTCCCTCGGCGACGGCGGCGATGACGCGGGCCACCTCGGTGGTGGGCCGTACCAGGTCGTCGATGAGGCTGTTGACGGCCGCTGCGCCGGTGGACCAGTCACCGCCCGAGGCCATCTCGTCGAGGCGCTCGGTCATCAGGCCCTCGCGGCCGATCACCCGGCTGGCCCGCACCAGCTCGTGCATCCGACGCTCCTGCATGTCGGCCAGCTGGTTGACCCGCTCGGCCAGCTGGCCGGTGACGCCGGTCCCCGCCGTGGCGCGCGCCGAGAAGTCGCCGGCGACCAGCGCCGTCACCACACCGAGGACGTCCGCGAGGTCGGTCGGACCGGAGCCGCCCGCGTCGATCGGCACGGGCTGCTCCGGCAACGTGTCCGTGGACATCGGACCTCCTGGAGTGGTGCTGCGGTTGCGGGTGAGCCTAGAGCGGGTGAGTGTCCCGCGCGCCCGTTCCGGGCGAGGTGGGCCCGCCTACGGTGAACGGGTGCCGATCGAGGACCCGTTCGCCGACCTCGACGTCGGCGACGCTCCGCGCAGCCTCATCGTGCTCGGTGGGACGCTGGACGTCGCGACGCTGGTCGCGTCCTACCGGGCGGGCTGCTTTCCCTGGCCCGCCTCGGGGGACGGCCAGAAGGCCCTCGACCGCCATGCCCGGCGGCTCGTCCGGCGGGGCGAGGTGCCGCTGCTGCCCGGCACCGACGGCCTCGTCCCGTGGTGCTCTCCCGACCCGCGGGCGATCCTGCTCGCCGACGAGGTGGTCGTACGCCGCTCCCTACGCGCCCGGCTGCGCTCCTGCGGCTGGACGGCCACCGTCGACGCGGCCTTCGACGACGTCGTCGCCGGCTGCGCCGACCGCTCCGAGGGAACCTGGATCCACGCCCGGATGCGGCAGGCCTACGGCGAGCTGCACCGGGCCGGAGGTGCCCACAGCGTCGAGGTCTGGGACGGCTCGTCGCTGGTCGGTGGGCTGTACGGCGTGCTGGTCGGTCAGGTGTTCTGCGGCGAGTCGATGTTCCACCGGGCCCGGGACGCATCCAAGGTGGCTCTCGTCGAGTTGTGCGACCGGCTGCTCGAGGCGGGGGTGCGGGTGATCGACGTCCAGGAGGAGACCGAGCACCTGGCCTCGCTCGGACAGGTACTGGTGGCGCGCTACGACTACCTGGAGCTGCTGGAGGCGCTGCGGGACCGGCCGGCGACGCTGGCGCGGGACCGCCGCCCGGTCGCCCGACTCGCGGCCTGAGAGTCCCCCGGGTGATCCACGGAGAGTTTGAGGTGGTTTCGCCGCGGCGTTCCGCCTCAAAGTCCGCGTGGATCACCCCGGGGGGTGGCAGAGGGTGGCAGCGTCAGCCCTGGCGCCAGAGCAGGACGAGTCCGCGGTCATCGGTGCTGTCACCCGCGACCTGCGTGACCAGGCGCTCGCCTCCACCTTCGAAGCCCCGTGGCACCAGCCGCTCGGCCTCACCGAGCAGCTTGTCGATGCCGACCGACAGGTCACGGCCGGACACCTCGACCAGCCCGTCGGTGTAGAGCAGCAGCGCGTCGCCGGGGTCGAGCCGGCCGGTCTCCGCGACATACGACACATCGGGCACCAGACCCAGAGCCATGCCCTCGCAGGTGAGCAGCCGCCACCTGCCGCTGCCGGCATCGAAGTGTGCGACCGGCGGGTGTCCCGCCGACTCGACCGCGAACGAGCCGTCGACGAGGTCGAGGACCAGGTGGACGGCGGTGGCGAAGCCCTCGTCCCACTCCTGCCGGTCGAGGTAGCGGTTGGCGGCCGGGAGGTACTCCGCCGGACGTAGCGAGCCCAGCAGCCCGCCGAGCGCGCCCGAGAGCAGCAGCGCCCGGGTGCCGGCATCGACGCCCTTGCCGGACACGTCGACCAGAGCCATCTCCAGCCGCCGGCCCCCGTCGGTGAGCGAGCTCACGACGAAGTCCCCCGCGAACGGCCCGCCGCCCGCCGGACGCAGCACCGCCTCGGCGCGCCATCCCGCGGGCAGACGCGGCAGCTCGCCCTGGCGCTGCAGCCGGTCGCGCAACTCCACCAGGAAGGTGTCGCCGGAGGACCCGACCAGGCCGGTCTCCTCGCGGGACCGGGCGAACTCGTACGCCACGATCGCGGTCGCCACCACGACCGCCAGCGCCCCCGGCCGCACGACGTCCCACCCGAGCTCGAGCACCGCGTAGCCCAGGCAGGCGTAGACCAGCAGGACGAGCAGGCGCATCGCCGCCCGGCGCAGCAGCAGGCCGCCGCCCAGCAGGGGGATGATCTGGGCGCCGGGCGGCACGAACTCCGGCCCAAACAGCTCGCCCCCCACGACGAGGGCAAGGGCGAGGGCGACGAGCCCGACCAGGGCGGCCTGCTCGGGCGGCGGATGCCGTCGCAGCCGGGTGACGGCCCGAGGCGGCGCCAGCAGGATCGCCACCAGTCCACGCGGCAGCGCGCGGCGCCGAGCCGCCGCCGGAACGATCATGGTGGGCGCAGGCTACCGCTCACACGGAAGGACGACAGGCCCTCAGTCCGGCTGGCACGCCGGGCACCAGTAGAGGTTGCGCGCCGCCATGACCTGCGTACGCACCTCGGTGCCGCACCGCCGGCACGCCAACCCGTGCCGGCGGTAGACGTAGAAGCGGTCGGCCAGCCGACACGGCCCGCTGCGCCGGTCGCGGTCCGCCGGCAGTGTCGTGACGATGTGCCCCGCCCGCACCCCCGCGCGCATCAGCACCCGCAGGTCCGCCCAGATCCCGTCCCACACCGGTTGCGACACCTCACGCCCGGGCGCGAACGGCGACAGCCCCGCCCGGTAGAGCACCTCCGCGCGGTAGACGTTTCCGACCCCGGCGAGCACCGACTGGTCCATCAGCAGCGCGCCGACCGCGGTCCGGCTGGCGGACACCCGCCGCCAGGCCTGGTCCGGTGACGCGCCCCGGCGCAGCGGATCCGGACCGAGCCGGGCGACGACCGCGTCCCGGTCCTCCGGCGAGAAGATCTCGCAGGCCGTCGGCCCGCGCAGGTCCAGATAGGTCTCACCGGCGACCAGCCGCAGCCGCGGGGCGCCGCGCGGCTCAGGTGCCGGCCCCGTGCCGCCGGTCCACGCCCCGTACAGCCCGAGATGCACGTGCAGCAGGACGTCGCTCTCGAAGCGATAGAACAAGTGCTTCCCGTACGGCTCGATGCGTTCCACCACGCGCCCGGTCAGCAGCTCGGCCCCGGTGGCGAAGCGGCCCTGCGGGCTCGCGGCCGTGACGGCCCGGCCGAGCAGCAGAGGGGTGTGGTCCCGCGCGAGCCGGTGGATCGTGTGGCCCTCCGGCACGTCAGGCCATGGTCGTCGACGTCACAGCGTCGTCGACATCACAGTGGCGGCAGGGTGCCGGTGCGCTCGTAGTCGCTCATCATGGCGATCCGCTTGCTGTGCCGGTCCTCGCCGCTGTAGGCGGTCTCGAGGAACGTCTCGAGGATGGACAGCGCGGTCGCCTCGTCGTGCATGCGCGCCCCGAGGCTGACGATGTTGGCGTCGTTGTGCTCCCGCGCGAGCTGGGCGATCTCGGTGCTCCACGCCAGCGCGCAGCGGATGCCGGTCACCTTGTTCGCCGAGATCGCCTCGCCGTTGCCCGACCCGCCGATCACGACGCCGAGGCTGGCCGGTTCGGCCGCGGTGGCCTCAGCTGCGCGCAGGCAGTACGTCGGGTAGTCGTCGACCGCGTCGTACTCGGCCGGTCCGTGGTCGACCGGCTCGTGACCGAGCTCGCTCAGCCGGCGGACGACCGCCTCCTTGAGCTCGAAGCCGGCATGGTCGGACCCCAGGTGTACGCGCATGGGCCGAGAGCATGCCAGGCTCGGGCGCGTGCCTGCCGTCCTGGGTGTCGACGGCTGCCCGGGCGGCTGGGTCGGCGCGCACGTCGACGGCCCGACGCTGACCTGGCACTCCGGTCCGTTCGCTGCGCTGCTGGCGCTGCCGGCGCAGGTGGTGGCGGTCGACATTCCGATCGGGCTGCCCGCGGGCGGTAAGCGGCGCAGCGCGGATCTCGAGGCGCGGACCGCCCTCGGCGCGCAGCGCTCGTCGGTCTTTCTCACCCCGCCCCGCGTCGTGCTGGACGCGCCCACCCAGGCCGAGGCGACGCTGCTGTCCCGGGCCGCCGGCTCGGTCGGCGTCAGCATCCAGACCTTCTACCTGCTGGGCAAAGTGGCCGAGGTAGACGCGCTGCTGCGCGCCGACCCGGCCGCGGCCGGCCGCACCGTCGAGGCGCACCCGGAGGTGTCGCTTCGCCGGCTCGGCGGGCGGGTCCTGCCCCCCAAGCGCACCCTCGAGGGCGGCCGCGCCCGGCTGGACGTCCTGCGCACCTGGCTGCCCGACCTCGAGCTCCCGGCGCGACTGCCCGGGCGGGCTCAGCCCGACGACTGCCTCGACGCCGTCGCCTGTGCCTGGACCGCTGCGCGGTGGCTGCGCGGCGAAGCCGACGTGCTCGGTGACGAGGTCGACGCGCTCGGCGTCCCGATGCGCATCGTGGTGTAGCCCTGCCCGCCTAGAGCTGGAGCGATTTCACCTCGAGGAACTCCTCGAGCCCGTACTCCCCGAGCTCGCGGCCGTTGCCGCTCTGCTTGTAGCCCCCGAACGGCGCCAACGGGTTGAAGCGCCCGCCGTTGACGTCGACCATGCCGGTACGCATCCGCCGGGCCATGCGCACCGCCCGCTCCTGGTCGCCGGAGAACACCCCGCCGGACAGGCCGTAGGGCGTGCCGTTCGCGATCGCCACCGCCTCGTCCTCGGTGTCGTACGGCAGCACCGCGAGGACCGGGCCGAAGACCTCCTCCTGCTCGATCGCCGAGCCGGGCGCGACCCCGGCAAGAACGGTGGGGCGTACGTAGTAGCCGGTCTGCAGCCCCTCGGGCCGCTCCGGGCCGCCGGCCACCACCGTGGCCCCGTCGGCGATCGCCCGCTCGATGTAGCCGACGACCCGCTCGTACTGCCGGGCGTTCGCGAGCGGCCCGACCCGGGTGCCGGCGTCGGTCGGCGGACCGACGGGGTACTTCGCAGCGCCGGCCTCGAGCAGCGACAGCACCTCGTCGTACTGCGCTGCTGGTACGAGCATGCGGGTCCACGCGGTGCAGGTCTGCCCGCCGTTGAGGAAGCAGTTGGCGAGCCCCACCTTGGCGGCCTTGGCGAGGTCGGCGTCGTCCAGCACCACGAAGGCGCTCTTGCCGCCGAGCTCGAGTGAGACCTTCTTGACCGTCTCGGCGGCGACCGCCATGACCCGCTTTCCCGCGGCGGTGGAGCCGGTGAACGACACCATGTCGACGTCGGGGTGCTGCGCGAGCGCCTCCCCCACGACCGGACCGAGTCCGGTCACCAGGTTGAACACCCCTGCTGGCAAGCCGACCTCGTGGAAGATCTCGGCGAGCGCGAACGCCGACAGCGGAGCCATCTCCGACGGCTTCAGCACCACCGTGCAGCCGGCCGCGAGGGCCGCCGCCACCTTGGCGACCACCTGGTGAAGCGGGTAGTTCCACGGCGTGATCGCCGCGACCACGCCGATCGGCTCCTTCACCACGAGTGAGTTGGCGATGCGCTGCTCGAAACAGAAGGTCGACAGGATCTCGGCGTAGGAGCGCAGCACCCGCACCGGGTTGCCGACCTGCACCGCTTTGCTGAATGCGAGCGGGGTACCCATCTCGGTGGAGATCAGCAGGGCCACCTCGTCGGTGCGCGCCTCCAGGGCGTCGGCCGCTGCGGACAGCAGGGCCGCTCGGTCGGCCGGCGGGCGGGCGGCCCAGTCCTCGAAGGCGGCGCGCGCCGCGACGACCGCCCGGTCGACGTCGTCCTCGGTGCCGGCCGGGACCGAGGCGATCTGCTGCTCGGTCGCGGGGTCGATCACGGCCAGGGTGTCGCGGCCGGTCGCGGAGACCCAGGCACCGTCGAGAAAGAACGCGTTCGTGGCCTGCACGGGCATGACCTCCCAATCCGGTTGCGCTGCGCACGTGAGGGCAGCCAGCCTGTCAGTCGAACTGCGGGTCCTCGTCGCGGGTGCGCTTGAGCTCGAAGAAGTGTGGGAAGCCGGCGAGCAGCCGGGCGCCGTCCCAGACCTGGCCGGCCTGCTCGCCACGCGGGATGCGCGAAAGAACCGGGCCGAAGAACGCCACGCCGTCGACGTGGATCACCGGGGTGCCGACCTCGTAGCCCACCGGGTCCATGCCCTCGTGGTGGCTCTTCTTCAACGCCTCGTCGAGGGAGGAATCGCTTGCGGCCGAGGCCAACTCGGCCGGCAGCCCGGCGGCTTCGAGCGCGCCGGTGTGCAGGGCCGCGTCGTCGAGTGCGACGCCTTCGTGATGGATCCGCTCGCCGTACGCGGTGTAGAGCGGCAGCAGCACGTCGTCGCCGTGCGCCTGCTGGGCGGCGATGACCACCCGCACCGGCCCCCAGCCCTTGCCCATCGCCTCGACGTACTTCTCCGGCAGGTCTTTGCCTTCGTTGAGCACCGACAGGCTCATCACGTGCCAGGACAGCTGCACCGGGCGTACCTGCTCCACCTCCAGCATCCAGCGGGAGGTGATCCACGCCCACGGGCACAGCGGGTCGAACCAGAAGTCCACCGAGGTGTCAGCCATACAGTCATTGTACGCGCAAGCAACCGGCCACCCGGCCCGCGCCTGCATGAAAGACTGTCCGCTCCGCATCCGCCGAGGAAAGGCACCACCAGCGTGAGCGTCAACAACCTCCACCGCGACGAGGCCGCCGAGCGGGCTCGGCTGCTGCACGTCGCGTCCTACGACGTGGAGCTCGACCTCACCGACGGCGCGGACGCGCCCGGCGAGACCACCTTCGCCACCACCTCACGGGTCCGCTTCGCCTGCACCGAGCCGGGCGCCGCCACCCACCTCGAGCTCACCGCACCGACCTTGCACGAGGTGCTGCTCAACGGCGAGAGCCTCGATGTGTCAGCCGTCTTCGACGGCAACCGGATCCTGCTGAGCGATCTCGCCGCCGACAACGAGCTGGTGGTGCGGGCCGACGGCGCCTACATGCGCACCGGCGAGGGGCTGCACCGCTTCACCGACCCGACCGACAGCAGCGTCTACCTCTACACGCAGTTCGAGACCTTCGACGCCCACCGGATGTACGCCTGCTTCGACCAGCCCGACCTCAAGGCCACCTTCGGCTTCACGGTGCACGCACCGCGCGACTGGGTGGTCGTGAGCAACAGTGAGGTCGCCTCGCGGCCGGCAGCGGGCGAGGCCGGCGCCTGGGTCTTCGCCGAGACCCCACGCATGTCGACCTACATCACCGCACTGGTCGCCGGGCCGTACGCCTCGGTCCACGACGAGCACGACGGCATTCCGCTCGGGCTCTACTGCCGTGCCTCGCTGCTGGAGCATCTCGACGCGGAGCAGCTTTTCGCCGTGACCAAGCAGGGATTCGACTTCTACCACGAGGTTTTCGACTACCGCTACCCGTTCGGCAAGTACGACCAGCTGTTCGTGCCGGAGTTCAACGCCGGCGCGATGGAGAACGCCGGCGCGGTCACGATCCTCGAGGACTACGTGTTCCGCTCGAAGGTCACCGACGCGGCGTACGAGCGGCGCGCCGAGACGATCCTGCACGAGCTGGCCCACATGTGGTTCGGCGACCTCGTGACCATGCAGTGGTGGGACGACCTGTGGCTCAACGAGTCGTTCGCGACCTACGCCTCGGTGCTCTGCCAGGCCTCGGTCACCCGCTGGGGCAGCGCCTGGACGACGTTCGCCAACACCGAGAAGACCTGGGCCTACCGGCAGGACCAGCTGCCGTCCACCCACCCGATCGCGGCCGACATCCCCGACATCGAGGCCGTCAACGTCAACTTCGACGGGATCACCTACGCCAAAGGCGCTTCGGTGCTCAAGCAGCTCGTCGCCTGGGTCGGTCAGGACGCGTTCCTGTCGGCGGTGCGGACCTACTTCACCACCCACGAGTACGGCAACACGGTGCTCGCCGACCTGCTCGGCGCCCTCGAGGTCACCAGCGGCCGGAACCTCGCGGACTGGTCGAAGCAGTGGCTGCAGACGGCCGGCTGCAACACGCTGCGGGCGAGCTTCGACCTGGACTCCGGCGGTGCGTTTCGCCGGTTCTCGATCCAGCAGGAGGCGCCCGAGCTGTGGCCGACCCTGCGCTCGCACCGGGTCGCCGTCGGCTGCTACGACCTCGCGGACGGCCGACTCGTGCGCACCTCCCGGCACGAGCTCGACGTCGTCGGCGCGTCGACCGACGTGCCGGCCATGGTCGGTGTCCAGCAGCCGGACCTGGTGCTGGTCAACGACGACGACCTGACGTACGCCAAGATCCGGCTCGACGTGCGCTCACTCGCCACGCTGACGCATCACGTCGGGGACTTTCAGGAATCGCTGCCGCGCGCGCTGTGCTGGGCCGCGACGTGGGACATGACCCGCGACGCCGAGATGCCGACCCGCTCCTACGTCGCGACGGTGCTGGCCGGTGTCGGCGGCGAGAGCGACATCGGCCTCGTGCAGTCGTTGCTGCGGCTGGCCGGGACGGCGCTGACGCAGTACGCCGACCCGACCTGGGCACCGACCGGACGGGCGATGCTGGCGGACGCCGCGCACGACGCGATGCTCGCCGCCGAGCCGGGCAGCGACCTGCAGCTGGCGTGGACCCGCGCGTTCGTCTCCGCCGCGACGTCCGCCGAGCACGTCGCGCTGGTGCAGGCGCTGCTGGACGGGTCGCGCACGGTGCCGGGCCTGGGCGTCGACACCGAGCTGCACTGGAGCCTGCTGCTGCGCCTGGTCGCTCTCGGCGCTGCCGGCGACGCCGAGATCGAGGCCGAGCTGGCCAGGGACCGCACCGCTGCCGGTGAACGGCACGCCGCGACCGCCCGTGCACTGCGGCCCACCGCCGAGGCGAAGGCGGCGGCGTGGAGGCTCGCCGTCGAGGACCCGGACGTCCCCAATGCCGTGCAGTCGGCGGTCATCGGCGGGCTGTGGCATCCCGAGCAGCTCGAGCTGATGGAGCCCTACGTCGAGAAGTACTTCGCCTGCATCGGCGCGGTGTGGGCGAAGCGCACCGGCGAGATGGCGCAGAACATCGTCGTCGGCCTCTACCCGGGGCTGCTCGTGGATGCCTCCGTCGTGGAGCGCACCGACGCCTACCTGGCTGCGGGTGATGTGCCACCGTCGCTGCGCCGGCTGCTGCTCGAAGGTCGTGACGGGGTGGTGCGGGCGCTGCGGGCGCGGGCGAGGGACGCGCAGGGCTGAGCGCGCCGCTAGACCAGGGCTCAGTGACCCGAGCGGACCGCCACCTCTGAGGTCGCAGCGTCGGCCTTGTCGGGCGCGGCCGGCAGCGCGCGCCGACCGGCTGCCGAGGCGATCTGCTTGGCGGCCTCGACGATCCCGCCGGCGAGATCACCCTCACGGAACGCACCGGTCATGGCCAGCACCGCCAGCGCGCTGACGCGGTCCGGAACCCGGCGGCGCGCCTCCGGGCCGCTGACGATCTCGACCCGGCGCTGACCGGGGGCGACGACGAACAACACCGCCGCGCGGCTGCGCTCGCCCAGGGCGGCGTGCAGCCGCTCGCAGGCCGCGCGGAACTGCCCGAGATCGTCGAGCTCGAGATCCCCGACGAGCACCGACAGGTCCAGCCCGTTCTCGGTCCTGCATCGCTCGACGGCCTGCTCGATGCGCTCCTGCTGCCGAGGGGACAGACCCTCACCAGCTGCCACTTGCGCCGCCCCTCGCCATGGAGCCGGGGGCGGCGGCCTCGACCGCCGCGGTCGGGTCCGGTGGGCCGCCGAACCACAGCGGCGGCGCCGACCAGGCGCGGCCCGGGCGGTAGCCGGTGCCGCGGAGCATGCCGGGCAGCCACACGAGCGCGGCGACGACGAACAGGATGGCTGCGGGAGCGAGCAGGTACAGCAGCAGGCCCTCCAGCAACGACAGACCGTCGCTCCCGGGGGCGACCCCGGTGTCGTAGCCGAGCTGTTGACTCGACACCTGCTGGCCGCCGCAGGCGGTGAGGGCCACGGCAGAGGCCGCCGCCACGCCGACACGGGTCAGGGAATCACTCACGGCGCGCACGCTATCGGACCGGCGCACCTACGGCGCGGACCCCCTCGGCCAGCAGCGCGGCAAGTCGTCGCACCCCGGGCAGCGCGAGCAGCTCCTCGAGCCCGAGCGGCCGGCCGCTGCCGTCCGCGACGGGCAGCCGCCAGTTGGGGTAGTCGTCCACGGTGCCCGGCAGGTTGGGCTGCCGCAGGTCGCGGGCGGCGTCGCCGAAGGCGGCCAGGACGAGCCGGCTGGGCGAGGCGGTGAGCATCGCGTGCATCGCCAGCACGACGTCGCCCCCGTGCGCCTCGAGCAACCCGCTGTCGCGGAGCCGGTCCAGCAGCGCCGCGCGCTCCGTACGCACCCGTTCGCGCTCCTCCCGCACCGGCAGACCGAGCTGGCCGAGCTCGTCGCGCACCCGGACGTGCTCCTCGGCGAGGAATCCCGCGGCCGTCGGCAGGTCGTGCGTCGTCACCGTTGCAAGGCTCAGCTCCCGCCACTGCTCCGGCGGCAGGAACGCCCCATCGTCGGTCTCGAACCACAGCACCGAGCTGCCGAGGACCCCGGCCTCGGCCAACCCCGTCCGGACCCGGTCCTCGACCGTGCCCAGGTCCTCCCCGACGACCAGGGCGCCGGCCCGCGAGGCCTCCAGCGCCAGGACGGCGAGCATCGCGTCGGCGTCGTACGAGACGTAGGTCCCGGCGGCGGCCGTCGCACCGGCCGGCACCCACCACAGCCGGAACAGCCCCATGATGTGGTCGATCCGCAGCCCGCCGGCGTGCCGGAGCACTCCCCGTACGACGTCGCGGAACGGCAGGTAGCCCAGCTCGGCGAGCCGGTCCGGGCGCCACGGCGGCAGCCCCCAGTCCTGCCCCTGCTGATTGAAGGAGTCCGGCGGCGCCCCGACGGTCGTGTTCAGCGCCAGCGCATCCTGCAGGGCCCAGGCGTCGGCGCCGCCCGCGTCGACGCCCACCGCGAGGTCGTGGATCACTCCGACGACGAGGTCGCTGCCGAGCCCGGCCAGCTGCTCGTCGACGAGCAGCTGCACCCAGCACCAGAAGCCGACCCGCTCGGCGTGCCTCGCCCGTGCCGGCTCGACACCGGTCCCATCCGGACGCCGCAGGTCGGCCGGCCAGCTCTGCCACGGGACGCCGTGCTGCTCGGCGAGCGCGCAGAACAGCGCGAAGTCCTCGAGCGGACGGCCCTGCTCGGCGCGCCACGCGCCCAGCTCGTCGACCCGGCGCAGCGGCCAGAGCAGCTCCAGCGCCGCGAGCTTGGCCCGCCAGACCGGGTCACGCGGGATCCGGTCGGGCTCCGCGTCCGGCCTCAGCGCGTCGACGGCGGCGCGCACGGCAGCCGGCGCCGCGGCGTACTCAGGGATGTCCTCGATGTGTAGGTAGAGGGCCGAGCGGAACCGGCGGCTCGACGGAGAGTAGGGCGAGGGGTTTATCGGGGCCACCGGCGTCTCGGCGTGCAGCGGATTGAGCAGCACCACCCCGGCGCCGTCCGCGGCGCTGGCCTCGACCACGGTGCGCAGGTCGGCGTAGTCCCCCATCGCCCAGGACGAGGCGCTGCGCAGGCTGTAGAGCTGCACCATCCAGCCCCAGGTCCGCGTCAGCCCGGCCGGCAGCTCGATCCGGCGCGGCGCCACCAGCAGCACGGCCTCGCCGGAGACCTCCGCAGCCGTCGCCCGCAGGCGGTGCCAGCCCAGCGGCAGATCCGCCAGCGGCACTGTCCAGCGCACCCGGCCGTCCCGGCGGGCGCTCACCGGCCCGTCCACCGGCACCGACCGGCGGCTCCCGTCCTCGAGCTCGACCTCCAGCGTCACCGCCACCCCCTCGGCGGCGTGCAGCACCACCTCACCCGGCAACCCGCGCAGGACGACCGAGGGCGGCAGCAGCCGCCGCCAGGGGGCGGCCGACACCTCAGCCAGCGCCGCGTCCACCGCCTCGTCGCTCGCCGCGTCGACGCCCAGCGCGGCGAGGGCCGCAACGATCGCGGTCGGCGCGACCTCGGTCGGGCGGTCGGCGAAGTCGACGTACGACGTGGCGACGCCATGGGCAGCCGCGAGCGACTCGAGAGCGGTCATCGGACGATCCTGCCCGAGACCCGGACCCGCACCCGTCGGTGCGCAGCCGGACCGGCGTTCAGGCCGGCTCGTCCCAGGCGAGCTCGGACTCGGCCGCGGCGGACCCGGCCTCGAGGTAGGGCTCCCAGCGCGGGTCCAGCCGGCGCGCGCCGACCACCCGCCAGGCCGCCCCGGTCGGGGCAGTCGGCTTGGCGCGCAGCCGCCAGCCGAGCTCGGCGACCCCGCGGTCGGCCTTGATGTGGTTGCACCGGCCGCACGCCGAGACGACGTTCTCCCAGGTGTGCGGCCCGCCTCGGCTCTTGGGGATCACGTGGTCCAGGCTGGTCGCCGTCGCGCCGCAGTAGAGGCAGCGCCCCCCGTCCCGGGCGAAGACCGCCTTGCGGGTGAGGGGGACCGTCGGCCGGTAGGGCACCCGCACGAAGCGCGACAGGCGTACGACCGCCGGAACCGTCAACGCGGTGCGCTCGCTGTGCAGGACGCCGTCACCGTCGCTGACCGCCACGGCCTTCGCCGTCAGGACCAGCACGGCGGCCCGCCGTCCCGACACGACGCACAGCGGCTCGTAGGTCGCGTTCAGCACCAGGGCTGAGCTGTCCGTGCACGCCATGCCGTTCCTCCCTGGGCAGGAGTCTGACCGACCCGGCTCCGATCCGCCACGACCATGGTCAGGCCGGTCTGCCTACAGTGGGGAGGATGCTCCGCCCCTCCGACCTGACGATCGCCCTCGTCCCCAGTCCCAACGAGTTGCGGGAGGACCCGCGCGGCTTCCTCGACGCGCTGCGCGAGGAAGTGTCCAGTTGGGGCATCGCCTCGCTGCGGATCCTGCTCATCGTCGTGATCGCGGTGCTGCTACGCATCGTCGTGCACCGGGCGATCCGGCGGATCGTGCGGCGCGCCATCGCCAGCCCGACCGTGCCCGAGGCCATCCGGCAGCGGCTCATCGACCAGGCCCCGGCCATCGCCGCCGAGCGGCGCCGGCAGCGCTCGGAGACCGTCGGCAGCGTCCTGCGCTCGATCTCGTCCGCCGTGATCTTCGGGATCGCCTTCACGACCATCCTCGGTGAGCTCGGGGTGGACCTCGGACCGATCATCGCCTCGGCCGGCATCATCGGCCTCGCCGTCGGCTTCGGCGCGCAGAACCTGGTCAAGGACTTCCTCAC
>JAABUN010004515.1_pt1 | contig 18808 bp, 15 predicted proteins | sample 5559311 | NCBI WGS metagenome assembly JAABUN01 (sample SAMN10711877, study PRJNA513370) | rock metagenome | isolation source: Antarctica rocks | place: Antarctica: Victoria Land, Siegfried Peak sud | reverse complement strand
TCGTTCGCACCAAGGAAGGCGCTATCGCCTCGGTGATGCAGGAAGCCATAACCGGCATCCGGGCCGTGAAACTCTTTGGCCGCGAGGAAAGCGAGATGGAACGCTTCCGCAAAGAGAGCCGTGACTCCCTAAAAGCCAGCATCGACTCTTCGGTCATCGAGGCGAAGTTTTCCATACTTCTGGGCACCGTCGGCGGCGCAGGCACGGCTCTCGTGATGTACTTCGGAGCTCGTCAGGTCCTCTCGGGAGCTCTATCTCTGGGCGACCTCACCGTCTTCGTGGCGTATCTGGCGTTGTTCTTGTCGCCGCTGTGGGCTTTGAGTCGTCAGGCTAACCAGATCGGCAAATCCCTGGTCTCGGGCGAACGGATAGTGGATCTTCTGCGAGCCGAACCAACCGTAAAAGACGCGCCGGATGCCCGGCCTGCGCCGCGCTTCGATGGTCGGGTCACCTTCGAGGATGTGCGGTTCTCCTACGATGAGGAGTCCGGCGAGGTGCTACGGGGTATGGATTTCGAGGTTGAGGCTGGTAGCCGTGTGGCGCTTGTGGGCATAAGCGGCGCGGGCAAGACGACGGTCACAAGCCTCGTGGATCGGCTCTACGACCCGTCGAGCGGGCGGGTGCTGATAGACGGCGAGGATATCCGGCGGTTTACGTTAAAGTCGCTTCGGGATTCGATAACCTTTGTGCCGCAGGAGCCGATGCTCTTCCGGGCGACGGTGGCCGAGAATATAAGCTACGGTCTGCCGGACGCGAGCCGCTCTGAGATAGAAGCCGCCGCCGAGCTTGCAGGAGCGGGCGAGTTTGTGGCCGAGCTGCCCGAGGGCTATGATACGCTGCTCTCTGAGCGGGGCGAGAGTTTGAGCGGAGGACAACGGCAGCGCATCTCCATTGCGCGGGCCATGTTGCGGGACACGCCGATACTCATATTGGATGAGCCGCAGACCGGGTTGGATGCCGAGGCGGCCAATGCGGTAGAGGAGAGTTGGCGAACGCTCACCGAGGGAAGGACAACGTTTGTGATAGCACACGAGTTGAGGTTGGTCCGGAGCGTGGATCAGATCCTGGTCCTGGAAGAAGGCCGCGTCGCCGAATCCGGCGTGCACGAAGATCTCGCCTCATCCGGCGGACTCTACACCCGACTCAACGCCCTGCAAGACTACGAAACGGCTGCGGAGCGTCCATGAGGGAACTTCTAATACTCTGTATCGTACTAACCGGGGTAGTAGTGGCGATCTACATCTCCTTCCGATAATTTCACAACGTCTAGGTGTCGGTCAACTTGTAGCCGGAGCCCCGGATGGTAAGGATGTAGCGGGGGTTTTGGGGATCTGGCTCTATCTTCTTTCGTATGTGTTGTATGTGAACGTCGGCGGCTCGGGCTTCGCCGAGAAAGTTGCCGTCCCAGAGGTGGCGCATAATCTGCTCCCGGCTGTACACTCGTCCGGGCGAGGAGGCCAAGAGTACCAGGACATCGAACTCTTTGGCTGTTAGGAATACGGGCTCTTCCTGGCTGACAACCTCGCGTTTGAATAGGTCGATCCTCAGGCCGGGCAGCTCCAGCTTCCGGGTTTGTTCGTCGTCGGACGAGTCGATGGTGCGGCGTCTCAGGTGCGCCCGAACCCGACTCACCAGTTCTCTGGGCCTGAACGGTTTGGTGACGTAGTCGTCGGCCCCAACTTCAAGGCCGACCACGACGCTTGTCTCGTCGTCGCGAGCGGTCAGCATTATGATCGGGACGGCTTTGTTGCGGGAGTCGCCCGAGCGAAGCTCCCTGCATACCGAGACACCGTCCATGCCTGGCAACATTACGTCGAGCACGACCAGATCGAAGGTTTCGGATCCTTGTAGTTGGTTTAGCGCGGCCTCGCCGGTGGCCGCCGTGGAGGTCTGCATTCCTTCGCGTGAGAGTGCGTGCTCGACCACGTCGCGCACCGCCGGATCGTCCTCTACCACGAGTATTCTGCTCAACGCGCCTCCTCCCCTGGTAGTGTGATGACGACCCTTGTACCCGCGCCTTCCTCGGACGAGATAGAGATGTCGCCACCCATCCGCGTTATGAGATCCTTGCAGATCGGAAGTCCCAATCCAAAGCCTCCCGAGCCGTCCCTACCCCGGTAGAAACGCTCGAAGACATAGGGAAGGTCTCTCTGCGGTATGCCAGACCCATTATCCTCGACCAAGATTTCGTTCCCTTTGGCCCGTAGTCGGACCTCGCCGCCCTCCGAACCGTGTTGGACGGCGTTGTTTACCAGGATGATGAGAACCTGATCCAACCACTCCCGGTCGGCGAACACGCATCCATCCTCGCCTTCCACGCTCACGGAGATCCTGGCCCTTTCGGCGAGCGGCGCCATGCGGCCCGCCGCTTCCCGAAGCGCCCGCTTGGCGTCGACGGGTTCTGGTTCGGGGTTGCGAGCGTCCGAGCCCGTGCGAGCTAGGCGCAGAAGCGTTTCCGAGAGCCGCTGCATGCGGAGGGCTTCGTTGTGTATGTGGTTCAGGAAACGCTGCCGGACGTTTTCGTCCTCGTCGCCGGTCAGTAGAAGCTCGGACGCGCCGAGAATGGTGGTGATCGGGGTCTTCAACTCGTGCGCGGCGTTGGCAAGAAAACGTTGCTGATTGGCCTCCAAACGTTGCCCTTCGGAGAGATCCCGCATCACCACGAGCACCCCGCCCCGGTGATGGTCGAAGCTTGGCATGCGTTCGAGATAGACTCGCAAGGAGTACCGCTGACTCTGGACGCGAGCCTCTCCACAGTCGCCCGCCGTCGCGCACCGCGAGACGGCTTCCGGCAGATCATAGTCCTCGAATGCGTCGGGTATTTTTCCAGAGGGTGGTCCTTCCCCGAGTCCCAACATGCCTTGGGCGGAGCGGTTGGCGATGACTATGTCCCCATCTAGGTTGGCGGCCAACACGCCTTCGTTGAGGTTTTCCACTACGATATCCAGCGTGGCGTTCTTCTCTTCGAGCTGAATAAAGGAGTCTTGCAGCCGGGCGGCCATCACGTTGAAGGACTTCGCCAGTCCCCCAAGCTCGTCATCAAAGCCCGGTTTGATGCGGGAGGAAAGGTCTCCGCTTTCTATGGCCCGCGCGCCTCTTGTAAGACGCTCGACCCGGCGTGAGAGTAAAGTGGCGAGCAGGAACATAAGACCGCCACCTAGCACCGAGGCTAAAGCGGCGGCTTCCAGTCCGCTGCTCAGGAAGAGCCGCGAGGCTGTGGCCCGAGGTTCGTCGGAGGCGAAGATAACGCCCGCTGGGGAGACGTTTTCTGCGACGACCGGGGTTACGGCGACGCTTACGCTCGAACTGCTGATGGACATCCGTCCGCCTCGGGCGGCGGTGTCCACCATCTCTCGGGAGGGCTCAAAACCGTCCACAGAGCCCTCGCGGGCTAGGATTCCACCGTCCGCGCTTACCAGCACAACCTCACCACCTGTGGAGTCGGTGACGAGCCGTAGCCTGTTGCCGAGGTCTGAGTCGCCTTGGGACTGTGAGACGGCTTCCGCCGTGGCCGCCGCCTGGGTGAAGACGAGCGTACCGGTGGAGTCCGAGAGTCGGCTCCTCAAAGTCGGCACGCCGTAGAGAAACATCAAAGCTATCGAGAGCAGCACGATGAGAACGGCGGTCAGCGGCATCCATACGCGGAAACTCAATCCCATAGCCGGATTCTATACTCGCTTGCCCAACCGTTTCCCGCAACGCCGCTCGACGGATAAACCTTTACCAAAACGCAACATTGCTTTACGAGCGGCTAACGAACGTAGTCGAGAATAAAAAGGCAAGAGACAGATAGGAGAGAAATTCATGAGAACAGCTACCGGTGTATTGATCGCGCTAATGCTGACTGTTGGAGGATGCGGGGGAGCCAACCCCCCAAACGGAGGAAACGGCGACGACGAGCCGCTCCTGACGGGTGAGGAGACGACGCTAACCCCCGAAGAACTGAACGACGAAGAGACTGAGGGCGAGATCCCGGAGACCGAGCCCGCCCGATAGGACACGGTCAAGCACACAGATCAGGAGGCTTGTAGATGAAGTACGTATCGAAGATCAAAGGCACTGGGCGCTCGCGCAAGGGACTGGGAGTGCTTGTGCTGTCCGCAGGACTCCTGGTAGCCGGTTGCGAGAGCGCCGGGAGCGAAGCGGGGAGCGGAAACGATGTAGACCCCGAAAACTCTGTGGCGCAAGGAAAATCGCCTATCACTGAGGTTGCGCGGAGGATAGAGCCCAGCGTGGTTCAGGTCAACGTGTCGTCCATCCAGAGCTCGCCGGACGGCTCTTCCCAAGAGGCCGAAGGCTTGGGTAGCGGTGTAATCTACGACAAAGACGGCTACATAATCACGAATGCCCATGTAGTGGAAGGCGCGGAGGCGGTAAACGTGGCCCTTGCAGACGGCTCCGTGGAGAGCGGTCAAGTGGTTGGGTCCGACTCCTTCACCGATATAGCCGTCGTCAAAGTGGATCGGCGAGATCTCCCTGCCGCGGAATTCACTGAGAAAAACCTGGACCAGGGACAGCTCGCCGTTGCTGTGGGCAGTCCTTCCGGCTTTCAGTCCACGGTAACCTCGGGCATCATAAGCGGCGTCAACCGCGAGGTTCCGCCCCAGATCACCGGCGGCTCGCAGGAGACCGCTCTGGTAGACCTCATACAGACCGACGCCGCCATCTCGCCAGGTTCGTCTGGAGGCGCGCTCGTCGACCGCGAAGCGGAGGTCGTTGGTATCAACGTGGCGTACCTGCCACCCGCTCAGACGGGAGCCGTCAACATAGCGTTCGCCATACCATCCGCTACCGCGACCGACGTGGCCGACCAGATCATCGCGGACGGCGAAGCCACGCATCCTTATCTCGGAGTTTCCCTGGTCGACCTGACGCCCGAAGCAGCCCAGCAGTTCGATGTTTCGGTCGACTCCGGGGCTATAATCACGGAGCTGGATCCGGACGGTCCAGCCGCCGAAGCGGGCTTGGAGGCCGGAGGCGTCATCACCGCTGTCGGGTCCGAAGAGGTGTCCGGCGCGGGAGACCTACTCTCTGCATTGCGCCAGGTCGAGTCCGATGAACCCGTTGAGGTAACCGTAGATAGGGACGGCGACACACGCGAATTCACCGTCGAACTGGATGAGAAGAGGTAGATGATGGACGAAAATGCTAGCGAAAAGCGAATCTGGAAACTAGCCGTCGGTCGGATACTATCCGTCGTCGCTCTGGTTTTCTGCGTACCGATAGGCGCACTGTTCGTATCCTTGGCTACAGGAGCCCTCGGGGTGTTCCTCGGCATCGCCGGTTACGTACTCGGGGCGAGGAAACTGGGACTCGCGGCCATAGGGCTGTGCGTGGCTGCGATGCTATTCGGGCTGCTGTTCGGGCAGGGTGTGATCCCCGGAACCTACGACCGCGGGGTGGATGGTTGGTTCCGGGATATACCGACCGAACGCCTGACCGAGGACTGAGAGGGACTTTGAAAGCCACGCCCTTGCAGCAGTTGTGGGCCTGGGGTCTGTTGGCAGTAGGCTTGCTCGCCAGCCTCGCAGGCTCCCGATGGGAGTTGTACGGTAGGATCGCCTGGTACGACGAGGTGGTACACGGGTTCAATTTTTTCGCCCTGACGCTCGTCGTGGCTCTCTACACCTACGGCGTGATACTAAAGGGTGCGCAGCGGCACGGGTTGCTGTTAGTACTAACTATCGCCGGTCTGGGGCTCGCTATGGGTGCTCTCTGGGAGATCGCGGAGTGGACCTATGATCAGTTCGTTCGTCCGAACGCCATACTTTCCAAGACCGACACCATCGTGGACCTCATCGTCGATACCATCGGAGCCCTAGTGGCTGGAGCAATACGCTTGGGCATGATCCGGAAATGAACCACAACGACCACAGGTTTTTAAGTCGCCGTCCGTAGGTAGACAGGCGAGAAATTTCATGCATAGAGAGGCTGCCATTAGATGATAGAAGCCGCAAAAGGCTCCGGCTTGCCGGGTGCGAGAGTCGCCCGGATACTGCTCGTGGCATCGACAGTCCTGTTACTCGCCTCGTGCGAGGGCGTGGGGCGAGACCCTGGTGCTCAAGACGACATAAACGAAGGCGACATGCAAGAGTTGACCTCGTCCGGTTTTCCAAACCCGGTCAGTCTCGACGAGCTAACCCAGCGGGCCGACAGGTTCTACGGAAAACGTGTAACTGTCGAAGGTCGGGTGAATCGCTCGATCTCTCCTCAAGCCCTTTCGCTGACCAGCGAGGACGCTAGTGAGGGCGGGGGCTTCGCCGAAGTCGAGGCGGCGTTGGTGATCGAAGACGAAGCTTCTTTCCCGGAGGGCATCTCCGAGGATCGGAGCGTGCGGGTCACCGGGGTCGTCGGTCAGCTCGACGTCAAGGAGATCGAGCAGAACTACAACGTCAACCTGGACGACAGCGTCTACGCGGAGTTCGAGGAGAAGCCCGTCGTCTACGCCCGAACCCTGGAGGTACTAGCGGGCTCGGAGATCACCGGGGAGTAACAGGATGGATGCCTTGAACCACCCCTGAAAGTACTGGCGCTCGCTGCCCGCGACGCTCGGATCGATGATGTTGCTGGTATACGCCGTCAGCGGTCTTCTGGTCTATGCGATCCTGGAACTTCCGTTCTGGGCGGACATGCTGATTGGAACCATCTTCACGCTCATGGACACGGTTGTCGCTTCCTCTAGCCCAGGGACAAGCCGCCGAGAACAATCTGCCGAACCGTCTGCGGCACCTACTCTCCGGCAAATCCAGGGCCAACGACGGGCTCGCCAACCCGCGATCGTGTTTCCAGCGATAATTGTGGTCCGGAAACTGTCGACGGAGGCTGTCTTTGAGTGGCTACCCTGTTCTGTTCACGGTACACATTTTCGCGGGTAGGCTGCGGTCGTTGAACGCCGTGCCGCGCAGCCGTTGGCTTTCGGCGGCGGGCGATGTCTCGGTCGCCCACGTATTCGCTCACACCCTGCCGGACCTCGTCGAAAACCAACAAACTCTGTTGGAGGCTGCGGGTGAGGATCCGGCATTTCTTAAAACAACACGTCTACCTTGTAGCCCTGCTGGGGCTCGGCATCTTCTACGGGCTGCGCGAAATCCACAAGGAGACCTATGGGCGCGTAGGATGTTGGCTTTTGGCGGTGTCGGTATTTGTGTGATGGACGGTGGGGCTGTTCGGAGATATTGTCGAGGCGGCCCTCGCGGTGCTCTTCGCTATCCTAGTCGGGGGTGTCATCCTGAACGTTCTCAAAGAAGAGTTGCTCGAAGAACGCCAGAACCGCTTCGCGGACTTCGCTCTCGGTGCCTCGGTCTACGCTGTTGTCCTGATGGTAGCGTTGTAGGAGGGGACTTCAGGCTTTCCCTAATTTTTCCGACGGGCTGGTCGGATCAAAGAGAGGCTCGCTCTCCCCACCCGGTGACGTGTTCCGCTGAGAGTTGTTTGTTTGGGGACCGGCTTCCACTCGCTCCAGCATCTCTTGGACGGTTCCGCGACGACTGTGGATGCTCTCCAGCCACCATGTCGCGCCCGCCTCCTCGTATGCGCTCGGCCCTGTAGCGTCTCCCGGCTCCGTGTAGCCGTCCAACGCTACGTCGAATGGTGTATCTGAGGTTTGGTGGCGTTGTATCTCGGAGACCATTTCGGCTATTCGTTCGGGGGATTTGCTCATCCGGATCGAACCGTCCAGAGGCGTTGCGCTGGCGAGCCAGCCATCCCACCGGGCGGCGCGTCGCAACGCGGGCTTGGCCTCGCCCCCGATCCAGACCGGAACCCGTGGCCGTTGAACCGGCAACGGCGCCAACGTAACCCCTTCGACGGTGTAGTGCTCGCTGTGATGCGTCACTTTCTCGCCGGACATGAGCCGGTCGAGTACTGCAAGTCCTTCGTCGAGCATCGTGGCTCGTTCTTTCGCATCTCCCGTGTCTCCGAATGCGGCGAACTCGCGTGGTACGCCGCCGAGACCCGCTCCGAAGGTAACGCGACCTTCGCTCAGGATGTCCAGGGTTGCGAGTGTGTTTGCTACGATGTGCGGTCGACGGCGAGCTAGAGGTGTTACGTCGGTTCCGATCCTAATGCGCTCCGTGCAAGCTGCCACGGCGGAGAGGATCACCCACGGATCTGAAGAAGGAGTATCCCAAACAAAGCCGAGATGATCCCACACAAAAATCCCGTCCCAACCGGCGTCTTCCGCCGCCCGCGCTAGCCGAACGACCTCCCGAGGGTCCGAGTAAACTCCCATGTTCGAGACCACGATACCGTAACGCATCAACCCTCCCATACTCAAACGAAGTAACAGCCAACCAAAGCGAATTTCCCACGTACACTCTATATTATGATATAGTAGTAAAAGTTAATTTTTCATATTCTATTGGATTTTACAGGGGGCGAAGCGATGAGTTCTGGTATTCTGGCGGTTGTGGACGCGGAGCGGTTGGAGGAGTTGCTGGGAGAGCGGGCTGAAGTGCGGTTGCTCGACGTGAGGATGCCGGGCGAGTACGAGACAATGCACATTCGCGGTTCTTACAATGTTCCGTTGGACATACTTGGAGAGCATGGATGGGAGATACGGGCCGTTGACGAGCCGGTGGTGTTAGTCTGTCAGTCGGGTTCGCGGGCGCGCAAAGCACGGGAAGCACTGGAAGGGGCAAAGATGCCCAACCTGCACGTCCTCGACGGTGGCGTGAACGGCTGGGTTTCTTCAGACAAGCCGGTAAAGCGCGGAGCGGAGAGGATCTCAATGGAGCGTCAGGTCCGCATCGCGGCGGGCGGTATGGCGGCTCTGGGCGGCCTACTCGCATTGACCGTCAACCGGCGATTCGGCGCTTTGCCCGCCTTTATCGGTAGTGGTCTAGTCTTTGCTGGCGTGACGGACACCTGCGGAATGGCTGCCCTGCTAGCCAAGCTCCCATACAACCAGGCGGCGAGCTGTGACGTGGACGCTATGGTGAGCGCACTCAAAGAAGGATACGAACCTGCGGCGTAAGCCGCCGGGAGGCTAGAAAGTAAGGAGCGGCGGCGACCCGGGGTTTGGGTTGCCGCCGCTTTCGTCTGCCTAACTGTTTTCTACGAGGGGCGTGCTGTGCTGCTCGGCTCTCGCCAAACGCCGAAGGTCTCCAGTGCGTGCTGTACGGACAGGTGTGAGATGTTCGTTCCGAATTTCTTGTTCCAACCGGCTCTTTGCACAATGTCCCGAACCGGACCTTTCATTCCGGCTATGTGTACCTCGATGTCCCGCTCCTTTAGGGATTCCATCAGGTCTTCGAGTGTCTCCAGCGCTACGGCGTCTATGTCGTTGACTGCGGAAAAGCCCAGGATTATGTACCGGAGTTCTGGGCGATCAAGGACTGCGTCGTTGAGCCAGTTCTCCCAGAACGCGGCGTTAGCGAAGTAGAGTGATGCGTCCACCCGAACGACGAGCGTGTTGGGGAAGGTTTGCGCTTCGGGATAGCGGGTCACGTTTCGGAATACGTCTTCTTCGGGCAGGTAGCCTACTTCCGTGGTGTGAGGGTAGGCGCTGCGCCAGATGAAGAGGGCCAGTGAGAAGGCCACGCCGACCAGGATGCCTTGCTCTATCCCGATCAGGAGTGTGGCGGCGAAGGTTATGAGGAGCGTCCACCCATCCACCTTCTTGACCTTGAATAGCTTGACGGGCTCCATGAAGTCTATGAGCCCGTAGACGGCGACCATCACGATGGCTGCCAATACGGCGTTCGGCAGGTAGTAGAAGAGCGGGGTGAAGAAGAGCAACGTCATCACGATGAGAACGGCGGTGATGATCGAGGCCAGCGGCGTGCGGGCGCCGGACTGGTAGTTGACCGCCGAGCGGGAGAATCCACCCGTAACCGGATACGCCGAGAACATCGAACCCGCGACGTTCGCGAGTCCAAGACCGACCAACTCTTTGTTGGCGTCCACCTTGTATTTCTCCCGGTTGGCGATGGACTTGGCGACGGCGATAGATTCCATGAAGCCGACGAAAGAGATCGTAAGCGCGATGGTTAGCAAGGAAGTCACCGAGTCTAAACCGAAAGCCGGTAGTGCGAAGGACGGTACGCCTTGCGGCACATCGCCCACAATTCCCACCCCGCGATCTTGCAGGCCGAAAACGTAGACCGCGAGGGCGCTCAAGGTCACCACCAGCAGAGGGGCGGGGAAACGGGGCGCAACCTTTCTGAAGAGAACCAGTGCTGCTATGCTTGCCAGACTGATCGCGAGCGTTATGAGGTTGACCTCGCCGAGTTTTTGGGCCGCGTCCCAGAGTAGGATGAAGACCGAGTTCGTGGATTCAAGATCCACGCCGAGCAGGTGCTTTAGCTGGCTCAGGCCGATGACTATGGCCGCCGCCGACGTAAAGCCGCTGATGACGGCGTGCGAGAGAAAGTTGACCACAAAGCCCGCCCGCAAGAGGCCGAGTCCGAACTGGATCACACCGACCATCAACGCCAGCAGCGCAGCCAGAGCGATAAACTCGCCCGATCCAGGCTTCGCAAGAGCGGACACACCCGTCAGTGTCAGCAGCGAGACGAGCGCCACCGGACCTACCGCGAGATGCCTTGAGGAACCGAACAGGGCGTAGAGGATCAAGGGTATCGTCGAGGCGTAGAGCCCGACTACGGGGGGCAGGCCCGCGAGCATCGCGTAAGCCATCCCCTGGGGGATGAGCATGACCGCGACGATCAGACCAGCAGAGAAGTCGCCACCCAGATCTTCACGTTTGTAACGCCGTAACCACCCGACGGCGGGAATTATCTTCTCAAACATCGCGACCTACTCTACGGGCAGGCTACGAGCCTGCCAACCTGACGTGCCGCCCATCAAGTTGGCGACGTTTCTGAGGATGCCGCGTTCGGTGAGGTAGTGAGCGGCCTGTCCCGAACGGTTGCCGCTGGCGCACACGAGCACCACAGGCTCTTCCAACTCATTCGCCCTTTCGACGAGTCCCCGAGCGGGACGTTCTTTGCGCCCGGTATGTGGGCGTCCTCGTACTCCCACTGCTCACGCACGTCGATTAGTTGCGCGCCGTTGTTGCGCCACTTCTCCAACTCGCCAGGGAAGATTTCTTCGTATTCATACATTTCGAAACACCTCTTAGATACTCTATAAAATCTGGGTAAAGAGGAGCCGCGGACTGCAGAAAGCCCACGGCTCTATGCGCACTGTTCTCTACGCGGAGACGGTCTGCTTGTTAGCCGCTTCCCAGCCTTCGTAGCTGCCTTCCAGTTCGATCACATTGTGGAACCCGGCGGCGCGTAGGGCGCTCGCCACCACCGCGTTTCGGGCTCCGGTCTGGCAATGAGTAACAATAGGTCGATCCTCGGGTAGCTCATCCAGATGCCACATTACGCGACCACCATGAAGCTGGGTAGCATCTGGGATGTGTCCGGCTTCGTGCTCGCTCTTGGCCCTCACATCCAGTATGAAGGGATCTTCGAGCTTCTCCAGATCGTCGGGGGAGACGGTCGGAACTTCTTCTCTCTCAAGACCTTCGAGGCTGGACACGTAGCCTACCGTGTTATCTATGCCTACGTAGGAGAGCTTCGCACGCAATTGCTCCGCGCCTTCCTCGCCATTCGCCAGTACCACAATCGGTCGGGTATCCTTCTCAGGATCTATAACCCACGAAGCCCAACTAGCGAAGTTGCTGCCAGCCGTAACGTTTATAGAGCCGGGAACCGCGCCCTCTACAAACGACTTGGGAGCCCGAGTATCTATAAAGATTACCTCGCGGTTTTCAAGCTTTTCTTTGAGCTTATCGGCTTCGTACTTCACGAGCGTCGTGCGCTCACCGAGTAGCTCAGGGCCACTCTTGTTCTGGCGCTTCATCCGCTCGAAATAGACTGGCGCGTCGGGCTGGTCCGCGAGCAACGAATCGACAAATCTTTCTTCATCGTTATCCTCGACAAGTCGGCCCCACCAGGAAAACAGCCGCTCATAGCCGACGGTAGAAGTCGGTACGGCTCCCAGTGCTTTGCCGCAGGAACTCCCTGCTCCGTGACCCGGCCACACCTGCACGTAGTCCGGCAGGTTCAGGAACTTCTCTCGCAGGCTCTCGAACATCTGCTTCGCTCCGATGAAGCGCGTGTCCTTCCCACCGGCGGCTTCATCCAACAAGTCGGGACGGCCCAGATCCCCGACAAAGACGAAGTCTCCCGTGAGTATGAAACCCGGTTCGTCCGTCGTAGCTCCGTCCGTCACCAGAAACGAGATGTGCTCGGGGGTGTGTCCCGGCGTATGGACCGCTTTAAGTACAATGTTACCGATCCTGATCTCGCTGCCGTCGTAGAGCTTCTCGCTCTCGAAGCCGTATTTCCAGTCCTTGTCCCCCTCGTCTGAGAGGTAGAGTGTGGCACCGGTCGCCTCCGCCAACTCCCGCGAACCGGAGAGAAAGTCCGCGTGGATATGCGTCTCGGTGACCGCCACAATCTCCATGCCCTGTTTGTCGGCTTTGTCCAAATAGACCCGAACGTCGCGACGTGGATCCACGACAGCCGCCTGACCCGTCGCCTGACACCCGATAAAGTAGCTCGCCTGCGCCAAGTCCTCATCGTAAATCCTCTCGAATAACATAGCCTACTCCTCTCAAAATTCTGACCTTACTTGATACCAAGCTGATACTATCGTTTAAATATCTATATGTCAATAGAGTAGTGTAATCTCGACACGATAGGTCGGGTATGAGTTTCATATCCTCTTGGTGGGGAATGCCGAGTTCGGATACGGCTGTTTGCGGGCTGGCTTTCATAAAGGTTCGGGGTTTAGGGAAGTCGGATCAGTGGATGCCCGGTTCGCTGGGCTCGTGTTCTTTGAGGAGATTTATGTCTTGGAGCGCGTCTCGGGTTGTGGGATAGCAGATGTCCCCGAATTTCTGTTCCCAGCCGGATTTTTTCAAGCGATCGCGGATCTGTCGTTTCATGTTGGTGAAGAGTATCTTTATGCTGCGGGCGCGGTACTCGGAGATCAGACTTTCAAGACCTTCGAGGGCGGTTACGTCTATGCCGTTGATGCCCCGGCAGTCTATTATGACGTACTTTAGTCTTGGGCGGTCGGGTATCTCGGAGATCAAGTATTCTTCGAGAAAGGGAATGTTTGCGTAGTAGAGTCGGGCGTCGAAGCGCATGATCAGGGCTTCCGGAAAAGTCTTTGCCTCAGGATAGCTTCTCAAGCCTTTGAAAGAGTTTTCCTTCTCTGCGTAGCCGAGTTCTATTATCTCCGGGTAGGCGGTGCGCCGGAGGAAAGCCAGCAGGGCGAACCCGGTGCCTATCAGGATGCCTTGCTCGACGCCTACGAAGAGGGTTACTAAGAACGTGACCAGCAGCGTCAAACCGTCGGCGCCCCGGATCTTGAAGATGTACCGCGCCTCCCGAAAATCTAGCAGCTTGTAGACCGCGACCACGATGACGGCGGCCAGCGCAGCATTAGGTAGATAGTAGAAGAGTGGCGTCAGAAAGAGCAGGGTGGCGACGACCATTAGAGCGGTGATGATCGAGGCCATCTGGGTCCTGCCGCCCGACTGATACTGAACCGCTGTGCGTGAGAAGGAACCTGCCACCGGGAAGCCGGAGAAGAAGGCCGCCCCGACATTGGCGAGCCCCAGGGCACGCAATTCCTGGTTGGAGTTTATCTTGTACTTCTCCTGGGAGGCTATGGCCTTGGCGACCGAGATGGACTCTATGAAGCCTACAAAAGCGACGATCAAGGCGGCGGGAACGAGGGTCCGCATCACCTCGAAGTCGAACGTTGGCATGGAGAGTCGCGGCAACCCCCGCGGAACTTCGCCCACGATGCCAACTCCCTGACCGTCGAGCGAAAAAAGGTAGACGGCGAGCGTGGCCGCGACCACGGCGACGAGGGCTCCGGGCAGGCGCGGCACGAACTTGCCGAGCAGCAGTATAGTCGCGATGCTCAGGAGGCCGATCGCGAGCGGTATGAAGTGGGTATTCTCGATCTTACCGAAGATGCTGGCGACCATACCGATGGTGGAATGGTCGTCGGATGCGCCTATGCCCAGGAAATGCTGAACTTGGCTGAGTGCGATGATGACCGCCGAGGCGTAGATAAATCCGCTCAACACCGGATGGGAGATGAAATTGGTCAAGAAACCCATCTGAAGAAACCCCAGGGCGAGTTGCAGCACGCCGACCATCAATGCTAGTAGCAGGACGTAGCCGATATATTCTTCGCTGCCTGGCTTAGCGATGGCGCTGACGGAGGTGAACGTGAGGAGCGCCATAAGAGCGGGCGGACCGACCGGCATGTGCTTCGATGTCCCGAATAGAGCGTACAAGATGGCGGGGACTGTAGAAGCGTAGAGGCCGTAGATGGGGGATAGTCCTGCGAGTAGAGCGTAGGCCATGCTCTGAGGGACTAGCATTACGGTGATGATCAGGGCTGCGGAGAAGTCTCGCGACAAGTCGCTCCGCCCGTAACTTCGGAGCCATCCGTATGCGGGAACGAATTTTTCTATAGTTTTCAGCGACGGCTCTCCTGTCCGACCTACAAGTCTATACGTGCTTAATATAACTCAGGGTTTGTCGACGAAGAACATTCCCCGATCAGGTCTGTACGGTCTGTCGAATACTTCGGGTCGCCGGAGGCCATCTTCCTGTGGGCCGGGACGGGTCATCTCCAACCACTTTCGGTAGACTTCTTTGTTCTTCTCTGTATCCACGTAGACGTCGCCGTAGCGGTCATCCGGGCGAGCTTTCTCCAGGTAGACGGCGTTGTGCCAGCAGTGCATGCCGCTTATCGGATCCGGATGAACCGGGAAGGTGAGGTTCTGGGGCACTCCGCCATCGCTCCAGAAGATCCGGCTGGTGTCGGGGTCGTCGCTCTCGTAGGGGCCGGGACCTTCTAGTTGCCGCATCTTCCAGCCGCCGTTTTCGCGGGCTATGTCCACGAGGGTGTTGCTCCAGCGGTCGGCCTTGTCTTGCTCTCGCCGCCAGCGACCGAGGTGATGGGAGACGGCGATCACGCTGGGGGCTATGCCTTCGGTTACCCAAGCGTGATTTACCGAATAGCCGATCTCGGTCGTGACCCTTATGAGGTCACCGGTTTCTATGCCCCGTGGTTCGGCGTCTTTGGGATGGATCCATACAGGGTTTTTGTTGGAGATCTCGTTGAGCCACTTGGAGTTGCCGCTCCGGGTATGGATGAGTGTCGGCAACCGGAATGTTGCGTTTAGAATTAGCTGGCCTTCCTTGAGGTTCTCGGGGTGTACGTGACTCTTTATGTAGCCGGGCGTGGCTTGCTCGGGCCATCCCCAGGCAGCCATCGTGGGCGACCAAATCTCCAGCTTGCCGGAGAGCGTCGGGTAGCCTTCGCGGGGCTTGCCTTGCACCTGTACGCCCACGTGAGGTACGCGCCGGTTTGCCCGGATCACACCTTGCGTGCGACTTTCTTCCGTGGTGATCGTGCCGTCGTCTTCGATGCGTGTTCCTTCTACCTCCTCTGGGGACAGCTCGCGCATGTTCCGTTCGTAGACTTCGTTCTGGATCTCGAAGGCGGCGTATTTGCGCATGTACTCCAGAGGCGAGAGGCTTTCCTCGGCTGCTTTCTCCGGCAGACCGGGGACGACATTCTCGAAGATCCAACGGTAGTAATCTTCGACCGTGAGCTTCTCACCCGGATCGTAAGGACTCTCGAAGTGGCGCCTTATTCCCAAAGACCCGTCCGGGTCAATGCGCCAACTTAGCTCGAAGAAGAACTCGTCGTCTTCCCAAACTTCGCCGGGGTTTGTCTCGTAAGTGTACTGAGTGTCTTCTCCCCGGCGGCGGGCGGCTTCACGCAGCACCGGCTGGCGGAAAGAGAGCCACTTGCCCGCGTGGGTCTCCTGGCTCATCAGGTCGTGACGCTCCGAGGCGAGGCCGAGCGGCAGCACGTAGTCGGCGAAGTACGCAGTCTCATTCCAGGTTGGGGTGAGAGCTACGTGGCAACCGACCTTATCCTCGTCGGAGAGAGCTTCTATCCAGGAGAATCCGTCCGGGAAGGTCCAGACGGGATTCAGGACTCGGGAGAAGTAGACGTCTACCTTTCCACGGCCTTCCATCAGGAAGTAGGGGAGTAGGATGCTCATTTCGTACTGGGCCAACGGATATTCGTCGGGATAAGTTAGCTCGTTCCACACCTTCTGGGGCGGGGCTTCCTCCCAGAATGTCGGCAGCCACTTGTTCCAGCCGTTGGGACTCGTGCCGCCCTTGCGTCCCCAGCTTCCGGTCAGGACGTTAAGGAACACGAGGGTACGGGATACTTGCCAACCACCGAGGTTGCCGGCTGCCGCGGCCCGCCAGTTGTGGGCCGCTACAGAGGAGCCGGCAGCGGCGATCACGTGCGCCACCTCGACGACTTTCTCTGCCGGAATGCCGCACTCGGCTTCAGCGTACTCGGGGGTGTACTTGGCGTAGTCTTCCTTCAGCGCTTCTATGAAGTCTTCGAAGGAGTTCTCGTCTTTCTGGGGGTGTTCCTCTTTAAGGTATTGGCTCCAGTTAGTCCAGTCGCGGAGGAACTCAGCGTCGTGGAGACCTTCGTCCAGGATGATCTTTGCCATCGTCAGGAGGAGCGCGGCTTCGGAGCCGGGATTGGCGGGGAGCCAGTAGTCGGCCATCGAGGCGGAGTTCGAGAGGCGGGGGTCTATGACGATGATCTTGGCGCCTTTCATCTGCGCTTCGATGATGCGCTGGGCGTGGGGGTTGAAATAGTGGCCGCTCTCCAGATGGGCGCTGATGAGGACTATGGCCTTCGCGTTGGCGTAGTCGGGGGAGGGACGGTCGAAGCCATCCCAGAGCTGGTAGCCGAAGCGACCGCCGCTGGAGCAGACGTTGGTGTGGGAGTTGTGGGCGTCCACGCCCCAGGCCCGGAAGATGCGCTCCATGTGCTGGTGCTCGAATCCCGGACGACCGACATGGTACATGATCTCATCGTGCCGCTCTTCTTCCATCGCCTTCCGGATGCGCCCACCGATGTCGTCCAAAGCTTCGTCCCAGCTAACCCGCTCCCACTCGCCACTGCCGCGCTTCCCCTTGCGCTTCATTGGGTAGAGGATGCGCTCCGGATCCTTGATCTGGTTTATGGTCGCGGGTCCTTTGGCGCAGTTGCGACCCCGACTGCCCGGATGCAAAGGATGCCCCTCGAACTTTCGGACGTGGCCTTCTTCTTTGTCTACGTAGGCCAGAAGACCACAGGCCGACTCGCAGTTAAAGCAGACGGTCGGTACGATCTGGTAGCTCTTCTTCTGCTTCTTTGTCCAACCACGAGCTTCGTATTCCGTCCAGTCGTCCCACTGCTCCGGCGGCGGGTAGTCCACGAGGGCGGCGCCGTCTTTCAGACGACTCAGGTCATCTCCCTCTGGTTGATCCAGATTCGGTATGAGCTTTAGCTTTGCCGCCGCCCGCTCTATTACAGAGCGTCCAGGTTCTTTACGCACTCTATATACTCCTTCTTCGAGCTCTCCGAGCTTCCATCATTCGGACGCCTCTCACGCGAGCGGGATGAGCTGCGGAGCCTCGACCCACGCGTGCTCGGTCGCAAGAACTCCGACGAGGGCAAGAACCGCCGCAGCGGCGACGGCTACGGGCGAGCCAACCGCGACTAGGGCGAGCGGCAGAGCCACTCCCAGCCCCACGGAAACACCCCAGAAGAGCTTCTTGTATCGTCCGGCGTAGATCATCTTAGCCGCCCGCTCTGAGTCCCGTGTAGGATGTCGAGTTCCAAGCTCGACCCACATCACGACCAGCGCCATCAAAACTCCAGCCCCGAGCGTCCACCGCAGTATCTCTCTCAGAGGCTCAAGCCCCCCGACGAAGAACGAAGCGAGGTAAAGAGCTGCCGCCCCACCGATGGCCGCGTGGGCCAGCATGTGCAGCGGAAGAGCCGGACTCTGCCAAAAGTCCCGTCCCTTGGCCTGGGCGAAGAGCAGCGCCGTATACACTGCTGTAGCGAACGCCAGCAAAACCAGCGGCCAGGCAAGAATGGCAGTCGCATCCGGCACGCCGATCAACTTCAGGAGCGCCCACAGTGTCAGCAAAGCCCCGAAGGCTGTGATGATGTATGCGCCCCGGACCAGCCAGCTCTTCCACTGCGGCATCAGCAGCACGTAGTGGAAACGGTCCGGACGTCCGAGGTCCAGGACGAGCAATGCTCCCGTAGCCGCCATAAAGACGAGGCCCAGAATCGCGCCAGCCCAGAGCGCCGCGTCGGCTACCGTAACACCTACCCCAGCGAGCAAGAATGGGATGGCGACCGAGCCCGTGGCGATCGCCTTGGTCCACACGTAGGCGGGTACTTCCTTGCCCCAGGCGATGCCCTTGTTCGGCGCGTCATAAGTGCGCCGGGCGTTCTCGGGTTGCTTCTCGGGTTTCGGGGCGAGGCTTGCGGCTCCGTTCTTGTCGCCTTTCTTGCCCAGCGGGATGACACCTTGCTGAACTCCGGTCCCGTTTCCGTGGCTTCCGCCCGGCGCATGACGCCCGACACCCTGGCTCTGGGTGTTCCACATGTAGTCTGAGGAGGGTGGCGCGTCTTCGGGGGTTAGGGCCGCCTGATCTCCGTCTATGTAGAAGAGCTTCGGTTTGGTACCCTTCTCCGGTTTGCGGGTTGTCACTTTAGAGCGGGCGAGGAGGCGGCTGATCTCGGTCGTGGGATCGTCCATGTCCCCGCTGATGATTGCCTGCTCCGGACAAACGTTGACACAAGCCGGCTCAAGCCCTACATCCACTCGATGGGCGCAGTAGTTGCACTTGGCCGTCGTGTTGGTCTGCGGATCTGTGTAGAGCGCGTCATACGGACAGGCCTGAACACAGGCGTTGCACCCTATGCACCGATCCCA
>JAABUN010004514.1_pt1 | contig 18809 bp, 16 predicted proteins | sample 5559311 | NCBI WGS metagenome assembly JAABUN01 (sample SAMN10711877, study PRJNA513370) | rock metagenome | isolation source: Antarctica rocks | place: Antarctica: Victoria Land, Siegfried Peak sud | reverse complement strand
CGGGGGCCGCCACTGGCGGCCCCCGCCCCTCCGCCCTCGCCGTTGCCAGAAGCCGCTCATGCAACCGACGCTCGAACTGCTCCGCCGCGAGCCGCAGGCGCGCCTGTTCATGGCCGCCCATCTTCAGTCTTCGCTCGGAACGGGCGCCGGCTACGTGGCCCTGGTACTGATTGCCTACGAGCGCTTCCGCTCCCCCTGGGCAATCAGCCTGGTCCTTCTGGCGGACTTCCTCCCAGCCATGCTTGCGGGACCGCTCTTCGGTGCGGCCGCGGACCGCTGGTCTCGCCGCTCATGCGCCGTGGTCTCAGACATCGCGCGCGCGGTGGCCTTTATCGGCATCGGGGTCGTCGCCGGCATCGAGGCCACCATCGCCCTCGCGCTCCTTGCCGGCGCGGGGAGCGGTCTATTCACGCCAGCCGTGCTTGCGGGCCTGCCGAGCCTGGTGGAAGAGGAGCGCCTACCTGCCGCCACCTCGCTCTACGGGGCCATCTCCGATCTAGGCCACACGCTCGGCCCCGCCATCGCCGCCGTTCTGCTGCTCGTCGTCGGGCCCGAGACCCTGCTCATCGCCAACGGGGCGACCTTCGCCGTCTCCGCTCTGCTCGTGGCTCGGCTGTCCTTCGGGGCTTCCCGGGGCGAGGAGTCCGGGGCGTCGATCTTCGTCGAGGCCGGCCGCGGGCTGCGGGCCACAGCCGGAATGAGGGGCGTGCGCGAGGTGATCCTGGCTTCGAGCGCCGTCGTGTTGTTCGCGGGCATGATGAACATCGGCGAGCTGCTTCTTGCCGAGGACCTCGGCTCCGGGGCGTCGGGCTTCTCGGTCCTCGTGGCTGTGTACGGGGGCGGGTTCGTGGCCGGCTCGCTGTCCGGATCGTGGGGTGGCTCGGCGAGCCGGCTGAAGCGGCGTTACCTCCTCGGCCTCCTGCTCATGGGAGTCGGCCTGCTGGCCGCCGCCCTCGCCCCGGTCTGGCCGCTCGCGGTGGCCTCCTTTGCGGTCACCGGCGCGGGCAACGGCCTCGTGCTCGTGCACGAGCGTCTGCTGCTTCAGCGCACCGTCGACGAGCCACTGATGGCCCGGGTGTTCGCCGCGAGTGACGCGCTCGGGTCCTGGGCCTTCGCCATCGCCTTCCTGTCGGCGGGCGCGCTCGTGACGCTTCTCGGCACGCGTGCGCTCTTCCTGCTGGCCGGGGTGGGGACCCTGCTGGTGTGGGTGGCGTCGGTGCGGGTGTTGCGGCACGTCTGGGAGGGACCGGAGCCGCCGGTGGTCCCAGCCCGCAGCCCCGGGCCGGTGGCGCCCTTCAGTGCCGGCGCGGCTGTGCCGCTACCCGGTGGCGCCGAGCGGTAGGGACCGGCTGGCGAGCACTGTGCGCACCGCCTCCGCCGCGGAGTGCTCGGCGTCGAACCGGTGCTCCCGAACCACGTTCGAGACGGCCGCCACGATGCGCGGGTCGAACTGCCGACCGGCGTTTGCCCAGAGCTCTTCCAGGGCCGTCTCCCGGCTCATCGCCCGGCGGTAGGGGCGGTTGGTGGTCATGGCGTTGTAGGCGTCGCAGGTGAACACGATGCGCGAGGCCCACGGGATCTCGCGGCCGGCCAGGCCGTCGGGGTAGCCGCCGCCGTCCCAGCGTTCGTGGCACGAGCGCACGGTCGAGCCGACGCGGGTGAGCAGTCCGCCCACCCGGTCGAGCAGCATCTGCCCTTCCACGGTGTGGCTCTTCACCAGATCGAACTCGTCGTCGGTGAGCGCCGCGGGCTTGTTGATGATCTCCTTGGGGATCGAGATCTTGCCGACGTCGTGCAGGAGAGCCGCGAACTCGAGCTCCTGGCGCTCGTCGGGGTGGATCTCGAGCTGATCGGCCACCGCGGTCACGAGCTCGACGACCGAGCGACAGTGGTCGGCGGTGTAGTTGTCGTCGGCCTCTACGACGTCGGCCAGCAGCATCACGGTGCCGCGGTAGGCGCGGTTGAGCTCACCCGCGGCCGCGTAGCGCTCCTTGCGCTCCCGCGAGAACACCGACAGAAGCCACACGAGCGGGCCGAGGCCGAGCAGGCCGAGCGGCTCGTCGTTCGTTGCGACCGCGGCCAGCAGCGCGACCGGCGAGAGGATCGCGTCGATCCTGTAGGACCAGATGCCGGCGAGGAGCAGCTCGGGGAGTGGGCGGTGCGAGGCCACCGACTCGGCCACCACGAAGGCGGCGAAGCCCACGGCGATCTGCGCCGCGAGCGCGAGGGCGTAGACCGGAAACTGGTCGAGCCGTGGCTCGCCGGACGCCAGCAGGCCGAGCACCAGAACCGGACCGATCGCGAACCAGGCGTCGGCCAGGCAGCTCAGCCAGCGGTCGACGTGGGTGCGGTGGGTCAGGAAGTCGGGCACGGCGGCCAGCACGAAGCCCGCGGCCACCAGCACCGGCACGAGCGGCAGCGGGACCAGGAAGAGCATCGGGACGAAGACGAGTTGCTCGGGTACGGCGTAGCCGCTGCCCACCTCGAACTCGACCCGCGAGAACACCGCGTACATGACCACGAGGAGGGCGAGGGTGGCCGGACCTGCCGTGCGGTCCGACGGCAGGTAGGCCGCGATCGCCGCCGCAGCGAGAAGGAAGCCGAGGGCGAGCCCGCCAACGACCACGCGCTCGCGCGTAGGCATGCGCACCGGCTGGCGCGCTCTGGCCTCACCCACCAGTCGGTCGGCCAACGTCACGCGACAGGTCTTCGGCGCTGAGGGCTCGGGCTGCCAACCCGCCGGGCCTTTGCAGACCCTGGGTGGGCCGAAGCTCCCTTCGGCCTGCAGGTTCGGTGCCCGCTGGTACGCATCTTGCGGCGGCCCCTCGAACGGCGCCGCAACTCCGGCTCGTAACATCGAAGCCATGACGGCAGCCGAGATCCGCGAGGCCTTCCTGGGCTTCTTCGAGGCTCGCGACCACCGGCGCGTGCCCTCGGCATCGCTCGTGCCGGCGGCCCTCGACCCCTCCGTTTTGCTCACCACTGCCGGCATGCAGCCCTTCAAGCCCTACTTCCGCGGCGAGGAGCAGCCACCGCATCCGCGCCTGACCTCATGCCAGAAGGTCTTCCGGACCACCGACATAGAGAACGTGGGGCTCACGGCTCGGCACCTCACCTTCTTCGAGATGCTCGGCAACTTCTCCTTTGGGGACTACTTCAAGGCGGGCGCCGTCGACCACGCCTGGACCCTGTCCAGGGAGGGCTTCGCCTTCGAGCCCGAGCGCATCTGGATCACGGTCTTCGGCGGGGACGAGCGGCTCGGCCTCGGCCCCGACGAGGAGGCGATCGAGTGCTGGCGATCCGTCGGGGTCCCCGAGGAGCGCATAGTGCGACTCGGCCGCGAGGACAACTTCTGGCAGGCGGGTCCGACCGGTCCCTGTGGACCGTGCTCGGAGCTCTACCTCGACCGCGGCCCCGCGTTCGGAGCCGAGGGCGACCGGCCGGGCGACGACACCGAGCGCTTCCTCGAGTACTGGAACCTCGTGTTCATGCAGTACGAGCTCGGCCCGGACGCCTCGCTGACGCCTCTTCCCAAGCGCAACATCGACACCGGCCTGGGCCTCGATCGACTGGCGGCGATCCTCCAGGGCGTGCCCTCGGTCTTCGAGACCGACCTCTTCCAGCCGCTCGTGTCGTTCGGCGAGGAGCGCTCGGGGCGCCGCTACGGAGACGATCCCGCAACCACGCGGGCGCTGCGCATCCTGGCCGACCACGGACGGGGGATGACCATGTTGCTGTCGGACGGCGTCGTGCCCTCCAACGAGGACCGTGGCTACATCCTGCGGCGCATCATGCGCCGAGCCGTCCAACAGGGCCGCCGGCTCGGAGTGGACGGTCCGTTCTTGCCGGCCCTGTGCGAGCGGGTGATCGACACGATGGGCGAGGCCTACCCCGCGCTCCGCTCGGACGCGGAGGCCATCACGCGCTGGGCGGCCGCGGAGGAGGAGGGCTTCGCCCGCACGCTCGTGCAGGGCGAGCGACTGCTCGAGGACCTGATCGCCACCGCCGAGGCGGCCGGAACGTCGCGAGTGCCCGCCGAGGATGCCTTCCGGCTGCACGACACCTTCGGCTTCCCCTTCGAGCTGACCAAGGAGCTGCTGGCCGAGCGCGGCCTCTCGGTCGACGACTCCGGCTTCGACGCGCTGATGGACCGCGCCCGGGAGACCGCACGACGGGGCGGCCGGCGGGGCCCGACGGGGGGAGATGAGGAGGTGGAGGCATTCGTCGCTCGCGCCCAGGAGCCCACGCGCTTCGTGGGCTTCGAGACGCTGGAGGCAGACACCGTGGTGGCCGCCCTCGAGCGCGAGGACGGCCGCCTGCTCGCCAAGCTCGAGGACAGCCCCTTCTACCCCGGGGGTGGGGGGCAGGTCTCCGACGGCGGCCTCGTGGAGACCGATTCCGCGCGGGCGCGCGTGACGGCCGTCTACCGCGTGGGCGATGACCAGGTCGTGGGCCTCGAGGCGGAGCGCGGGGAGCTCGAGGCTGGGCAGTCGGCCCGCGCGATCGTCGACCGCCCGGCGCGTCTCGCGACCATGTGCAACCACACGGCCACCCACCTGCTGCACGCCGCCCTGCGCGAGCGGCTCGGCACCCACGTGCGCCAGGCCGGATCGTACGTCGGGCCAGACAAGCTGCGGTTCGACTTCACGCACGGGCAGAGGCTGACGCCTGAGGAGATCGCCGACGTGGAGGAGCGCGTGAACGGGTGGATCGTGGAGAACCACCCCGTGCGCGCGGTGGAGACCACACGCCCCGCGGCCGAGGCCATGGGCGCCATGGCCCTCTTCGGGGAGAAGTACGGCGACGTGGTGCGGATGGTCGAGGTGGAGGACGTGTCGCGGGAGCTCTGCGGCGGCACGCACGTGTCAGCGACCGCCGAGATCGGGGTCTTCCGTCTCACCAGCGAGACTTCGAGCGCCGCCAACGTCCGCCGCATCGAGGCGCTGAGCGGCGCGACCGGCGTGGCATCCCTGCGCCATGCCCGTGACGAGCTCGCCGAGGTGGCCGCGGTGCTGCGCTCGACCGAGGGCGGCGTGGGGGAGGCGGCGCGGCGGCTGATCGAGGGCCAGAGCGAGCGGAAACGGCGTCCCGTGGAGTCGACCGGGGCGATCGTGGACACGCTGGTGGAGGGGGCGTCGGAGCTCGACGGAGTCAAGATGGTGACCGAGGTGGTCGAGCTCCCCGACGCCAGGAGCCTCCTCGAGGTCTCGGACACCGTCAGGCAGCGCCTGGGCACCGCCGCGGTGGTGCTCGGCTGCGCGGTGGACGGGCGCGTGCACCTCGTGGCCAACTTCGCGCCGGCCGCCGTCGAGCGCGGAGCCCGCGCCGGCGAGGTGATCCGCGCGGCCGGAGCGGTGGTCGGAGGCGGAGGCGGGGGCCGCGACACGATGGCACAGGCCGGGGGGCGCGATCCGGAGAGGCTGCCCGACGCGATTGCGGCGGCGCGGGTTGCGCTGCAAGCAGCGCTGCTCGTTGACAGTTGACAGCAGACAGTTGACCGATCGGCGCCGGCCCACCGGCACCGGAGCTCGCCCCCCCGCAACGCCAAGGGTTCCGGAGCACGCCCCCCGCAGCCGCTAGCGTGTCCCGCTCATGCGCGTCCTCGCCCTCGACTACGGGAGCGCCCGCTGCGGCTGCGCGCTGTCGGATCCTTCCGGAACGCTGGCCACGCCGCTCGGCCCGGTGGAGCGCCCGGGAACGCGAGCCGGTCTGGCGCGCATCGCGGCACTGGTGCGCGAGCGCGACGTGGAACGGGTCGTGGTCGGGCTGCCGCTGACCCTTCGCGGAGAGGAGGGCTCGCAGGCGATCGAGACCCGCGACTTCGTCGCGCGGCTGGCCGGTGGGCTCGACGTGGAGGTTGAGATGTACGACGAGCGCCTGACCACGCGGCAGGCCCGCACCGGGCATGGCTCTGCTGGGCTCGATTCCCGCGCCGCCGCTCATCTGCTCGATGCCTATCTCGCCGCGGTGGTGCGGCCGGGCCGGTGAGCTCGGAGCCGCCGCCCGTACCCGGAGGGCGCTCGTCGAACGATCGCGAGGCCGCCCGGAGGGCGCGAGCGGAACGCCGTGTCGGCAAAGGCGGCGAGGGCACCCGGAGCGTCCGGGCCGCGAAGGGCACGAGTCCTCGAGCTCCCGCGCCGGTGGCCGAGCGAGTGGCGCGCAACGGGGGACCGGCGGTCGCCCCACGAGCGGTGGCTGCTGGGCCCAACCGTCCAGCCGAGCCGGCTCGCTCCCACGAGCCGCTCCGGCGCCCCGTCCGCCCGCCCCGACCGGGCGATTCCCATCGCGCGCGCGGCCGTGGCCGCCTCGCGGTACTGGCCGCCGTCGCTGCGCTCGGGCTGCTGGCTGCCTACGTCGCACTGTCCTATCTCCAGCCCTTCGCGGGTGAAGGCGAGGGCAGCGTGCGCGTGACGATCCCACGCGGCGCGGGTGTCGGCGAGATAGCCGACATCCTCGACGAGCGAGGCGTGGTGTCGAGTGCCCTCTTCTTCAATGCGCGGGCCACGCTCGGCGGCCGGAGAGGAGACCTGAAGCCGGGGTCCTACACGTTGAGGAACGACATGAGCTATGCGGCGGCGCTCGACGCCCTGGCCATCGGTCCGCCGCGGAACATCCTGACGCTTTCGGTGATCGAGGGGCAGGGACGTCGCGAGATAGCGGCGAGCTTGAAGGACAGCGGCCTCGAGGGCAACTACCTGGCTGCCACCCGTCGTTCGCCCCGCCTGGATCTCGACCGCTACGACGCGGCGTCGGCGGACGATCTCGAGGGCTTCCTGTTCCCCGCGACCTATGAGCTGCGCCGCGGCGCTTCGGTGCGAGACCTCGTTGAGAAGCAGCTCGAGGCCTTCACTCGACAGTTCGGGCGGGTGGACCTGAGCGCCGCCCGGCGCAAGAACCTCACCGCCTACGACGTGCTGATCATCGCCTCGATGATCGAGCGCGAGGCACAGCTCGACAAGGAGCGGCCGATGATCGCCTCGGTGATCTACAACCGCCTCAGCCGTGGCGAGCCGCTGGGCATCGACGCCACCACGCGCTTCGAGACCGGCAACTTCGACGAGCCGCTGACCGCGTCGGTGCTCGCCCGGGACACTCCCTACAACACCCGTACCAATCAGGGGCTGCCGCCCGGCCCGATCGGCAACCCGGGCGTCGAGTCGATCAAGGCCGCCGCGCGCCCGGTGGAGACCGACTTCCTCTTCTACGTACGCAAGCCGTGCGTCCAGGGTGAGCACGCGTTCTCCGAGACGCTCGAGGAGTTCGAGGCCGATGCCGCCAAGTACAACGCCGAGCGAGAGCGGCTCGGAGGGCGCTCGCCCGAGGACTGCTGATCGAGGAACGGTTGCTCGGCGTGATCGGCTGGCCGGTGGCCCACAGCAGGTCTCCGGCCATGATGGGGGCCGCCCTCGAGGCCCTCGGACTGCGGTGGCGCTACCTGCGCCTGCCGGTCGAGCCGGCGCTGTTCGCCGAGACTGTGCTCGCCCTCCCAGGGTCGGGCTACCGGGGAGCGAACGTGACCATTCCCCACAAGCCCGCGGCACTCCGGGTGGCCACGCGCGCCACGCCGGCCGCCGCCGCCATCGGCGCGGCCAACACGCTGACCTTCGACGCCGACGGCGCGATCGAGGCCGACAACACCGACGCGGGGGGCTTCCTCGACGCGCTCGGCGAGCCGCCTGCGGGACTGCGCGCCCTGGTGCTTGGCGCCGGGGGAGCCGGCCGGGCGGTGGCCTGGGCGCTGCGCGAAGCCGGAGCAGCGCAGGTGATGCTCTGGAACCGGACCGCGGAGCGCGCGGCGGCGCTTGCGACAGAGCTACAGGTGGAGCACGTGGAGCGCCCGCAGCGGGCCGACCTGATCGTCAATGCAACCGCCGTCGGGCTCCAAACGGGTGCCGAGGAGAGCACGGCGCTCTCCGACCTCGGCTTGGACGGCCTGGAGCCACCTGCGGTGGCGGTCGATCTGGTGTACGGAAGCGAGCCGACGCCCTTCGCCGGCTGGGCCGCGAGAGGCGGCGCGCGCGTGGTCGACGGGCTCGACGTCCTGGTCGCTCAAGGGGCCCGTAGCCTCGAGCGCTGGACGGGCCGCGCGGCGCCCCTCGACGTCATGCGGACGGCGGCCTCGATTTGACCTAAACATTTGTCCGGGGGGTGCCGATATGCCTCGTGATGGCTCTCCCGCGCCCCGTACTGTTCGCGATCCTCGGCGTGGCCCTCGTTCTCGCCGCCCTGCTCGCCACCCGCGCTCTCGGTACGGACGACGGCGGCACGATCACCCCGGCTCCGACGAGCCAACCTGCGCCGGTGGCGCCCACCCCGAAGCCGCCCGCCGACAAGGCCGGCAAGGTGCCCGCCGCCCCCGCCGACCGTCCGGCTGCGGATCCCCGCCCCGCCGGGAAGGAGCGCAAGGCTCCGGTGAAGGCGCCTGGGGTCCGATCCCCGGCGCCTGTCGAGGGCGTTCCGGTGGCCGTGTCGAGCGCACTCGAAGCGGGCAAGGTCGTGACCCTGGTCTTCACGCGCACCGGTGCCGCCGACGACACCGCCACGCGCCGCTCGGTGCGAGAGCTGCGCCAGAGCTTCGGTCGCAACGAGCGCGTCGCGATCATCGAGGACGCCATCGACAGCGTCGCCGACTACCGGCTCGTCCTGGCCGGAGTGGGCGTGTCGCAGACACCCTCGATCCTCGTACTGCGCAAGGACCGGCAGCCGCGGCTGCTCGAAGGCTACATCGACGAGGGCTCCCTGCGCCAGCACGTCGCGGACGCCCTCCGATGAGCTTTCCCTCACCGCCCCTTCTGCGGCCGGTCGCCGACGCCGAGCCTCCCGACACCCCGGAGCAGTCGTCGGTCGAGACGACCAGTGGCATAACCGCGCCTCGCAGGCGCGGGGGGGGATCCCGCTTCATCTCGGATGTCATCGTCGAGCTCGGATTCTTGCCGCGCGAGCGCGTCCAGGCAGCCGTCGCGGAGGGCAAGGCGACGGGCCGGACTCCCGAGCAGGTGCTCCTCGAGTCGCGCTTGCTGGCGGCCGATCAACTCGCGCGCGCCACGGCCGAGCGCTTCGGGCTCGACCACGTCGACCTGACCGCCTACAAGGTCGACCTCGCGGCCGTCAATTTGGTGAACGCCCAGGCCGCCCGCCGCTACAACGCTGTGCCAATCGGCTTCGACGAGCGGAAGGCCCTGCTCGTGGCCATGGCCGACCCGTCGAACGTGCTCGCGCTCGACGACCTCAAACTGATGACCGGCAACGAGGTGCAGCCCGTCGTCGCCTCGGCCGAGGACATCGCCGGCCTGATCGGGCGGATGAACCGCTTGGACGACGCCGTTGCGAGCGCGATCCACGAGGAGGAGTACGAGGAGCTCGCGGTCGTCTCCGAGATCCGGGAATCCGCCGACGAGGCGCCGGTGATCAAGCTCGTGAACTCGATCATCGCCCAAGCGGTCGAAGACGGCGCGTCCGACATCCACTTCGAGCCCGAAGACCGGGACATGCGCGTGCGCTTCCGCGTCGACGGGGTGATGAGCGAGACGGCCAACATTCCGCGCCGCATGGTTCCCGGAGTGGTCTCGCGCGTGAAGATCATGGGCGACCTCGACATATCGGAGCGCCGGATTCCGCAGGACGGCCGCGTGACGCTGCGCGTCGAGGACCACGCCGTCGACATCCGCATCGTGACCCTGCCGTCGGTGCTCGGCGAGGGCATCGTCATGCGCCTGCTGGACAAGGGCCAGGTGCTGCTCAGCCTCGACACGCTCGGCATTCGCGACGAGGCCCGCCGCCGCTTCGAGTCCGCCTTCCGCCAGTCCTACGGAGCCGTCCTGGTGACCGGACCGACAGGCTCGGGCAAGTCCACGACGCTCTATGCCGCGCTCAACCTGGTGAACGACATCGAGAAGAACATCATCACGATCGAGGACCCGGTCGAGTACCAGCTTCCCGGCATCAACCAGATCCAGGTCAACAACCGGGCGGGCCTGACCTTCCCCACCGGGCTGCGCTCGATGCTGCGCGCCGACCCGGACATAATCATGGTCGGGGAGATCCGCGACTCCGAGACGGCCCGGATCGCGATCGAGTCGGCGCTCACCGGCCACCTCGTCCTTTCCACCCTCCACACCAACGACGCGCCGTCGGCGATCACGCGCCTGACCGAGATGGGCATCGAGCCCTTCCTCACGGCCTCGGCCGTCGACTGCGTGGTGGCGCAGCGCCTGGCCCGAACGCTCTGCACCAACTGCAAGCGCCGCACGATGCTCACCGTCGACGCCCTCAGGGCGGCCGGCTTCCATGCCGAGTTCGACATCGAGGGTTACGAGCCGGTGGGCTGTGCCCGCTGCGGCCAGTCCGGCTACAAAGGCCGAAGCGGCCTCTACGAGGTCATGACGGTCTCGGACGAGATCCGGGCCATGGCCATCGAGCGCACCTCGGCGGACGTCATCCGGACGACCGCCGTCGCGCAGGGCATGCGCCTGCTGCGCGACGACGGCCTCGAGAAGGTCCGCCTCGGAGTCACCTCGATAGCCGAGGTCTCAAGGGTCACGTAACCCGGCCCGCGTGCCGATACGGACCCGGGACCCGCACTTGCCGTCCGCCATCTGACTTACCTCAACCAACGGAGCCCTAGCACCTAATGGAAACCGATTTCGCCGAGATGTTGATCGAGGTCATGGAGCGCAAGGCCTCCGACCTGCACCTGACCGCCGGCGTCCCGCCGATGGTCCGCGAGAAGGGCAAGCTGCGCCCGCTTGACCACCCGCCGCTGACGGCGCAGCAGACACGCAACATCGTCTACTCGATCCTCACCAACGACCAGCGTCAGCGGCTCGAGTCCGAGTGGCAGGTCGATCTCTCCTACGCGATCCCGGATCGCGCCCGCTTCCGCGTGAACGCCTACTTCCAGCGCGCCTCGATCGGGGCGGCGTTGCGCCTGATTCCCCAGGAGATGCCCGAGCTCGACTCGCTCGGCGTGCCGCCGGTGCTCACCGAGTTCACGAAGAAGCCGCGCGGCCTGGTGCTCGTGACCGGCCCGACCGGCTCGGGCAAGTCCACGACGCTCGCGGCCATGATCGACCGCATCAACCGCGAGGAGCACGAGCACATCATGACCGTCGAGGATCCGATCGAGTTCCTCCACCCGCACAAGAGCTGCATCGTCAACCAGCGCGAGATAGGCGGTGACGCCAAGAGCTTCGGCATGGCGCTCAAGGCTGCTCTGCGGCAGGACCCCGACGTGATCCTCGTGGGCGAGATGCGCGACCTCGAGACGATCGCGACGGCGCTGACCGCCGCGGAGACCGGCCACCTGGTGTTCGCGACGCTGCACACCCAGGATGTCGCTCAGACCATCGACCGGGTGATCGACGTGTTCCCGCCCGCCCAGCAGGACCAGGTCCGGGTGCAGCTCTCGATCGCCCTCCAGGGCATCGTGACCCAGCAGCTTCTGCCGAGCGCCGACGGACAGGGTCGCGCTGTGGCCTGCGAGGTGCTCGTGCCGACTCCGGGCATCCGCAACCTGATCCGTGAGGGCAAGACCCACCAGATCCCGTCGGCCGTGCAGACCGGTATGGCGCACGGGATGCAGACCATGGACGCCGCACTCGCGCAGCTCGTGCGCCAGAGCAAGATCAGCCGCGAGCTGGCGGAGGCCCGTTCCTCGACGCCCGAGGAGCTGCGGCGCCTGATGGGCACCGTGCGGGTGGCGTAGGCGATGTCGACCTTCGCCTACAAGGCGCTCGACGCCTCCGGGATCGCCAACCGTGGCGAGGTCGACGCCGACGACCGCAAGGCGGTCTTGGAGCTGCTGCGCGAGCGCGGCCTGATCGTCGTCGACATCAAGGAGAAGAAGGCGGCCGGCGACGTCGGCGACATGCTCGGCCGTTTCAAGAAGGTCAAGCCCGGCGACCTCACCGTGGCCACGCGACAGCTCTCGACGATGATCTCCTCGGGCATGTCGCTTCTGCGCGCGCTCTACGTGCTGGAGGACCAGTCGGAGAGCGAGAAGCTGAAGGCCGCGCTCGTGCAGGTGCGCAAGGACGTCGAGGGCGGCATGTCGTTCTCCAACTCGCTCGCCAAGCACCCCGACATCTTCAACCAGCTCTACGTGTCGATGGTGGGCGCCGGCGAGACCGGCGGCATCCTCGAGGACACGCTCCGGCGCGTGGCCGACCAGCTCGAGAAGGACGACTCGCTGAGGCGGCAGGTCAAGTCGGCGATGATGTATCCGGCGGTGATCGGCACCTTCGCGCTCGTCGTGCTCTTCGCGCTCATCGCCTTCTTGGTGCCCGTCTTCGAGAAGGTGTTCGCGGACTTTGGCGGAGAGCTCCCGCCGATCACCAAGTTCACGGTCTGGCTGTCCAATCGCGTGACCGGTCAGTGGTACATCATCTTCGCCCTCATGTTCGGGGTGCAGTACGCCTTCCGTAAGTGGAAGAAGACCGAAGCCGGGCAGGACCAGTGGGACCGGTTCAAGCTGCGCTTCCCCTTCAAGATCGGCACGATCGTCCAGAAGGTGGCGCTTGCCCGCTTCGCGCGCACCTACTCGGCCATGGTGGCCGCGGGCGTGCCGATGCTCGAGGCGATCGACATCACCGGCAAGACGTCCGGCAACAAGGTGGTCGAGAAGTCGATGGAGCGCGTGCGCGATTCGGTGAAGCGCGGTGGGACCATCGCGGCGCCGATGCGCAACGAGCCGAAGGCCTTCCCCACGATGGTCACCCAGATGATCGGGGTGGGCGAGGAGACCGGCGCGCTCGACCAGATGCTGGCGAAGATCGCCGACTTCTACGAGGACGAGGTGGAGACGGCTCTCAAGGGGCTCACCGCGCTGCTCGAGCCGCTGATGATCATCGTCATCGGGGGGATCGTCGGGTTCATCGTGATCGCGATGTACCTGCCGATGTTCTCGGTCTACGACCAGATCAAGTAGCCCGACCGCTCAGCGGTCCCACGTCACGACCTGTGCATCCGCCGCCGGGCTCGGTTCCGGCCGGAGGCGCGTCGGCGCGCGTCGCGGGCGAGCGCCTTCGGCTCTGAGGCAGAAAACCCTGCAAGAGGCCTAAAGGTTCGCCGGGCCGCGGTCGATAAGCATGGTAAGCCAGGGCCACGGTGCAAGGGCAGACTCGTCGCGAGGCGGGGACGCAAAGCTCCGGGGCTTCCTCAGGGAAGAGAAAGGCTCACCCAGAGGGAGTCGGCCGAGCTGCCACCAGGACCCAGTGGGTGCCGAAGGCAAGCCGCGGAGCTGGCGCAACAGACCCAAACCCCTCACAAGGAGGAAGTCACATGCTGCGGAAGCTCCGCCAGCGCATTCAGTCCGAGGAGAGCGGCTTTACGCTCATCGAGCTCCTCGTCGTAATCCTGATCATCGGCATCCTTGCCGCGATCGCCCTGCCGGCCTTCCTTGGCCAGCGGGAGAAGGGCCAGGACGCCTCGGCCAAGTCGAACGCCCGTAACGCGGTGTCCGAGGTCGAGTCGTGCTTCGCCAACGAGCAGGACTACTCGAAGTGCACCGGCGCCCTCACGGGCACCGGCATCCCGACCGCGGGCGACGAGGCAGTGACCATCACGGCCGTTGCCGCCAGCCCGAACGACTACACGATCACGGCCGAGTCGAAGTCGCCGCAGTCGTTCACGATCAAGCGGACCGGTGGCAACACCACCCGCAGCTGCACCCCCGTCGGCAAGGGCGGATGCCCGAGCGGCGGCGCCACGAACTGGTAGACCCGGTCGCAGCCGCAGTCTCGAAGAGGCGGGCCCCCGGGCCCGCCTCTTCTGCGTTCGGGGCCAGAGAGCATCTCGAAGGTTCGTCCGGTTCCGTGGACGCGTGCCCTCCGAGCTAAGCCCCACCGGCCACCCTGCCGATAGGAGCTGCATGAGGTCCGCGCTGGCAGCCCTGCGACGACGCGTGGCCGTCGAGCAGTCCGGCTTCTCGCTGGTCGAGATGCTGCTCGTGATGACCCTGCTGGCCCTCGTGCTGGGCGCGACCCTCGGCCTCCTCGACACCACTGCTCGCGTCTCGCCGCAGCACCAGGAGCGAGGCCAGGTGATCCGCGAGGGCCAGACCGGCCTCGAACGGATCACACGCGAGCTTCGGCAGGCCTCGTCGGTGACCTTCACCAGCTCACGCTTCATCGAGGTCACGACGTTCGTGCGGGGGGGCAGCGGAGCAAGCGTCCAGCGCCGGGTCCGGTTCGACTGCACCCAGCTAAAGGAGTGCAGGCGGTTCGAGGGGCCGGTGGGCGGCACGCTCACCCAGACCGCGGTGCTGGCGCGCGGGGTGGAGAACACTGACGTGTTCACCCTGGCGACGCCGCGCTACCTGGAGCTCACCTTCGCCCTGAAGATCGAGGGGCAGCCCAACAACCTCTTCCTTCGCGACGGCGTGGAGCTCAGGAACGTGCCCGCATGATCCGGCGCCTTTTCAAGAGGATCGCCCGGGAGAGCGCCGGCTTCTCGCTCATCGAGCTGCTCGTGGCCATGCTGGTGATCGCTCTGGGAGTCATGGCCGTGGTGGGCAGCATGGACGCCGCCAGCAAGTCGATCGTGGGAGCGCAGCGCGAGGAGCAGGCCATCGCGATCGGACAACGCGAGATCGAGAAGCTGCGGACGCTCAGGTACGACCAAGTCGACCTGACCACCACGCCCACCACGGCCACCGGCACGGCTTGCACTCCCGCGGACGACCCCGAGCCCAAGCACCCCGCCGATCCGAACTGCTACGTCGCGACGGGACCGCCCGCCCGCTTCCTCATCAAGTCGAACTACCGCGACAACACGAGCGCGCCGCCCGCCGGCGTCCCCACCTCGGGGGAGCGCCTCGTGAACGAGATCGCGGGAGGGGGAGTGGTTGCTGGTCCCGAGTCCATTGCGGTGGGGAGCACGAACGTGAAGGTGTGGCGCTACGTGACCTATCGCAATGACAACCGCTGTCCGGACGTCAACTGCCCCGGCGATGCCGACTCGAAGCGGATCACGGTGGCCGTGGTGCCCGACGCGACCGTCAAGGGGCTCGGCCTCAGCAAGCCGATCTACGTGTCGACCGTGGTCACGCCCCCATGAGCACGACCAACTTGCCCAAGACGAGGGGGGACTCTTTCTCGAAGCGGCGACTGAACATGCGCCGCCGGCTCTCAGACCAGAGCGGAATTGCCCTGCCCGTGGCCATGATGGTCCTCCTCCTCGTGCTGGTGATGAGCGGCGTGGTGGTGACCCAGGCGCAGCGGACCAATGACGGTGCGCGCCAGGACCGCAAGGTCAAGCGCGCCCTGCAGGCCGCCGACGCCGGCGTCAAGGTGGCCTTCCAGCGCGCCACCAAGATCACCGCCCCCGGCGCCACCCCCTGCGTGGCCGTGGACGCAAACGGCGGCGGCACGGCGTTCGCGACCTACGAGAACGTGGGCGGCGAGTCGTGGTGCCCGGCCGTGGAGGAGAGCCTCGGCGGCGGGGCTCGCTACTCCTACCGCGTCTCGGGGCCGCTCGCGGACGGATCGCGCTGGGTCGTGTCTACGGGCACCGCCGACGCAGTCGCCAGGCGGGTGGCCGTGCAGCAGACGGCCGCCGCGGCGCCGCTCTACGGCGGCTACGCAATCTCGGCGAAGGACGAGATAGCCCTGAGCGGCGAAACGAGCATCAGACACGAGACTGCCGGCCAGGCCGCCAACGCCAGGGCCAACCTCGCGATCAGGCCGAGCGGCACCGCCAAGATATGCGGGAACGCCACTCCCGGCCCCGGCCAGAACCCCGTGAAGCCCGAATTCGTCTGCCCGGGCTATTCGACCGCCCCGGCCACCAGTACCTTCACGCTGCCGGACGTGGCCTTGGGCACGTCCCCCACGGTGAACGACAACGCGACAATCTGCGCGCAGGCTGGGGACTGCACAGGTGACTTCGCGTACGACGCGTCTGGTCGTAAGCTCACGCTCACTTCGGGAAAGGTCACGTTGCGGGGCGGCGTCTACTTCCTGTGCGAGATCACCCAGAGCGGCGGCTCGCAGATCGTGATCGCGCCGTCGGACCCCACCACTCCGGTCCGGCTATTCATCGGCGGCCCCGCTTACTGCTCGAGCGGCGGCAAGATCTCGCTCAGTGGATCGTCGATCGTCGGCCTGGGCTCCCCGCAGCCGATCCTGGACATCCGTTTTCAAGGCAGCCCAACAACGAGCAGCTCCTTCACCCTAACCGGGGCCAGCAAGATCACTCTGCCTACCGGCGTCTACGGGCCGTACACGAACTACTCCAGCTCCAGCTCCAGCGGCCAGCTAGGGGCGATCGCCGTCAACAAAGTCTCGTTCTCAGGCGGAACGGGGGACGTGACCTATCCGTCGGTGATCGACGGCATCAAGGGCGGCGGGACTGGCGCCCTCTCATCCGGCCAGTACCGGGAGTGCTCATCGGCGCCGCCGGCGGGGGCGGCGCCCGCGGCTCGCTGCTGAGTGGCTCGCGGACGGTTTGGCGATGGAGAACGGGCTTGCCCAGGTGCTGATCGGAGCCGTCGTCGGCGGCGTGATCGGCAGTTTCCTGAACGTGGTGATCCACCGCGTTCCACGCGGCGAGTCGATCGTCAGCCCCGGCTCACGCTGTCCATCGTGCAAGGCAGGCATAGCTCCCTACGACAACGTGCCTGTGCTCTCCTGGCTCGTGCTGCGGGGGAGGTGTCGCCACTGCGGCACCGGCATCCCGGTTCGCTACCCACTGGTCGAGGCGCTGACTGCGCTCGCCTTCTCGCTCATCGTGGCGATCCAGGGCCCCGATCTCGAGCTGCTGGTGCTCCTGCCGTTCGCGGCCATGCTGATCGCGGTGGCCGGCATCGACCTCGACCACCGCATCGTGCCCAACCGGATACTGCTACCGGCGGCGGTGTTCGCCGTGGCGGCGAGCCTCCTGGTGCGCCCCGACGACCTGCCCGCGTTGCTCATCGCGGGCGCAGCCGCCTTCACCTTCCTGCTCGTGGCCGCGCTCGCCTATCCGGCGGGGATGGGAATGGGCGACGTGAAGCTTGCCGGCGTGATGGGGTTGTTCCTCGGGCTTTCCGTGGTGCCGGGGCTCCTGGTGGGGTTCGCCGCGGGAGCCTTCGTCGGCATCGCCCTGATCGTGCGGGAGGGGGCCTCGGCCCGCAAGAAGGGCGTTCCGTTCGCGCCCTTCCTCGCGTTCGGCGGTCTCGTGGCGCTTGTCGCCGGCCCCGAGCTGATCGACGTCTACGCGAGCAACTTCCTCTAACGCGCCATATCTCGACACCAAGCCCCCTGGGGCTAAAGCGTCCACGCACCCCGGCCGATATGGGGTGAAGCAACTCCCTCGCCATGGCCCGCTCACTCCCCAAGAAGAAGAACACACGCGAGGCGGTCGGCCTCGATCTCGACGGATCCTTCGTCGCGGCGGTCCGGGCCTCCGGCGGCGGCATCCAGACTGCCGTGAGCGAGGATCTCCCGCCGAACGTGATCCGCGACGGCGAGGTGGTGGACGAGGAGTCGCTGGCCGCGATCCTCAAGGACTTCTTCCGCGTGAATGAGCTTCCCAAGCGCGTGCGTCTCGGTGTTGCCAACCAGCAGATCGTGGTGCGCCAGCTCGAGCTCCCGCGCATCGATGACGAGCGTGACCTCGCCGCCGCCGTACGCTTCCAGGCCGCCGAAGCCATCGCCATGCCGCTCGAGGAGACCGTGCTCGATCACCAGGTGATCGGTGAGACCGTGACCCCCGAGGGTGCCGCGCGCCTCCGCGTGGTCGTGGTCGCCGCCCGCGAGGCGATGATCAGCAAGCTCGTGGACGCCGTCCGCGCCGCCGGTCTGCGACCCGAGGGCGTGGACCTCAACGCGTTCGCCCTCGTGCGCGCCCTCTCCGGCCCGGCGGCCTCCGAGGAGACCGCCCGCGTGTACTGCCACCTCGGCGGGATCACGAACCTGGCCATTGCGGTCGGCTCGGCCTGCCTCTTCACCCGTCCGCTCGGCACCGCGTGGGACGCCGGCGAGGACGGCACCGCAGCGGCGCTCGCGGAGGAGATCCGCCTCTCGATCGACTACTACATGGCTCAGCCCGAGGCGCGTCCTGCCGGCGAGGTGCTCCTTTCGGGCCCCGGCTCGGCGCTGCAGGATCTTGCCGAGGAGCTCAACCAGCTCATCTACCTCCCCGTGTCTGCGGCCGATCCCCTCGGCGGGATGGAGGGCGCGGCTCTCTCGGTCGACGAGGATCCCCACCGCCACACCGTCGCCACCGGCCTGGCCCTGGGGGCGGCGCCATGAGACCGATCAACCTTCTCCCCCAGAAGTACCGGCCTCGCGGCGCCACGCCCGGCGAGGGTGCCGGCGGCTTGGTGGCCCTCGGAGTTCTCGGCGGCCTCCTGCTGGCCGTGGTGGTCTTCGTGCTGAGCGCGAATCAGGTGAGCTCCCGCAAGGACGAGCTCACGCGCACCCAGAACGAGACGCGCCAAGCGGCGGCCAAGGCCGAGGCACTCAAGAGCTACGGCAACTTCGCGGAGATCAAGGCCACGCGGGTGCTGTCGGTGAAGCAGCTGGCCGAGGGCCGCTTCGACTGGGAGCGCGCCATGCGCGAGCTCGCGTTCCTCCTGCCCGACGAAGTCTGGCTAACCGCCGCGGACGCCGCCATCGTGCCCGAGGACCAGGCCGCCGCGGCTCCGGCGGGCAGCCCGAGCGGTCCCGCGCTTCACGTCGTGGGCTGCGCCAAGCGCCAGCCGGACGTGGCGGTGACCCTCCTGCGCTTGCGCCGCATTCACCGCGCGGTCGACGTGACACTCGCGGAGTCCACGCGGGCCGCGGGCGCCGACGGCGGCGACACCGGCTCGAATGCGGGCAGCGAGGGCT
>JAABUN010004513.1_pt1 | contig 18809 bp, 19 predicted proteins | sample 5559311 | NCBI WGS metagenome assembly JAABUN01 (sample SAMN10711877, study PRJNA513370) | rock metagenome | isolation source: Antarctica rocks | place: Antarctica: Victoria Land, Siegfried Peak sud | reverse complement strand
GGCTCCTTCGGGCTGGTATGTGGTCAGAGACCACCAGCCTCGAAGGGGCCCCGCCCTCGGTGGCGAAGCCACACGGGTGGGGACTTTCAGTGAGCAGGTCTGGGTACTTTCAGATGAGCGCCATCACTGTCGCCCAGCCCAGGCAGGTCCACCGCATACACCGTGTACTTCTTTGCCAGCTCCGGCATGATCCCGCGCCACTCGTACCAGGACTGCGGCCAGCCATGCAGCAGGATCAGCGGCGCACCGGTCCCGCCGGTGACGTAGTGCATGCGCACGCCGTCAACCGTGGCGTACTCGTGGCGGAACTGCCGGTGGAACCCGGCGTCGTGGCGGGTGGCGGAGTCGAAGGAAGCCGACCCTGGCGTCTGCGCTCCGTTCTGCTGTGGCGTCGGGCTCGTCCCAGTCCCTGCGGTAGTAGCGCTCGACCTTGGCGCCGCGGTTGGCCGGGCAGAGCCCGCTTTGCTGGTGTCCGCCGGCGTAGGTCGTCAAACAGACCGGCCCCGGTCCAGTGGCTCCGAGTAGAGCTGCTGCAAGCCGACCAATGTGTCGTGTTGCCGCTTCAGGCGCTTCCTCGAGCCAAGGGGGTAGACGTCGCCCTGCGTGATGTCGTGTCGCGCAGGTGGCTGAGGTCCTCTCTGGGTGCTGTCTCGACCTCATGGCCTTCTTCGTCGTGAGCCGTTGACATGCATGGGGCCAGAGTCCTAAGGTCCTACCTACCAGAGTAGGTTCTATAAGGGGACACAATGAAGCGTCATCCGGTCGCGACCATCGCGGGACCGCTGGTCGCCGCCATGGCACTGTCCGCTTGCGGAGGCGGCGCCGCGAGTCCGCAGGCGTCAGCGCCTGGGACCACAGGCGGGAGCGCGTCCGTGACCCTCGCGAACCTCGCAGTGGCCCAGGCGGCACCATTGGTGCTCGGTAAGGACAAGGGAATCTTTGCCAAGCACGGCATCAACCTGAACATCACATACGTGGAAGCCGCGGCTGTGATCCCCACGATCTTGAGCAAGAAGGCTGACTTCGGCTATCTCGCCGCTCCCGCAGTCCTGGCGGCGCGCACCAACGGTGTGCCGGTGAAGTCGGTCGTCACGACATCGGTGGTGAAAGGAGACCCTGCCGCCTTCCCGATTCAGCTGATGGTGCCGACCGGCAGTGCCCTCAAGTCACCAGCCGACCTGAAGGGGAAGAAGATCGCGGTCGACACGCTCTTTCAGCTCCCGCACCTCAGCCTCCTCAACGCCCTGATCGCGTCGAACGTCGATCCCGGCCAGGTCCAGATCGTCGAGGTCCCGTACGCCAACATGGGGACGGCTCTGAAGTCCGGCCAGGTGGAAGCGGCCCAGGTCAGCGAACCGTTCGGCACGATCCTGCGGACCTCAGGTGCCGCAACCGACCTCTTGTCGGGCGCCACCGGCCAGACGGAAGGCTCGCCACAGTCGGTACTGCTGGCGTCTGAGGCGTACATCAGTGCCAACCCCCAGGTCGTGGCGAACTTCCGGGCTGCGGTCACCGAGGCAACGGAGTATGCCGCGGCTCACGACAGCGAGTACCGGGCCACGCTGCCGTCGTTTACCAAGCTCGAGGCAAACGTGATCCCGAAGATCCGCTTCGCCCCCCCAAGCAGCCACGACACCCCCGCCGGCTGGCAGGCGTGGGCGGACCTGCTCCAGAGGGTCGGAGCGGTCAAGAAGCCGGTCGACGCCAAAGCCGCTTACCTTGGGGAGTGACCGACGTGCTGGGACAGGCAGGTCGCACGCTGAAGGCGTGCATCGGCCTGTTGGCGCTCGTCGTCGTCTTCGAGACTCTTCGCCTGCTGAGCATCCTGCCGCCCCAGGAGGTGCCTGGCACGGTGGACATCGCCCGGGCGCTCCTCTCGTCCGTGACGGACGGTGAGCTCCCCTCCGCGCTCGGCTCGACCATCATCGCCTGGTTGCTCGGCGTAGCGCTGGCTGCTGCGATCGCGGTGCCGCTCGGCGTCGCAGTCGGCCTGTCCCGGTGGGCCGACAGCACCACCAAGGTGGCCGTCGAGTTCTTGCGACCGATACCGGTTGTCGCGTTGGTCCCCGTCGCCATCGTCTTGTTCGGCCTCGAGCTGTCCATGCAGGTGTTCCTGGTCACCCTGGCGTGTATCTGGCCGGTGATGCTCGGGACTCGGCACGGGGTGCGCGCAGTCGACCCGCTGCAGCTCGACACAGCGCGCACCTTCGGTCTGTCACGCTCTTCAGTCGTGCGCCGGGTCGTGCTGCCGGCCTCATTGCCGTCCATCGTGACCGCGCTGCGGGTGGGCGCAAGCCTCGGCGTCGTGGTGGCGATCGCGGCTGAGATCGTCTCCGGAAGCCCCGGTCTCGGAAAGCTGCTTACCGACAACCAACAGGCTGGCAACACGGGCGTGGTGTATGCCTGCCTTGTTGTCGCCGGGGGCTTCGGCGTCCTCGTCAACCTCGTGTTGGCCCACGGCGAAAGAGTCCTGGCTGGATGGCAAGAGGCCACGACGGAGGCGCGACGGTGACAGCGCTGTCAGCAAGGGGCGCGCTTGGCTACCGCCGAGCGTCGTCACGGAGCCTGCGCCGTCTTGCCGGCCTAGCCTTCCTCGTCGTCCTCATAGCACTGTGGGAGCTTGCTGGTCGTCGGGACGAGTCCCAGCTGCTGCCTCCGTTCAGCGACGTGCTCGTTGAGGCGTGGTCGATGACGACGTCCGACACTCTCACGAAGGACATCCTTCCTTCGCTGCTGCGTGCGCTCGGCGGGTTCGCCGTGGGATCCGTCCTGGCTGTCGTCCTCGGTGTCGCACTTGGCTGGTGGCGGCTGGTCGAACCCTGGACCAGGGCGGCACTGGAGTTCATGAGAGCTGTTCCGCCGCCAGTGCTGGTCCCGATCGCCGTGGCCACTTTCGGGTCGAGCACCTCGGTGAAGGTCGGGGTGATCGCGCTGGGCACCTTCTGGCCAGTCCTGTTGAACACCACTGACGGCATCCGAAGGATCGAGTCCGGGTATATCGAGAGTGCCCGGGTCTACACCTCCGGCAGCAGCCTGGCGATCTTGCGCCGGGTCGGACTCCCTGCAGCGACGCCGCAGATCATGACCGGTCTGCGGATCGGCCTGGCCCTGTCGTTGATCATGATGGTCATCAGCGAGATGTTCGGGGCAGCGTCCGGCCTCGGCTATGTGATCTTGCAGTCGCAGCGGCTCTACGCCATGACGACGATGTATGCCGGGGTGCTTCTTCTGGGCCTGATAGGCCTCTTGCTCACCCTGCTCTTCACCCGGCTGGAGAGCCGGGCACTCGCGTGGTTCGACGGCATGAAAGGCCGCTCTCATGTTTGACCGCACCGCGGATCCGCTCCTTTCCGTGTCAGGTGTTGGCAAGACCTTCGTCGGCGAGGGAGGCGCGCGCACCGAGGCGATCGGCGAGGTCTCCTTCAACGCCTGGGAAGGGGAGTTCGTAGCGATCGTCGGTCCTTCGGGATGCGGCAAGACCACCCTGCTGCGCTGCCTCGCCGGCTTGCTCCGCCCCGACCGGGGCACCGTGGTCTTTGCTGGCTCGGAAGTTTCCTCGGTCCCCAAGCGCTTCGGGATCGTCTTCCAGGAGTACAACCGCAGCCTCTTCCCATGGCTCAGTGTCACCAAGAATGTGGAGTTCGGGCTGTCCGGTCTGGCGCGTGAGGAGAAGAAGGCCCGTGCAGGGGAGGCCTTGAAACGGGTCGGGCTGGTTGACGTCCCCGACCACTATCCGTGGCAGCTGTCGGGAGGAATGCAGCAGCGGGTCGCGATCGCGCGAGCCCTCGCCACGCATCCGCGCGTACTGCTGATGGACGAGCCCTTCGCCTCCGTCGACGCACAGACCCGGATCAACCTCGAGCTGATGACGGCTGACATCAGCGCCGAGCTGGGTCTGACGACCGTCCTGATCACCCACGACATCGATGAGGCGATCTTTCTTGCTGACCGTGTTCTCGTGCTGGACCAGCGACCCAGCACAGTCGTCGCAGAGATCGAGGTGGCCCTGCCCCGGCCGCGCGACGAGCTCGAGACCAAAGCCATGCCGCTCTTCCTGGACTGCCGGCGCCAGGTGTATGACCTGATCGTCCATCCCTCAGCCCATCCACTGCCTGAAGAAAGCCGTCGCCCGTGACCATGCCCGGGGTGGTCCCGTTCCCGCCCGATCTCGCCGCGGCCTATCGTGCCAAGGGCTACTGGGACGACCGCCTCCTGATCGAGCACTACGAGGACGCCTTCAGGGCGTTCAGCGGTCGCGTCGCGATCATCGACGACGAGTCGACATGCACCTATGCCGAGCTGTCGCGTCGGTCGCTGCATCTCGCCAGAGTGCTCCTGGACCTCGGACTTCAACCGCTCGACCGAGTGGTGGTCCAGCTGCCTAACACCGCCACGTTTGCATTCTTCTTCCTTGCTCTCCAGCGCCTCGGAGTCATCCCCATCATGGCGTTGCCCTCTCACCGTTTCCGAGAGATCGAGCAGTTCGTGCGGATGTCCGGGGCGGTGGCTCTGGCATCGCCGACGCAGGCGAAAGATGCTGACTTCGCGTCCATCTTCACCCGCATCGAGCAGAGCCAGCCGTCGCTGCAGTGGCATTTCAGCGTGGGTGAGGGAGCCCGCGACGGAATGCTCGAGATCGAGGCACTGATGCGTCGCGACCCCGTCGCGTCCGAGGACGACGTCTTGGGCGTCCGTTCGGGGCTCGATCCGCAGGACCCTGCGGTCTTCCAGCTCTCGGGTGGCACCACCGGCATCCCCAAGCTCATCCCCAGAACGCATAACGACTATGCCTTCAACTCGCACCTGGCCGTCTCGGTCTGTGACGTTCGCGAGGGCGACGTCCTGCTCAATGTCCTGCCGATCTCGCACAACCTGCCGCTGGCGTGCCCGGGCATGCAAGGGTTTCTCTTCGCTGGAGCCACAGTCGCGCTGGCCACGTCGACCAGCGCCGTCAGCATCTTCAAGCGCATCGAGCGGGACCGCGCTACCCATGTGCACCTGGTCCCCGCTCTGCTCATCAAGCTGATCAACAACCCGGGTGTCACCTCGTTCGACGTATCGTCCATGCGGGTCATCCAGAGTGGCGGACAGCGCCTGCGGCCCGAGACCCGGAAGGGCGCGGCGAACACGTTCCGCAACGCCACCGTGCAGGAGAACTTCGGCATGGCGGAAGGCCTTCTCATGTTCGTCCGCCTCGACGACCCAGAGGAGGTCCGCCTCGAGACCGTGGGCCGGCCCGTCTGTGAGGACGACGAGGTCCTTCTCGTGGACTCCGAGGGCCGCGAAGTCGCGGACGGCGAGGTCGGCGAGATGTGGACCCGTGGGCCGTACACCCTGCACGGCTACTACAACGCACCCGAGCACAACGCCCATGCGTTCTCGGCGGACGGCTTCTACATGTCAGGCGACCTCATGTGGAAGCACCCCACTGGCAACTATGTCGTTGCCGGCCGCACGAAGGACCTCATCAACCGCGGTGGGGAGAAGATCTCAGCCGAGGAGGTCGAGAACCTGATCCTGACCCATCCCTCGGTCCTCAATGTCGCGTGTGTGCCGGTGGACCACCCCGTGCTCGGGGAGCAGATGTGCGTCTGCCTCGTGCTGCGCCCGGGTGCCACCCTCAGCCTCGCCGAGCTCATCGACCACCTGCTGCGGTATGAGCTCGCCAAGCACAAGCTGCCTGAGCAGCTCCGCATCTTCGAGCGTTTCCCGCTGTCGCCCGTGGGCAAGGTCTCCAAGAAGGACCTCGTGGGCGTCCTGCGCTCGTCTCCCGCGGCTACCTGAACAACGGCCCACCGATCTGGTACCTACTGTAGTAGCATCCAAAGGACGCAACGAGGACACCAGTGAGAGGGCCCGATGACAGGGGACGAGCAGGCATCGGGGCTGGTCGAGGCGTTGAACGACCTCGGCTTCTCCCAGTACGAGGCGCGCTGCTATGTGGGGCTCATGGCGCGCGAGCCGCAGACCGGATATCGGGTCGCGAAGACCACTGGGGTCCCGCAGCCCAAGGTCTACGAGACCTTGCGCAAGCTTGTCTCGCGCGGCGTCGTCCACGAGATCGACGGCGACCCGACCCTGTTCAGCGCCATCCCTCCCGACGCGCTTTTCAGTGACCTGAAGAACACCTTCGACAAGCGTCTGGAGGACGCCCGCGACTCGGCGAGCCACCTGGAGGTCCGAGACACGCCCCGCAACATCGAGTATGTCGAGCGGTTCGACCACCGCACCGACGTTATCCACGCCGCGACCGAATGTCTGGACTTCGCCGAACGCCGCATCTACCTGTCCGCCAGCGCCGACGAGCTGCTTGTTCTCCGGCCTGCCATCGAGAGCGCGCGGGACCGCGGCGTCGACATCGTGATCCTCGCCTTCGGACGAAAGACGTTCGCCTGCAAGGGCGTCCGGGTCTTCCACCACGCTTCGACGGTTGGAGCGGTCTACCGCCATCACCAGGCGCATCACCTGGCGCTCGTCGCCGACTCCCGTCAAGCGGTCAACGCTTACGCCGTAGATGGTCAGACCTGGGTCGGCGTGCGGTCGCAGAGTGGCCCTATCATCGCGGCAGTGAAGGGCTTCATCCGCCACGACATCGACATGCAGCAGGTCTTCGCCGACTTCGGGCCGCAGCTGGTCGAGGCCTACGGACCGGGGCTGCAGCAGCTCGAGAGCTATCGTCAAGACCCGACAGGCGCGCCTACCGAGGTCACCCCTACCACCGGCCTCGAGCGCCGGACCGGCTGACCTTACCCGAGCCCGTTCAGCGTGACGTGGAGCGCCGCCGGGAGGCGATCGCCGCTTCGATGGCAGCGACGGCTGAGGCAAAACCCGGCTGAGACGTGGACCACTCCTGTGCCGTCGTCTCCATCGCCATAGCCTGCCCGTGAGACGGCTCACCGTACTCGGCGCGGAAGGTCTCGAGCATGCGGCGGGTGAACGCCGCATCCTGGTCCTCCAGCGCGGCGCCCAGCGAGACCGCTGCCTCGATGAGGTCGTCGCCGGGGTGCACCGAAGCGACGAGCCCGACAGCTTCGGCCTGCCGGGCATCCCAGGTGTGCGAGAGCAGACACGCGAGGGCAGCCTGCTGGTAGCCGACGGCTCGCTGCAGCAACCACATGTGGCCACCTCCCGGATGGAGCCGCAGCCGGGCGAAGCGGGTGTCGAAGAACGCCTGCTCGGAGGCCAGTCGAATGTCGCAAGCCAAGGCCAGGTTGAGCCCGGCACCGACTGCTGCACCGTTAACGGCAGCAATGGTCAGCAGCGGGGAGCGCAGGATGCGCAGAAACCCGTCATACACGGCCCGCACCGCGTCAAAGTCACCCCGCCCCGCCTGGAGGAGCGTGCTCAGCTCGGCTCCCGCGCAGAAGGCGGGGCCATCCCCCGTGATGACGAGGCAGCGCGCGGACTCGTCACTCTCGATCTCGTCCACAGCCTCGCCTACTGCGGCGACCATGTCCTGCGACAGCACGTTGCGCCGCTCAGGGTCGTGCAGGCGCAGCACCGCGACGGAACGGTCGTGGGCGACGGTGACGAGGGCCATGCTGATATCGTATAGTACCTACTACAGTAGTAGCTAGGAGCATCAGGCCGCCACGATCGTGTCATCCGTCATTCGCACGCCCATCGGACGGGCCGGCAAGGGCTCGCTGCGGGACGTCCGGCCCGACGACCTGGTCGCCGCCGTCATTGCCCGCGCCGTCTCCGACTGCGGGCTCGATCCGGACCTCATCGACGACCACATCCTGGGTACCGGATATCCGGAAGGTAAGCAGGGCTCGAACCTCGCGCGGAGGGCGAGCTTGCTGGCGCGCCTGGGCACGCGCCTGCCCGGCTCGACGGTCAACCGGTTCTGCGCCTCCAGCCTCCAAGCAACCCGAATCGCCACGCACGCCATCTGGCCGGGCGAGGCCGGCGCATACCTCGTATCCGGAGTCGAGTCCGTGAGTCAGGTCGGTCGCACGCTCACCGAAGAGGACAAGCATCGCCAGCTGTCCTCGGACGACCTGATCGTCGACGTCTACGTGCCCATGGGAGTGACCGCAGAGAACGTGGCTGCGCGTTACGGAGTGACCCGTGAGGACATGGACGCCTTCGCACTTGAGAGCCACCGCAAGGCCGTTAAGGGCATCGAGTCCGGGTTTTGGGCACGCGAGACCATGCCTGTGGTGACCCCGCAAGGAGTGGTCGCCCGGGATGACGGACCCCGTGCGGACGCCAGCCTCGAGAGGCTCGCAATGCTGCAGCCCGCCTTTGTCCCTGGCGGATCTGTCACAGCTGGCAACGCATGCTCGCTCAACGACGGGGCGGTGGCCGCAGTCCTCACGTCCGAGCATTTCGCCGAGCAGCACGACCTGTCCGTGCGGGCCCGCATTCTGGGGACAGCCGTCAGCGGGGTCGCTCCGGCAGTCATGGGGGTCGGGCCTGTCGAGGCGATCGGCACCTTGTTGAGCCGTCACCGGCTGAGCATCGACAACATCGACGTGGTCGAGTTCAACGAGGCCTTTGCATCCCAGGTCCTCGCCGTCAGCCGCGAAGTGGGTATCGACGTGTCCGGTCAGCTGAACCCCCACGGCGGCTCGATCGCGATCGGGCACCCCTTTGGCATGAGCGGGCTTCGGCTTGTCGGCACGTTGATCAACAACCTCGAGACGGCCGGGGGACGGCTAGGGCTCGCCGCGCTGTGCGTCGGCGGCGGGCAGGGAATGGCCTTGTTGCTGGAACGGGTCTGACGCGGTCAGTTCGCGGGTGTGAGTAGACCCGCTGCTTCAGGTCGTCGCAGTGAACCCGCCGTCGATGACGATGACCTCTCCAGTGACCATCGGATGGCCCACGAGCAAGGAGTAGACACTCTCGGCCACGTCCTCGAGGGTCACATTCCGGCGCAGTGGCGTCGTGCGGGCGCGGCGCTCCATCAACGTCTCGTAGTTCTCGTCGAGCGTTCGCTTCATCCACTCGCCGGCGATCCAGCCCGGAGCCACCGCGTTGACGCGCACCTGCGGGGCAAGTACCCGCGACAGAGTCTTGGTGAGGCTGACCACAGCACTCTTGCTCGCGGCATACGCAAGCGGTTGAGGTCCCGGTCGCAGTCCCACGATGCTGGCAACGTTGACGATGGAGCCTTCGCTGGCCCGCAACAACGATGCGGCGGAGCGGGTGACCTGGATCAGACCGCGGACGTTGACCCGGAACACGCGGTCCCAGTCGTCCAGGTCGATTCCGTCCAGGTCCTCGGGAGCCGTCTCACTTGTCGTCCCGGCGTTGTTGACCAGGACGTCCAGGCGTCCGCTGCGTGCGGCGACCGACACCAGTGAGCGCACTGCGTCGTCATCGCTGACGTCCGCGGCGACAGCCCGGTGGTCTCCCCCGTGCTCGTGCAGCTGCGTGAGCGTCTCGTTCGCACGTCCCGCGGAGCGGCTGTAGTTGATGGTCACGTCAAAGCCAGCCCGGGCCAGCCGCAGCGCACACGCCCGGCCGATCCCACTTGCCGATCCGGTGACGAGGGCAGTAGGACGCCTGTGTTCCATGTCGGGAACTTCTCTCTCGAGATGGGTCAGAGGCCGAGGACGCGTTCAGCGTTTCCGTGGAACACCTGGTGCAGGATTTCGTCCGGGTAGCCCAGCCCTTCCCACTCCCGCAGTATCCGTTCGAACGAGATGCTGGGATGGTCGGTCCCGAACATGATCTTGTCCCGCAAGCGGGCCCGAATGTCGACCTGCAGGGAGGACGGGAAGTACTTCGGGGCCCAGCCCGACAGCTCCCAGAAGACGTTCGCCTTGTGAAGTGCCACCGCGGTCATCTCGTCGATCCAGGGATAGCCCGGGTGGGACGCGATGATCGTGAGATCAGGCAGGTCGGCGGCCAGATTGTCGATCGCCATGGGATGGGCGTTGCTGATCTTCGCGCCGAGACCGCCAGGCAGGCCGGCCCCCATGCCCGTCGTACCGACGTCAATCATGACGGGCAGCCCCAGGTCCTTGATGCACTCGAAGAGCGGCCGCCAAGCGACGTCGTCCACCCGGAAGTGGCCCATGATCGGATGGAAGTGGAACCCGAGGACATCGGACTCCTTGGCGGCGCGCTCGGCCTCTTCGATGGCCGCATCGCCCTTCAGCGGGTCGACCGCGCCCCATGCGCCGATGAAGAGGTCCGGGTGTCGGTCGCGCATCCGCGCGACCTGGGTGTTGCCGTAGGGCTTGGCCCCGGTCAGGTGCTCGATGTCGAAGGCCACGAGCACGGCCTGCAGTCCGGCAGCGCGGATGTCGGCAACGACGTCCTCCTCGGAGCGCCCGACCCACGGCTTGTTCCAGTACTTCGCCAGTGCTTCCGCATAAGGCCCTTGGGAGTCCACCCACTCTTGGGTCCCGGGGTAGCAGTGCAGGTCTATCCGGCGCATCGAGGCCCTCCAACTGTAATCACTACTGCGGTAGGTAGTTCTCACAGTAGCAGCGTCCGGCGCGTGGTGCACGACGAGGAAGGCTTGATAACTACCGTAGTAGATGGCAACATGACGGACATGGCGACAGACGTGGCGCCGGACATGCTGACGGACCTGGCGACAGATGCGGTGACGGGCGAAGAGACGAGGACCATGGGTGACATGCGGCTCGACAAGAACGTGACCATCCCCATGCGTGACAGCCTGGAGCTGCGTGCGGACGTGTTCCGGGCTGAGAGCCAGAAGCGGGCACCGGTGATCCTGACGATGGGCCCTTACGGCAAGGACATCCACTTCCAGGACTTCAACGCCGCCGCGTTCGCCAGCGTCGAGGAGCGCGGTCCGCATATGAACTGGGAGACCGTCAACCCCGAATGGTGGGTGCCGCGCGGGTTTGTCGTCATCCGGGTGGACCAGCGCGGAACCGGTCAGTCACCTGGCCGGATGGAGCTGCAGGCGCCGCAGGAGTATGACGACCTGTTTGACGTCATCGAGTGGGCTGCGGACCAGCCCTGGTCGTCGGGCAAGGTCGCGCTGATGGGCATCTCCTACTACGCCATGAACCAGTGGCATGTGGCGGCGATGAGGCCGCCCGGGCTGGCGGCAATCGTGCCGTGGGAGGGTGCGTCTGACCTCTACCGCGAGTGGTGGTACCACGGCGGCATACTCAGCAACGGCTTCACGGACGCCTGGTGGCCACGCCAGATCCTAGGCAACCAACACGGCCTCGGCGACGCCGACCCTACGGTCACGCTGCCCGGCAACGTCGACCTTCCCGCCCAGATGCGGGAGCACCCGCTCTATGACGAGTTCTACGAAGAGCGGGCAGCGCGTCTCCACGACATCGAGGTGCCGTTGCTCTCGGCCGGCAACTGGGGTGGGTTCGCCCTGCACCTGCGCGGCAACGTGGAGGGATTTCTTGAGGCGGGGTCCGCGCAGAAGTGGCTGGAGGTGCATGCGGGCAACCATTTCGCGCCGTTCTACTCGACGGACTCCCGGGCCTACCAGCAGCGATTCCTCGACCACTTCCTCAAGGGCGCGGACAACGGCTGGGACGAGGAGCCTCCGGTCAAGCTCTTCATCCGAGACAGCACGGGGGGCCGGTTCCGACACGAGCTGGAGTGGCCACTTGCTCGGACGCAGTGGAGGCGGCTGCACCTGGACGTCGCGGCCGGGACGCTGACGAGCGAGCAGCCGGCACCGGCTCGCGCTGACTACCCCGCCCTCACCGGAGGTATCGACCTGGTCACCCCTCCCATGACGCAGGACCTGGAGATCACGGGCCCCCTCAAGCTCAGCGTCTGGATGGAGGCAACGGCGCAGGATCTTGACGTGTTCGTGACGGTCAACAACATCGACCCCGACGGCACGGTGCTGACCTTCGAAGACGCCTCCGGCATGCTTGGACCCGTGGTGAAGGGGTGGCAGCGGGCCTCGCACCGAGAGCTCGACGTGGAGCTCTCCAAGCCCTACCGTCCCGTCCTGACCCACCGGAAGCGCGACCTGCTGGAACCGGGCACACCGGTGCGGCTGGAGGTCGAGATCTCGCCCACCAGCATGGTCTTCGAGAAGGGCCACCGACTGGGCCTGTCGATCCGTGCCTACGACGTCGGGGAGAAGACCCGTTTTTGGCATGACGACCCGCAGGACCGCTCGCCGGACCTGTTCGAAGGCACCAACAGTGTCCTGAGCGGCGGCGAGCACGACTCCTACCTGCTCATACCGGTGATCCCCGGAACTCTTGCGTGAGTATGCCGGACCAGCCGTGGGCACTCGTCACCGTCGACACCGCGTCGGGTGAGTCCAAGGCAGCCATCGCGCACGGGGGGTCTCTCTACGCGCCGACCGTGTTGGCCGGACTCGGTGGGGTGATCGACGTGATGCGGGACTGGCCACACTTCGCCGCAGGACTGCGGGAGTGGGAACCGTCGGTCTCCGAGCGCCTGGACGCCGGGACTGTGGTCAACGTCCTGCAGTACCCGCGAAAGGTGCTCTGCTCCGGTCCGAACTTTTCCGACCACCTCGCGGAGATGGGCGAGAGCTCGCTCGGGGAGGAGTGGACTCCGTACTTCTTCCTCAAGCCCGCCACGACCACGATGGTTGCCGACGGTTCGCCAGTCCTCGTTGAAGGCACCCCTGACGAGCAGGTCGACTGGGAGGGTGAGCTGGCCGTCGTCATCGGGGTTGGCGGCCGGGACATTGCCGTAGCCGACGTCCCGGACCACATCGCCGGGTATGCGGTCTCCAACGACATCTCCCTTCGGGGGCCGCATCGTCGCAACACCCCGGCGGCTCCCTTCCAGTGGGACTGGTTAGCGTCCAAGGCGGCCGACACCTCTTTGCCCTTCGGGCCCGGCCTGGTGCCGTCTTGGCTGGTGCCGGACCCTCAGGCGCTGCGCATCATCACCACGGTCAACGGCGAGGTGATGCAGGACGGCAACACCGCGTCGATGGTCTTCGACATCGTGACCCTGGTGGCGCACGCGAGCCGGATGGTCACGCTCGAGGCCGCGGACGTGATCCTCACGGGAACCCCAGCAGGCGTGGGCGCCGGCCGTCAGACCTTCCTTGCCGTCGGTGACCAGGTCGAAGTGACCATTCCCGGCGTGGGCAGCATCAGCAACCCCATCCGTCGTCGTGAAGTCAGGAAGATCCCATGAGCCACATCACGCACCTGCGCAGTATCGCGATCTCGGCGAAAGACCCCCGGAGTCTGTTGCCCTTCTATGAAGACACCTGGGGCCTGCAGCAGGTGGGAAGCACCCCCGAAGGCGGACTGCTCCTGCGCGCCAACGGCCAGGAGCATCACGTGTTGGAGCTGGCTCCCGGCGGCGGTCACTCACTGGAGAAGATCTGCCTCGGCGCGAATGATGCGGCGGCCGTCGACGCGCTCGCGGCAGTACTGAGGAAGAACAGCGTCGGGATCCTCGCCGGGCCTGGCCCGCGAGACGACTCGGCGGGCGGCTATGGGGTGAGCTTCCGCGACCCCCAAGGACGGCTGCTCGAGGTCAGCGCAGAGCTGCGTCAGCACGACGTGGTGAACCGCGGCTACGGGCCGGACCGGCTGAGCCACATCGTGCTGAACTCCGTCGACGTCCCGACGTCCCGAGCCTTCTACACCGACGTGCTGGGCTTCCAGGTATCGGACACGTATGAGAACGACGTGATGGTCTTCCTACGCTGCAACGAGATGCACCACTGCATCGTGCTGACGCCCGCACAGTGGACATCCCTCAACCACGTCGCTTTCGAGGTGGAGAGTGGTGACGAGGTGATGAAGTCTCTGGGTCGGATGCGCAAGGCGGGCTTCGACACCATCTGGGGTCCGGGCCGCCACGGCCCAGGTGGAAACGTGTTCTGCTACTTTACCGACCCCGTTGGCAACGTCATCGAGTACACCGCGGAGCTGCTGCAGGTCGACGATTCGTGGGAGGCGCAGGTCTGGCAGCGCACACCCGAGAACGCGGACGTCTGGGGCACCAGTGGCGGCATCACGCCGGAGGTGATCGCGGCCATGGCGAACCCACCGAGGGAGTCATGAGGGCGTGGGTTCTGCACCAGTTCGGCGCCCCGGAGAAACTGAGGTTCGAGGACGTCGCGCTCCCCGAACCAGGCGACGGGGAGGTCCGAGTCCGGGTGCGCGCCATCGCGGTCGCCCGCACCAAGGACGTCTCGGCCCGGGCCGGCCATCCACCGTTCGCCCGGCGCATCACCCCGCCCCACATCCTGGGCACCGAGCATGCCGGGACGGTGGAGGCCGTCGGTCTCGGGGTGGACCAGTCCATCATCGGCACCGATGTGGCGGTCTCGGCCGTCTTGTCGTGCGCAAGCTGCCGTGCCTGCAGCATGGGCAGGGAGGAGGCTTGCGAAGGCTTTGCCCTCGTCGGGGTCGACCGGCCAGGGAGTTACGCCGAACACTGCGTCGTCCCCCAGGGAAACGTCCACCCCATTCCCGAGGACCTCTCCTTTGCCGAGGCTGCCTCGCTGGCGGCCAACGGCCCCGTCGCGCGCGCCCAGCTCGACGCCGGCGGTGTCGGCCCCGGTTCGCAGGTCCTGGTGCTTGGCGTTGCGGGGACGCTCGGTTCGACCGCGGCGTCGCTCGCCCGTTTCAAAGGGGCGAGCGTCATCGGTGTGGACCAGCTCGAACCCCGAAAACCCCTCCTCGACCACCTGCGTCTCGACGCACTGCTCGATGGCCATGACGGCCACCTGGCCCAGCGCATCCTCGACCTCACCGATGGCTGGGGGGTGGACTGCGTCGTCGACAACCTGGGAATCACGGACCTGTGGAACGGCTACCGGGCAGCACTGGCCGACATGGGGCGGATCGTGGTGTCGGGAGCCATCGGTCGTGACCCGATCCCGGTGGAGCTACTCCCGTTCTACCTGCGGAGCCAGTCGTTGGTGGGCGTACGAACCGGCAACCGGTCCCAGATTCGGTCCCTGTGGCAAGACGTCCGAGACGGCTTCCGGCTCCCGAGCCAAGCCGTCGTCCTTCGACCCTGGACGGATCTCCAGGACGTCCATCGGCTCGTCGAGAGCGGACGCTCGTCCGGTCAGAACGTTCTCGCGATCGAGTAACGGCTCGCTTCTCCCGTTTACGCGTCGCCGCCCACCGCATGACGCGCCACCTCAACTCCCCCCAAGGAGCACCAATGAACGACTTCCGATACGACGTCGTCGTCGCGGGCGCCGGACACAACAGCCTCATCACAGCCGCCTACCTCGCCTACGCAGGGTTCTCGGTGGGCATTGTGGAAGCGATGCAGGAAGTAGGCGGCAACATCGTCACCGAGGAGCTCTTTCCGGGGTTCCACTTCGACACCTGCGGCTCGGCGCACAGCCAGATCCAGTCCAACCCGGTCATCACGAGGAACGAGCTGGGACTGTTCGAGCACGGCCTTGAGTACATCTACCCCGACGTCAAGGCCATCTGCCTCTTCGAGGGCGAAGACTCCATCGCCTTCTCCAAGGACGTCGACGAGACGGTCGCCCAGATCGACGCATACTCTCAGAACGACGGCCGAGCCTACCGGGCGCTGCTCGCCGAAGTTCGAGAGATGAGCGAGTTCTTCCAGCTCGACGCGACCAGTCCCGGAGGTCTCGACCCGGTCACGGACGACCCGCGGATGCGCCGACTCTCCCGGTTCATCGCGATGTCGGCGTACGACATCGTCATGAGCAGGTTCGAGCATCCGATCGTGCAGGCCAGCCTGCTCTACAAGTCGTCCCTGACCATCTACCCCGTGCACTATCCGGGCTCCGCGCGGACGCTGTTCACCGGAATCATCGGCAACCACCTGGGGGCGTGGGCCACCCCCCGTGGCGGCTCGGGAAGCCTGACTCTGGCGCTGCGCCGGGTCCTGGAGTCTCAGGGGGCCGAGTTCCACCTCGGGACCCAGGTTGAGTCGTTGATCATCGAAGAAGGCCGGTGCGTCGGGTTCACGGCCGTGGACGGACGTCGCTTCTACGGGGAACGAGCCGTCGTCTCGACGATCCACATCAAGCAGCTCGTCGACATGGCGCCGCCCGAGCTCTGGGGGGAAGAGTTCCTCTTCGGAGCGGAGACCTTCAAACCGGGGTTTACTCTCTTCGCGCAGTACCTCGCCACGACGGAACCGCCCAAGTTCCTGTGTCGCGACGGTGAGCGCACCGCCATCGCGGGCGAGATCCCGTTCTCCACCGAGGACATGGTCATCGGCGCCACGGACCATGTGCTGGGGAAGTTCAACTCGCGCGCCGGCATTGTCGTCCACACCGGCAGCCTGGTCGACGAGGGCCGGGCCCCCGCGGGCTGCCACACGATCAAAATCGTTGGGCCGCAGCCGTACCGCCTTGCGGACGGGGGACCGGAAGCTTGGGATACAAGGAAGGAGGCGTACGCGGATGCCATCCTCGCTGAGGTCCGCAAGGTGGCCCCCAACCTCACCGACGACAAGATCCTGTTCCGGAGCATCAAGTCCCCTCTCGACCTGGAGCGACGCAACCTCCACAACGTCGAAGGCTCATGCCACGGCGGCTCGCAGTTTCCCTACCAGACCGGGAGGATGCGCCCCGTTCCGGGATGGTCGGAGCACCGGATGCCCATTCCGGGCCTCTACCAGACTGGCGCCACGACACACCCGGGCGGCGCGATCTCCGGACATCCGGGCCGCAACGCCGCCCAGGTGGTCCTGGAGGACCTCGGTACGTCTCTCGAGGCCGTCGTGGCGACCGTCGCACGGCAGCGTCCATGAGGGCCGTCGAACTCGTGGCGCTCGGCAAGGCAGACAATCTGCGTCTGGTGGAGCGGGACGTTCCCGACCCTGGGCCCGGCCAGGTCCTCATCAAGACGGAAGCAGCGGGCATCATCTTCGCCGACGTGCTGCTCCGTCGCGGAACCTACGTTCACCGTCCCGCGCTTCCCTACCGGCCCGGCAGGGAAGTCGTGGGTCGCGTCGTGGCGGTCGGCGAAGGTGTCGAGGGGCACGTCATTGGCGACCGTGTCTTCGCCATGATGATGGGTGGCGGTTACGCCGAGTATGCGGCGGCTGATGTAGTGCACCGCACGACCGCTGAGGGTCTGCACCTCGGGCGCGTGATCTACCCAGTCGCCGATCATGTGCCTGCTGGCCAGGCAATTTCGCATGGCAACAACCTGAGAGTTGCGCATCTGATCCTGTATGGCAGAGCGCAGATCCAGAGCGGGCAGCGGATCCTGCTCCACGCAGCTTCGGGCGGCGTCGGAGCACACATGACCCGGCTGGCCCGCGGGTCGGGCCTGGAGGTATTCGCACTCGCGGGGTCGCAAGAGAAGGCCACCTACTGCACAGCCAACGGCGCGCACCATGTGATCCGCTACAAAGAAACAGGACTACGTCCAAGCGGTCCTCCATCTCACCGGCAACCAGGGCGTCGACGTGAGCATCAACAGCGTCGGCGCCCACACCCTCGCGAAGGACGCCTCCATACTGCGCCCCGAGGGTCAGCTGGTCATCTCAGGGAAGGCAGCCGGACCAGGCGCGATTGAGCCGTCCAAGTACATGAAGTCGCTCACCTACAAGCACTTCGCCAGCTACACCCACTTCGGTCGCCCGGAAGATCGTGCGGCAACGGAGAGCGTCGTGGGAGAGCTTCAGGAGCCGACTTGCCTCGACAAGCTCGAGGAGTTCCGGATCGAGGACGTCGTGGAAGCTCACCGGCTGATCGAAGCGGGATGTCACTTTGGCAAGGTGGTCCTGTACCCGTGAGCGAAGGGACATGAGCCGGGAGGCATGCGGTCGCGGAACTCGGCAGCGAGACGAGCGGGTGTGGACGAAGACCGAGGTCGTCGCGGGTGCACGAGCAACACGAGCGAGTCACGGTGACCGCCCGCGTCGCCGCTCTGGTTCGCACCGTGGGCCTCGGCATCGATGGGCGCCGGGGCCTGAGCGGCACTCAGATCACCACGATCGCGGCATGGCGCACTCGCGTCGAACCTCTCGAGATCACCATCGCACGAGCCCAAGCGGTCCGGCTCGCCAAGCGCATCACGGTCCTCGACGAGGAACTCCACGCCAATCAGGCGACCCTCGCGACGCTCATCGGCCGAACACCCGCCGCTGACCGCCCGAGCTGCCCGGCATTGGCCCAGTGACCGCTGCAGTCGTCCTGGCGACATGGTCACACCCAGGACGTGTATGCACCGAAGCAGCATTCGCTTCCCTTGCCGGCGTCAGCCCCATCCCCGCCTTTAGCGGGAACACCGTGCGTCACCGGCTCAATTACGGTGAAGACCGCCGCCTCAACCGTGCCCTGCACATGGCCGTCGTGACCCGCATGCGCATGGATCCAACCACCCGTGGCTACGTCGAACGACGCTCATCCGAAGGCCGCACTAGCAAGGAGATCCGCCGCTGCCTCAAGCGCTACCTCGCCCGCCAACTCTTCCGCTACCTCGCCAACGCCTTCAGCGCACTCGAGCTGGCACTTGACAACACATAGGAGAGTCAACGGCCTGATCGAGTTCCACCGCCGCGTCGCCCGCGGCTTCCGCAACCGCCAGAACTACCGGCTCAGGACGCCTCATCATCGGCGGACTACTGCCGTGAACCCGCACTCATCGGCGAAGAGCCGAATTGAGCCGCTTGCAGCAGCTAGTTGCAGCAACGTCCCAAGCCGCCACCACCGGCAGGTGCCTGTGATAGAGGATCCGTGAGCGTGAAAACCACTCTCTGGCGGTCGATCCGACACTTTGCAAGCAGGGGGTTAGGGGTTCGAGTCCCCTTGGCTCCACCACGAGAAACCACAGGTCAGCTACACTGCGCCGTCTTTCGAGGCGCACCATGGTGCGCGAAGATTCGGTGCTGGTTGCGGTGAATCTTCGCGTCAGAGGCCCTTCCCGCTCGTCGGGAAG
>JAABUN010004512.1_pt1 | contig 18816 bp, 17 predicted proteins | sample 5559311 | NCBI WGS metagenome assembly JAABUN01 (sample SAMN10711877, study PRJNA513370) | rock metagenome | isolation source: Antarctica rocks | place: Antarctica: Victoria Land, Siegfried Peak sud | reverse complement strand
TTCCTCACCACCTCCGTCCCGCTCTCCTCCGGGCCAGGTGGCGCGACGGCCGCCTTCACCGTTCGCGAGGGCGAGCGCGTGGACTTTCGCCTCTCCTTCGCTCCCTCGTTCACGGCGTCGAGCACCGCCGAGAGGGGAGACGAGGCGACGCTCGAGGACACGATCGCCGGCTGGGAGTCGTGGGTCGAGCAGCACAGCGGCTATGACGGACGCCACGCCGGGGCCGTGCGTCGCAGCTCGCTGGTCCTGCAGGGACTCACCTACCAGCCCACCGGGGCGGTGGTAGCCGCCGCCACGACCTCGCTGCCGGAGACGATCGGCGGAGAACTCAACTTCGACTACCGCTACGCGTGGCTGCGCGATCTGAGTCTGACCATCCGCTCGCTGTGGATCGCTGCCTGTCCCGACGAGGCGAGCCGCCTGTTCACCTGGATGACGCAGGCGGCCGGCCACATCGGGGACGAGCGGGTCCAGATCATGTACGGGGTGGAGGGCGAGCGCGACCTCACCGAGCACGAGGTCGCCCACCTGCCGGGGTTTCGCGGCAGTCGCCCCGTGCGGCTGGGAAACGACGCCTGGGACCAGACCCAGCTCGACGTCCTCGGTGAGGTGCTCGACGCCGCCCAGCAGCTGCGCGAGCAGCTCGGAGAGCTGGACGAGCCAACCCGGCACCTGCTCGTCGCGCTGGCGGACCGGGCGGCGAGCACCTGGCGGGAGCCGGACGCGGGGATGTGGGAAGCCCGCGACGCGCAGCGGCAGTACCTCTCCTCCAAGGTGATGTGCTGGGTGACGCTCGACCGGGCGGTCCGACTCGCGCCGCTCCTGGGCGACGACGCGCCCGTGCAGCGCTGGGAGGAGGCGCGCGACCGGGTGCGGACGGCCGTGCTGACGAAGGGCTGGAGCGAGCGGGCCGGGGCCTACACCGGCGCCTTCGGCTCCGACGAGTTGGACGCCTCGGTCCTCATCCTGCCGCTGGTGCGCTTCCTTCCCGCCGAGGACGAGCGGATGTGGGCGACGATTGAGGCGGTCGAGCGGGAGCTCGGAGACGTCGGCCTGGTTCGCCGCTGGCCCGGGGACCCGATGGGATTCCTGATCTGCACCTACTGGCTGGTCGAATGCCTGGCCCTGCGCGGGGAGCTCGCTCGCGCCGAGACGTGGTTCACCCGCGCGGTCTCCTATGCGAACGACCTGGGCCTGATGGCGGAGGAGGCCGACCCCGATCGCAGAGAGCTGCTGGGCAACTTCCCGCAGGCCTTCTCCCATGTCGGGCTCATCAACGCCGCGTGGCGCCTGACCGAGACGTCCGCCAAGCACGTCGACAACACCCAGGACCAGCCCCGAGGAGGCAACTCATGAGAACAAAGACGACCGGACGCCTGCAGGACAAGGTGGCGCTCATCACCGGCTCGGATTCCGGAATCGGGCGCGGCACCGCGATCGAGTTCGCCAAGGAGGGGGCCGACGTCGTCGTCCACTACCTGGAGGACGAAGACGGAGCGCGACAGACCCGTCAGGCGGTCGAGACAGCGGGCCGGCGGGCGATCGTCGTGCAGGGCGACATCGCCGACGAGAAACAGGTCGAGCGGCTCTTCGACGAGGCGCTCGAAGCCTTCGAGAGGGTGGACATCCTGATGAACAACGCCGGCGTCGATGCCTCCGGGACCGAGGTGGGCGATCTCTCCACCGACGTCTGGGACAAGGCGATCAGGACCAACCTCTACGGGGCGTTCTTCTGCTGCCGCCGCTATGTCCAGATCCGCAAGGCCGGGGACGCGGCGGGCGGCAAGATCATCAACGTCACCTCCGTGCACCAGGAGATCCCCAATCCCGGCGGCGCCGACTACGACTGCTCCAAGGGCGCGCTGCGAAACCTCACCCGGACCATGGCCCTCGAGCTGGCGCCGCTGAAGATCAACGTCAACAACCTGGGGCCGGGCATGGTCCTGACGCCGTTCAACCAGCCGGCCATCGACGATCCCGAGCTGCTCGAGGAGCAGGTGCAGAGCATCCCGTGGAAGCGGGCGGCCGAACCTGCGGAGATCGGCCGCCTGGCAGTCTTCCTCGCGTCCGCCGACAGCGATTACGTGACCGGCAGCACCTATTTCATGGACGGGGGACTGATGCGCAACCTCGGCCAGGGCGCGTGAGCGCGCCGGAGGGCGGCTGCCGGCACCCCGGTCCGCCGTGATCGGCCGCCCTCCCCACGAGATCTGGCAGGACAGCCTCGAGGACGGGCAGCGTCGCCTCGCCCGACCCGCCCGGGTCCTCGCCGCGACCGGCCTGCTCGGTGGCTTCCACGTCACGCTCGGCCTGCTGGCGCTGGTGGTGAGCACCGGAGCGCTGGCCGCGGTGATGCCGTCGAGCAGCGCGCACGTGCTCGCATCGCTGACGTTCGGGTTCGGCCTCGCCTTCATCACCGTGGGCAGATCGGAGCTGTTCACCGAGAACTTCCTGATCCCAGTGGCCGCCGTGGCGTTCGGTCACAGCTCCAAGCGGGCCGTCGCCCGGCTGTGGGCGATCACGTTCGCGTGCAACCTGGCGGGGATCGCGATCTTCGCGGCGATCCTCACCACCCCCGGCGTGCTCGAGCACGATGCGCTCGTCGCGGCGGGCGAGCTCGGCGACACGCTGACTCAGCGGGACCTGCTCGCGGCGCTCCTCAGCGCCGTCCTAGCCGGGACGATCATCACCCTCTTTACCTGGCTGGCCGAGGCCGCGGAGAGCGACCTCACGAGGCTCTTCGTCGCCCTGCTCATCGGCTTCGTCCTACTCGCCCCGAGCACCAACCACTCCGTGGTCGGCTTCGGAGAGGTCCTGCTGGCGATCCTGGCGGGCACGTCCAGCGCCGACTGGCTGGACCTGCTGCGTAATACCGGCATCGCCGTGGTCGGCAACCTCATCGGCGGGGTGGGCATCGTGGCATTCCTGCGCAGCGTGCAGGCGCAGGCGATGCGGAGTGAGGGCTGAGACGCGGCAGCCACCGCCAAGCGTTTGCCCGGCCTTGCCCCGGGCAACTCCCGATGGGACGGCAACCCGGCCGTCCCATCGACGAAAGGCGCACAGCTCCATGAAGGCAGTGGTTTGGCATGGCCCCCGCGACGTCCGCGTCGACGAGGTCGAGGACCCGAAGATCCAGGAGCCCACCGATGCGGTGATCAAGATCACCTCGACGGCGATCTGCGGCTCAGACCTGCATCTCTACGAGGTCCTGGGGCCGTTCATGAGCGAGGGCGACATTCTCGGCCACGAGCCGATGGGGATCGTCGAGGAGGTCGGCTCGGGCGTCGAGCACATCAAGGCCGGTGACCGGGTCGTGATCCCGTTCAACATCTCCTGCGGCAACTGCTGGATGTGCGACCAGAGCCTCTTCGCGCAGTGCGAGACGACGCAGAATCGTGACCAGGACAAGGGCGCCTCGCTCTTCGGCTACACCAAGCTCTACGGCCAGGTGCCTGGCGGACAGGCCGAGTACCTGCGCGTGCCGCAGGCCCACTTCGGCCCGATCAAGGTCCCGGAGGGCCCGCTCGACGATCGCTTCCTCTACCTCTCCGACGTGCTGCCGACGTCGATGCAGGCCGTGGAGTACGCGGATGCGGGCGAGGGGGGGACCGTCGCCGTCTTCGGCCTCGGCCCGATCGGCACGATGTGCGGGCGGATCGCCGCCCACAAGGGCCAGCGCGTGATCGGGATCGACCTCGTCCCCGAGCGCTTGGCGCTGGCGGAGAAGCACGGGATCGAGGCCCTCAACCTCGAAGACCACGAGGAGATCTCCGACACGATTCGCGAGATGACGGCTGGCCGGGGCGCGGACGCGACGATCGACGCGGTCGGCATGGAGGCGCACGGCGCGCCGGTCGGGAAGTTCGCGCAGAAGGCCGCCGGCCTGCTGCCCGACTCCGTCGCGGAGCTGATGATCGAGAAGGCCGGGATCGACCGGATGAGCGCGCTCTACCACTGCTTCGACTCGGTGCGGCGCGGAGGCACGGTGTCGATCAGCGGCGTCTACGGCGGCATGGTCGACCCGGTCCCGGTGTTCCAGCTCTTCGACAAGGGCATCCAGCTCAGGATGGGCCAGGCGCACGTGAAGCGGTGGATCGACGACCTGATGCCGTTCGTCACCGACGAGAGCGACCCGCTCGGAACCGCCGATCTGGCATCGCACAAGATCCCGATCGATGGCGCCCCCGACGCCTACGAGATGTTCCAGAAGAAGCAGGACGGAGTGACGAAGGTCGTGATCGAGCCGTAGGCTCGCGCCGGCGTTGACCGACGCCGCGGACTATCTGCCGGCCCGGCCCGACCGCGCTCAGGCTGCTGTGGCCGCCTCGCCGGGCGCCTCGGGCGCGTCCGCCACGATCGAGGACGCATCGACGTCGTCCCCTCCCCGCACGGCGACGAGCAGCTTGTCGAGCGCGGAGCGCAGCAGGCGGGAGACCTGCATCTGCGATACCCCGATCCGACCGCCGATCTCCCGTTGGGTCAGGCCCTCGTGGAAGCGCAGATGCAGCGCCTGGCGCTCCTTCGGTCGCAGCTCCGCAAGCTCGCTGGCGAACTCGGATTCGGCGCGCTCGTAGCCCGGCTCGACGGAGCCGATCGTCTCGATCATCGGCGCGGACTCGTCACCGTCACGGCTCGTCGGCATGTCGAGCGACGTCGTCCGCCGCGCCAGGTCGGCCTGCATGGACTCGACGACCTCGTGCTCCTCGAGTCCGGAGCGCACCGCCACCTCTGCCACCGTGGCCGCTCGAAGCTCCTCTCCTCCGATCTCCTTGGAGACCTCGGCGATGCGCATCGAGCGCTCCTGCAGGCTGCGCGGGATACGAACGCTCCAGGAGCGGTCGCGGAAGTGATGGCGAAGCTCGCCGAGGATCGTCGGGGCCGCGAAGGCCACGAAGTCGGAGCGACGCTCGGGGTCGAACCGGTCGATCGCCTTGAGCAATCCGAGGCTGGCGACCTGGATCAGGTCCTCCACCGCCTCTCCGCCGCCCCGGTAGCGGAACGCGAGTGAGCGCGCCAGCGGGAGGAAGCGCCCGACGAGCTCGTCGCGCACTCCCGGATCGCGCGCCTCGTGATAGCGACGTAGAAGGGTCCGCTCCTCTTGGCGGCTCCGAATGTCGGAGACCGAAGGTCGCCGATGAAAAGCTGTCGTTTCGTGCACGCTGGGCCTCTCTTCTGACAGGCGCTGCGAGCCCTGGGGCGGCGGCCCCTCCCTGACCGAGAGCCTGCGGCTCAGACGCTGAAATATGTGAGATCGCGCGCCGGCGTGGAAGCCGCGGCGACTGCGCGCCACCCTAGTCGATCGGTGGGCCCCGAGTCGATGGAAGGACCCGAGGGTCCGAGGGTCGGAGCTAAGGCCGGCTCAACTCGACGATCGCGAAGGCGCTCTCGTCCGCGGCGGGCTGCGTCGCAAGCTCGAGCCTCGGTGCGGGGTTGGGCCAGCCCGAACCGATCTCGTCGATCAACCTGGCCGACTCGTCGCCCGCCAGCGGGCCGATGCGCAGGCGGAGGCGATCCCGAGCCGCGCCGCGCTGGATCTGCAGGTCGAGCGGCTCCTGGCCGACGGCAGAGGCGAGCGCATCGGCGATCGTGTCGCCCAGGACCATCGTCTCGAGCAGTCGATCACAGCTCATGTCGGGGTCCCTCACGTGAGCTGCGAGTGCGCGCGGCAGGACGCTCGAGAGCATGGAGGGATCCTCGAATCGGAGGGTGCTGGACTCGGAGGCCGGGACCTGCGCCGTGGAGGCGAGTTCCCCTCGCGGTCCGTCGTCGAGCGAGACGGTCGCCTCCAGCGTGGTCCCAGCGGCGGGGTTGGACTCGATCGCGAGCGCATCTGAGAGGGCGCAGATCATCGAGAGGCCGAGGCCGGGAGGGTCGCCCCTGGTCGGCGCGAGGGCCATGCCTCCGCCGAGATCCCGAACGGATACGGTCAGCGCCCGAGGCTTGGCCGGCGGCCGAGCCCCGTTCTCGGCCAGAGCGATGACCAGCTCCAGCGACCCGACGCGATCCTCGGGGTAGGCATGGGCGACGACGTTGCGCGAGGCCTCCACCGCGATCGTGCTCAAGCGGGTCGCCGGCTCGAGCCCCAGGCGGAGCGCGTCGGCCACCCCCGCTGCCACGGCCGCGGCGATGCCCACGGTTCGCTCGCAGGCCTCGGCGACCAAGGAGACGCTCGTCCGCCGCCCGCCGGCGAGGCGCTCGCGCGATTGGACCGCGTCTCCGCCGCTCAGTTGCGCGCACCGATCCCGGTCAGAAACTCGCGGATCCGCATGAAGCCGCCCGCCTTCGGGTCCAGGGGCGGGGTCCGCTCGCCCTCGCCGCCGGCCATCCCGGAGAGCACTTCCCGCAGGGCCTCGCCCGAGGAGTGGCTCGGCGTCCAGCCGAGGGTCTCCCGGGCGCGGCTCGTATCCATCAGCGGCACGCCGCGGCCCATGTCCACCCAGCCGGGAGGAGTCGGCTGCAGGCGCGCGCTCCAGGTGCCGGCGGCGAGTGCCCGCACCATGCCTCCGGGGAGGGGGACGACCCGCGCCCCGAGGGCCTCCCCGACGCTTTGGGCGTCGAGGGCCGGCTCGGCGGCGATGTTGAAGGCGCCGCTCGCGTCGCCCACCGCCGCCAACCGGTAGGCGTCGGCGACGTCGTCGGTATGGACCGCTTGGGTGCGCAGCCCGGAGATCCAGGGCATCACCGGCAGCCGGGCCGGCTCGAGCAGCTTGCCGGGCACGAGTGGCCCGCCGAAGAGCCGGCGGATCTCGCTGGCGGAGCCGCCCTTGAAGATCAGAGCGGGCCGCAGGCGCACGACGCGAACGTCGGGGTGGTCGGCCTCGAAGCGGTCCAGCGCCGTCTCGACCAGCGCCTTGTGTCGCGAGTAGAACGACGTTGGGATCCCGCCGGTGGGCCAGCTCTCGTCGACGCGCTCGGCCTGGCTTCCCGCGCTGTAGGCGCCGATCGAGGAGGCGTAGACCAGCGCCCCGACCCCCGCTTCGGCGCTCGCTTCGAAGACGCGCTCGCTGCCGGTGACGTTGACCCGGCGAGTGGTCACCTCGTCGCGGGAGGGCTGGATCGCCCAGGCGAGGTGGATGACGACGTCGGCGCCGCGGAAGTGAGGCTCGAGGGGGTCGCCGGCCACGTCGGCCGCCGCCCAGGTCACCTTCTCCGGCTGCCACTCCGGCAGGCGCCGCGCGATGCCGAGGATCGATTCGACCCTCGGCTCGGCGATCAGGGCGCGCAGGACGCTCGTCCCGACGTTGCCGCTTGCTCCGGTGACGACGACTCGCATGCCGGACCCCTACCCGGGAGGCCCGGGCCAAATCGCGACCGGGCTCAGCCGGCGGCGGAGGCGCGGGCGCGGCGCGTGGCCCTGACCCGATCGACCTTCGAGAGCTCCACCTTGCGCAGCCGCACGGACGCGGGGGTGATCTCGACGCTTTCGTCCTCGCGCAGGAACTCGATGGCCTGCTCCAGCGAGAGCATCCGGTGGGGGATCAGGCGGACGAGCACGTCGGCGCTCGCGGCTCGCACGTTCGTCTGGTGCTTCTCCTTCGTCGCGTTCACGTCGAGGTCGTCGGAGCGCGCGTTCTCGCCGACGATCATCCCCTCGTAGACGTCCTCGCCGGGCCCGATGAACATCGTGCCGCGCTCCTGCAGGCTGAACAGGGCGAAGCTCGCGCTCTTGCCGGTCCGGTCCGCGACCAGGGCCCCGGTCGGCCGGGTCCGCAGCTCGCCGGCCCACGGCTCCCAGCGGTCGAAGACGTGATGCATGATCCCCGTGCCGCGGGTCTCGGTGAGGAACTCGGTGCGAAAGCCGATCAGGCCGCGGGCGGGAACGAGAAACTCGAGCCGCACCCAGCCGGTCGAGTGGTTGACCATCTGCTCCATGCGGCCCTTGCGGACGGCGAGGGCCTGGGTGACGACGCCGACGAAGTCCTCGGGGACGTCGATCGCGAGCCGCTCGATCGGCTCGCAGGTCTTGCCGTCGATCTCGCGGGTCACGACCTGCGGTTGTCCGGCGGTCAGCTCGTAGCCCTCCCGGCGCATCAGCTCGAGCAGGATCACGAGCTGCAGCTCGCCCCGCCCCTGGACCTCCCAGGCGTCTGGGCGCTCGGTGTCGTTGACGCGGATCGAGACGTTGCCGACGAGCTCCTGCTGGAGGCGGTCGAAGATCTGGCGGGCGGTCAGCTTGCTGCCGTCGCGCCCGGCGAGCGGGGATGTGTTGATCCCGACAACCATCGAGAGCGACGGCTCGTCGACGGTCGTGACGGGGAGGGGGCGAGGGTCCTCCGGGTCGGCCAGGGTTTCGCCGATCGTCACCTCCGGAAGCCCCGCCACGGCGATGATCTCGCCGGGCCCCGCCTCCTTCGTCTCCACGCGCTCGAGGTTCTGCGTGGTGTAGAGCGTCGTGACGTTGGCCCGCGTGATCGTGCCGTCGGCGCGGCACCAGGCGATCGGCGAGCCGGCGCGGATCGTCCCGTGATGGACGCGGCAGAGGGCGAGGCGGCCGACGTAGGGGGAGGCGTCGAGGTTGGTGACGAGCGCCTGCAGCGGATGCTCGGGGTCGTGCTCGGGGGCTGGGATCTCCCCGACCATGAGGTCCATCAGCGGCCGCAGGTCCTTGCCCTCCTCACCCTCGCTCAGCGCGGCCCAGCCGTCCTTGGCATTCGTGTAGACGATCGGGAACTCGATCTGGGACTCGTCGGCATCCAGGTCGAGGAAGAGCTGGTAGACCTCGTCGACCACCTCCGCGATCCGGGCGTCGGGGCGGTCGACCTTGTTGACGACGAGGATCACCGGCAGGCGGCGCTCGAGGGCCTTGCGCAGCACGAAGCGGGTCTGGGGGAGGGGGCCCTCGGAGGCGTCGACCAGCAGCAGCACGCCGTCGACCATCGTCAGCCCGCGCTCGACCTCGCCGCCGAAGTCGGCGTGGCCGGGGGTGTCGATGATGTTGAGCTTGACGCCGTCGTGGTCGACCGAGGTGTTCTTGGCGAGGATCGTGATCCCCTTCTCGCGCTCGAGGTCCATCGAGTCCATGACGCGCTCGTTGACGTCCTGGCCCGAGCGGAAGGCCCCCGACTGCCAGAGCATCGCGTCGACCAGCGTCGTCTTGCCGTGGTCGACGTGGGCGACGATCGCGACGTTGCGGATGTCTTCGCGGCGTAGGAGGGTGGCGCTCATGAGGGCGCGGGATGGTAGGGCTTCGCCCCGCCCGCGCTCCGCCTCAGAGCTGCTCGGCTGCGATCCGCAGGCGGTTCCCCCAGGGGTCGGCTACCGAGATCGCGCCGTCGCTCCGCTCGAAGGCGTGCTCGGCCCCGGCAATCCGACCGGCGATCGCCTCCACGTCGGCCGCCTCCGGAAGCAGCACCGTCCAATGCTCGAGGCCGACCCTGCCCGCAGGGACCGGCGGCACGCCCTCCCCGCGCCAGGTGTTGAGGCCGAGATGGTGGTGGTAGCCGCCCGCCGCGACGAAGGCCGCCGAGCCGAAATGGGTCATGACCTCGAAGCCGATCAGGTCGCCCCAGCGCTCGCGCGGGCGGTCGGCGGCGAGCTCGATCCCGTTGCCGTCGGGGTCGGGCAGGTAGATCGCCTCCGAGATCCCGTGGTCGGAGGCGCCCTGGATCGGCGTCGCCGTGGCCGCCAGCCGCTGCACCGCGCGCCCGAGCTCCGCCCGGCTGGGATGGAGGAGGGCGAAGTGGTAGAGCCCGCCGTGGCGCCCCGCCCGCTTGGCGTGGGGGTCCTCGTGGAGCACGAGCAGATCCTCGCCGCCCGCGCTCAGGGTGGCCTCGGCGCCGTTGCGGGAGTGCGGACGCAGGCCGATCGCCCGCTCGTAGAAGTCGGCGGAGCGGTCGAGGTCGGTCACGACGATGTGGACCGGGCCGAGGCGCAGGTCGGAGGGGAGGGCGGGGAGGGCGGTGGAGTCGTTGCTCACGCAACTATTCTCGCAGACGCCCAGCTTGCGTCGAGAAGGGAACGGCTGCCGGCGCCTGGCCGGGGGATCATTGGTCCGTTGAGCCTCTCCCGGGGTCATGCCGGGCCAACGGTCGAGGGAGGCCAAGCTCGGCCGCGCTAGTCGAAGACCACCGCCTGGCGGACGGCCTCGCCGTCGGCCAGGCGGTCGAAGCCCTCGTTGATGTCGTCGAGCGCCAGGCGGTGGGTGAGCAGCCGCTCGACCGGCAAGCGGCCCTCGCGGTGGAGGGCGATGAAACGGGGAAGGTCGCGCGCCGGCACGCCCGAGCCGAGGTAGGAGCCGCGGAGCGTCCGCTCCTCGGCGACGAGGCCGACGGCGGGGATGCTGAGCATCTGGCTGGGGTCGGGCAGCCCCACGGTCGTGGTCGAGCCGCCGCGTCGCGTCGCCGCGTAGGCGTCGGCGAGCACCAGCGCGCTGCCGACGGTCTCGATCGCGTGGTCGGCGCCGCCGCCGGTCAGCGCCCGCACCTCCTCGACCGCGTCCGGCCCGGCGGGGACCGCGTGGGTGGCGCCGAGCTCCAGGGCGAGGGCGAGCTTTTCGGGGACGACGTCGACGGCGACCACGATGCCCGCCTCCTGCAGCACGGCGCCGAGCAGCGCCGAGAGCCCTACCCCTCCGAGGCCGAACACCGCGACGCGATCGCCGGGGCCGATCCCTGCCGCGTTGACCGCCGCGCCCACCCCTGTGAGCACGGCGCAGCCGAACAGGGCGGCGAGCTCGTAGGGGAGCTCGGGATCGACCTTCACGGCCGAGGCCTGCGAGACGACGATGTGGTCCGAGAAGGCCGAGACTCCGAGATGGTGGTTCAGCGCCATCCCGTCGAGGCTGCCGAGGCGCCGCTCCCCGCTCAACAGGGTGCCGGCGGCGTTGGCGGCCGCTCCCGGCTCGCAGAGCGCCGCCCGCCCCGCCAGGCAGGGCTCGCACCCCCCGCAGGCGGGGACGAACGCGAGCACGACGTGGTCTCCCGCCTCGAAGCCCGCGACCCCGGCGCCGGTCTCGATCACCTCGCCCGCGGCCTCGTGGCCCAGGGCCATCGGCATAACCCGGGGGCGCGAGCCGTCGATCACCGAGAGGTCGGAGTGGCAGAGGCCGGCGGCCCCGACGCGCACGAGCAGCTCGCCGGGGCCGGGCGGATCGAGCTCCACCTCGATGATCTCGAGCGGCCGGGAGTGGGCGTAGGGGCGAGGGGAGCCCATCTCCCGCATCACGGCGGAGCGCATCCTCATCAGCCGGCCGGCTCCTCGGTGAGCCGCTCGAGCGCGGCGCGGAGCCGCGGCGGGATATCGGTCGGCCGCCGCGATTCCGCATCCACGAACACGTGCACGAACCAGCCCGTGGCCGAAGCCTCCTCGGCGCCGGCGGCGAAGAGGCCGATCTCGTAGCGAACGCTCGAGCGCCCGAGCTTGCCGACCCGCAGCCCCGCCTCCACGTCCTCGGGGAAGCTGAAGCCGTCCCGATACGTGCAGTGGGACTCGGCGCAGACGCCGATCACGTCGCCCTCGTGGATGTCGAGCCCGCCCTCGGTGATCAGCCAGCGGTTGATCACGGTGTCGAAGAACGCGTAGTACTCGACGTTGTTGACGTGCCCGTAGACGTCGTTGTCGTTCCAGCGCGTCGGGATCGTCAGCCCGTGGGGATAGGCGCCGCGCCCAGCGGGGACGGCGGGCGCGGGCGCGGGCTCGGCGGCGGCGCTCTCGCTCAACTCAGCTCGCGAGCCGCGCCTCGAGCGTGATCTCGGGCCCGGCGAGGGCCTTCGAGACCGGGCACTCCCGCTTGGCCGTCTCGGCGTGCTTGACGAAGTCGTCCTCGTCGATCCCGGGGACGGTCCCCTCGGTCTCGAGCTCGATCTTGTTGATCTCGTAGCCGCCGTCCTTCTGGCGCAGGTGCACCTTGGCGGTCGTCTCGACGCTCTCCGGCTCGTGGCCGGCCTCACCGAGGATCAGGGTCAGCGCCATCGAGAAGCAGGCGGCGTGGGAGGCGCCGATCAGCTCCTCGGGATTCGTCCCCTTGCCGTCGCTGAAGCGCGAGGCCGCCGAGTAGCTGCCGGAGACCGCGCCGCTGCCGGTATCGATCGTCCCCTCGCCGCCCTTGAGGTCGCCCGTCCACTTCGCCTGTCCCGTCGAGGCCATCGTCACTCCTTCGTCTCGGTTGCTCGGTCTCGGGGTTCATACCCGACGCGGGCGGGCGGAAGCCCCGCCCCCGCCTACGGGCGAGCGGCCAGCCGCTCGAGGCCGGGGAGGATCAGCGCCACGACCCACTCCACGAGCTGCTCGGGCTCGACGTCGGGGTGCGTCGTCCACCAGTCGACCATCCCCTCATAGACCCCGTTGAGGCCGCGGGTCAGGGCTCCGAGCTCGAGCGGATCGGGCTCGTGCCCCCGCTCGCTTGCCGCCGCGAGCAGCACCGCGGTCCGGCTCGGGCGGCGGCTCCCCGTCCCGCCCGCGCCGCCTGCGATCCTCGCTCTGCATGGACGGCGAGCTCCCAGGCTTCAGCGAGGTGACCGGCGGCACCGCTTCGGGCCCCGCCGCCGCGCCCGCGCCTGACGCCGCGCCCGAGCGCGATCCCGATCGCCCCTTCGCGGTCGGTCGCTACGCCAACGGCTTCCGGGGCTTCCTCCGGGGCCGCCCTCGCGTCCGCCTGATCGGCGAGGTCACCGGCCTACGGGTCACGGCCAAGGGGGTCTACTTCGAGCTGCGCGACGCCGACGGCGCCCTTCCCTGCTCGATCTGGCGTGACCTCTGGGACGGGCTCGCGTTCCCCGACGGCGCGATCCGCGATGGAGCTGAGGTCGTGGTCGCCGGCGGCCCCGACTACTACCCCGGCAGCGCCACGGCCTCGCCCTCGTTCTCATTCCGTTGCACGTCGCTGCGCCTCGCCGGGGAGGGGGACTTGCTCGCCCAGCTCGCGGTCCTGCGACGCAAGCTCGCCGACGAGGGGCTCTTCGAGCTGCAGGCTCGGTTGCCGCGACCGGCGCTGCCGAGGACGATTGGAATCGTCACCGGGCGGGGCTCCGCGGCCGAGGCGGACCTGCTCGCCGGCCTCGCTCGCCGCGGCTGGGCTGGGACGGCGATCTTCGCCCATCCCCCCGTTCAGGACCGCCACGCCGCGCCAAAGATCAGACGCGCGCTCGGAGACCTCGCCGCGCTCCCCGAGGTCGAGGTGATCCTCGTCGCGCGCGGCGGCGGCAGCCTCGCCGACCTCTGGGCCTTCTGCGACGAGACGCTCTGCCGCACCGTTGCGCTGCTGCGCGTGCCGGTGATCTCGGCGGTGGGCCACGAGTCCGACCGGACGTTGCTCGATGACGTCGCCGCCGTCTGCTGCTCGACCCCGACTCACGCGACGGAAAGCGCGATCGCGGTCGACGTGGTCGCGGCGCGAGGTGAGCTGCGCCGCTTCGGCAACCGGCTCGCCTGCCACGCGGCTGAGGCGGGCCCCGATCGCGCTCGGCGCATCGTCGGCTTTGCTCGGGCGCTCGGCCACCACACCGACGGCCAGCGCCGCCGGCTGCACCAGATGATCCGCGAGATTCGCGCCTCCGCCCGCCGCGCGGTCGAGGCCGGGGAGGGGGAAGGGAGGCGCCACGCGCTGGTCCTCTCGCGCAAGGGCGCGGCCACCGCCCATGCCACCGGCACGGCCGGGCGGGAGCTGCGCGGACGCACCGCTGCGCTGCGGCGTCACGGCGATTCCGCAAGCGCCGAGCGCGCCGCCGTGCTCGAGCGGTTGTCCCGGACGCTTGCCGCCCACGAGCCCGAGCGCGTGATGGAGCGCGGCTACGCGATCGTCCGCTCGGGCGGGGGAGAGGTCGTGACGAGCGCCGAGCGCGCTCGGCGGGAGGGGTCGCTGCGGGTTGGCTTCGCCGACGGGGATGTAGCGGCCGAGGTGGTCGGCGATGGCTGAGCCCAATGGCGAGGGGGTCGCGCGGCCAGAGAGCTACGAGGTGGCGATCGAGCGCCTCGAGGGGATCATCGTCCGCCTCGACTCAGGTCGGGCCGAGCTGCGCGAGACGCTCGAGCTCTGCCGTGAGGGCAAAGTCCTCGTGGAGTACTGCAAGGGCGAGCTCGACGCCGTCTCGGGGGAGCTCCAGCGCCTCGAGCTCGACGACCTCGTCCGTAAGCTCGAGTCGGCGCCGGCGGACGGCGAGCCGGCCCGCGAGGAGGACGAGATCGGGCCCGGCGAGGCGATCTGAGCGGAGCGGGGCGACCGGCGCGTCCTCCCTTCCTCGCAAAGAGCGGGATCACCGTCGGGGGAGGCCTTGCGTCGCGGAGGCCGACCGCCTAGGTTCGCCGCAGCGGTACGGGAGAGAGAGGAACTTCGCGAAAGCTAAGCGGGGCGAGGCTCTCAAGCCGACTCGAAAGGTCTTGAGCGCGCGAAGGCTACGCGCGAGGCAGGCCGACGAGTCGCCCCGTACCGCGTCTACGTTCTCCGGCGGGATGCGATGCGCCGTTGGCGTCCGCCGCGACGCCTAGCGTCCCCCTCAGCGGCCTTCGGAAGGACTCCGGTGCCGCCGGTCCCGGGTCGCCTGCCGCCCCCGGGCTGAGCGACCGGGCGCTACCCGGGAGCAGGCGCCGCGACGTCCCCCGGGCCCACGTCGACGGCTAGCCCGCCTCGCTCCCCAACCGTCTTGGAGATCCCTCCTTACCTCTTTCCCCGGGGGGCGTTTCTCCCTCATGCAGCTCGCCGAAGACCTGACGACCCCATCCCCCTACCTTGGGCTTGCGCCGCCGCGAGGCCGCTTCAACCGCTCGACGCGGACGGAGACGCAGCTCGCGCTGCCGCTGCTGCGCCTGCTCGACCATCTCGGCGCCCAGGACCCCTCACTGAATGAGCACTGCGATGCCGTCGGGCACCTCGCGGCGCGCATCGGCCGGGAGCTCGGCCTGGAAGAGGCGGCCATCAACCGGTTTCGGCTCGCGGGCGTCCTTCATGACATCGGCAAGGTCACGATTCCGCAGGGGATCCTGCAGAAGGCCGGCGCGCTCGCCAGCGACGAATGGGTCGAGGTTCGTCGTCACCCCGAGACCGGCTACGGGCTGATCAGCGGCCTCGGGCTCGACGAGATCGCCGATTGGGTGCTCTGCCACCACGAGCGCCCGGACGGGCGCGGCTACCCCTTCGGGCTGACGTCGGAGCGGATCCCGCTCGAGGCATCGATCCTCTCCGTCGCCGACGCCTTCCACGCGATGACGGTCGAGCGCCCCTACCAGAGCGCGCTCAGCGAGGCCGACGCGCTCGAGGAGCTGCGCCGCTGCGCCGGCTCCCAGTTCGACCCGGCGGTCGTCGCCGCGATGATGCGGCTGCGCGACGGCGCGCCCGCCCCCTTGCATGTGACTTGAGGTTCGGGACCAACTTGGCCATGATGCGCGCTCATGGATGGATCGACGGTTGCGACAGGAGGTCGCCGCACAGTTGGAGCCCCGCTCCGCGTTCTCGGCGACGAGGCGCTGGTGCGGCTCGCCGCGCGGGGCAACGAGAACGCCTTCTCGGCGATCTTCGATCGCCATCACCAAGCGCTCTTCCGCTACGCCCTGACGATCCTCGGCAATCGCGAGGACGCCTTCGACGCGGTCCAGAACGCGATCGTGAAGCTGCTTCGCTCGCTGCCGGGCGAGAGCCGCGAGATCAAGCTCAAGCCGTGGCTTTTCAAGATCGTCCACAACGAGGCGATCTCGATCGTGCGTCAGCGTCACCCGGAGGAATCGAGCGAGGCCCTCGAGGAGGTCAGCGCCGACGACTCCCCCGAGATGCGGATGCGAGCGCAGGTGATCATCGCCGATCTCTCGGAGCTCGGAGAGCAGCAGCGCTCGGCAGTGGCGATGCGCGAGCTCAACGGGCTCAGCCACGCCGAGATCGGATCGGCGCTCGGGATCTCCACCGCGGCGGCCAAGCAGACCGTCTACGAGGGGCGCGTCGCGCTGCAGCAGATCGAGGAGGGGCGTGAGATGAGCTGCACCGCGGTGCAGCAGTCGCTCTCGGCGAACGACCGCCGCCTGGTCAAGGGCCGGCGAGTGCGCTCTCACCTGCGCTCATGCTCCTCCTGCCGCGCCTTCGAGGATGCGATGGGCCGGCGCGGCGTCGCCCTCGGCGCGATCCCGCCGCTGCCCGCGGCGCTCTCGGCGAAGCTGCTCGCGGGAGCGATCGGCGGCGGGGGCGGCCCTGCCGGAGGCCTCACCGTGGGCGCCGGGCTCGGCGCCTCCCAGGCGGCGATCGGCGGCGGCACCCTCGCCAAGTTCGGTGCCGCGGCCGCTCTGCTGATCGGCGGAGGGGTGGCCCTCGAGACCGACGCGGACCGCTCGAAGGCGGCGCCCGTGGACGAGGGTGCGAACGCGCCCGCGCAGGTTGCGCCCTCCCTCGGCGATGGCGACGGGACGCTTACGGACGAAGGCTTGGGGACGAAGGCCTGGGCCACCTCGCTCGGTCGCGGGGAGAGCGGCCACCATGGTGGTGCTTCCCACGAGGCCGCTGAGCGGCACCCGGGGACGGGACGCGAGGACGCCGCCGCGGTTGATCGTGGAGACCGCTCGGGCGGACCCGGCTCGGGCGGCGGCCATGGCGCATCGGACGACGGTGGTGACGGCTCCGGCGGCTCCGGCGGCGGCGGCGGGAGCCACGGTCCGAACGGAGACGGCGGCATCGGTCACGGCTTTGGCGGCAGTGGCAGTGGCAGCGTCAGTGGCAGTGGCAGCGGCAGCGGCGGCGACGGCGGCAGCGGGATCAACGGCGGCAACGGCGGCGGGGCGCCGAGCGGCGGCGGCTCGGGCGGTTCGGGCTCGGGCTCGGGCGGCTCCGGCGGTGGCGCGCCCACCCCGACCGACGATCCCGACCCGAAGGGCCCCCCTCCAGGGCGTGGGCCGGCCCACGGGCAGGAGACCGCCGAGTCTCACGATCCCGGCTATCCGGGTAACAGCGCGGGGCACTCGCAGAAGCCTTCCACGCCGCCCGGCTTGCCGGACGTCCCCGGCCCGCCCGGGCTCGGCGGCCTCGGCATCCACGCCCCGAAGTAGCGACGCGGGGCACCCCACCTGAGCTCCGGCCCGCGCTGCGTCCGCGCCGCCGGAGGCTTGATCTCGGTCCGGTCGTTCGCTAAGCTAATTAGCAGCACTAAGAAATGCCAGCCCCCTCGCCGACACCCACCCGTGACCTGACCGAGCCCGCCGCCCGGCTGCGCCTGGCGGTCACCCGCACGGCCCGGCGACTGCGCCAAGAGGCGGGGGCGGAGATCGGCCCGGCTTCTCTTGCCGCCCTCGCGACCATCGAGCGCCTCGGGCCGCTCACGCCGAGCGAGCTCGCCCGTCACGAGCGGATCCAGCGCCCCACCGCCACGCGGGTTCTGGCCCGCCTCGACGAGGACGGCCTCGTCACCCGCGCGGCCGACCCCGCGGATGGCCGCTGCTCGATCGTCACGGTCACCGGCGAGGGGAGGGCGCTACTGCGCAAGCTGCGCCGGCGCAAGAACGCTTACCTCGCCCAGAGCATGAGGGACCTTTCAGGCGATGACGTGGCCACCCTCGAGCGCGCCGCGGGGATTCTCGAGCGGGTGCTCGAGCGGGAGCGCCGTTGAGCGCCGCCCTGCACCGGTCGTTCGCCTCGCTCTCGGTCCCCAACTATCGCCTCTACTTCGGCGGCCAGATCGTCTCGCTCGCGGGCAACTGGGTGCAGATCGTCGCCGAGCTCTGGCTGATCCTCGCCCTCACCGGCTCCGGCGTGGCCGTTGGCTTCGCCACCGCGCTGCAGTTCTCCGGCATCCTGCTCTTCGGCGCCTTCGGCGGGGCGCTCGCCGACCGCTTCGACAAGCGCCGGCTGCTCATCCTCAGCCAGACCGGGATGGCGGTGCCGGCGCTGATCCTCTTCGCCCTCACCACCACGGGCGCCGCCGAGGCCTGGATGGTCCTCGTCGTCATCGGTCTGCGCGGCCTCGTCCTCGCGGTCGACAACCCCGCGCGGCAGAGCTTCGTGATCGAGATCGTCGGGCCCGAGCGGGTCGTCAACGCGGTCGGCCTCAACAGCGTGCTGATCCACTCCGCACGGGTCACCGGGCCGGCGATCGCCGGCGTCCTGATCGCCGTCTCCGGCGTCGCGCTCTGCTTCCTGCTCAACGCCCTGAGCTTCGTCGCGATGCTCGTCGCGCTGGTGCGGATGAAGCCGGGGGAGCTGGCGCAGCCCAAGCGCGAGGGCCGGGCCGATCGACGCGGCGTCCGCCATGCGCTGCGCTACGTGCTCGCCACCCCCGAGCTGCGCACCCCGCTGCTCCTGATGGCGGCGCTCGGCACCCTCGGCTTCAACTTCCAGGTGATCATCCCCCTGCTCGCCGACCGGACCTTCGGCGGCGCGGTCTCCGCCTACTCGCTGCTGATGATCGCGATGGGGATCGGCTCGATCGCGGGGGCGCTGACGATCGGCGCCCGCGCTCAGGCGAGCCGCGGGCTGATCGCGGCGGCCGCGCTGGGCTTCGGGGTGAGCGCGCTGCTGGCCGCCGCGGCGCCGAGCCTGCCGCTCGAGATGGCCGCGCTCGGGGTGCTCGGCGCCTGCTCGGTCACCTTCGCCGCCGGGATCAACTCCGGCCTGCAGCTCGCCGCCGCCCCCGAGATGCGCGGCCGGGTGATGGCGCTCTACTCGATCGTCTTTCTCGGCTCGACCCCGCTCGGAGGGCCGCTCACCGGATGGATCGGCGAGGCGGTCGATCCGCGGGCGACGCTCGTCCTCGCGGGGGCCGCCGGCATCGGCGTGGCCGTGGCCGCGCTTGCGTGGTGGAGGAGGCCGCTGCCGCCGGTCGAGCGCGAAGGGGTCAGCCGAGCTTGCCGGAGCGGACCCGCTCGGCCAGCTCTGCCGAGTCCTCGCGGATCCAGGTCCCGTCGGCAAGCTCG
>JAABUN010004511.1_pt1 | contig 18820 bp, 19 predicted proteins | sample 5559311 | NCBI WGS metagenome assembly JAABUN01 (sample SAMN10711877, study PRJNA513370) | rock metagenome | isolation source: Antarctica rocks | place: Antarctica: Victoria Land, Siegfried Peak sud | reverse complement strand
ATTACCCTGCTCAATAAAACCCAGTTAAATCAACTGTTTGAACAATCTTATCTACAAAATTTCAAAGAACTAAATTCAAATCAACTGAACCTCATTTGATTATGTTAGGACGCTTGTGATATAAATATTTTGATAACATTTGTTTGCTCTCAAAAAATCGAACCATTTTTTCAACTATTTTTGCAGTAATAAGAAAAATAAAAATGGATAAGCAAAATAGATCTACGGTATTAGGTGCAGTTTTATTAATTGTTTTTACGGCCTTTACAAGGTTGTTTCCTCATCCTGAAAACTTTACGGCTTTAGGAGCTATGGCTGTGTTTGGAGGTTCTGTTATAAAAGATAAGAAGCTGGCATTTTTAGTGCCTTTATCTGCTTTATTATTATCTGATATTTGTTTGCAATTGTTTACTTCGAGAAAAGGTTTTTATGGTACAACCCAGGTTTTTGTATATGCTGCTTTTATGTTAATAACCTTGCTTGCAACATTTATCCGTAAAAAATCTGTTGCCAATATTGCTTTTGCAGCAGTGTGGAGCGCTCTTATTTTCTTCGTTGTTTCCAACTTTGGTGTTTGGGTTAGCAGTACCACTTATCCTCATAATATTTCCGGTTTGGTTGCCTGTTATGCCGCTGCTATTCCATTTTACAAAAACGAGTTCTTTGGAAATTTCGTTCTCAATTCAATAATGGGCAACCTGTTTTTTTCTGCTTTATTATTCGGCGGTTATTATGTTCTTGCCAAAAACCGGCAATTAGAAAAGACGATAGCCTGAAGCATTACATACTTTTCAGAAAAAATCCCGCTTACAAAGACGGGGTTTTTGTTTTAAACCGTTAGGTAATAAAATTTAAACTTTGGGAAAGAGTACTTCTCGTGCTAATATTTAAAAGCCGAATAATTAATACAAACGTATATACAGAAAACGGAATCAAAATTGCTTAACGTGAAAAATAAAAAGTGTGTTTAAATAAAGAGACTAAACACATCTCTTGGGTGCATGCTTTTTTTGAAATGCTTCTTATAAGAGATACCTGAATTTGAATTGCCTTTTTACATATAGCAGGAGTAAAAATGGCAATAAGAATTTTAAAAGGAACAGTGCAGATGAAAAATTTTGAAGACTATATCATATCAGGAATATTGGAAGCATACATTTTAGGTCTTACAGATGAGCAAGAAACATTGGAAGTAGAACAAATGGCCGAAGCCTCGGCTGAAATTAGAAAGGAGATGGACCTGATTAGCGAAAATCTGGAGCGATATATACAAGCTAACGGTGTTGCCCCTCATCCAGCAATAAAGCCGCTTTTGATTGCTACAATTGATTATACTGAAAGACTGAAGAATGGTGAACAGCCTGTCATACCACCTATTTTACATAATGGATCTAAAATAGCAGATTATGCTGATTGGTTAAACCGCGATGACATGGTTGTGCCTGAAGACTTTAAAGATATACATGCTAAAATAATTGGTTATACGGCGCAGGCTGTTACAGCTATTGTCTGGCTAAAAGATATAGCTCCTTATGAGGTGCATCACCACGAGATTGAAAAATTTCTAATTGTAGAAGGCGCTTGTGAGATTACTGTAGAAGAGAATGTGTATTCACTGGTTGCTGGGAATTTTTTTTCTATTCCGCTTCATAAAAATCACGTGGTTAAAGTAAACTCAGATATTCCCTGCAAAGTAATTGTGCAGCGCGTTGCAGCCTGATACTTTACTTATTCTTCACTCAACCCGACTGATTGTTGAAAGCGATTTGACGTTTTGAATTATTGGAAATTTTTCATTTGCAACCTGCAAAACCAATAATGCTCATACAGCAACTTTTCTGTTACCTGAACCTGCAGCCTTTGTGTAAATAAAGGACAGTTTACAACAAGCGTATGAAACTCTCCATTCTCTCCGCAAGGATCAACTCCTAACTGCTGAAGTTCATCAATCAAATCTGTTGTAAGTGTTTTACCTAAAAATTTTTCTCCCATCACTTCATTACAGCTCACAATAATGGTTTCAATTTTGCTTTCTAACATTTGATTGACTAATTGCAAACGATCCTGTTTCCAAAGCGGGAGCACTGCCTGCAGGCGAGCTTCCTTACAAACTTTATCTTCCCAATCTCTGTGCGCCTGTAAATCTATATCTCCAAATACAGCATGAGTTAATTCATATTGTTCGGTTAGTTGTTTAAGACCTTGTATAAATTTTGGCTCATATTCTTTCCAGCTACTTTCTATAAAATGAATGGGTATGCCTGCTGCAAACGACTGTGCTTGTAAAATTGCTGAAGGAATTCCATGGCTTCGTGAGATCTTTCCCTCTTCATTTAAAACATTCAATAAAACTTTGGAAACATATCCTTCTTTCATTGCCTGCATTAATGCAAAGCAACTGTCTTTTCCGCCGCTCCAGCTACATACGCTGTTCATTTCAAGTGAAGTTTAGTGTGGAGAAATTAACCACAAAGTACTCAAAGAGAAGAAACACAAAGCTTTAATTGTAAATTGAATCTGTTATCTGCAAACATCATTTAGGCTTAAAACCTTACTTTCTAATTACACTATATTTGCCGCCTCTTTAAAAATTCTAAAAATCATGTACAGATCACACACCTGCGGACAATTACGTTTATCAGATGCAGAAACACAAGTTACCCTTGCAGGATGGGTGCAAACCGTAAGAAAGTTCGGCAGCATAACTTTTGTTGACCTTCGCGATCGCTATGGCATTACCCAATTGTTATTCAACGAAAGTTTAAATAACCGGCTTGACCAACAGCCTTTGGGTCGTGAGTTTGTGCTGCAGGCAAAAGGCGTGGTGTATGAGCGAAGCAATAAAAATGCAAACCTCCCAACAGGTGAAATTGAAATTTTGGTAAACGATTTTACCATTTTAAATAAGAGTGCAATTCCACCATTCACTATACAAGACGACACCGATGGAGGCGATGATCTGCGAATGAAATACCGCTTTTTAGATCTCAGGCGCAATGCAGTAAAAAAGAATTTACAACTTCGTTATGCCGTTAATCGTGCTGCCCGCAATTACCTGCATGAAAATGGTTTTATGGATATTGAAACACCTTTCTTAATTAAATCAACTCCTGAAGGCGCAAGAGATTTTGTTGTTCCCTCACGAATGAACCCAGGGCAGTTTTATGCCTTGCCGCAATCGCCGCAAACCTTTAAGCAGTTGCTGATGATTAGTGGTTACGACAGGTATTACCAGGTGGTAAAATGTTTTAGAGATGAAGACCTGCGGGCCGACCGCCAGCCCGAATTTACCCAGATTGATTGCGAAATGGCCTTTGTAGAACAGGAAGATATTTTAAACATGTTTGAAGGCATGATAAAATCAATTTTTAAACAGGTGAAAGGAATTGATTATACTGAACAAGTTGAACGCATGACGTGGGAAGATGCTATGTGGAACTACGGTAACGATAAGCCCGACATTCGTTTTGAAATGAAAGTAACTAACCTAAAAGCACCAAATACAGTTTTCACTCAAAAACAACAACAGCTTCAAAGCTCCCCTTTAGTCCACAAGGACTCCTTTGGAGGGGCGGGGGGGCTTGGTTTCCCCGTATTTGACGATGCCGAAACAATAGTTGCAATTGCTGTTCCTGATGCGGCTGATTATACACGTAAACAAACGGATGAATTGATTGATTGGGTAAAACGTCCGCAGATAGGCATGGGCGGCATGGCCTTTATAAAAGTGAATGCAGACGGAACATACAAAAGCTCGTTCGATAAATTTTTCAACCAGGAGCAGTTGAAACAAGTAGCTGCATATTGCAACGCAAAACCCCGTGATCTTATTTTAATTTTAGCCGGTAGAGAAGAAAGAACCCGCAAAGCCATCAGCCAGTTACGTTTAGAGTTAGGGCAACGTTTGGGCTTTAGAAAAGATGATGAATTTAAGTTGTTATGGGTGCTCGATTTTCCCTTGTTTGAATATGCTGAAGAAGATAATCGCTGGGTAGCGCGGCATCATCCGTTCACTTCGCCCAAGCCCGATCAGATTGCTACCATGATAAACAACAATCCCGTAATTAAAAACGCTGCCGATTATTTAAATCATCCTTATGCAAACATTAAGGCTAATGCTTATGATATGGTTCTTAACGGCAACGAAATTGGCGGAGGCTCTATAAGGATTTATCAGCGCGACCTACAGGAAAAAATGTTTGCAGCCTTAGGGATGGATGAAGAAGAACAGCAACACAAATTCGGCTTTTTGCTGGGCGCTTTTGAATACGGCGCCCCTCCACACGGAGGCATTGCATTTGGCTTCGACCGCTTGTGTGCAATCTTAGGCGGAAGCGAAAGCATTCGCGATTTTATTGCCTTCCCAAAAAACAACAGCGGCAGAGATATGATGCTGGATGCACCAAGTGAAATTGACCAGAAACAATTTGATGAACTGCAGATTAAACTGGATCTGAAATAGAGATTCTTAGGTTTAAAAATCTTCACTTAGAGGGTCGCTCAAGTGTTAAAAATTAAAGTTCCTTTAAGGCTTGAATTGAACATTTTTTTACCGCTGAGACGGAGAGACGCAAAGTTGTTTTCTCTGCGTCATCGCGCCTCTGCGGTTATTTATATTCCAGGTTTACAGCTTCTCATACAATGCTCTCAGCTTCTCCCTTGTCATTATCTTTTCCCACTCTTTACCAAGTGCATTTTCCCAGAGCGGCTTCATAACAAAGCTTACGTCTATCATAGCATCAAACTGATCGTCTGTTAGTCCTTTACAAATGCCCTGCGGAATTTCAACATTGTTCTTTTCAACCATTCGCTTAAACTCTGCAACACCTTCAGGATAAAATTCTTCTATTTTATCCATTACAATACAATTTCCGACCGCGTGTTTAGTACCCAGTAAATAACTTAAGCCATAACTAACGGCATGTGCAACTCCAACCTGGCTGTAAGCTATACTCATTCCGCCGGCGTAGCTTGCCATCATCAGTTTATCATCGCTTTCATTATCCCAGCTATCTTTTTGTAAAAATATTTCGCGGCAAAGCTCGAGCGCTTTTTCACCATAACTTTTACTAAACTCGTTTAAATAAGTTCCCTGCAGGCTTTCAATGCAATGAATATAACAATCCATGCCTGTATAAAAGCGTTGGTTTATGGGTACATTAGCTGTAAGTGCAGGGTCGAGAACAATTTGGTTAAAAGGAGTGAAATCGCTGTTCATTCCGAGCTTTCGGGTTGGGCCCGTTAATACAGTTGTTCTTGAAACTTCGGCGCCTGTGCCGCTTAAAGTTGGGATGCCTGCTTTGTAAACACCGGGCACTTTCACTAAATCCCATCCCTGGTAATCAGCAGAAGAACCTGGGTTTGTCATCATCAAACTAACGGCTTTTGCAAGGTCCATGGTTGATCCGCCACCAATGCCTGTTATGCCGCTTACGGTTCCAAATTCTTCTTTTAAATCCTGCGCTATTTTATCAACAGATGTCGTTTTTGGTTCGTATGTTACATCGGCAAAAATAATTTTGTCTTTGCCCCGCACAGGAACTTTATTTATCAGCGGTTCTCCTTGGTAATGAGCGCCGTTCTCAAAAAAATGATCTACAAGAAAGATCATTGGTGCTGTACCTTTTCGATGTGGAGACAATATTTCGTCTAACTGGTTAAAGCTGCCTCTGCCGTATATAACGTAATCAACCATTTTAAAATTGCGGAACTTACTCATGCTTACATTTTATGTTCGCGAAAATACATTATTGAAATGAAGCAGCTTTTGCTTACCGCTATACCTCTTAAACTTGCGCATTACGCTTAAATTAATTTTTGTTTTTTTTGTTTCAAAAATATTTACACTATGCCTTTGGGTTGGAAAACGGAGTTTGAAAAAAGAATGCCTGCCGATGGTTTAAGCAACTGGGAAATTTTTGCCATTGCCCAACAAGCTTGCAAAAACCTGGGTTGGGAATACCTTGTTGTGGATGAACATACGTTTACGGCTACAACGCCTGTCAACTGGACTCTCACCGAAGAGATCATTACGATACAGCCTAAAGAAGATGTGATACTTTTTAAAAGCAAGAGTGAAAATATTGAATTATTAGAGGCACGCCATAATCAGAAAAATATAGAGGAAGAACTGCTGCCTGCTTTTAAAAAAGTAAGAAACAATTGGAGTTATTCACAATTGCAAAGCGCTGCAGAAACTATAAAAAGCGAAACCTTAAAGCAGCTTACAACAGGCAACCGCATTGATAGCGGTAAAATGACTTTTGGCTTTAAAGACCACGAAGTAACTTTTTTGCTTATTGCTGTAAAACTGATCGTTTTTATTGTAATGACCATAAATGGGGCAAGCGCAACAAATCCTGCTGCACCCGATGTTTTACAATGGGGCGGATGCCTGAAAGTTTATGTAACAGGCGGAGAATGGTGGCGTTTGGTAACAGCCATTTTTACACATACCGGTGTTTTAGAACTGCTGGTAAATATAGTTGCACTTTATTTTATAGGCCTGATGGTGGAAGCAATACTAGGCAAAGCAAAATTTCTGATCGCATTTTTATGTGCAGGAATACTTGCAAACCTTGCAGGCATAAAATGGTACAACGAAACAGTAATTGCCGGCGCTTCAGGCGCTGTATTTGGCATGTATGGTGTTTTCCTTGCTTTTGCAACAACGACTTATATTAATTTAAAGTTTCCAAAGGTTGGGCTATTGAGCATATTGGCTTATGTAGCTTTTACTGTGGCCAATGTTGCCCCGGCTGATGTTTATAATGCTGTTAATTTCGGCGGACTTATTTCGGGCATTTGTATTGGCTATTTATTTTACTTCTTCCACTTTAAAAGAAATGTGGCCCGGGCTGGCGGAACAAGAATTTCGGTGGAAGTATTATTAATAACAAGCCTTGTTGTTTTTCTTTATATAAGAAGCGGCAAAAACGATTCGATAAGATTTGAAAAAGCGATAATGAAGCTTAATCAAATTGAACTGAAAGCCATGACCCAAATGCAACATTTACAGTTTGCAAAGTCAAATGAAGATGCAGCAAAAATATTACGAGACAGTACATTACCCGAGTGGCAACATTTTCAAAAAGAACTGATTAAAACCGACCGGTATAAGTTGAATGACGAGTTTACTGAGAAACGGAAATTATTGAGTAAATATTCGCAAATGCGGGTGCTGCAAACAACATTGCTTTATGAGTCGATTAAAGATGGAAGCGATAAATATCACCAGCAGATTAATTCAGTTTCAGACAGCATAGATTTGATAATTGATAAGTTGGGATACTAAAGAAGTTTAGCTGCTCTTGCCAGGTCTTCGGGTGTGTCTATCTCTACGCCCATATATTTTGTAACAATCATTTTAATGGGAACGCCGTATTCAAGGTAGCGGAGGCATTCAATTTTTTCAGCATTTTCCAATGGTGTTACGGGCCAGTTGGTAAAGTTTATCAATGCCTGTTTTCTAAAAGCATATATGCCAATATGTTCGTAATAAGTAACAGCATTTTCTGCATTACGTGGATAAGGTATAACAGACCTGCTGAAAAAAAGCGCGTTCATATTTCTGTCAACAGCCACCTTTACATAATTGGGGTCTTCAATAAATTTTTGTTCTTTCAAAACCTGCATCAGGGAGGCTACCTGTACATTTTTTCCTTCTTCTCCATCAAAAACTTTCAACAATTTTTCGAGCGGCTCTTTTTGTACAAAAGGTTCGTCGCCCTGAACGTTCACAACAATATCAACATCCATATCGGCAACTGCTTCTGCAATACGGTCGCCGCCACTTTCGTGTTCTTTCTTGCTCATTACTGCTTTGCCCCCATTGCTTACAATTTCGTTGTAAATAATATCGCTGTCGGTAGCAACAATTACTTCATCAAACAGATAAGCGGCAACGGTATTATCGTAAGTATGGCGGATAACAGTTTTGCTTCCCAACATTTGCATCAGCTTGCCGGGAAAACGGGTTGCTGCATATCGGGCAGGGATGAGGGCAATTTTTTTCATAGTTATATAAGAAGAAAATCCTTCAGCAATGGAAGGATTTTTAAAATAAATACTATAAGGCACACACAACTTAATTATTCAACATCAAAGGCATTACCAACATTAGCAATTCTTCATTGTCTTCAGCCTCGGTTGGTTTAATGATGCCTGCTTTGGTAGCAGTTGCCAGTTCAACCTTTACATCGTTTGTTTCGGCGGCGTTCAGCATCTCTATTAAAAAGCGGGCGTTAAAGGCGATTTGCAGATCTTCTCCATCGTACTGGCAATTCATTCTTTCGGTTCCTTCAAAGCTAAAGTCAACATCCTGGGCTGCCAGTTGCAGTTCGCTTCCGCTAATGCTTAATGCAACCTGGTTGGTACTTTTATTACTGAAAACACTTACGCGGCGTAAGGCGCTCTGAAAATCGCCTTTGCTTACAACTAACTTATAAGGATTGTCGGTAGGTATAACCACTTTGTAATCAGGAAAACGGGCATCAATAAGGCGACAAATAAGTTGCGTGGTGCCATGCGATACAAACAAATGATTGCTGTTGTAGCTGATCTTTAATTCATCATCATTATCGGGCAGCACATTTTTTAAAAGGTTCAATGGTTTTTTGGGAACAATAAAGCTTTCGTTCTTTGGGCACTTCACATCTGTACGCTTATAGCGAACCAGGCGGTGAGCATCGGTGGCCACAAATTGTATATAATCGTTATTGAGTTCAAAAAAAACTCCCGTCATGGCAGGGCGAAGGTCATCGTTACTTACAGCAAACAGTGTTTTGTTTATGGCTGTAACCAGGGCGCTGCTTGGTAAGGTAAAAACAGTAGTATCATCTGCACCCGGTTCTTTAGGAAAATTATCGGGGTTTTCGCCCATTACTTTATACTTGCCGTTATCGCTGGTAAGTTCTACTGCAAAATTCTTATCAATATTGAAAGTAAGCGGCTGGTCGGGTAAGTTTTTTAAAGAGTCTATCAGAATTTTTGAAGGGATACAAACTCTGCCGTTATCCTTGCTTTCAACGTCCATTTGTACCCTCATCACTGTTTCGAGGTCGGTAGCTACAATGGTCAGTTTTTTGTCTTCAATATTAAATAAAAAGTCTTCCAGTATGGGCAACACTGTATTTGCATTAATAACACCGCTAATTTGCTGCAGATGTTTTAGCAGCGATGATGACGAAACAATAAACTTCATGTTTTGGCCGGTTTTAGTCGTTGAAAAACAAACCTACAGTAAATAGTTAACTGCACAAAGACAACCTGATAATCCTTGTTATTTGTGACGTAAATGTGAATTCATTGTGCGTAGCTATTTAAACTTTGGTAACAGTAAGGTTTAACAAAGTGCGAATTATTCCATTCTAAAAGGTTAACACACCTAATTTTACCCATGCTTTATAAAAAACAGCTTACTGAGGAGCAGGCGCTGCAAAAAATAAAGCAGTATTGTGCCTACCAGGAAAGGTGCCATAAAGAAGTGAAGGAAAAATTGTACAGCTACGGTTTGCATAAAAATGAGGTTGAAAGTATTATTGCAGATATAATTGAAAATAATTACCTGAACGAAGAGCGGTTTGCCATCCAGTTTGCAGGGGGAAAATTCAGGATGAAACATTGGGGGCGCAAAAAGATTCAATACGAACTTCAGCAAAAAGGGGTTAGCGCTTACTCTATAAAGAAAGCGCTGAAAGAATTAGATGAAAACGACTACACTAAAACTTTACATAAACTTGCATCAGCTAAATGGAATAATTTAGCAGGTGAACATTATTTAACGCGCCCGGCTAAAACGCAGGCTTACCTTTTGCAAAAAGGTTTTGAACCTGCATTAGTAAGTAAGGTAATACAAGAGGTGCGGGGCGAACATAAAAATTAAAACAGATGCAAACATTAATAATAGACGTTATCAACAATAAAGCACTTAGGCTTTTGCAAGATATGGAACTACTGCAACTAATACATGTGCGCAGGGAGAAACAACAAATTGCAATAGACTGGGTTGCCAAATACAAAGGGGCAATGACAAAACAACCTTTAGCCGAGGTTGAGAACCAACTAAACGAACTGCGCAACGAATGGGAATGAAATATTTATAGGATACCAATACTGTTGTTTACTATTTGCAGCAACAGTTTCCGCCGAACCTGACAAGCTTAAAATTATTAACCCCTGGAATATGTAAATCACTATGTCATCTCTTACGTTTACATTAATACAAACTCAACTACATTGGGAGGATAAAACTGCCAATCTAAATATGCTGCAGCAAAAAATTAACAGCATTAACGATAAAACCGAAGTAGTAATTCTGCCCGAAATGTTCAGCACCGGCTTTAGTATGCAACCCGAAAAGTTTGCCGAAAAAATGGACGGCCAAACAGTGGAATGGATGAAAAAAGTTTCTGCAGATAAAAAAGTAATAATAACCGGAAGCCTGATGATTGAAGAGGATGGCAATTATTATAACCGTCTTATTTGGATGTTGCCAAACGGACAAATGGGTCTATATGATAAACGACATTTATTTGCTTATGCCAACGAACACAACCATTATACAAGCGGTAATAAAAGGCTTATAGCATCGGTAAAAGGCTGGAGAATAAATTGCAATGTTTGTTACGACCTCAGGTTCCCTATATGGTCAAGGCAGGCAAATACCGGAGCAGACCGTACAAAAGAATTAGAATATGATGTGCTCTTATATGTTGCCAACTGGCCCGAACGCCGCAACCTTGCATGGAAAACGTTGCTGCAGGCACGGGCTATCGAAAACCAAAGCTTTGTTATTGGTGTAAACAGGGTTGGTAACGATGGTAATGACATTTATCACAGCGGAGACAGTATGGTTGTAAACCCGATGGGAGAAATTGTGTATCATAAAGCACATGATGAAGATGTGTTTACGATCACACTGCAAAAAGATCAAGTAGAAATGGTGCGTGAGAAAACTCCTTTCTGGAGAGATGCGGACCCGTTTATGATTATGCAATAAAGATTTTAAAAAAAGGAAGCTGTAACTTTAGTAAAAAGTAGCTTATGGAACCTCTTCAATTTGAAACAACTATTTCTTCAATAACTGAAATAAAAATTCCTGACAGCCTGAAAGACAAGATACACCTGAACCAGGAAGTTCGTGTAGTATTAATCCCTGCAGGTGAGCGCCTTTATGAAGACTGGCAGGACGATGAATGGAATAAATTATCAACATTGAATGATGATGGCGAGTAAGCATCCTTATATTAAAATCTATGTATCAGTTTGGCGACGTACTAATAATTAACTTTCCTTTCTCCCATGGTCGAGCCTCTAAACGCCGTCCGGCAATTGTTATAAAAGATACTAACGATAACGACATTTTGATTGCTAAAGTTACAAGCCAGTATTACGAAACAGAATTTGATGTTCCGGTAATAGATTGGCAAAATGCTATATTACTTTCTCCCTCGGTTATCAGAGTTCATAAAATACAAACTGTACATTCGTCATTAATATTTGGACAAATAGGAAGATTAACAAATAGAGACCTTAAAGAAGTGAAACATGTATTTGCTAATTTGCTGCTGAACTTATAATAGCTTTAATGCTAAACCTATAAAGCAGAATGAACCTTACAGCATACACGGCCGACAAGATATTTACAGGAGAAAACTGGTTAACACATCACGCTGTTTTAGCAGAGAACGGAATAATCGCTTCAATAATATTGCAGGATGATATTCCTTCAAACGCAAGTATCAGCAAATATAAGAACAGTTTTCTTGCACCAGCCTTTATTGATCTGCAGATATATGGCGCACATAGAAATTTGTTAGCTGTAAAACCTACCACAGAAACGCTTGAAAAAATATACAATTACTGCAAAGCGGGCGGCGCTAATCATTATTTACCAACCGTTGCCACCAATACTTATGAAGTGTTTTATAATTGTATTGATGCTGTAAAAGAATATTGGAAGCAGGGCAAAAAAGGAGTATTGGGTTTGCACATTGAAGGCCCGTGGATAAGCAAGGCAAAACGCGGCGCACATATTGAAGAGCTGATACACTCACCAACATTACAACAAGCTGAAGAGCTGCTTGAATACGGAAAAGGAGTGATAAAAATGATTACTCTTGCACCAGAAGTTTGCAGCGATGAAGTAATTGATCTTATAAAATCGTATGGAGTTGTCGTTTCTGCGGGACACAGCAATGCAACTTTTCAGCAGGCAGCAAATGCTTTTGATAAAGGTATTTCAGTCGCTACCCATTTATATAATGCAATGAGCCCTTTGCAACACCGCGAGCCGGGAATGGTGGGGGCAATAATGCAACACGATAAAGTAATGTGCAGCATCGTCCCGGATGGTTATCATGTTGATTTTGCTGCCGTAAGCATAGCCAAAAAAATAATGAACGAAAGACTTTTTATTATCACCGATGCAGTTACCGAAACAAACGAGGGTTACTATCCCCACCGCCTGGAAGGCGATAAGTATATATCAAACGGCATACTAAGCGGGTCGGCTTTAACCATGGCTAAAGCTGTAAAAAATTGTGTTGAAAAAGCAGGGATTGAATTAAGTGAAGCTTTACGAATGGCAAGTTTATACCCTGCAAAAGTTATTGGAATGCAACATGAATTAGGGAGAATAGAGAAAGGATATAAAGCAGAATTTGTGGTGATGGATGAAGCTTTGGAAATAACCGGATGACTCTTTTTTTGGAATTTAAATGTATCTGCTTCAGGAAGCTGCAGAATTGAACTAAACAAGCTTCACCAATCACTCACACATTTATAAACTTATCTTTCCTCCATAATATTAAGTACGTGAACCTTTTATGTGGCAACAATTACTTCATAAACTTGAAAACGGGGATGTAAAAGCGCTGGCACGAATAATCTCTCTTGCAGAGAACAAAGTTGAAGGTTATGAAGAAATGTTAACCACCTTACAAACACAACAAACACCTGTTATTGGGATAACCGGGCCCCCCGGTGCAGGCAAAAGCACATTAGTGGATGCACTGATAAAGGAAATAGTATCCGCAGATAAAAAAGTAGGTGTGCTTTGTGTTGATCCTTCTTCGCCTTTTAATTTGGGAGCTTTATTAGGCGATAGAATTAGAATGAGCGAATGGTATAATCATCCCAATGTTTTTATCCGCTCCCTGGCTACAAGAGGAAGCCTGGGCGGTCTGCATCCTATGATTATCGAAATCACCGATATAATGAAAGCAGCAGGTTTTGATTATATAATTGTAGAAACAGTTGGCGTGGGCCAAAGCGAAATAGAGATTGCAGGACTGGCAGATACAACGGTTGTAGTGGTTGTGCCCGAAGCCGGCGATGAAGTGCAAACTATGAAAGCAGGCCTTATGGAAATTGCCGACATATTTGTGGTTAATAAAGCCGACCGGCCCGATGCTGATATATTCGTAAAAAATCTAAAGCTAATGCTGGCTCCCGCTTTTCATAAACATGCTGATGAAATTCCGATAATTAAAACGGTTGCAACCAAAAGAACAGGCATTGATGAATTATTACAAAAGATTGAACTGCACAATCAGCAACAAATTAAAACAGATAAGCGCCCCTGGTTACTTGCTGAAAAAGCCTATCATTTAATTATGCAAAGAAGAATGACGGATATAGATAAAGCGGACCTTAAGAAGAAAATTGAAGAAGAAATATTGAAGCAACCAGATTTTAATTTGTACAGGTTTATAAGCGGAATTCAGTAAAAGGAAGTTTTATTGAAATGGTATTTTGTTAAAGGGAATAATGAGCTAATCTTCTTTGCACCGGCAAGGCTTCGCACTCACTTAGCTGCCCTTAAATTATATCAAAAAATACTTTCTCAAAAGCGTGAAGACACAGTTTGCCGGTTGCCTACTCTTCCCAGGCCTCTAATACCTGCTCTGTTTGATTTTGAGTGTCGGGCTTCGCAATGATCTTTTTGATTTTGCCTTCTTCATCTATCAAAAAAGTTGTGCGGATGGTGCCCATAAAGGTGTTACCCATAAATTGCTTCTCACCCCAAACCTTGTATTTTTCTACAATTTTCTTTTCTTCATCAGCAATAAGTGGAAAAGGCAAACTGAACTTTTCTTCAAATTTCTTGTGGCTTTTTACACTGTCGGTGCTAATTCCTATAACCTGGTAACCCTTGCTTATCAACTCGCGATAATTATCTCTCAGGTTGCATGCCTGTGCCGTACATCCCGGCGTATCGTCTTTTGGATAGAAGTAAAGGATTACTTTTTTACCTTTAAAATCCGGCAGCGAAACCTTTTTTCCATTCTGATCTACCCCTGTAAAGTTTGGTGCTTTCGATCCTTCTTTTATATCCATAACTTCTTTTTCTAAGCTTAAATAACAACTGCTTTGGCAGAAATGTTCTAACGGGTAAATGTAAATGTTTTTTCTGTTATGTTGCTGGCAACATCTTTTACAGTAACGGATAATTCGTGCCTGCCTGCAGCCGTTCTTTCATCAAATTTATGTATGAAAGAATCCCCTTTTCGGCTAAATAATAACCATTGTCCATCGAGCAATGCGGTAAAATCTGAAACTTCTGTATTGTCTCTTGTAAATATAGTGATGGAAGGAGCTTTAATGAGATTAGCGCGGTTCTTCCAACCTGCAGTTATAATGGGAGGTGTAGAGTCAATTAATAAGCGAACAAACCCAAGATCACGAAAGCTTCCTTCCTTCCAGTCGTTATTCCATTTGCCCTTCATAGTCACGATCTTCCGGTTACTAACCAGTTGCATAACCACTTTTTCTTTCAACGCATCTGTAAGAGACACGTTAAGTTTAATTCGCACGGTATAAAAATCATGAACTGGTACTTTGTAGTTATGTAAATAATGAATTTTAGAAACCACCTTCGTATCTTTTGTTTCTTCGGCCCTATAAACAAAGGGAACGGTATCGTAAAAAGCTTTCGGAGAAAAAACAGCTTCGGCTTCTGCTTCGGTTAACCTGTTTTCTATACCCGGGACCATAGTAATAGTATTAGCAGTAAATACACGATCATTAACTTTTGCAGGATCGAACCGTACCTTGTACATAACAACAGAAGTATTGCCGGCAGCATCTTTTACATCAATCCGCACATTATGAATTGCGGTATCGGTTAAAGTTATTACACCATCGTTATGTAAAGTTGTAAAAATGGTGCTGGCATTGCCTGGTAAACGGCTCAAATGCTGTATGTATGGGCCGCCTGATAATTTTATGGCATAATCCATACAGGCGTTCGAATATCGCGTTTCGTCATACGAAATATTATCTAATCTGAAACTGCATTGTAAGGTATCATCCCACCAAAGTTCTGCCGAATAAATCCCGTACCTGAAAGAGGAAGTATTGTATTTGTCTTCAGCAGAAATACCGAAACTTATTTTAGGAGTTGGCACTACAAGCACGCCGTCTCTTGTGTAGTTTCCATTGCTGCCTCTTATTGATATGGGTGTGGGTGCTGCCTGGTAAGTGCTGTATCGTCTGTCGTAAAAATATAACCTGAAGATAGAAGGAGGTATATTATCAGACAATCCCATATCGAATAACCACGGATTTAAGTTGTTTTCCGTTTGGGTATTCCTGATCTCAAAATGCAAATGCGGCCCTGCGGATGCGCCTGTGTTGCCGCTATAAGCTATCACCTCTCCCTTAGCCACTTTAAACTGGTTGGGTTGAAAATCTATTTCCTCCTCCCACTGTTGGCTTTCGTATTGTTTATTTTTTACGTACTCGCTTAGCGGAAAATAAAAACTATTAAGATGAGCATATAAGGTGGTATAACCATTGGGGTGTGTAAGATATATTGCCTGCCCGAAACCGCTGGTTTCAATTTTTACTTTACTTATATAGCCTTCTGCTGCTGCAAAAACAGGTAAGTTTTCGCGCTGCGCTGTTCGTATATCAAAACCCATGTGAAAGTGGTTGGGCCGCAACTCTCCAAAATTTGCACTCAACTGTATAGGAATTGCCAGTGGATTACGAAAATAACCTTTGGGATAATCTTTAGGATATATAGTTACAGGTGTAGCCTGTTTTGATTGCTGCTGTTTTGAAGATGAAATTTCGTGTGTTGGTTCCTGGGCGTTGCATGAATTAAAAAGAACAAAGAGATAAAGTACCAGGTTCCTCATATTTAAAATGTTAGTGCAGATGTAAGTTATATCGCTGTAATATAAAAATCTTACCAACAAGGTTGACCATTATCATAGCCCACGGTTTAAACCGTGGGCTATGATTAAAATATTCAGTTCCTTTTTACCTCAACACCTTACATTTGCGCAATTTGTTTTTGATATGCCAAAGGATAATTCTATAAAATCTGTTTTGATTATTGGTTCCGGGCCTATTATTATTGGTCAGGCGTGCGAGTTCGACTATTCAGGCTCCCAGGCTGCACGAAGCATACGGGAGGAGGGAATTAAAGTAATATTGATAAACAGCAATCCCGCCACTATAATGACCGACCCGATGATGGCAGACAGAGTTTACCTGCTGCCATTAACTGTCGAAAGCATTGAAAAGATACTTGAAGAAAACCAGATAGATGCTGTACTGCCTACAATGGGCGGACAAACTGCATTAAACCTTTGTAAGGAAGCGGATGAATTAGGTGTTTGGCAAAAATATAATGTGCGGTTAATAGGGGTTGACATAGCTGCAATTGATAAAGCCGAAGACCGTGAAAAGTTTCGCCAGCTAATGGTGAAGATTGGGATGGCGGTGGCACCAAGTAGAATTGCCAACAGCCTTTTAGAAGGGAAGGAGTTTGCGCAGGAGATCGGGTTTCCATTAGTGATACGTCCGTCGTTTACTTTAGGCGGAACAGGAGGCGGATTTGTTCATAGCAAAGATGAGTTGGAGGATGCACTCGATCGCGGATTAACAGCTTCGCCCATACACGAAGTGCTGGTTGAAAAAGCTGTGTTGGGATGGAAAGAATACGAACTTGAACTGCTTCGCGACCAGGCAGATAATGTGGTTATAATTTGTACGGTTGAGAACGTTGATCCGATGGGTATTCATACCGGTGACAGCATAACGGTTGCCCCGGCAATGACATTAAGCGATACTGCTTTCCAGGAAATGCGGAACAAAGCTATTTTAATGATGCGTAGCCTTGGCAACTTTGCGGGAGGTTGTAATGTTCAGTTTGCATTAAATCCTGAGACGGAAGATTTGATTGCGGTTGAAATTAATCCACGGGTTAGCCGTTCATCGGCGCTTGCTTCAAAAGCTACAGGATATCCTATTGCTAAAGTTGCCGCAAAGTTGGCCATCGGTTACAGGCTTGATGAACTGAAGAACCAGATCACACAAACCACCTCTGCTTATTTTGAACCTGCATTAGATTACGTAATCGTAAAAGTTCCGCGCTGGAATTTCGATAAGTTTAAAGGGGCAAACGATACACTTGGACTGCAAATGAAAAGCGTTGGTGAAGTAATGGCTATAGGAAGAAGCTTTACCGAAGCGCTGCAAAAGGCTTGTCAGAGTTTGGAGAATGATGCAGTAGGCTTAGGCTATTACGGCAAAAGCCTGATGAGTGGAAGTGAGTTGGTTGAGTATATTAAAATACCAAAGTGGGACAGGATATTCAGGATTAAAGATGCACTTATGCAAGGTGTAACAGTTAAAACGATCTCTAAAGAAACAGGTATTGATCGTTGGTTCTTATACCAGATACAAAAAATATGCAACCTCGAAAATGAGATTGCCAAATACACATTAGAAACTTTGCCCGAAGAACTGTTAAGAGATGCAAAGAAAAACGGCTTTAGCGATGAGCAGATCGCACGAATAATGAGAAACTGCACTGAAGACCAGATATACGAAAAACGTAAAGCTTTAGGTATAACAAGAGTTTATAAAATGGTGGATACCTGCAGTGCAGAGTTTGAAGCAAAGACGCCTTATTTTTATAGTACGTTTGAATAATAATTATTTTATAGTATATTGAAATAACATGAATAAGGGTGTTTTACTTTTTTTTGCTTCGGTGTTTACCACACTATTGTTTGGGCAACCAAATTTTAAAAGGAATAGTATCTACTTGGAGGGTGGTGGCAACGGCCTGTTTGCTTCTGTAAATTACGAGCGGCAATTAACAAAAGAACCGGGCATTGGAGTTCGGTTAGGTGTTGGAATGTATTCTGAAAAAGCATTCTTTTTAACGATCCCGGTGGGAATTAATTATCTTTTTCCATTAAAAAGAACGGGTTCTTTTATAGACGCTGGCCTTGGTGCAACATGGAGCAAAGTTGATGCTAAGATTTTTGATCATTCGTTAAGGACGGAGGAATACAATTTTGTTAGCTTCATTCCAGGCATTGGCTACCGCCAGCATCTAAAACAAGATGTAATGTGGCGTATTAGTTTAACGCCAATTGCTAATAAATATGGCCTTTGGCCGTGGATAGGTTTTTCAATCGGGAAAAGGTTTTAGCGTTGCCTGAAACTTAATGACGTATGAGATGCTGCTGTAAAATTTCTTTAAGAGTTTATTCTTCTATTTACCGCCCAAACTAATTTTCATTTTTTTTTAAAGTCATTTGTTAAGCAAGCAGCATTTCTTTGTGTCTATAATAATAGCAGATTTCTAATTAGCACAAATAATGAATACTTCTTCATCACAAATTTTTCAAACAAATAATGCAAGCCGGTGGCAGCGGTTTAAGTGGGCAGGCAGGGTACTTCTTTTTCTCAAGTTTGACATTTAACAAGCTATCTATCCTCTAAAACCTGCTCTGGTAGCGAATTGATGTTTAAAGGTAGCTGAAAATGTAGTGTGCCAAAAGTTATCCACATT
>JAABUN010004510.1_pt1 | contig 18821 bp, 19 predicted proteins | sample 5559311 | NCBI WGS metagenome assembly JAABUN01 (sample SAMN10711877, study PRJNA513370) | rock metagenome | isolation source: Antarctica rocks | place: Antarctica: Victoria Land, Siegfried Peak sud | reverse complement strand
TTCCTTTGTGGGGGAGAGGGTCGGGGGAGAGGTCTTTCCGGGCAATCCAATCCCCCGCCCTCGTACCGCGCTTTGGGGGTGTGAGAGCCGCGCACGACATGATATGCTGCCCCGGTGATCGGCACACGGGCGTTTCTCAGGGAGGTAGGACGGAATGGCGGAGCATCCCAAGTATCTGTGGCTCAACGGCGAGATGACGCGGTGGGAAGACGCGACCACGCACGTCACGAACATCGGCTGGTCGTCGGTGGCGGCGGTGTTCGAGGGCATTCGCGGCTACTGGAACGGCGAGCAGGAGGAACTCTACGTCTTCCGCTTGCGCGAGCACATGGCGCGGCTGATGCAATCCATGCGTCTCATGCGCATGACACCGCGCTTCACGCAAGACGACCTGACCGAGGCCGCCCTGACGCTCGCCCGCGAGAACGACTGCCGCGAGGATACGTACATCTACCCGTTGGCCTACGGCGGGCAGGGGTTCCGTGGCTCGGTGGGCGGCAGTTTCGAGCCGAGCATCTACATGACCACGCGCCCCTTCCCCTCGCACCTGACCACGGGAATGACGCAGACCGCCTCGGTCTCGTCGTACCGCCGCATCAGCGAAGACGTGATGCCGCCCCGCGTCAAGAACATCTCCAACTACCGCAACAGCCAGCTTGCCAGCACCGAGTCGCGGCTGAACGGCTACGACACCGCGATTCTCCTCAACCTCGCCGGTCACGTCACCGAGGGGCCGGGGGCGTGCCTCTTCATGGTACGGAACGGTGTGGTCATCACGCCGGACCTGACGAGCGGCATTCTGGAGAGCATCACGCGGGACGCCCTCATCACGCTCTGCCGCGAGTCGCTAGGGTTGCGCGTGGAGGAGCGGCCCGTTGACCGCACCGAACTCTACGTGGCGGACGAAGTCTTCTTCGCGGGTACGGCGGCGGAAGTCGGCCCCGTGACGATGATTGACCACTACCAGATCGGCACGGGCGAGATCGGCCCCGTGACGGCGCAACTCGACCGGCTGTACAACGACGTGCTGCGCGGTATCAACGCCGGGTACGCGGCGTGGCGGTCGCCCGTCGGCGTGCGTGCGAGTGTCCTTGCGGATTAGTCGCTAGTCGTCAGTCGTCAGTCGCTGGTGAAATGCGAAAGCGAAATGCCCGTGCTACAGGTGATGGCACGGGCATTTCGCATTCATGTTTTGCTGGTGACTGACGACTAAGTAGGTCCGCAACTGATTCTGGACGGGATAGCGGCAGGTGAAATCCCGCTGCATCGGGAGAAACCCGCAGGCGAAAGCCCGCCGATTCCGTCTAAATCTCGCTGCCGACCTACTTAGCGACTACTTCAATACCGGGCCAGCGTCGCTACAAAGGGCGTGCGGTTCCACATCCAGACCGCGAGGGGCAGGCCGATGATGATCGCGGCAGCGGCCCACGCGACGCTCATCCAGACCCCGGAGAACCACCAGCCCACAAGGATGAAGTACAGCACGCGCAGGAGGAGCGGGCGTTGCGTCGCCCCCTCACCGCTCGCCCGTTCGAGCGGCGGGCGGAGCGTGGTCATTTGCGGCAGGCGGTAGAGCATCCACAGGCCGAGCGGTAGCCCGATGATCGAGACCATCAGGAACCACGCCACGGCACTCCACGCCAGCCCCAGCCACCACCCGACGAAGATCACCCACAAGAGCGTGATGAAGAAATTCGGCCCCCGGCGCGTCAGCGTTTGCGCGTCGTCCATGCGTAGTCGCTCCTTCGTTGCGTAGCCGTGAGCCGCTAGCCATTAGCCGTCAGTAGATGCGGGGGCTACTACATCTTACTGACGGCTGACGGCTGACCGCTAACGGCTCGTGCGGTAATTCGGCGGTTCCTTCGTGATCGTCACGTCGTGCGGGTGGCTCTCGCGCAAGCCGGCACTGGTGATGCGCAGGAACTGCGTGTCCTGGCGCATCGCGGCGATGTCCGCCGTGCCGCAGTAGCCCATCGCGGAGCGCAAGCCGCCGATCAGTTGATAGACCATCGCGCCGAGCGACCCCTTGAAGGCGACGCGGGCCTCCACGCCCTCCGGCACGTACTTGCTCATGTTGCCGGAGACGCCCTCCTGAAAGTAGCGGTCGGACGAATACCGCTCCTTCATCGCGCCGAGGCTGCCCATGCCGCGATACTCCTTGAACCGCTCGCCGGAGTAGATCACCACGTCGCCGGGGGACTCCTCCGTACCCGCCAGAAGCGAACCGAGCATCACGCTCTCCGCCCCCGCCGCGATAGCCTTGGCAATGTCGCCGCTCTGCTGGATGCCGCCGTCCGCGATCACCGGCACGTCGTACGGCGCGGCGGCGCGGGCGCAGTCCCACACGGCGGTGATCTGCGGCACGCCCGTCCCCGCGACCACCCGCGTGGTGCAGATGCTCCCCGGCCCGATGCCGACCTTCACCGCGTCCGCCCCTGCATCAATCAAGGCTTCGGTGGCGGCGGCGGTGGCGACATTGCCCGCCACGATCTGCAAGTGGGGCCATGTTCGCCGCAGTTGTCGCACCATCGCAATGCCGTCTTTGTGGTGTCCGTGTGCGATGTCCATCACGATAGCATCCACGTCTTCCGCGATCAGGGCTTCGGCCCGCTCCATTGCGTCCTGCCCGACCCCGACCGCTGCCGCGACACGCAAGCGACCCTTTGTGTCTTTTGTTGCGTGCGGAAAGAGGATGCGCTTCTGGATGTCCTTGACGGTGATGAGACCCTTGAGGCGGAACTGGTCGTCCACCACGGGCAACTTCTCGATTTTGTAGCGGTAGAAGATCGCCTTCGCCTCTTCGAGCGACGTGCCGACCGGCACGGTGATGAGGTTTTCCCGCGTCATCAGGTTCGACACAGGCTGCGCGATGTTCTCCTCGAAGCGCAAGTCGCGGTTCGTGAGGATGCCGACAAGCACATTGTCCTCGTCCGTGATCGGCACACCGGAGATGTGGTATCGCTCCATAAGCGCGAGGGCGTCCGCGACGCGGGCATCGGCAGGTAGCGTCACCGGCTCGACGATCATGCCGAACTCGCTGCGCTTCACCTTGTCTACCTCGCCCGCCTGCGCCTCGATGCTGAAGTTGCGATGGATGACGCCGATGCCGCCCTCGCGGGCGAGCGCGATGGCGAGCCGCGCCTCGGTCACGGTATCCATAGCGGCGGAAACGAGTGGGATGGTGAGGCTAATCTCTCGCGTGAAGCGCGTCGCGGTCTCCACGTCCTTCGGTACCACATACGATTCGGCGGGAACGAGCAGCACGTCGTCGAAGGTCAGCCCCTCTCGCCCGAACTTCGCACCGAATGCGGAATCGTTCATCATCCCCGCTGGCGCATCGAGAATCTGCATACGGCGCACGCTCCTCCCGCAGGATACGAAGACGGACGGTGCGCCACACGTCGCCCGTCCCTGCGTCTATCATACCAGCGTCTACACGTACGGCAATGGGAGAAAAGTCGCTCAGTCGCTTTGTAGGAACTGGTGAGGGGTAGGCGTGCGTACGTTGCCCTTTTGCCCGACGACGCCTTACCATCCTCGAGCCTGTGTAAGAAAGCTTCTGCCTTGAAGCAAGGCGTAGAGTCCGGTGAGCCAGAGGATGGCGGCACAGAACACTCCCACGAGTGCATTCCATGCAAGCAAATTTTCTATCTGTGTCTGGATGGGTACCGCAAACACGACAGTTACGCTTGTCAGGACGAGCAATGTCCCGGTCACGGAATACAGATGCACATGAAAGAGCCGTGCGAGCGGAAAGAAGTGTACGCCGACGACGATAGCGACGAACGGCATGACAAATTCGGGGTAATGGAACACATTGAGCAGCCTACTGCCAACCGCAATAGTCACCATCTCAAGGCCAAAAACCAACCCGAACAGCGTGCCGTACCGCTTTCCTTCTGTTGCATCATGCATCTTTCCCCTATCGGTCGTATCTTGCGGCAAACGGCTGGCAGTTCGTAACAGCAGGACACCCCCACACACCAGGACGATGGTCGCCGATGCCAGTATGACGAAGTACGCCACTATCTCTCCACGAAAGACTCCCCGGATACCCCCGATGCCCCACCCCCACCACGCCGCGCCGAAAAAAGCCATGAAGAATCCAGCGGATGCCAAGCCCTTGATCGAGGCTCGTAGCATATTCGCATCAACGAACGTGCGACTGCTTTTTGCCACGTGATCCGCCGACGACATCGTTGGACTCCTTTGGCAATGCATTTCACTAATTCTTTATGAATTGACCGCTTGGGGCGCAGTGGTGGGCGATACAGGGTTCGAACCTGTGACATCCACGGTGTAAACGTGGCGCTCTGACCAACTGAGCTAATCGCCCGCAGAGGATTGCGAGGAGAGAGGTGGTGCGCGGAAAGGGACTTGAACCCTTACCCCATTATCTGGGACTAGGCCCTCAACCTAGCGCGTCTGCCAATTCCGCCACCCGCGCACGAAGGGTGTTGCGTTCCCCCGAAAGGTTCCGCATGAGGCAAGGAGAAGTATTACATCTCCGGGGTTACGTGTCAATGGGAATGCGGAAATGCGTAGGGCTTATGCGTTCTCGCGCCGACGGTCGTTGCGAGGTAAATGCGCCCCTCCCCCCGTGGGGAAGGGGGAGAACCACCGCAGGCACCGAGCTTTCCCGCTACGCCGCGATCTTGCAACGGTTCTCCCCCTTCCCCCACAGGGGGAGGGGGCCGGGGGGAGGGGCGCATTTCCGCACGCAGCACGCAGCACGCAGCACGTCCTATTTGCTCGCCCAGAGCATCCCCCGCTCCACGAGCGTACGGGCTTCCGGCACGTCGAAGTCGGCGCGGACGTGTCCCAATGCACTGTAGAAGACTCGCCCCGCGCCGTACTGCCGTTTCCACGCCACGGGCATCACCGTTCCCGCGATCCACGGGGCGATGTCGCCGGAAAAGGTCGTGGTGGCGAGGACTTCGTTCGACGGATCAACGTGCAGGTAGTATTGCTCCGAGCGCATGGCGAAGTCCGACAGGCCCGCCGTGATCGGATCGTCGTGATTCGTGATCTGCACGGTGTAATCAATGATGTTGCCGGGGTGCGCCACCCACTGCCCGCCCACCATGAACTGATAGTCCACGGCGTCGCGGAAACTGTCGCCCATGCCGCCGTGCCACCCCGCGACGCCTATGCCGCCCCGCACCGCGTCGAGCAACCCGCGCAGTTGCTCCTTGCCGATGCTGCTCATCGTCCAGACCGGCACGATCAGGTCGAGCGAGCGCATCAGGTCGGCGTCGGTGTAACTGTCGAGCGTGGTCGAGACCGTCACGTCGTACCCCTGCCCGCGCAGGAACGCGGCGAACAGCAACGCACACTGCTCCGGTTCGTGTCCGAGCCAGCCGCCCCACGTCACCAATGCCCGCTTCGCCATCGCCGCAGCCCTTTCTCGTAGAGTCTCACACAACCCCACATCGTGTGTCTCGTCTCGTTCGCGTACGTCAGTGTCGCTCGTTCAACGTGGTGAGGATACCGTCTGCCGCCGCGTCCCCGGTGCGTTCGCGCCGTACCCGCCGCCAGAGCGCAACCGCGACCGCCGCGAGCAGCAGCGTCGCGGGGTAGCCGAGAACCACCGCGAGCGCACGCCCCGCTTCGCCCCGAAAGAGCGGCGTCGTCACGAGCAATCCGGCGGGAAACCAGCGCGTGAGGTCGAGCAATTGCTGCCGCCACGGCTGCGGCTCCTGCAAGAAGAAGCGGAACCAGAGCAGGATGCCCCAGTACACGACCGCCCCGACCATCACCCAGACGATGGCGGAAAGTGCCATCACCGCGACTGCGTAGAACGCCCGCAGCCCCGGCCCCTCGTCCGCGAACAGGGCGCGACGCACCTGCGCCCCGGCGAGGGCGAAGAACGCGCCGTACACCGCGACCGCGAACAGCACCGCGATTCCACCCTCGATGATCGTTGGCACCACGCCCTCCGTTCGCCCATCGTTGCGGGGCAAGCATCGCACGGGTGCGGCTACGAACGCAATTGCGCGAGGGCGTCGCGGTGTTCGCCTTCGGTATATCCCGCCACCCGCCCGCCCGCGATCAGCCACTGCTGCACGTCATTCCAGCGGAACAGGCGGCTTCGCCACTCCCCTTGCCGCGCGATCCAGTCCGCCGCGAGCGCAATACGAAGCATCAGGCGAGGAAGCGGGCCGTAGGGAATGAGCAGGATACCGCCGTGCGGCTGCTGGCGAAGGTGCAATCGCCGGTAGTCGCCGGTGTCGTGCGTCACGAGCAACAATTCCTCGTGAGTGGCATAGTGCAGTTGCCGGGTATCCGGTTCGCCGAGTAACCCTGCGAAGTGCGCCGTTGTCACCAAAAACCCGCGCTCCCTCAGTGCCGGGACGACCGCGAGAGAAACATTCTCGTCGAGATAGAGAGGTGGGCGTGCCATGCGCTTACACGTCGTCGTTCTCGGTGATGTAGCCGTCTATTTCCGCTCGGTTGTCCGCGTAGAAGGCCAACGCTTCCGCGATGCCCTCACGGGTCAGGTGCGGGAACCCTTCGAGGATTTGCCCCACATCGCCGTCGTTGATGCGGTAGTACTCCACGATGAGGTCCACCGAAAGCCGTGTCCCGGCGACACGTGGCCTTCCCCCCACCGTACCGGGGGTACGAACGATCTGCGGGTATGGGTTCGGTTGCGTCACCATCTCTGTGTCCCTCTCTACGCACCTTTCGCGTCGCTTTATCATACCGCGTCCGCGTCGCGCAGCGTCGCGGCGAGCAGCGCGAAGGCCACTCGCCGCGCATCGGTGAGAGCGCAATTGAGGCCACTCGTACTCGGCACGGCGAAGACCGGCACGCCCGCCACCGTTGCAGCCTGCGGGCCGTATCGGAGCGGGGCGCGGTCGCCCGTCAGGTTGCGATAGACGAGGCCACCGTTGCAGCAGAGCCAGCGCGGGCGATAAAGGGCCATCTTCGCCGTTATCGCCGCCCGCCCCGTGAGGTACACGTCACGCGGGATGTCGTCGGCGCGGCGCGAGGGGCGGGCGTGCAGGTCGGTGAGGCCAATGCCGAACGTGGGCAGCAATTCGTCCTCCCCCGGCGTCAGGAGGCGCGGCGTCAGCCCCGCATCGTACAACGAGGGGTAGAAACGGTTGCCGGGGTGCGCGTAGTAATGGCCCGTCTGCCCCGCCCGGATGCTCGGATTCGAGCCGAGGAAGACCACCGCCAGCCCCGGCGCGAGGATGTCCGGCAACCCCGATAGATCGGGCAAAATGATCGCACGCTTCATGGAGGAACCCTACCACAAATTGCATGTACGAAAAGTGGAACCCTACACGGACTCGTGCGTATTTGAATGTAGCGTGTAAGCAGAGTTACGCGTAATGCGACCTACACGAAGGGCAGGGACACAATGAGTTTCAACGGCAACCGTGGCAACGATGGCAACTACAGCGACGAATTCCGCGACCGCGACCGGGGCCAGTACGGGCGCGGAGCGGACGCTTTCGCCAAGTGGGCGGAAAGCGCGGGCATCCCCGTCGAGGAGATCAAGCGGCAGATGCGCGATGTGATGCGCGATGGCTTCCGCCCGAACAGCCCGGAGTTGCGGCGGTTCTTCCGCCAGTTCTTCGAGGGCGAGGCGACGCCGAACGGTGACGGGCGACGGGCGAATGTGCTCAGCCTGCGCGTGGACGACAAGACGCTTGCGGCGATTGACAGCCTCGTCGAGGTCGGCATGTTCGCTACGCGGGCCGAGAGTGCCGCGTGGCTGTTGCAGGCGGGCGTGACGGCGAACGCCGAGCTGTTCGAGCGCACGAACGCCACCGTGGCAGAGATTCGCCGCCTGCGCGAGGAGTTGCAGCGGCGTATGAACACCGCCACGGCAGGCAGCGGCGCGACGGGTACCGGCACCAGCACCGGCACCACGCCGAGCGGCGCACCGCGTCCCTTCTACCCGAAGGACGACGCCCCCCGCACCGACGAGGACGCCCCCGCGACCTCCCTGTAGTCGTTAGTCGTTAGTCGTCAGTCGCTAGTCGGTGGTCGGCAGTCGGCAGTTGTGAGCACATGCGCATACCGTCTCTGCATTTCGCCGACGACTGACGACTCACCGTGTATGTGTTCTCACCAAATGCACCTAACCCCCCCGGCCCCCTTCCCCATAGGGAAGGAGGTGACGTGCGGCGAGATCGAGGCATCCGGGGAAAGCCCGGTACTTGCCATGCGTCACCCCCTTCCCTATGGGGAAGGGGGCCGGGGGGGTTAGGTGCATTTCTCCCGCAACGACCGCCGACCGTCGGCTGTTCACATGCGTATGCCGCCGTCCACACGCACGAACTGTCCCGTGACGAACCGGGCCTCGTCGGAGGCGAGGAAGACGACCACGGGTACGATGTCGTCCACTTCGCCCGTACGCCGTAAGGCAGCGAGGGGGGCGAACCGTTCGCGCACATGCTCCGGCAGTTGCCCCGCTTTCGAGTGGATGAAGCCGGGAAGCACGGCGTTCACGCGCACGCCGTGCGGCCCCAGTTCGAGGGCCAGCCGTTGCGTGGCGCGGAGCAGTCCCGCTTTCGCCCCCGCGTACGGCGTCCCCACGAAGTAGCCGGGGTCGAAATCCGCCGCCACGCCGCTGGCGAAGTTGACGATAACGCCGCCGCCCTGCTTCACCATCTCGCGTGCGGCGGCTTGGCAGAGGAAAAACGGCCCCTTGAAATCCACGGCGACGATCTCGTCGAACCGCTCCTCGGTCACGTCGAACAGCGTCGTCGTGTCGAAGGTACCGGCGTTGTTCACGAGTATATCGAGCCGCCCGAAGCGGGCGACCGTTTCCGCCAGGAGCTGCCGCCCCGCCGCCACATCGCTCACGTCCGCCTGTAGCAGTTCCGCCCGCCGTCCGGCATCGCGCACCCGCGCCGCGACTTCCGCCGCCCCCGCCGCCGACTGGTGGTAGTTGATCGCCACGTCCGCCCCTTCCGCCGCGAAGGCCACCGCGATCCCGGCACCGATGCCCCGCCCCGCCCCCGTCACGAGGGCCACCTTCCCCGCCAGCCTGCCGCCCGTTGCGCCCATGCCCGATCCTCCTCGCGCTCGCCTGCGATGGAACTTCTCGTCGCGCACTCTCGTCCTTCAACGTCAGATGCGCGGCACTGCCCGCGTTCGCCCTCGTGACGCGCCCGCATGTGGAGTGTAAACCCTGCGGCGCGTCACAAGTGGGGGGCATATTTCGTTGAACAGGGAGAGAATTACGCTGCACACCATCTTTCGGTGCAACACGAGATCATCGGTGCAACGCGGGACTAACGGCGCGGCGGACCGGAGAGGGACACGACCAGTGCGGAGCGGGACACAAGGGACACGGCGCGGCGACGGGGCAGTTGGCGGTTCAGGTCTACTGCGGGCAATGGTGCTCGTTTCGGTGGTGCTTGCTTCGGCAGTGGGGGGAACATTGTTTGCGGGACACGAGCCGGTACGGGCGGCAACGACGTACGACAACCCTATCCCGCTGTCGGGCGGGGGCTTTCGCTTCCAGAGTTGCCCCGATCCGGCGGTGATCCGGGGGCAGACACCGGGCGACACCGACTGGTATCTCTACTGCACCACCGACCCCCGCGACAACCTCGACCGCACCGCACGCGGCGCACTCGTTTTCCGCTTCATCCCCATCTTCCGCTCGCGTGATCTCGTGAACTGGACATACGTGGGCGACGTGTTCAACGACCGACCCGGTTTCGTGGCGACGAACGGCTACCTCTGGGCGCCGGAGGTGCAGTACTTCAACAACAAATACTATCTCTACTACACCGCGTCGGAGACGAACCTGCCCGGTGGCGGCAGTGCCATCGGCGTGGCGACGAGCGACAGCCCCCTCGGCCCGTGGACGACCCGCACCACCCCCGTGGTGGAGCCGCAGACGCTCGCGGGCGGTATCAAGCGGTGGGTATACGACGCGGCGGTGGTCACGGATACGGCGGCAAGCAGGCGGTATCTGTTCTACGGGAGCTACACGGGCGGCATCTCGGCGCGGGAACTGAGCGAGGATGGCTTCAGCACGGTCGTCGCCAGCGAGACACCCATCGCCCTCCCGAACCGCTACGAAGGCTCGACCGTGACGTACCGCGACGGCTACTACTACCTGTTGGTCTCCGCCACGAACTGCTGCAACGGCCCGCTCACGGGCTACACAGTGTTCGCGGGGCGTTCCGCGACTGCCCTCGGCCCCTACCGGGACCGCGACGGCGTCAGTTTCCTCGACGCCCGCGTGGGCGGCACACCCGTGCTTGCTCAGAACGGCAACCGCTGGGTCGGCCCCGGTCACAATGTCATGTTCACCGACTTCGCAGGGCGCGACTGGACGTTCTACCACGCGATAGATCGCTTCGACCCGTACTTCGGCGATCCCCTGACGACGCCGACGAAACGCCCCCTCCACCTCGATCCCGTCGAGTGGCGCGACGGCTGGCCGAGCGTGCGCGGCATTCGCGGCCCCTCGGACGGCCCGCAACCCGGCCCCGCCGCGCAACCGGGCGAGACGGCGGCGTTCCCGCCCGGACGTTCGCCCGAAGAATCGGTAGTCGGCAACGTCGTGGCGAGCCTGTCGGACGAGTTCAACGGGGCGACCCTCGGCCCGCAGTGGCGGTGGGTGCGCCAGCCGGGGAACCCCGCGTGGTACGGCGTGGCGGGCGGCTCCTTCCGCTTCAACACGCTCCCCGGCGAGATTTACGTGAACGAGGCCACCGCGCCGATCCTCACCGAGGCGACGCCCCCCGGCGATTACACCGTGGAGACGAAGTTCACCTACAACCTGCCCACCACCGGGAACTACAACTTCCAGCAAGCGGGCCTCGTGATCTACTGGAACGACGACAACTACATCAAACTCACCCATGTCGCCAACTTCGAGACGCGGCAGATCGAGTTCGCCAAAGAGGTGAACCCGGTGCCGGCGAACTACCCGCGCTACGGCAATGCGGTGCTCGGCCCGCCGGGGGCGACGACGTACCTGCGCATCACGAAACGCTCGCTCGGCGGCGAGGAGGCGTATACCGCGTTCAGCAGTCTCGATGGCGTGCGGTGGCAGCGCGGCGCGACATGGACGCACGCGCTCGGCGGCAATGCCCGCATCGGGCTGCTCTCGATGGGTGCGCCGAACTTCACGTCCGACATCGTGGCGAACTTCGACTATGTGCGCGTCTACAGCACCGCGAATATAGACCCGGCACCCGTCCGTCCCGCCGCACCGCCTGCCGCACCGCCCACCCCTGCCCCCGCCCCGCCGCCGCGTGCTGCGGTCGGCCCCCGTAGCGGCGCGGCTATGGGTGTACCCGCCACCCCGACACTCCCCGCGTCTGCTTTTCCCGCACCGCCTACCTTGCCCGCCCTGCCCACGCAGGTAGCGACCGCCGCCCCGGTAATTGCCCCGGCCCCGGCGCGGCGGTGAGGGTCGCGTCTCGCGCATACAACGACGCGGTAGGGCGGGCTTCGTGCTTGCCCTCACGATGCGGATGACGAAGGAAGTTGCCGCACATCCTTTCAGCCGATTTTCACCTTTTCCTTACCGCCACATGCTACAGTACGCCCGGTGTGTACGGGGGCGCGGGAGACAGGGAGACAGCGTGCGGAGTGAAACACACGAGCAGGTTCACGGGCGGCGCGAACAACGCGGGCGATGGCGGGGCTGGTACGTCGTGCGGACGGTCGCGCTGCTGGCGGTCGCGGTCGGTGGGTTCTCCACGGGCGTGACACCGACGCGCACCGCTTCGACATACGCGAACCCGTTGCCGCTCACGGGCGCGGAGGGTCGCTTCGAGAGTTGCCCCGATCCGGCGGTGATTCGCGGGCAAACGGCGGGCGACAGCGATTGGTACCTCTACTGCACCACCGACCCCCGCGACGGGGCCGACCGCAACGCGAACGGACGGCTGAACTACCGTCCCATCCCCACGTTCCGCTCGCGTGATCTCGTGAACTGGGCCTACGTGGGCAATGCCTTCACCGAACTACCCGCGTGGGCGGTGGTGGCGGGCGGGTTCGTTGCGCCCCGCGCCCCGGAGGTCGTGTACTTCAACGGTCGCTACTACCTGTACTTCACCGTGACGCGCACCACCGTGGGCGAGGGCGGCAGTGCCATCGGCGTGGCGACGAGTACCGGCCCCACGGGGCCGTGGACGGTGAGCGATGCGCCCGTGGTCGAGTCGCAACCGGCCCGACCCGTCCCCGGTTCCCCCACCTCGCCCGCGACGCCCGTGCCGTCGAACCCGGCGACCACGCGGCGGTGGGTGTACGACCCGGCGGTCGTCACGGACGAGGCGGGGCAGCGATACATGTTCTACGGCAGCTACCTCGGCGGCATCTCGGCCCGCAAACTCTCCGCCGACGGTCTCCGCACCGACCCGGCGGACGAGACGCCGATCACGATCTCGGACCGCTACGAGGGCGCGAACGTGGTGCGGCGCGGCGGGTTCTACTACCTGTTCGTCTCCGCCACGAACTGTTGCCGGGGGCCGCTCACGGGCTACGCGACCTTCGTGGGCCGCAGCGAGAACGTTCTCGGCCCCTACCGCGACCGCGACGGCGTCGGCTTCCTTGACGCCCGCGTGGGCGGCACACCTGTGCTGACGCCGAACGGCAATCGGTGGGTGGGGCCGGGTCACAACGCCGTGTTCACCGACGTGGCGGGACAGGACTGGATGCTTTACCACGCCATTGACCGCCGCGATCCGTACATCGAGGGCTTCACGGGCTTCACGAAGCGGCCCGCGCTGCTCGATCCGCTCGACTGGCCTGACGGCTGGCCCTCGGTGCGCGGCGGGCAGGGGGCGAGCGAGGGGCCGCAGCCCGCCCCGGCGGCGCAACCGGGCGAACGCGCCGCTTACGCCCCCCGACTTGGATCGGCGGATGAACCGCTCGGCCCGCTCGTGGAATCGGCATCGGACGAGTTCGCGCCCGCGCCTGCGGTGCGTTCGCAGTGGCAGTGGGTGCGTCCACCGGGGGGCCGCGCCGCCACGCTCTCCGGGGGCAATCTCAATCTCGCCACACAGGCAACGGAACTGTCGGGCGATACGAACACCGCGCCGCTGCTTACCGGATCGGTTCCGGCAGGCGACTACACCGTGGAAACGCGGGTGCGCCTCGATGTGCCGCCAACCGGCACGGGCTACAACTTCGTGCAGGCGGGGCTGATCGTCTACGGCGACGACGACAACTACGTCAAACTGTCCCACGTCGCCATCGCGGGGACGCGGCAGATCGAGTTCGCCAAGGAAATACGCCCGGTGCCGCAGGGTTTCCCGCGCTACGGGAACACCGTACTCGGCCCGCCGGGGGACTGGACATGGATGCGCATCACGAAGCGTACCGTGGACGGCGAAGACCGCTACACCGCCTTCACGAGCCGCGACGGTTCGCGCTGGACACGCGGCGGCACATGGACACACGCACTAGGAAGCGGCGCGAGGATCGGTCTGGTTGCCTTCGGTGGCCCCGGTTTCACCGCCAATTTCGACTACGTGCGGGTCTACGGCCCGCCGCCGCCGTCGCTCTTTCGCTAAGAAATCTTGCCCCTCCGGTTGACAGCGAAGGGGTATCCGTACATAATCGGGGTGTCTTGGGTGGAATGGGAATAATTGGGGTATACCTGCCGGGACAGGGAATTAAGAGGGGGTTACTGGTCGTGCGTCTCCGGTTACTGATCGGTTCATTTTTGTTGGTGCCGCTGTGTATTCTCGGTTTTGGTCCCTCCTTCACCGCCACGTCGCAGACGCCCCCCTTGCCCGGTGCCTGCTCCGCCGAAACGGGCAAATGCGTGCGCGGCCTCCTGTACGCCTATTGGGTGGACGCGGGCGGCGTGGAGCGCAACGGCTACCCGATCACCGATGAAATTGACGAGCGTGGCGCGGACGGGCAAACCCGCCGCGTGCAGTACTTCGAGCGGGCGCGGTACGAGTACCATCAAGAGGCGATCAACACCCCCGGCGTGGTGCAGTTCGGCCTCGTCGGGCGCGAGCAGTTCGCGGTTCGCTACCCGACAGGCAAAGAAGGCGGCGCACCGGGCGGGCAGTGCTTCAAAGAGACGGGCTTTTGCATCAACAACGCTTTCCAGTCTTTCTGGGAGCGCAACGGTGGCCTCGCCCGCTTCGGCTACCCCGTGGTGGGCGAGTTCGAGGAGACGATGCCCGGTCAGCGGCCCATGCGCGTGCAGTATTTCGAGCGGGCGCGGTTCGAAGTGCCGCTTGACCGGGCGGGCGACGTGGGCGCGATGTCGCTCGGTCGCCTCGGCGCGGAGCAGTTCGCCACGCGCTACCCGATGGGCCAGCCGCCCGCCGCGCAGGGGTTGGGCGTGAACATCTGGGCGAACATCAAGGGCGAGATCAGCCCGAAGATCGCCAATATCCCGCCCCGCGTCTACGTGCCGGACGAGACGGCGGGCAATGTCACCGTGATTGACCCGCTGACGATGCAGATCATTGATCGCTACCCCTCCGGGGCCACCGCGCATCACGTCGGGGCGGGGTCGGACCTCACGAAACTGTACGTCAACAACATGGGCGCGAGCACGCTGTTGGAGATTGACGCCGCGAGCGGCAAGCCGATTCGCACCATCCGCGCCTCGGTGCCGTACAACCTGTACTTCACCACGGACGGCACGAAGGCCATCGTGGCGGCGGAACCGCAGAACTCGCTCGATTTCTACGACCCGCAATCGTGGAACCTCATCAAGCGGCTCGCCATCCCGTGCAGCGGTGTGGATCACGCGGATATGTCCGCCGACGGTCGCTATCTGCTCGTCAGTTGCGAGTTCGACGGGCAGGTCTACAAGGTCAGCACCGAGAGCATGAGCATCCTCGGCAGCGTGCGCGTCGGTGGCCTGCCGATTGACATCAAGGCGGCCCCGGACGGCGCGGTCTTCTACGTCGCCAATCAGGGGCGGGGCGGTGTCTCGGTCGTTGACCCCGTGGCGATGCGCGAGATCGCCTTCCTGCCCACTGGGCCGGGGGCGCATGGGTTCGCCGTCAGCCGCGACACGACCACGCTCTATGTGTCGAACCGCGTCGCGGGAACCATCGCCCTGATTGACTTCACCACCCGTCAAATCCGCGAGACATGGCGCGTGGGCAGTACGCCGGATATGCTCGTCGTCAGCCCGGACGGCAATCAGTTGTGGACGAGCAACCGCTTCAGTGGCACCGTGAGCATGATAGACACGAAGACCGGGCAGACGAACACGGTCATCCGCACCGGCTCCACGCCCCACGGCCTTACCTACTTCCCGCAGCCGGGGCAGATCAGCATCGGGCATAACGGCGTCTTCCGGTAAGCGCACGGAACAGCACGGATGCAGGGGCGGTTTCCATGACCGCCCCTCGTCGTGTAAAGGGATGAACGAATGCCGCGCACGTTCTACCGCATCGTGCAAAACAACCCACCGACGAGAGAGGATTTCATTCCTCATCCGCCGCGCTCTATGCCAAGGAACCCGGAAAAGGCACGCTTGTTCAGCGGCCTGTCCTTCTACGACGATTTCGAGTTCGCCTTGCGCACCGCGAAGGAGCATCCCCGGCTCGGCGCGTATATTGCTGAGGTTGTCGTTCAGGACGACGGGCTGATACAGTATGAACGCACCACACAAAGCGAGGGGCATTGCACGCTCTGGGGCAACCCGACCGATTTTCTGCGATGCGTCATTGCCGTGACATTCATCGCTTCACTACGCTAGGAGACGGCATGGCAATCATCTACGAACTTTGGGACGTGCCGACGCGCAACCTCGTGGATGCATACGACACCGAGGAAGCAGCACTCGAAGATGTGCTGTATACGCTCGAACACGACGGCGAATGGTCGGTGGAAGCACTGCTGTTGCTGCGCGACGACCCAAACACGGACGCGAAAGCACTCGTTGCTGAAGGCATGGAACTGGCGGAGTACGCGAAACGCAAACTCGCCCCCACCGGCGTCGCCGCAACGTAGCCACCGTCTCGCAGCCGGGGCGGATCAGCATCGGGCATAAGGGCGTCTTCCAAGAGCGCGAGGCGCACGCGCAATTCGTGGGGGCGGTTCGTGAACCGCCTGCCTTGCCGGGGCAGGATGCCAAGCGACAGGTACCGAAGCCATCAAGGGCGGGCAGTTCACGAACCGCCCCTACGTCGTCTGCCCACGTACTCGCTTCGGACGGAGGTTTCCCCACCTCACGGCGAGACACTGAGGCTCACGTTCAGATCAAAGAACGTATCGGTCTTCACGGCGCGACCGTTAAGCTCTGCTGCTCGGATGCTGAGCGAGCGAACGAAGCCGTACGTATCGTCGAACTGCACCTCTACTGCGTTTGTTGAATCGCTTATGGCAGTACGCACCCGCTGAAAGAGAAAAGGCACCGTCACACTTTCACCTGAAAACTCCCCGCTACATGACGCAGAATATGGGCCAAGTGCCATACACGAAACAACTTCCGAGGCTACTCGGCTCCGCTCGACAATAACGATTTGTCGAGCACGGTATGTCCAGTTATTCGTGTGAACGACCTCGATTCTGTAACGCTCGATGTTTGCCGCATACCATACTCGTTCCTTATCTGCAAGTAATTGGAGATCATTCCGTGCGGATTCGGGCAGAAACCAAGTAGATGCTGTCGGCTTTGGCGTCTGATTTGGTAGTGTCGGCGTCGGAATTACTGTCACTGTTGATGACGGTAAAGGCAGGGAATCGCAACCTGTGAGGGCGAGCAGGCCGAGCAGGAACGAGCGGCGGTGCATCGCGTCTCCCCTTTCGCCATCACCCGCTATGGCAGCACTTCGAGGTCATCAATGTGCAGCACGTAGAGCGTGGTGCGGCGGGGGACGAGTTCGCCCCGGCGTTCTTCGCCGCTGTGCAAGGAGAGGGTGCGCGGCAGGCCCGTGAACGGCTCGAAGGTGACGCGCATGTAGTGCGTGGGGTCGGGGGCGAGTTCGCGGGCGAGTTTGAAGATGTCCGGCACGGTGAAGGCGTCCGGCTCGTTCTGCTGCTTGGTGCAGGTCGTCGCGGGTTCGGTGACGCCGGGATGCCCGCACGCGACGACGCGCCCCGTTACCCTGCCGCCCTGCACGGTGATCGTCTCGGTCTGGTTGTCGTTGCGGAAATTCGTGTGGTAGACGGTGAGGCGGTAGTGCGCGATGCCGAGCGACCGCCACCGCGTTTCGTGTTCCGCGAGGGCGCGAAAGAGGTACGCGGTGTATGCTGCCTCCGCCTGCGCGGGCGGTTGCGGCAGCATCGCGGGCGCAACCTCGAACGGCGACGCCCCGCCCCCGCACGCCGCGAGCGCGACGACCATCAGCAGCGATATGAGGGGGGCGAATCGTCGGCGTCGGCGCATCGGACGCTCCTACGGCGCGGGCGCGAATCTCATGCTCCCATCATGGCACAGATTGGAGCGACGAGCAACGAACGGCGAGCAGCGAGTAAAATGCGTTTCCGCTCGCTGCTCGTCGCTATTCAGGCCCGTGTCACCTCGATCAGTGCCTTCTTGCTCACGTCGTAGACGAGGCCCGTGATTGGAATGCCCGCCGGGATGAACGAGTTCATGCGCAGGGTGCGCACATCGGCCCGCACGCTCTCTTCGAGGTCGGTGAAGGTGAGGAAGTTGATCGTAGACTGCACCCCGAACTGGTTGAGCAGGTCGGCGTTGAAGTCGTCGCTCGTGAAGGTCGCCATGCCGCAGTCGGTGTGATGGATGACGAACAACTCCTTCGGGGAAGGCTAAATACCGCTTTCCCTTGCCCCGCCTACCTTCCCTGCCATAGCATTGAAATATCGCAGTAGCGGGTGTACATTCACAGTGTACATAGTGTCCGTCGAACCCGTGATGTACAGGGGTGTGGCGGTCATCGGTGGCTACACGGGGGGGCGATAGATGAGCGAGGATAGCGTCACTGGCCGACTCACCAGCACACCCATAGGCTGCGAGGTACTCGCGGCGGCACAGGGCTTGGCGCAGCAGTACCTCGCACCTCGGTGCGAGCTACTGCGGTGGTATGAGCAAATTGGATTGCCTTCCGCTGAACGTCGGATGTATGGAGCGGCGGAAGACCCGACCCTCGACTACGACCCGCGCCGGTATTATGACTCATCTCTTGGAGTTGAAAGTGGGTCCGATCCGATAACGGAGAACTTATACCAAGTGCGAGAGGCATATCGGATCGCCCTTGTAGATATGTCCTTCAACATTGCCCGCAAATACATGCTGCCTCTGCGTGCCATTGACGCACTCTGCACCGCCCTTAACGCCTACGGCTTGCAGCTTGATGGGAAGGGCCAAGCGGGGTGTCGAACGGATTCTATTGCAAATCACTGTGAGGAATGGCTAGGGGAAGTGATCGGCATACCCACAATCAGACTCAGGCGTGACCGTAACGGAGGGGTCACGGTATTTATCCCCCAAGCCGCCCAAGTTCCCGAAGACCTTGCAAGCCGCGTAAATCAACTGCGGAGAGGCGATTTGCCGTTCCTCAACATTCCGCTCGAAAGCAGCGTGCGGCAACGCGACCTCTATCACCACCAGTGTGTCTTGTTGGGTGTGACCCGGAAGCAGGTAGCAGAACACTTCTCCGTCACATCTGATTCAGTGGGCAAGGGGCTGAAAGACTACAGAAGGGTTTGGACAAAGTCATGTGGCGGCAAGGACTTGCCAATCCTTCGAAGGGTGGTAGGACAAGGGTGCGCGATACAGCGGAGGAAAACCCCCCGATAAATCTCTAACGTCAGAGAAATAAACCCCTAGTTTTATCCAACTAATTACTATTGAACAATCTATTGACGCAGCGTACAGTGTGCTCACCAAGAGCACGCTGTTGTTGCGTGTTCGGTATAAACACAATAGCACCGAAAGGGGTTGG
>JAABUN010004509.1_pt1 | contig 18824 bp, 17 predicted proteins | sample 5559311 | NCBI WGS metagenome assembly JAABUN01 (sample SAMN10711877, study PRJNA513370) | rock metagenome | isolation source: Antarctica rocks | place: Antarctica: Victoria Land, Siegfried Peak sud | reverse complement strand
CCTTGCGCTGGACGACCTCACCGCCACCGATCTGGTCCTGCATGCTGCCGGACTGATCCACGACGAACACGAAGCAGGTCGGGTTGGCCCGGCTGATCTCGGCGGTGTACGGCATGCTTGGTCTCCCAGCTCGGCGGTGCGGCATCGCGCTAGGCGGGGCTCGCGGTGGTCAGCCCGGCGTCACGTCGTGAATTGTCCGCACATCGTGGTGCCTCGTAAGCCGCAGCGCAACGGCAGGTGGGGCCAGCGGGCCGCAGGGAATCTCAAGCCGAGGGTTGCGGAACGTTGCAGTCACCGATCTTGGGGTTGACGCCCACGTAGTTGAGCGGCCCCGCCAGGACCGTGACCACGACGTTGCCGAGTTCCGCGCAACTACCGCCGTCCTGGGCGAAGTAGTCGCGCTGGTAGGCCGCGAGCACACCGATAAGCACCCAGACGACGACGAGCACCGGGACGATTCTCATGCAGGGGCTGTTCCCCACTGCAGGTCGGCGTATGCGCGCAACACGTAGCGGGCGCCGATCGCGTCTAGCCCTGCGCCTGACGGGTAGCGCTCCAGCGTGCCCCTGCCGCTGCCCGCCTGGTTGACAGATGCGGACCTTCCTGCAACGGCAGAGTCGGTCGGACCACTCCTGCGTGCTGCGCAGGCGACCGGAGCCCTCGATATGCCGCTGCCGGGTTCTGGGCGCACCATCGACCGATGGCTGACGCTGGCCGAGATCTCCGCGGCGGACCTGGTGCTCGGACGGCTCGCCGAGGCGCATGCCGATGCCCGCGCCATCTGCACGGAGCTGGACGGGCCGCAGGACGCGGGGCTGTGGGGTGTGTGGGCAGCCGAGCCGCCGACGACTCGGGTCGACGCGACGGCGACGGCAGGGCGATGGACGCTTCACGGTCGCAAGGCTTGGTGCTCCGGCGGGTTGGTCCTCGATCGGGCTCTGGTCACTGCGCACGCCGACGACGGCCGGCGGCTTTTCGCGATCGACGTGCGCGACGGGCAGCCAATCGCCGGCAGTTGGGGTGCAGTCGGGATGTCGGCTAGCGGTTCGGTCAGCGTCGACCTGCTAGGTGTGCAGGCGGTTCCGGTCGGGGGACCGGGGGCCTACCTCGATCGAGCCGGTTTCTGGCACGGCGGGGCGGGGGTGGCGGCCTGCTGGTACGGCGGTGCGCTCGGAGCCGCCCGTACCCTTCTCGCGGCGGTCCGGGTCGGGCGGGATGACGCTCTTGGGCAGGAAGACGTTCTCGTTCCGGAAAGTGTAGGGGTGCACGAGCAGGCCGACGGCGTGCGCGTCGGCAACCAGGCTGGTCGGCGCGCCGAGCTTCCCGTCGGGAGTGCGCGGGATGACCCGGTTCTTGTCCGGCCCGACCCCGTCGGCGTAGATGGCGATCTCGCGCAGGCCGGCCGCGGTGCTCAGCGAGTCGTAGGTGATGCCTGGCTGGTCCGCCGGCCTACCGGAGTCGCCGGCGAGCAGCTGGACGAGCGGAAGCTTTGTGAGGGTGTTGAGCTCGCGAAGGTTTCCAACCTCGAAGGACTGCAGGAAGACCGGCGCCGTCAGGCGGTCCAGACCGGCCCGCTTCAAGGTGGCGAGCAGCGGCTCCTCGAGCGAGAGCCCGATCGAGTCGAAGTAGCTCGGGTGCTTGGTCTCGATGTAGAGGCCGATCGGGCGGCCGACCCGCTTGCCCTCGGTCTTGGCGAGCTCCACCACCTCCTGCAGGGTCGGTATGGGGAAGCGGCCGTCGTACAGCGTGTTCTCCTGGCGCAGCTCCGGGATCCGCTCCTTGGCGCGCAGCGTCTTCAGCTCGGCCAAGGTGAAGTCCTCGGTGAACCACCCCGTCAGCGCCGTGCCGTCGATCGTCTTGGTGAACCGCCGACCGGCGAACTCCGGACGGGTCGAGACGTCTGTGGTCCCTGAGATCTCGTTCTCGTGCCGGGCGACCAGCACGCCGTCCTTGGTGCTGACGACGTCGGGCTCGATGTAGTCGGCACCCAGCGCGATGGCGAGCCGGTAGGACTCCAGCGTGTGCTCGGGGCGGTAGCCGCTGGCGCCGCGGTGCCCGACCACGATCGGGTAGGCGTCGACCCGGGTCGGTGCGGCGCGGTCCTTGCCGCGTCGGTCGGGGGCTGCGTCTGCCACCGGACTGGAGACCAGTGCGGCGGCCAGGGCCAGGCTCGTCAGCACGGCGGCTGCGAGGGGCAGACGGACGGTTCTGCGCACAAGCACGAAGAGCTCCTCGGGCGGTCGGCGCATCGGACCCGCGGCCGCTCGGCCGGGGCGTCGCCACCGCCGCGCACACGCAACTGCTCCCGGGTGACGAGCAGGCGACCCAGCGGCAAACAACAGGCAGCGCTGGGACGAGATCTCGGCGTCTCAGGCGAGTCCGGCCAGTTCGTCCGAACTGCGGCGTATGTCGGGAAGCACGGCCCGAAGGTGCGGGCGGCGGGCGGCGCATCCTGGATGGGCGTCGACGGCCGGCCGACCGAGCAGGAAGCCCTGCACCTGGTCGCAGCCGAGGTCTGCCAGCGTCTCGAGCTGCTCGACGCGCTCGACCCCCTCCGCCACGGCGACCAGGCCGTACTCGTGTGCGGCGGCCACGGCCAGAGCCACCAGCCGGGAGTCGGCCCGGTCGGAGTCGATCCGCTGGACGAAGCTGCGGTCGATCTTGAGCTCGTCCAGCGGCAGCTCCCTCAGCAATGACAGCGAGCTGTAGCCGGTGCCGAAGTCGTCCAGCGCCAGCCGGACGCCGAGCGCCCGGATGTCACGCAGGGTGCGAGCCGTCGACGGCAGGTCCTTGATCGCCGCGGACTCAGTGATCTCCAGCTGCAGCCGCGCGGCCGGCAGCCCGCTCTCGGCCAACGCGCGGCCCACGTCCCCGACGATGTCGGTGTGCTCGAGCTGGATCGGGGAGACGTTGACCGCGACCATCCAGCTGTGCCCATCCTCGAGCCAGGTGCGGGCTGCGATGCACGCGCGCAGGAGCAGCTGTCGTCCCAGGACGACGATCAGGCCGTTCGCCTCGGCAACGGGGACGAACACCGACGGCGGCACCACCCCGAGGGCGTCGTCGTTCCAGCGGGCCAGCGCCTCAAGCCGACCGTGCCTCCTGTGCGCAGGTCGATCTTGGGCTGGTAGTGCAGCGTGACCCGGCCCGCCTCGACAGCCGCGCGAAGTCTCGCGACCAACGTCGCTTGGTCCCCGTGAGCGGCCCGAGCCGCGGCGTCCAACCGCCAGACACGACCCTTGCCGCCGGCCTTCGCCCGGTACATCGCGGCGTCCGCGTCCTTGAGCAGCTCCTCGACGTCGTGCGGGCGCAGGCCACGCCCCGAGTCGGTGTGGCCGGCGATGCCCACCGACGCGCCGATGGTCACGGTGTGCCCGCGGACCAGGAAAGGCGCTGACGCCACCTTCACGATGCGCTCAGCGGTGCTTTCGGCGTCCCGGTCGGAGGCCCCGCGCAGCAGGACGGCGAACTCGTCGCCGCCGAGCCGAGCGGCGACGTCGCCGGGACGTACGCAGGCCTGCATCCGCGTGCCGAAGTCGCGAAGCAGTTGATCCCCCACCCGATGCCCGTGCAGGTCGTTGACGTGCTTGAAGCCGTCGAGGTCGATGTACAGCAGCGTCGTTCCGGCGCGCGCACCGCCGTCCCGTGCGGCGACCTGCTCGAGGTGTGTCCGATTCGGCAGGCCGGTCAGCGCGTCGTGCATCGCCAATGCCTGGAAGACATTCGTCAGGCGCTCGAACAGCGCGGCGACCGGGAGCAGCCCGAGCGTGCCGTCCGCCCAGCGCACCACGGCATCTTCGTACCGGTCCTCGACGTCGCGAGCGAGGACCGCTTGGGCAGCCAGCGGCAGGGCCAGGTCGGCGGGCAGGACCAGTGACTGCGCCGGCGCGAGGGCGCTGACCGTCCGGCGCTCGTAGAGGGCCCGTCCGAACCCGTACGGCCCACTCAGCTGCGCGGTCAGGCGGCTGCAGGATAGCAGCACCGGGTCGGCGGTGGCGCTGCGATGCACGGCAACGGCCCGCAGACCGGGATCCTGCCGGAACATCCGGTCCACCGCGGGCACGGTCGTCCTATGAGGCAGCGCCAGCAGCTGCAGCGCAAGGTCGGCGACGACGCCGTACGAAGCCGGGACTCGCTCGTCACTGGGATGCACACCCAGATGTTCGGGTCTGCGGGCCGAGGGCTGAACCGGTTCGCCGGTCTGTTCACCCGGTGTTCGCTCAGCGCAGCCAACGGCTGTGCTTGCCCGCGAGCGCCGGCCACAGCTCGTCGAAGGCCTCTACCGTGCGGTCCGCACGCCCGGCCTCCAGACCGTACAGAAGGCCGAAGGTGAAGGCGTTCTCGTTGGCCAGGTGGGCGACGACGCCGAGCTCGCGCAGCCGCGCCCGCGCGACGACGCTGTCCTGGTGCTCGCCCAGCGCCTCCTGCACCGTTTCGACGCGCTTGGCGAAGGCGCGGGCGTCCTGCCCGAGCACCTCGACGGAGGCCTCCGCGGCGTAGCGCACCTGCTTGGCGGTCTTGCGCGCCTCGTGCAGCAGATGGGCCCGCTGCTCGGCGGTCGGCGCCGCCTCGGCAGCCGCGGCGGCCGCCTCGAGCTTCACCCATGTCCGCCGCACCATGTGGCGCAGCTCTTTTCGGGCCGGGCGCTGGGCGCGTGCCCGCCAGGGCGGGTCGTCGAGCAACTGGTCGAGCGAGTCGAGCAGCGCGAGGTAACGGGCTCCGTCCAGCTCGGCGACGACGCGGGCGTGGGCCTCGCGGTGCCGGCCGATGAGCTCAGTGTCGACGCGCGCTAGCACCGGCCCAAGCACCAGCTCGACCGGCAGGGCGCCGACCGCGGCGCGCAGCCGGTCGCGCAGCACCTCGGCGTCGCGCGCCCCGCCGAGCACCGCCGCGAGGTGGGTCAGCTCGGCGCGCACCGGATCGGTGGCCACCCGGTCGAGCACCGGCCGGAAGGTCTTGAGTGCGCTGCGCAGGCGGCGGGTGGCGACCCGCATCTTGTGCACGGCGTCGGGCGCGTCGCGGTGCACCCCCGGGTCGCGCGACACGAGCTCGGTGACCTGCTCACGTAGGTGCCGCAGCACGGCATCACCCGCCGTGTGAGCACGCGTCGGCGGCGGCGGGGCGGGCGGAGGGCGGACCCCGAGCGCGTGGGCCAGCTTCGACGACCAGCCCGTCGGCACCGCACCGGTCTCCTGAAGCAGATGCCCGACAGCGTCGAGCACCGCCTCGTCGCCATCCACGAGCTCGATCTCCAGCTCGCGCCACACCTCGGCGCTGGCGGCGTCTCCGAGCACCGCAGCGGTGACCCGGTCGTCGGCGAACTCCGCGAGCACCCGGCCGGCACCGTCGACCAGCTGGCGCACCTCCCGGCGGGTGCGCAGCCGGACCACGGGCTTGAGCTTGGCCTTGCGCACCCGCGCCCCCACGAGGGCCCGCAGCTCGGCCGGCACGGTCGTGCCGTTGCCATGCGCGGGGCGACTGATCTCCTCGCGGGTGTCGCCGCCGACCGGGAGCTTCAGGTGCCAGCCGGCGTCACGCCCGCCGCTGCGTCGCCGCAAGGTGACGCCGGCCAGGGTCAGCCGGAGGTCGGCCGTGTCGTAGTAGGTGGCGTCGAGCTCTTCGACGTCGAGCGGACGCATCTCGGCGATGCCCGCGACACCGATCAGGTCGGGGAGCGCGCTGCCCGAGACGAACTCGTACTTGCGCTCCACCTCGAGCGCCGATCGCGTCGACATCAGCGCATCGTACGACGCCTCCGCCACCCCTGTGGACAACTTCCGGGCGAGGTCCTGACCTGGCCCAGCCCGACGGGCGGAGGTCCGTGGTCGTCGGGGTCGGCGGCGGCGAGCTCGAGCCGGTGGTTGTCGACCTGTCGCAGCTGGCCCCCGGGCTGCTCGTCGCCGGACCGCCCCGCTCCGGCCGCAGCACGACGCTGTTGACCCTGGCCGCCGCCAACAAGCCGCCTGACGCGGGGCCGAACCCTGCGTGAGCGGGACCGGGGTCTCGACACCCTCATGGCGACAGCACGCTCCCGAACAGGAAGGCGACCGCCGCCAGGAAGGCGAAGACGGCCAGCAGCCCGAACGCCCACTGGTAGTTGTCGCGCTCCCCCTCGTACGTCCCGGACTTGCCGAGCAGGTCCGGCAGGCTCTGGCCCTCGCCGGCAGCGGGAAAGCGGTCCGGGTCCTTCGACATGTCCAGCGGCGCAGGACGGTCCGTCGGCTCGACCTCCGGAGGGTCGTCGGACGGGTCGAACGGTCCGGCGGTCACGAGCGGTCCATGTGCGGATAGCCGTGTTCGCGCGCCGGGAGGAATGTCGTCTTCACCGTCCGTGGCGAGGTCCAGCGCAGCAGGTTCAGCACCGAGCCAGCCTTGTCGTTGGTCCCGCTCTGCCGTGCCCCGCCGAACGGCTGCTGACCGACGACGGCCCCGGTCGGCTTGTCGTTGACGTAGAAGTTTCCCGCGGTGAATCGCAGCCGTGCGCTCGCCTGCGCCACCGCGTACGGATCGTCCGCCAACACCGCACCCGTCAGCGCATAGGGAGCGGCGCCGTCGACGAGATCGAGCGTCGCGTCCCAGTCCGCGTCGTCGTAGACGAACACGCCGAGGACCGGACCGAAGTACTCGTGCGAGAACATCTCATGAGCAGGGTCTTTCGCCACGACGACAGTCGGCTCGACGAAGAAGCCGACGCTGTCGTCGACGCGGCCACCCGCCAGCATCTCGAGTCCCGGATCGCCTGCCGCACCCCGCACCACCCCCGCCAGCCGGTCGAACGCACGCCGGTCGATCACCGCCCCACCGAAGTGCGACAGATCGCAGACATCGCCGTACGACAGGGACCGCACCCGGTCGGCCAGCCCGTCCCGCAGCCCGCCCTCCCAGAGCGAGCGCGGGACGTACGCCCGAGACGCCGCCGAGCACTTCTGCCCCTGGTATTCGAAAGCGCCTCGCACCAGGGCGACTTCGGTGGCGACCGGGTCTGCGGACGGATGCGCCAGCACGAAGTCCTTGCCGCCCGTCTCGCCGACCAGGCGGGGATAGCTGCGGTAGTTCGCAAGGCCGCGCGCCACCGCCTGCCACAGGTGCTGGAACGTGGCGGTGGAGCCGGTGAAGTGGATGCCGGCCAAATCGGGGTGCGGCACTGCCACCTCCGACACGGCCGCGCCGTTGCCGGTCACCAGGTTGACGACACCCGGCGGCAGGCCGGCCGCCTCCAGCAGCCGCATCGTGAAGTGCGCTGAGAACTGCTGCGTCGGCGACGGTTTCCACACGACGGTGTTGCCCATCAACGCGGGTGCCAGCGGCAGGTTCCCCGCGATGGCGGTGAAGTTGAACGGTGTGATGGCCAACACGAAGCCTTCGAGCGGCCGGTGGTCCATCCGGTTCCACACACCGGTGCTCGACACCGGCTGCTCTGCGAGCACCCGCCGGCCGAAGGCGACGTTGAAGCGCAGGAAGTCGATCAGCTCGCAGGCCGCGTCGATCTCGGCCTGATAGACCGTCTTGCTCTGCCCGAGCATGGTGGCGGCGTTCAGCGTGTCGCGCCACGGGCCGGCGAGCAGGTCGGCCGCGCGCAGCAGGACGGCGGCACGATCGTCGTAGGACGTGTCCCGCCACGCCGGGGCGGCAGCCAGCGCCGCGGCGACGGCCGCCGAGACATCGCCCGCGGAGGCGTCGCGGGTCGTGCCGAGAACGGCCGCGTGCCGATGCGGCTGGACGACGTCGATCGGCTCGCCGCTACCGAGGCGCTGCTCACCCGCGATCGTCATGGGCAGGTCGATCGGCGCGCCGGTGAGCTCGGTCAGCCGGGCGACGAGCGAGCTCCGTTCGGCGGTTCCGGGCGAGTAGGTCAGCACCGGCTCGTTGACCGGCATGGGCACGACGGTGACGGCGTCCACGGTGTCCTCTCTACCGGAAGGCCTTCATGCTGACACGGCGATGACCTAGCGTTCGGGCATGCGCCGCCACCGGCTGCTTGTTGCCGTCCTGCTGCTCGGCGCAGCCCTGTCCGGCTGCGGGGGTGATCCGGTGCCCGACCGCGTCGCGAATCCGAGCCTGCCGGCGACGGCCTCGGCGACGTCCACGCCCGAGGAGGGGTCCCCATCCGCCCTGATCGCGACGTGACGACGTACGAGTTCGGCATCGGCACCACGGTGGCGCGGCTGCGGGAGGGGGTGGGTGAGGCGCTCCAGGTGACCGCCGGCGATGATCGCCTGGCCCCGAGCTTTCGCCTGACCGACCAGTCATCGAGCCTATTCGGCCAGCTGACCGGGACCGGCCCTCGCGACACGGCGCTGTTCGTGGAAGCGGGCGAGCCCTGCGGGGAGTAGGCGGCGGGCAATGAGCCCTGCCCGCCGGCTGCTGCTGACCGCCGTGGTTCTCGTCATCGCCATCATCGGCGGTACGGCGGTCCTCGCCCGGCTGCTCGGGTCGTCCGACCCGCCTTTCGCGGCTGTCCCGCAGAGCGCGCCCGGTCCGGTGCTTCTCGTGCCCGGCTACGGCGGTGCGACCGGCTCGCTGGAGGTCCTCGCGGCGTCCCTGCGCGCGGCCGGACGGCAAGCCACGATCGTCGTCCTGCCCGGCGACGGGACCGGCGACCTGCGCGGCTCGGTGACCGCGGTGGAGGCCGCCGCGAATGCCACTGGCGCCCCGTCGGTCGACGTGGTCGGCTACAGCGCGGGCGGGGTCGTCGCCCGGCTGTGGGCGGTCGACAACCTGGACCGGGTACGACGTGTCGTCACCCTCGGCTCCCCGCACCACGGCACGAAGGTCGCCGGACTCGCCACCGCACTCGTCCCAGGAGCCTGCCCGCTCGGCTGCCAGCAGCTGGCGCCCGGCAGCGACCTGTTGGACGACCTGAACGACGACGAGACACCCGACGGCCCGCAGTGGCTGGCCGTCTGGACCGAACAGGACGAGACGGTCACACCACCGGACTCCGCCCGGCTCGACGGCGCGGTCAACGTCGTCGTGCAGGACGTCTGCCCCGGCCTCCCCGCGACGCACGGCCAGCTGCCCACGCTTCCGCTCGTACGCGGGCTGGTGCTGCAGGCGCTGTCGGCGCAGGACATCGTCGAACCGTCGTCATCGGACTGCGCGCCGCTGTCGGCCCGGGTCAGCTCGTGACGTCCTTGGTCGTGAAGTTGGCCCACGCGGCGCTGAGGAAGACCAGGATGTAGACCGCCTGCAGGGCCGTGCCGCGCAGCAGGTCCCGGGTCAGCACCGGGTCACGGAACAGGTCGACGAACGCCAGCCAGTAGCGGGTCGGAAGATAGGGCTGCACCGGCGCCGCGGCCTCCAGCGCGACGAGCACCCCGGAGGTGATGAGCAGCGCGATCGCCCCGAGCGCGGCGGCGAGCGGCGAGTCGGTGAGCGTCGACAGGAACAGCGCCACGGCCGCGACGCCGAGCATCGACCAGCCGACGTACAGCACCGTGAGCACGGTGCGCAGGGTGGCCGAGGCGGTGGACAGCTCGGTGCCGGAGACGCTCGGCAGCGGCGCGCTGCCGAACAATTGCGTGCCCACGACGTACGCCACCGCCGCGACGAGCACGACGGCCAGCATCGTGTAGGCGCCCACCGCGATCATCTTCGCGACGAGCAGCCGGGTGCGCCCGACCGGCCGGATCAGCAGGTAGCGCAGCGTCCCGTCCTGCGCGTCGCCCGCGACCGCATCCCCGGCGACGACCGCCACCGCGATCGGCAGGAACAGCGGCAGGACGATCGCGAGCGCCGCCGCCGGGAACAGCGCGCCGTTGTCGAGGACCGCGGACAAAAAAGCGGGCCCGGTCCCGGGCCGTGGCGCGATGTCCCGGATCGCGAGGAACACCGCGACGATGGTGGGCAGCAGCGCCAGCAGCCCGATGCTCATCCAGGTGCGCGGCCGGCGAACCAGCTTGCGCAGCTCGACCCCGATCACGCTGCCGGCTCTGCGGGGACGGCAGCCACCCGGTCCGAGCCCGCCCCGGTGGCGGACAGGACGGCAGCCTCCAGCGTGCGGCGCTGCGCGTGCAGCGCCGTGACCGGGATGCCGGCGCCGACCAACTCGGCGTTGAGCGCCGCCGGGTCGGAATGCCGTACGAGCAGGAGCCCGTCGGGGAGCAGGTCGTCCACGCGCTCGCCGAGCAGGGTTGCGGCTCGGTGCGCGAACGGTGTGCGTACCTCGACCAGACCGGTCAGCGCCTGGAAGGCCGACAGGTCGTCCTGCAGCACCAGCCGGCCGCGGTCCACCACCGCGATGCGGGTGCACAGCGCCTCGACCTCGGACAGCAGGTGGCTTGAGAGGAAGACAGTCGTGCCGTCCCGATTCAGCTGCAGCAGCAGGTCCCGCACCTCCCGGATGCCCTGCGGGTCAAGGCCGTTGGTCGGCTCGTCCAGCACCAGCAGGCGTGGCCGGCGCAGCAGCGCCGAGGCGAGGCCGAGCCGCTGCCGCATCCCGAGGCTGTAGGCCTTCACCGGCCGCCGGTCCACGCCGGCGAGCCCGACCTGCTCCAGCACGTCCTCCACTCGCCGACGGCGGGTGGCCCGGGCGCCCCCGGGCCCGGCGGCATCCGACAGCCGCAGGTTGTCCCGCCCGGACAGGTGGGCGCTGAAGGCCGGGCCCTCGACGAGCGCGCCGACCTCGATGAGGGCGTCCCGCCGGAAGCGCGCCCCGAACAGCTCGACCGACCCCGAGGTCGGCAGTACGAGCCCGAGCAGCATGCGTACCGTCGTCGTCTTGCCCGAGCCGTTCGGCCCAAGGAAGCCGAACCGGTCACCTTCGCGGACGTGCAGGTGGAGGTCGTCGACAGCGGTCACCCGGCCGTACCTCTTGGTGAGGGCGGTGGTGCGGATCACCGTTCGCCGCCGGGCGGCGGGTCAGCCCGCAGCTGCGCGAGCGCGGCTTCCAGCAGCGGCGGCGGGACGGTGCCGGCCAGCAGGTAGGCACCGCCGTCGTCGTCGTGGGAGATCAGCGCGTTGACCAGCGGCGTCGAGATGTCCGCCTCTGTCCCGTCACCGCCTGGGGCGACGCGACCGATGATGTCCCCGGCGAGGTCGTGCGGCAGCGGGACAAGCGCGACCGCGGTGAACCCATCGCCGTAGGTGCCGACGCCGCCGCCGACCGACAGCGCGCTGCGCGCCCGACGCGGGAGGCCGGCCAGCTCGCCGGGCAGGAGGTACGGCGCGAAGCGGTCCGCGAGCGCGGCGAGATCCGGCGCGTCCACAGTCGTCACCGAGGCGCCGCGGGGCGGTCTGAAGGTGGTGCGCTCGGCGGCCGGCATGGCGAGCTCCAGGTCGAGCAGGCTGGTCTGAAGGACGCTGTCGGTCTCCCCGGCGGCCCGCACCTCGACGCGCAGCGGCAGCCCGGTCCGCGGCTCCACCCACATCTCGACCGAGCCGATGGTCGTCGCCTGCGGTCGCACCGGCGTCAGCCGCAGCCCGGCCGCAGACCGCCCGGCGATCCTGCGTTCGGGCAGCCGGCTGGCGGTGACGTCCGCAGTCCGGGACAGCCGCTGGCCCAGCGTCGGGGCGAGCAGGTCGGCGGCGCGCGGCAGACGCACGTCCAGCTCACCGGACACGCGGGTGGCCCGCCGGTCCGCGGACTGCCAGGTCCAGCCCCCACGGGCGTCCCTCGTCGTGTCGGTCTCGCCGACCAGCGACAGCGCATCGACCCGCCAGTCCTGCGGACCACGCCACCAGGCGCGCGCCCGGGTGGTCCCGCCGACCAGCGAGGGCAAGTCGCCGAGTTCGCTGACATCGGGCAGGACCAGCGAGCCGCGGCTCTCGCCGTAGCCGGACCAGCCGACCGCGTCGGAGGTGCGGACCCGTTCGAGCAGCTCGTCGGCACCGATCTCGACCGAGTCGGACGGGAGCGCGCCGGCCAACGAGGGCAGCGCACCGAGCAGTCCGACCAGGAGGACAACGACCGCCCATCGCCACGTCAGCCCTGCCACTCCCGCAACTCTAGGCGAGACGCTGGACCGGCCCAGGATGAGACTTCTCTCATCGTCACGCCGGGACGGGCGAGATGAACAAACTCTCACGTGACTTCCCCGAGACGCCGGGCACAAGGTGAACGGCAGGTGACGGCCCGATGAATCGTGGACGCCACCCCGCTCAAGTGTGCAGAGCCGACATCCCGAAGAATCGTCATCCCTGAATTCGCAGCCCCTGAACCGGTCGGAGACAGCCTTGCGCGCCATCCTCTACTCCCACGACGGCCTCGGCCTCGGCCATGTCCGGCGCAACCTCGCCATCGCGGACGCGCTGACCAGGCTCGAGAACGACGCCTCCGCCCTGCTGGTCTGCAGCACCGACCAGATCGACAGCCTCGTCATCCCGCCGCGGGTCGACGTGCTGAAGCTCCCCGGCGTCCGCAAGATGACGGACGCGACCTACGCGGCCAAGCGGCTGCCCATGACCGAGGCGCAGACCTGGTCGATGCGGTCCGGCCTGATCGCCTCGGCGACGAGGTCGTTCGCCCCGGACGTCCTGCTGTCCGACAAGCACCCCCACGGAGCGCACGGTGAGCTGCGCGAGGCGCTCGGCGCGCTGCACGCCTCCGGTGGCCGTGCGGTCCTGGGGCTGCGCGACATCCTCGACGACCCGGCCACCGTGCGGGCCGAATGGCAGCGCGGACGGGTGCTCGCCGCCATCGCGAGCGACTACGACCGGATCCTCGTCTACGGCAGCCCGGACGTGCTGCACCCCGGCCGGGAGTACGACATGCCCCCGCCGGTGGCCGATCTGATCCGGTTCTGCGGCTACGTCGCCAACACCCCGCCCGCCGACGACCGCACCGTGCTGCGCTCCGACACAGACGGCCGGCCGACGGTCGTCGCGACGGCCGGCGGCGGAGCGGACGGTTCGGCGATGCTGGCCGACTTCATCCGCACGTCGCACGCGGCCCCCTGGCACCCGGTCGTCGTCAGCGGCGCGGACGCACCACCGAGCGAGCAGGAGGCGCAGCGCCGGCAGGTGCAGGCGATCGGCGGCACCCATCACCGCTTCGTACGCAACCTCCCGCTGCACTTCGACGACATCGCGGCGCTGGTCTGCATGGGCGGCTACAACACGACGATCGAGGCGCTGAGCTCGGCCGTGCCGACCGTGCTCGTGCCGCGGGTCGCACCTCGGCAGGAGCAGCTGATCCGGGCCCGGGCCTTCGGCGCCTTGGGTCTGGTGCGGGTGGTCGAGCCCGACCAGCTCGGCGGCCCCGCACTGCGCAACGAGATCTGCGACGCGCTGACAGACTCGCGCAGCCGCATCCGGCGCGCCGTCGCCTGCCACCTGGACCTCGACGGCGCCCGTCGCGCCGCGGTCCACCTGCTGGCGCTGGCGGACCGGCCGGGCGACGGCTCCCCCGGGGTGTCCGATGCTCCACCGCCGACGATCCCGCTGCGCGGCAACGCCTTCGCCGCGTTGGAGCCGATCAATGTTGCCGTCTGACCACCCGCCGGGCACAAGGCCGGAGAAGATCGGTTACGTCCTGAAGATGTACCCCCGCTTCTCCGAGACGTTCATCGTCAACGAGGTGCTCGCGCTCGAAGCCGGCGGAGCGGCATTGCGGATCGTATCGCTGCGCTCTCCGACAGACGGCCGCTTCCACGAATCACTGGCCGAGGTCCAGGCTCCGGTCACCTACCTGCGGCACTCCGGCATCCGGGCGGCCGACGTGTGGCTGACGCTCGCCGCGGCGCAGGCCGAGCTGCCGGCCGTAGCCGGCTGCCTTCACGAGCTGCTCGCCGTACCCGTCGTGGACGCGGTTCAGGGGCTGGAGCTGGCCCGGCTCGTCCGGGCCGAGGGGCTCACCCACCTGCATGCGCACTTCGGCTCAGTGGCGACCACGGTGGCCCGCCTCGCCTCGCTGCTGACCGGCGTGCCGTACAGCTTCACCGCCCACGCGAAGGACATCTTCCACGAGTCGGTGGAGCCGGCGGACCTGGCGCGCAAGCTCGCCGACGCCGCAGCGGTCGTGACCGTCAGCGACTACAACCTGGAGTTCCTCCGGACGACGTACGGAACCGCCGCCGACTCGGTCACGCGGGTCTACAACGGGCTGGACCTGCCGCGGTTCCCCTACAGCTCGCCGGAGCGGCGACCACCCGTCGTCGCCGCGGTCGGTCGCCTGGTGGAGAAGAAGGGCTTCGGCGACCTCATCGAGGCGGTGGCGCTGCTGGTGGATGCGGGGGGCGAACTGCAGCTCGACCTGGTCGGGACCGGACCCCTCGAGGGCGAGCTCTGCACGCAGATCCACGCCCGTGGCCTCGCGGACGTCATACGGATGCACGGCGCGCTGCCGCAGGGCCAGGTACGCCGAATCGTCTCGCAGGCAGCGGTCTTCGCGGCGCCCTGCGTCATCGGTCGCGACGGCAACCGGGACGGTCTGCCGACGGTCCTGCTGGAGGCGATGGCGCTCGGCACGCCGTGTGTCGCGACGCCCGTCACCGGCATCCCCGAGGTGGTGCAGGACGGGCGAACCGGCCTGCTGGCGCCGCCAGCAGACCCGGTCCGGCTCGCCGCCGCACTGGCCCGGCTGCTCGACGACGGGGCGCTGCGCACCCGGCTGGCCGAGCAGGCCCGCGCCCTCGTGGAGGCGGAGTTCGACGTGCACCGGCAGGCTGGCGCGCTGCGCCAGATCTTCGCCGGGCAGACCACCGCCCGCGACCTGGTCGGAGCGTCGCGATGAGAGTGGTCTACATCTGCAGCGACCCGGGGATCCCCGTCTTCGGGCGGAAGGGCGCTTCGGTCCACGTGCAGTCCGTGCTGCGAGTCCTCGTGCAGCGGGGCGCGGAGGTCCACCTGATCGCGGCACGGACGGGTGGGGCGGTGCCGCCCGGCCTCGAGCTGGTGCACCTGCACGAGATGCCAGCCGTACCCGCCGGTGCGGCGGCGGACCGCGAGCGCGCGGCGCGGGGCACTGACGCCGCCGTGGCGCCGGTGCTGGCCGCCCTCGCCGACGCAGGTCCGATCGACCTGGTCTACGAGCGCTACTCGCTCTGGGGCCGGACCGCGACCGCATGGGCGGCGGCTCACAACGTGCCCAGCGTGCTCGAGGTCAACGCCCCGCTGGTGGACGAGCAGGCCAGCCACCGGGTGCTCGTCGACCGGGCGGGTGCGGAGGCGGTCGCAGAGGCCACCCTGTCCGCCGCTGACCTGGTTGTCTGCGTCAGCGAGCCAGTCGCCGCCTGGGCCCGGTCGTGGTCCCGGCGCCCCGAGCGGGTTGCGGTCGTGGCGAACGGCGTCGACACCGACCGGGTGCGTCCCGCGGACCGTCCGGTCACACCGGCGCGCGCCGTGCCGTTCACCGTGGGCTTCGTCGGCACGCTCAAGCCGTGGCACGGCGTGGAGACGCTCCTCGATGCGCTGGCGCTGCTGCACCACGCCGAACCCGGGGCCTACCGGTTGCTGCTCGTGGGCGACGGGCCGCAGGCCACCGCCCTGCAGGCGCAAGCCGAGGCGACCGGCATTGCAGCACTTGTCGAGCGCACCGGCTCGGTCGACCCCGTCGAAATCGCCCCGCTGCTGCACCGCATGGACGTGGCCGTGGCGCCCTATCCCGAGACCGCCGGCTACTTCTCGCCGCTCAAGGTCTACGAATACCTCGCCGCCGGACTTCCGGTCGTGGCCAGCGAGGTGGGCCAGCTCCCCGAGCTGCTCGACCACGGGCGGCTCGGGGTGCTGGTCGAACCGGGTCGGGCCGACGCTCTCGCGGGCGCCATCTCGGACCTGCGCGCCGACGAGGCGAGGCGCCGCTTCCTTCGCGGCGCCACCCGCGAGGCGACGACGGACCGCCACGGGTGGGACCGGGTCGTCGACCTCATCCTGTCCCGACTCCCGGCCCCGCGGCACTCGGTGACGGCCTGCCCGGTGGCGATCTGATGGCCAGGCCGTCCACGCTGCGCGACGCCGCTCCCGGCCTGCGCCGCACCCTGACCCGCTTCCGCCCGCACCTGCGCGAACAGCGCAAGCTGCTGATCCCGGGCTGCGTGGCGCTGTTCGCCGAGGTGGCACTGCGGCTGCTCGAGCCTTGGCCGCTGAAGTACGTGCTCGACGCGGTCATCGCCGCGGCCGGCGCGGACCTGCGCACGCCCCAGCCGGCGGAGCTGCGCACCGTGCTCATCGTGGCGACGGTCGCCCTGGTGGCCGTCGTGGTGCTGCGGGCGGTCGCGGCGTACCTCATGACGATCCTGTTCGCGCTCGCCGGGAACCGAGTGCTCACGAGAGTGCGGGCCGAGCTCTACGCGCACCTGCACACCCTGTCGATGGCCTACCACGACAAGGCGCGCACCGGTGACCTGGTCACCCGCGTGACCGGCGACATCGGCCGGTTGCAGGAGGTGACCGTGACCGCCGCACTCCCGCTGGCCGGCAACGTGGTGACGCTCGCCGGGATGCTCGTGGTCGTCGCAGTCCTCGACTGGCAGCTCGCCCTGCTGGTCCTGCTCGTCTTCCCGGTGTTCCTGGTGACCAGCGTGCGACTGACCCGGCGGATCACCACGGTGTCGCGCAGTCAGCGGCAGGCCGAAGGCGCGCTGGCCTCGCTCGCCACCGAGTCGCTCGGCTCCATGCAGGTGGTCCAGGCGTACTCCCTCGAGAACCAGATGCAGGAGACCTTCGGCGGCAGCAACGCCAAGAGCCTGCGCGACGGGGTGAAGGCCAAGAAGCTGTCGGCCGGGCTCGAGCGCAAGACCGACGTCCTGGTCGGGCTCGCGACCGCGCTCGTGCTGTACGTCGGTGCGCTCCGGGTCCTCGCGGGTGAGCTCACGCCGGGTGAGCTCGTCGTCTTCCTCACCTACCTCAAGACGGCCTTCAAGCCGATGCGCGACCTCGCGAAGTACACCGCCCGGATCGCCAAGGCCGCCGCCTCCGGCGAGCGCATCGTCGACATCCTCGACACCCGCCCCGACATCGCCGACCGGAGCTGGGCCCGGCCGGCCGACAGCTTCCGCGGCGACGTCCGCTTCGAGGGCGTGCAGTTGTCGTACGAACCGGGACATCCGGTCCTGCGAGGGCTGGACCTGTGGGTCCCGGCGGGCGAGCGGATCGCCGTGGTGGGCGCGTCCGGCGCCGGGAAGTCGACGCTCGTGTCGCTGCTGACCCGCCTGCGCGACCCCGACGACGGCCGGGTGCTCGTCGACGGGCACGACCTGCGCGACCTCACGATCGAGTCGGTGCGCCGCCAGGTCGCGATCGTCCTGCAGGAGAGTGTGCTGTTCGCCGGCACGGTGCGCGACAACATCGCCTTCGGCCGGCCCGACGCGACCTCGGAGCAGATCAAGGCAGCGGCCCGGCTGGCCGAGGCGCACGAGTTCGTACTCACCCTGCCCGACGGCTACGACACCGTGATCGGCGAACGCGGATCGACCCTGTCCGGTGGTCAGCGGCAGCGCATCGCCATCGCCCGCGCGGCGATCCGCGATGCCGCGATCATCGTGCTCGACGAGGCGCTGACCGGGCTGGACCAGGACACCGAGCGGGAGGTCGTGCAGGCGCTCGCGAGGCTCACCGAAGGCCGGACGACGTTCGTGATCACGCACGACCTCGACGCGGCCGCCGGCGCGGACCGCATCGTGTTCCTGCAGGACGGCGTCGTCGTCGACGACATCCGACCGGCCGCTGACCGCAAGACCTGGACACAGAAGGAGGCGTTCGGTGCTGTCCCCCGCTGACCACGCGCTGGTCACCCGCGACTGCGCGCTGCCGGGGCTGTCCGTGCTGCTCGACGACGACGCGGTCTGCTCGCTCGTCGGCGCTCCCGTGCGGCGGACCTACCTGCGGTACAAGCCCGGGACGAGCTGCGTGCTGGGCGCCACCGCGATGCTTCCTGACGGTCTCGCCGACATTTTCATGGCCGCGTACAACGCCGCCGGAACCGTCAAGGCCGACAAGGTGCTCGCCGAAGCCCCGCTCGGGTCGGTCCTTGCCTTCGACCGCACCGCCGGGGTGGTGGCCGGACGGGCGGCTGCGGACCGGGACCTGCCACTGCTCGGGGTGTTCGACAACGAGCGGCGCCGCCGCCGGTTGCTGGAGCGGGTCCTGCCGGAGCAGGGTGGCCTGCGCGGTGCCCGGCTGTCGACGCTGAGCTACAAGCCGATGCGACGCTGGGTGGGGCTGGTCGAACCCGGAACAGGACCGCCGTTCGTCGTACGCGCCTATCGTCCGGCGGATGCGGCAGCCGCGGTTACCGCGGTGCGCGCACTCGAGAGCAGAGGGCCGCGTACACCGCGGCTGCTCGGGACAGAGCTGTCCCTCGGTCTGCTCGCCGTGGAGTACCTCCCCGGACGTGTGCTGCGGGCCGCGCAGGCGCGGGGCACCGACCTCCGAGCCGCCGGACGGGCGCTTGCGCAGCTGCACAGCCTGCCTCCCCCGGCCGGGCTGCCGGCCCGCACGAGCGTCAACGACGCGGACGCCATGCGCGCGACCGCCAGGCAGGTCGCCCTGTTGCTGCCCGACGTGGCCGGCGAGGTGGACCGCCTGGCCGAGCAGCTGGCCGCGCTGGTCCTACCGGTGCCGCAGACGCTCGCGACGCTGCACGGTGACTTCTCCGCCGACCAGGTGGTGGTGACGCCCACCGGAGAGGTCGCCCTGCTCGACCTGGACCGGGGGGCGGCGGGGGATCCGGCGGTCGACCTGGCGAGCTTCGCCGCCGCCCTGATGGCGGACGAGATCCTCGGCGGTGACCTCGGTCCAGAGCCGGAGCGCCGAATGCGACAGGTGCACGCCGGCTACGCCGAGCTGCGCCCGCTGCCGGACGACCACGCCATTACCGTGCGTACCGCCGCGCTGCTGCTGCGTCGCGCCGGCGAGCCCTTCCGGCTCTGCGTCCCGGACTGGCCGGA
>JAABUN010004508.1_pt1 | contig 18825 bp, 19 predicted proteins | sample 5559311 | NCBI WGS metagenome assembly JAABUN01 (sample SAMN10711877, study PRJNA513370) | rock metagenome | isolation source: Antarctica rocks | place: Antarctica: Victoria Land, Siegfried Peak sud | reverse complement strand
GGGTGAACACGGCCTTGGACGTGTCGAGGCCAATGCGCTTGAGGTTCATGCGGACGGTCCTTCAGGTTCGGGTGGTGACAACCAGACCTTGGCACGAGATGCCGCAGGGCCGTCCACCCCAACATGGATGCGGTTTGGTGGTTTAACGCCGGCACCGGAGCTACTTTCCTTCCATGCCCTTCAAGCACAACGCCGCCCGTCGCCATCGCATTCCGCGGGCCCGCTACCGCGTCACGAACTGGCCGGCCTACGAGGCTGGGCTGCGGCGGCGCGGCGACCTCTCGCTGTGGCTGGACGAGGCGGCCCTTGCAGGCTGGGCAGCGCCGAAGCTGAGCAGTTCCGGCGGGCAGCCGCTGTATTCCGAGTTGGCCATCGAGTTCGTGCTGACGCTTCGCCTCGTGTTCCGCCTGGCCCTGCGACAAGCCGAGGTGTTCAGCCGGGGCGTGCTGCGCCTGCTCGGGTTGGCTCTGTCCGTTCCTAACCACAACACACTGAGCCGCCGCGGCCGGGCGTTCGCAGGACGCCGGCCGCGTGTCCTGGCCAGCGCCAGCCCGGTTCACTTGGTGCTGGACAGCACCGGCTTGGAGCTGTTCGGCCAAGGCGAGTGGGATGCCGAGAAGCATGGCCGGACGCGCCGAGCCTGGCGCAAGCTGCACTTGGCCGTGGACGCCGACACGGGCGAGATCGCGGCCCACGTGCTGACCGAGGGACATGCCGACGATGCGGCCCAAGTGCCGGCCCTGCTTGGGCAGGCCGAGGGGGTAATCGCGTCCGTGACGGCGGACGGGGCCTACGACGGCGAGCCCACCTACGCGGCGGCCGCAGCACGGCAGCCTCACCCGCCGCCGGACGTCGTCGTCCCGCCCCGGGCGTCGGCGGTGCCAAGCTCGGACAGGAGCGACGGCAACGCCCAAAGCCCGCGTGATCGCCACATCCAGCTCATGGCCGAACGCGGCCGCATGGGATGGCAGAGGGAGACCGGGTACGGCAGGCGGAACCAGGCCGAGATGGTCTGTATGCAAACGACAAATTCTGCCTGACACGGTGTGGGCGGCTGTCGCTGTCCTGGCGCCGTGGGCCGCGTCGGGCTGAGCGCCTGACGTTTGGGGCTGGTGACGCCGTTTCGGAAGGGTCTTGCCCTTTCGGAGCGGATCATGAAGCGACAGCACTGGACCTTGGCGCGGCGCCAGGTGAGCCATCCCGCGGCGGAGCGGCGGTGGGACCAAGCCTACCAGCAGCTCCTGGCGTTGCTGCCCCCGGGTCCGGGCGTTTCCGGCGCCGCTCCTCTGACGGGCACACCGGAGGGGAGCCGCCATGCACGTAGCCATTTACGCCCGAGTGTCGACGCAGCGCCAAGCCGAGGCGCAGACGACTGACCAGCAGCTCGACCGCCTGCGTGCCCATGCCGAGGGCCAAGGGTGGAGCGTGGCGGCAGATCGCGTGTTCCGCGACGACGGCTTCAGCGGTGCCAGCCTGAAGCGGCCTGGCCTCGACCGCCTGCGCGACGTGGCTGCGAGTGCCCGGCTGGACCGCATCCTGGTCACCGAGCCGGACCGGCTGGCGCGCAACTTCGTGCATCAGACGCTTCTGGTCGAGGAACTACAGAAGCACGGGGCCGAGGTGGCGTTCCTTGACCGACCGATGAGCCGCGATCCGCACGACCAACTCCTGCTGCAGATCCGCGGCGCCGTCGCCGAATATGAGCGCACCCTGATCACCGAGCGCATGCGCCGCGGTCGCCTGCGCAAGCTGCGCGCCGGCACCCTGCTGCCATGGACACGGCCGCCCTACGGCTACCGGCTCGACCCCGACCGGCCACGCGATCCCGCCGGCGTTCGCCTGGACGAGGCGGAGGCCGCGGTGGTGCGCGACCTGTTCGTGTGGTTCGCCGACGAGGGCCAGTCGATCTATGCCCTGAAACGGCGCCTCGACCAGCTGGGGATCGCCTCGCCCCGGGGACACCGGCCCTGGAGCACGTCGGCCCTGCACGGCGTGCTGACCAACCCAACCTACGTCGGCCAGGTCTTCGCCAACCGCGTCCACGCACGCCCTGCCGAGCAGCGCCGCTCGGCCCTGCAGCCGGTTGGCCGTGGCGGCATGGGAGCCACGCAGGCCGTGGACGCGGCCGAGTGGATTGCAGTCGCACCGGTGCCCGCCATCGTCAGCCAGGCGCAGTTTGATCGCGCGCAGGAAAGGCTGGCCTATAATCGCCAGATGGCACGGCGCAACAACCGGGTGCAGCCGTATCTGCTGCGTAGCCTGGTCAGTTGCGGCCAGTGCCGCCTGGCGTGCTGCGGCCGCTGCACGCGGGCAGGGTATGCCTACTACGTGTGCCCGACCAGGCTGCGGTCGCGGCTGCTGGTGCCCGGCGAGCGCTGCTCGGCGCGCTACATTCCGGCTCGCGCCCTGGAAGACCTGGTCTGGCGCGATCTGTGTGAAGTGCTTGCCGCGCCCGAGATGATCGCGCACGCGATGGCGCGGGCGCGCGGCGGCCACTGGCTGCCACAGGAGTTGCAAGCGCGCCGGGCCAACCTGCGCCGCGGCCGGGCGGCTCTCGGCCAGCAGATCGAGCGGCTCACGGACGCCTATCTTGCCGGTGTCGTGCCTATGGCCGAATACCAGCGCCGCCGCCGGGACGCCGAGGCACGGCTGCAGGCGCTGGGCCGGCAGGAGACCGAACTCACGCACGATGCCGAACGCCAGGGCGAGACGGCTGGCCTGGCAGCTCATGCCGAGGCGTTCTGCCGCCGCGTGCGTGACGGCTTGGCAGGCGCTGACTTCGACCAGAAGCGGGCGCTGCTCGAACTGCTGGTCGATCGCGTGGTCGTTGCCGACGGCGCCGTCGAGATCCGCTACGTCGTCCCGACCGGTCCCAACGGCGAGCGCGAACCGTTTTGTCGGTTGCGTTCGGACTATCGAAACGGCAATGTTCAGGTATAAACACCTGATCGGCCCCAAGCTGCGTGCCCGGAGCCTGCCTGCGCAACGGGGCGAGGTCGCCATAGCCGTCGCGGTGCTGAACAAGATGATCCGGACCGCAAAGCCCGTCACTGTCCGCATCGCCTGATCGTTACGGATTGTGGTACGCTGCGCCACAAATGCTCCTCCATGCACCAACTCCCCGGCTTATGGGTCTTCTGCTGGACGATAGTCGCGCGATGCCGAGCAGCGGCGTTCATGACCACCTGGTCGATGCGCGGCTGCACGAGGTCGCAGCCCCGGAGCTTGCTGTTTATAGGAAGGTCGAATAGGGCCAGGTCTCGGATGCGCTCCTCGCGTTGTAGGTTGAGGCAAATGGACCAGACCTGCTTGGGTTTAAGCGGCGGCTTGGGTCCGACGAAGGCGCCCTTGTTCCAGGGCACCACGGGCCGGGTGGTCGGGGATGCACTTTTCGGCTACGAGCGCTCCATGACGATCTCCTGAGCCGCAGAACGGCGGCAGGAGATTAGGCAACGGTGATTATGGCCACAGACCAGTCCTGCTTCCATGGATTGTAGCAGCTACGTCCGCTTTCAGGAAGCCGGCCCGAGACCCTGAGCGTCCGGGATGGACGCAGAGCGGACGTTCCAGCCTCAAGCCTTGCCGGTTGCGCCCGCACCGCTGCGCGTTCACCCTCATGCTCCCGGGGCTGCCGTCCCAATCCCGGCATCCGGCTGCCACGGGCCGGGGCCGAAAGCGCTCACCCTCCGTTGCCGTCCAGCCTCTACCCGGCAAGTGCCCGTCCGATGGCGGCCAGGTCCACGGGCGCGAGCGGGCGCGGTGCTCCAGCCTGCGGCTCCCGCCGCGGCGTTTGCGAGCTGTCGAGTGTCAGGATGCGCGGGAAGGCCACCCGCGCCAGCACCCTGTTCCCGGGCGCCCACACCCACCCCTCACCACGCCCGAGCCGGGGCAGCGCCCCCAGGATACGCCGCCCCTCGGCGCGGTCGGCCTGGCCCTCGATCCAGCGCCCGACTGCGGCCCGGTCCTGGCTGGAGGTGAGCTTCATGGACACCAGGATGTCGGCCTGGCTCAGCACGTCCTTGTGCAGCACCGCGGGCCGTTGGGTAATCAGCCAGGGCACAAAGCCCCGCACGCGCCCGCGCCGCACGATCTCCTCTACCCGGCCCAGCAGCTCCAGCCCGTCTGGCTGGGTGCGCTGCGGCGCCAATAGGTCGGCCTCGTCCAGCACCAAGTGCAGCGGCTCGGTGTTCGCGGCATACAGCGCTTCGGTGAACGCAGTCATGAACACGCGCCGGGCCGCGCCGCTGCCGAAGTCGGACACGTCCACGACGCAGGCCATCGGCTGCGCTCCGACCAGGCGGCCGAGGGCGGCGCCCATGCCAGGGTCAAGCAGCACGTCGGCATGGACGCCGCCGAACACCGCCACAGGGAAGGGCGGGGCCGAGCCGTCCGCCCCTTCGCGCAGCCCCCACCAAACCCCGAGCGGGTCCACAACGCAGACCCGGCCCCCGCCGGCCATCACCCGCTCGATCAGGCCCTTGGCCGCATAGGTCTTGCCCGATCCAGAGGTGCCCACGATGGCCAAGCGCTCGTCCAGGGCGGACGGGGGCAGGATGCCAATGATCCGGTCCGCGGCCGCCCCTTCGCTCCCTGCAAGCCCGCCCGACGCCGGCGCCGCAGCACTCGCCCGTCTGGCGGCCAGCAGCCGGCTGATCGTGGCGGGGTTGACGCGGTAGTGCTTGGCCAGGCGGCAGCGGTGTGCCGGCCTGACAGTACGTTCTCGACGACGTCCGCCTGCTGACTGGGTGACAGCTTGGGCGGGCGGCCTCCAGCGCCGCGCCGGACACTGCCGGCGTCCTGGCTGTCACCCTGCCCGCCCACGGAGACCATCCCACCAGGTCGAGGAAGCGCCGGGCTGTCGAACGCCTCGGCCAGGCTCCGTAGCCCGATGCCGGCTGCGGCAAGTTGCTGGGCACGCTGCACCACCTTGGGCGGAGAGCTACCCAAAGTGTCGAGGTGCGGGATCACCACGACGTCGCCGGCCTGCAGGCGCGCGAGAAAAGCGCGCAGCTCGGGCTGCTCGTCGCCATGCTCCACGCCGGGCCGCTCCTCCACGACCTGCTCGCATCCAGCGTCGGTCAGCGCACGGCGCTGCGCGGCGGCATCAGCGTCGTCGCCTGGGCAGTCACAAAGGTAGCCGATCAGCACGGGGCCGTGCCGCCCGGCGAAGTTGGGCTCACTCGGGAACCACCGTGATACCGGGCTGAGCGGAAGAGAGCCCCACGTCCGACAAACTCAGCCGCAATGGCTGTTCCGCGGCGCACAACTATAGCAGCCAGGGTGCGGGCTGCGTTGCATATGTCTGTGTTGCGAAACTTGGGAAAAAGTCGGTCTAAGCTACTATTCATGCTCTAGCTTTGTAGTTGCGAAACTAGAGCGCAAGCCGCATGGTTCTGCAACGCTGTGCTAGTGGTGCAACCGAAGGCCACGCGTGCGCCCGGCCTGTGTGGCACAGCGCCGCCCGTCAGGAGGCCAAACGTGGGTATTGCCGTCGTCACCAGAGACCTATGCTCGGCTGACCTGCTGTTGCGCAGTGCGGACCTGGCGCTCTACCAGGCCAAGGCGAACGGGCGCGGCAGCTTCTCCTTCTTCGAGAGCAGCATGAACGAGCAGGTCCAGGCGCGACGGACCTTGGAGGCCGACCTGCGCCAAGCCCTCGCAGAAGGCGAGTTCGAGGTGTTCTACCAGCCGACTTTCTACCTCCAGGGTCAGCACGTCAGCGGCTTCGAGGCGCTGCTGCGCTGGCGCCATCCCAGTCATGGACTGGTCTCGCCAATGGAGTTCGTCCCCCTCGCCGAGGAACTCGGCCTCATGGTGCCGATCAGCGCGTGGGTGATGGGCCAAGCCTGTGCGGACGCGGCCACCTGGCCCGAGGGCGTCAAGGTGGCGGTCAACCTTTCGCCGGTGCAGTTCAGCAGCCCCGGGCTTATGGCAGCCGTCCAGCACGCGCTGGAGACCTCCGGCTTGCCGGCGCACAGGCTGGAGCTGGAGATCACGGAATCGGCGCTGCTGCAGGACAGCAAGACGGTGCTGGCGACCTTGCACGAGCTGCGCGCCCTCGGCATTCGAACCGCGCTCGACGACTTCGGCACCGGCTACTCGTCGCTGAGTTATCTCCGCAGCTTTCCGTTCGACAAGCTCAAGATCGACCAGTCCTTTGTCCGCGAGATGACGCATCGCCCAGGGTCCCTGGCGATCGTGACGTCGGTCCTCGATCTTGCGCGCAAGCTGGGCATGGCCACCACTGCGGAGGGAGTGGAAACGGAAGAGCAGCTCAGCCAGCTGCACCAGGTCGGATGCACCGAGGTGCAAGGCTTCCTGTTCGACTACCCGCGCCCTGCGGCCGAGATCCGGCACTGGTTCGTGCCTGGGGTGGACTGGATGAGAAAGGCTCGCGAGCCGGAAGGAACCGGTGACCTGCTGGATCACCGGGAGATCGATGGTCAGCAAGCGTTACGGAAGCGGGGTTAGGTGTAGCGGACGTAAGCCTCCTGGATGACGGCGGTGAGGGCCTTCTCCGCCGTGCGCCTGGGTTCGAGGAAGGAGGGGAAGTATGCCCCCTTGCGCAGCTTCGGAATGCTGAGCTCGACGGTCCCAGCCCTGGTCTCCCAGTCCCGGTCCCTGTAGCCGTTGCGCTGCACCTGGCGCTCCAGGCTGCGCTCACCGTGCGCGGCCCCGCACCGGGCCTCGGTTTCCAGCTCCATCAGGCGATGGGCAGCGAAGCCGATCATGTCGCGCAGGACGGAGGCGTCAGAACCCTTCTCCAACAGGGCGCGAAGGGCGATGGTGTCATCGGTCATCGTGGGGTCCTCGGGTCAGAGTTGCGCTCGCAACCCAACCCTACCCAGGACCACCGCGATGGCTACCGTCCGGCCCGCCTCCGCAACCGCCTACGGCGGCCGTTGCGACGGGCCGGACGGCACCGCTGCTACACCACGTCCAGGGACACGACCCCGGCTGGTTGCGGCCGAGCTGGAACGGCGCTGGGAAGTGGCGCTGGTTGAGCTGTGCCGCGCCGAGGCGGCCTTGGCCCAGCACACGGCATCTGTGCAGGCCGCAGGGCTGGCGACGTTGGACCCGCAACTGCGTGCCCAGGCGCTGCTGGTCGGCCAGCGCCTGCCGGAATTGTGGGCTGATCCCGGTGTCAGCCGCGAGCACCGCAAAGCGCTGCTGCGCTGCCGGATCGACAAGTTGATGCCGTGCCGGACGGCGCGGGACGCGACCTGCGCGCGGATCGTCTGGCGTGGCGGCGATGTCAGCGAAATGCAGGTTGCCCTACCAGTGAACGGGCTGGCTGCCCTGCCGCGCGGCGCCGAGATGGAAGCGCGGGTGCCTGCGCCTCCATAGTGCCTCGCAACACCATGATGGTCCGGGCAGGCCACGGGGCCAACCAGCCCCGTGGCCACTCATCCCGCCAAAACTTTGTCCCTAGACCCTAGCCTTTTTGGGGTCGGGTTCCCCCGCGGTGCTGCTTCAAATGCGACACCATGTTCGGCAAGATGCCTGGCCTGCGGGCCAGCTTTGCACAGCGCGGGGACAGGGCGGAACAATGGACGAGTATCCGGCCAGAGCAACTGGTGGTTGGAAGTAGCTGGGATGCGCGATCAGCAGAACGCGTATCTCTGCCACTTCGCTGGTTTACGCCTTGCGCTTGGCCACCGGCTTCTTGACCGTCTTCGGCTTGCCCTCGGCGTCAGGCTCACCCGGCTCCTCGTCCTCCTCCGGCTCTGCCTCCTCGTCGTCCTCGCCCTGCACCTTGGACGCCTCGACGTTGCTGCTGCTTTCGGCGATCCTGCTGAGCGCCTGGTCGTCGTTCCGCGCCGCGTCGCGCAGGGTTTCCAGGTCCTTGATGGCGTAGTTCAGCCCCATCTGCCGCGCAAAGGCCAGCAGGGAACCGTAGCGGGTGACCTCGTAGGTTTTAATGCCCTGCACGCTGGCGATCAGCGCGGCATCCAGCACGGGGCCAGGCTCGCCCTCCTCGATGGCCTCCTGGCACTCGGCCAGCAGGCCGTTCATGGCCTCGCACGCCTTGCCGCGGGGGCGCTTGCCGACCGCCTCAAACACCCGGTCCATCGCCTCGACCGGCTCGTGCGCGTTGTCCTTGGCCTTCTTCAGGATCGCGCGGACCTCCTCGTTCTGGACGGCCTTCAGGATCCTGCTGGAGGACTTCGCGAACGCCTTCTCGGCGTAGTAGATGTCCTGCAGGAAGTGCAGGAACAGGTCGTTCATCGTCTTCATGTTGATGCTCCGATACGAGCGGGAGTGCCCGACGTGCGGGGGAACGCTCACAGTCCCAAGGGAAAGCCGAGCCGCCAAGGGGAGGCTTGAGCCTCCCCTTGGCTTTGTATCAGCGCGACGCTTTGTACAGCTTCGTCGCGATCTCGAACATCTCTTCGGGGTGGTAGTCCGGGCTGAACGCGCGGGTGTCGCCCATCAGGTTGTGGATGCGCCCGCCCTCAGGGTGGCCGTCAAAAACGTTCAACTCGCCCGGCGGGTCGCCCGGCAGCGCAACCTCGCCGTTGCCCCAGATGCCCGCGATGTCCTTGTAGTCGTTCGGGCTGAACGTATACAGGCGGCGGTGCGAGCCTTCGGCTAGGTACTTCTGGCACTCGGGGATCTTGGACAGGTCGATGTTCGGCGTCGGCAGCATCTTCTCGATCTCGACGCCGGTGATCTTCTTCAGCGCCAGCGCATACGCATGAGCGTGGACCGACCCGCGCACCAGCAGGTAGCCGCAGACCTCCTTGCCCGTCGCCTCCGTCATCGTCTCATAGACACGCAGCTTGTGGATGCGCGCGCCGCATTCCAGGTGGAAGTTGTGCAGCAGGTCGATCACCACGTTGCCCGTGACGGTCACCATGTCCATGTTCCACGACGCGCCGTTGCTGTTCGCCGGCAACGCGGCGCCGCCGTTGGCCAGGAACGACGCCGCCAGGCGTATGTCCTGCATATCCTTGTAGGGCGCACCGCTGACGTCCTGGCCGCCGACCTCGTGCGCCGGCATGTCCGGCCCGGCGTTCAGCATGTTGACGCCGTTGGACACCAACTCGATGTGGCCCAACTCTTCCGCCGTGATGCTGGCCACCAAGCTGTAGAACGGGCGCAGCTTCTCCTTGCTGCGAAAGGCGAAGCTTTGGAACATGTAGTTGCCCAGGGTGGACATCTCGCCGTACTTGCCGCCCAGCAGCTCCTGCAGGGCCGCGGCGGCGTTGCAGTCCTGCCTCTGCGGCGCCGGAAGCTCAGCCTGCAGCTTGTCAATGCGCATGAACATGGTCATCACCTCCAGATACTCGGTAGGGGTATAACACCGGCATGGAACACGAGTTCATCGACGGCCGGCTTTATCTGCGGCGCGACGCAGCCGAAAAGGAGCCGCTCCTGCAACGGCTGAGCCGGGTTGAGGGCCAGGTGCGCGGCTTGCGGCAGATGGTCGAGGCGGACCGCTACTGCCTGGACGAGGTCCAGCAGGCCAACGCCATCACGGCAGCTGTGCGCGAGGTTGTCCTGCTCATCATCTCCCAGCACCTGACCGCGGGCATCGACTTTGCCGTGAAGTCCAAGGATCAACCAGGCGCGATCAGCGACATGATCGGCGTGCTGCGCGCAGCGATGCGGCAATAACGGGTCGCGCACTGCACGGTGCGGCAGCCTTCCGGGAACCGGGCTGCTGCACCTTGTGCCATCGCGGTAGATTTGTGGCCGACAGCATGGGACAGCCGTCTGGAACACGGGATTGTTTGTTATGGCGGGCGTCAAGTTCTGCTTAACGAGCAAGCACCCTGGCTTCGGCCAATAATTGAGACGGAGGTTCTCGTGATCAGCAAGCTTCTCGTTGGCACCACTGCCCTGACGGTGGCGGCATCCCTGTTGACGCACCCGGCCCATGCCGCGCCCGTCTATGTGGCGCTCGGCGACTCCATCACGTTCGGCGAGACCGACCTTAACTACGTGCAGTCCAGCGGCGCCCGCGGCTACGTCAGCCTGTTTGCCGACACCCTGGCCGCGCGCAACGGCGGCATCCGCCCAGCCGTGGTCAACCTGGCCATTGATGGCGAAACCGCTTCCAGCTTCATGACCAACGCCGGCCGCACGCCGCCGGTCATGGGCCGGGGCGACGCGCCGTTGCAGCTTGAGAACCTGAACTACAACAACAGCACCGCCTTCTCGCAGGGCACCTTGTTCACCAACACCGTCGCGGCGCAGAAGGCGCTGGGCAACACGGTTGGCACCGTCACGGTCACGCTGGGCTTCAACGAGCTGGCGGCGCTGTCGCCCATGCAGAACACCCCTGCTGCCGAGGCCGCCGCCATCGCGCAGATACCGGGAACGCTGGCCGCCTACCGCGCGAGCTACACCGCTGTGCTGAACGAGATACGCAGCCTGGCGCCGAACGCGAGCCTCTACTTACTGGGCTACTTCAACCCCTTTCCCGCCGACCCGAACAGCCCGGCCGCGCCCGTGTTCAACGCAGGCGGGACCGCGCTCAACGGTGTCATCCAAGACCTGGCCGCGCAGTTCGGCGCGGCCTATGTGAACAACGCGGCGCCGTTCGTGGGCAACGAGGCGCGCTACACGTTCCAGGCCGTGCAACCCGCAGGCTCCAGCGTCGCCGGCCCGTTCGGCGGCGTGCTGCCCATCGGCAACGTCCACCCGAACGCCCTGGGCTACGGCGTGATCGCCGCCGACGTGGCTGCGGCCACCCTGCCGGCCAACGTGCCGGAGCCGGCAAGCTGGCCGGTGCTGATCGCTGGCCTCGCCGTCATGGGCGTCCTCGTCCGCGGCCGGCCTGCGACGCGGAGCGCAGTCTGACCTCCGCTTGATGAACCCGGCGCTTCCGCCCTAACCCGGCGGGGGCAGCCCCTAACCCACCAAACCCATCCGGAACCCGTCCCATGTCCTCTTCCATGCCGTCCGGCCACCGCCCCCTCGCCATCGTGACCGGCGCCTCCTCGGGCATCGGCTACGAGCTTGCCAAATGCTGCGCCCGGGAAGGCTTCGACCTGCTGGTGGCGGCCGACGAGCCGGCGATCCAGGAGGCCGCCACGGCCTTCCACGGGCTGGGCGCTGCCGTGGACGCGGTGCAGGCCGACCTGTCCACGACAGAAGGCGTGGACGCCCTGTGCGCGGCTGCCAAGGGCCGCCCGGTGGACGCGCTGCTGGCCAATGCTGGCCGCGGCCTGGGGCATGGCTTCCTGGACCAGGACTGGGAGCAGGCGCGCAAGGTGGTGGACACCAACGTCACCGGCACGATCTACCTGCTCCAGAAAGTCGGCCGCGACATGCGGGCGCGCAAGAAGGGCCGCATCCTGATCACCGGCTCCATCGCCGGGTTCCTGCCCGGCACCTACCAGGCCGTCTACAACGCCACCAAGTCCTTCCTGGACAGCTTCTCGTTTGCGCTGCGGCACGAGGTGCAGGACCAGGGCATCACCGTCACCTGCCTGATGCCTGGCGCCACCGAGACCGAGTTCTTCGAGCGGGCGGACATGATGGACACCAAGGTGGGCACCGCCAAAAAGGACGACGCCGCCACCGTCGCCGAGACCGGCTTCAAGGCAATGATGAACGGCGACGGCGACGTGGTAAGCGGCTGGAAGAACAAGCTGCAAACCGCCATCGCCTCCGTCACGCCGGCCGGCATCCTGGCGGAGATGCACCGCGCCCAGGCGGAGCCGGGTAGCGCAAAAGGATAGGGGAACGGCCATGAACAGCATCCAGCTTGGCAAATTCCTGGGCTGGTTCAGCCTGGGCCTGGGCTTGGCCGAGATGGCCGCCCCGAGGCGGCTGACGCGCGGCCTTGGCCTGCCCGTGTCTCCGGCGGTGGTCAGGCTGTTCGGCATGCGGGAGGTCGGCGCCGGGCTGGCGGTGCTCACCTACCCCGGCAGCCCCGGCCCGGTTTGGGCGCGCGTGGGCGGCGACGCGCTGGACTTGGCGGTGCTGGCTGCGGCACTGGGCCAGGGCGGCCGGCGGCAGCGGAACCGCGCCCTCTTGTCCACGATGGCGGTGCTGGGCGTCACAGCGTTGGACATCGCCTGCGCGGCGGCGCTGACAAAGCGGCAAACCCGGGCGGCGCAAACAGCCCGGCGCACCCGTATCCGGCAGTCTGTCAGGTATGTCCCCTACACGGACAGCATTGAAACCCCGGCGGCGGACGAGGCGGAGGTGATCGGGAGCATCATTCAGGCCATGACGCGGGAAAGCCAGACCGTTGCCGCCCGCGACGGCAAGACCGTCCGTGCCTCCCACGCCAAGAGCACCGGACTGCTCAAGGGCGCGCTGCGCGTGCTGGACGGCCTGCCGCCGGCTTTGGCGCAGGGACTGTTCGCAAAGCCGGGCACCCAGCCCGTCGTGGTGCGCCTGGCACAGGGACCCGGCGAGGTGCTGTCCGACAGCGTCAGCACGCACCGCGGCATGGCGATCAAGGTGTTCGGCGTGGACGGCCCCAAGCTGCCGGGGCACGAGGGCAACGACACCCAGGACTTCGTGCTGGCCACCGGCACGGCGTTCGCGCAAAGCAGTGCGTCAACCTTCCTCGTCGCCATGAAAGGGCTGGAGAAAAGCACTTCGCTGCCGGAGCTTGCCAAGCAGGTGGTGTCCACGGCGAGCCGCGCTTCCAACACCGTCGTGCGGGCCGTTGGCGGGTACAGCCCGACCCTCAGCTTCTTCGGCCACACCAAGCGCAATCCGCTGGCCGACACCTACTTCAGCCAGGCCGCGATCCGTTACGGCGACTACGTGGCCAAGGTCGGCGTGTTCCCGGTGTCGCCCGACCTGGTGGCAATGGTGGACCAGACACTGGACACCGGGGCCGATCACGACGCCTTCCGCACCGCGGTCCTCAGCCACATGCAGGCGCATGGCGCCGAGTTTGAACTACGGGTGCAGCTTTGCACCGACCTGGGGCGCATGTCGGTCGAGGACGCCTCACTCCCCTGGCCGGAGGACGAAAGCCCGTATGTGGCCGTGGCCCGGATGACGCTGCCGCCGCAGGACGCCTACAGCCCTGCGCGGCAAGCCTACTTCGACGACGTGCTGTCGTTCCAGCCCGCGCACGCGTTGCAGATGCATCGCCCGCTCGGCTCGCTGATGCGGGCGCGGCTGGCAACCTACCAGGCGCTGTCGGCCTACCGGCACAAGCAGAATCACCAGAGGCAGGTCGAGCCGTCCGGCGTGGACGAGGTCCCAGACTGAGGAGCGCAATCCTGAAGATCAAGTTGTAGCCCATCACCGAACAGGTCGTGGTCATCGCGCATGCTGTCAAAGAGCGGACATCACAGCGCAATGAGTGCGCGTGCAGCGGCAGCAAGGGATGGTGCCTTCACGTCGGGTGACCGCATGGTGCCTGGAAACAGGCGTTCGGCCGAGACATAAGCGGTCGTCAAGCCAGCCGCCTTCGCGCCGTTGATGTCCCAGGGATGCACCGCGACCAGCGCGAGCCTCTTGGCCTTGACCTTGGTGACCCGCGCGGCATGGGCATAGACCTCATGCCGAGGCTTGAACAGCTTCACGTCCTCGACCGAGACGATCCGCTCGACGAGGTGATCGAGGTAGGCCGCTTTCAGCAGCGATTGTGTCGATGCGCTGCTGCCGTTGCTCAACGCGATGATGCGCAGCCCAGCTTTCACGATGACCTCGAAAGCGTCCCGCGCGTCAGGCCGGGCCGGGAGATGCCTCATGCCGTCTAGAAGCCTGCCGCACGCAGCCTTGGATGGGGTGAGGTGCTGCTCGGCCAGCACTTGGTCGAGTGCGCCGCCCAGCACGTGCAGGAACGGCTGGAAGTCTCCTGCCGAGGACAGCGCAAAGGCATCGCGCAAGCCAGCGGCGAACCAGCCCTCCAAACCGGCTGGCGGAAGGCCAAGCGCCACGACAGCCGGCCGTAGCGGCTCCAGCGGGAAAACCGTCCCGATGATGTCGAAGGCGACGACCTGTGGCCGCCTTGGCTTACCCCACCCAAACATGAACCTTCTCCCCAACCGTCCGCCCCGACAAAATGGACCGAAGAAAGGGTCGCTTGCAAAACTGGCAGCAACAGCAGGTCTTCGAAAATATGCACCAGCACCGAACTGTGTGCGGCCCCAGCTTGGCGCGGCCAACATCGCACAATCGTGTCTGCCTCACGCCTGTTCGCATCTTTTGGAGCGTCCCGGCGTGCTAAACCTGCTTCAACGATGAGTGGGTGTCCATAGCCTGCCCGGTGTCGTGAGGGGCCGCATGTCTTTTCTGCAATACCCCGAGATCCTGCCTGACCTCGGTGCGCTGCGCGCCAGCCCGAAAGGTGGCAGCTTGCCCATTGAGCATAGTGCCTGGCTTAAGGCGCGTGACCAGGCGTTGGCGGCCGTGCGCGCCGGCAAGGGCCTGATCCTGGTGCTCGGCCCACCCGGCACTGGCAAGAGCCTGTTGTTGCGAGACCTCGCCCGCATACTCGGAAGCGGTGGCTACGACGTGCTGTTCCAACCCCGCGGAGATGTTCCCGTCGTAATGGCCGAGGCCGCGTCAGGCAACCGGAAGCGGCCGTTCCCCCGGGTCGTTTTGGTTGACGAGGCGGACCGGATAACCGGGGCGGCGTTGGAGCGCCTGGGACAGCTTGGGGCGGTCTCCCTGGTGTGCGCCGGGTTGACCGGCAACATCGGCGGCCTCGGCCAGCTTCCTGCCACTGTCGTGCGTTTGGCGCCATTGTCTCCGGACGAGGTCGGCGCGTTCGCAGCCGCACGGCTGGCCCGTGCCGGCCGGCACGCGACGCCGTTGGGCGATCAGGCCATCTCGCGTTTGGCGGAGCGTTCCGGCGGCGTGCCGCGCGTGCTGACCATACTGGTTGATGCTGCCGCCTTCCTCGCGTCAACCGACGGTGCAGCGCGCATTGACGCCTCGCACATTGACCAGGCCGCGGCGATGCGGGGCGACGACGCGGTTGCCGATGCCCCGGCGCTACAGGCGGAGCCGGACTGGACAGGGGCGGACATAAACGTGAGCTTGGCCGCCGGCGTTCCGCCAGTGCAGCCCGAGCCGAACAGCGCCATGCTGCCGGGGATCGCTGCGGATCGCCAGGCACCGCCCCCAGCCGCGCAAGCAGCCGGGCAAAGACCGGGTCGGAACCGCGCCGCAGCTCTGTATGCTGCGGCCGGCCTCGGCGTGCTCTGTGCCAGTTGGCTTGCGCTGCGGCCCGGCCTGCCAGCACCGCATATGCAACCCGTGCCGGAGCAGCCATACACGGCAACCGTGCTGCCCGGCGACACCGGACAGGGTCACTTCGCCCGTGGGGAGCCGGACACGGCGCCGGTGCCCCCTGGCACGCAGGCTGCGGCACGGCCGACCGAAGAGGCCGCCTCGTCCGCAGCCGAGCTGCCGGCTGGCGTCCCTGGGCGCGTGGCCATCTATCACGCGCAGGGCGACGCCGGCGCCGAGGCCAGGGCAGCGAGTCTCGCCCGCACACTACGCGGGGCCGGGATGGTGGTGGACGACCCGGTCGCGTTCCCACGTGGCATGCGGTCGCCTGGCGTGCGCTACTTCTTCGCCGAAGACCGGGACACGGCCAGCGCGGTTCTTGGGTGGGCCGGCTTGCCCCTGGGCAGCATCCGGACCAGCACCGCACGGCTCGGCCCCCTGTCCCGCCCCGGCACCATCGAGGTCACAGTGCCGCCGGGCTGAGCCGGGCCTGACGGACGGTCGGGGGCATTCGGCCTCTGTCCGCCCCATGTACCAGCAACGTGAGGTCAACATGTCGATCCCAACGAAAGCCTGCCTTGCCGCTGCTACCCTGACCGTTCTGGTCCCGTTCTGGACCGCGCCGGCATTGGCCCAAGCTCCCGTCCAGCCAGATCCTACTGGGGCGCCAATCACGGCGCCGGTGCCGGGCAGAGCGATGCAAGGAGCGGAACCCTCAGGTTCGCTCGTCCTGCTTTTCGAGTCGGGCAGCACCACGGTCAACGCGCAGAACCAGGCCATCCTGGACCAGGCATCGCGCTTGTACCGTGAAGGCCGGCCCATCATCATGATCGTGTCCGGCAGCACGGACGCGGTAGGCGTGCCGGCGCAGAACCTGATCCTGTCCCAGCAGCGGGCGAACGCGGTTGCGCGCGGAATGCTGGCGCGGGGCATCCCGGCCGAGCGGACCCAGATCCTGGCCAAGGGCGAAACCAATCCCGCCGTGCCGGCACCCCGGGGCGTTCCCGAGGCGCAGAACAGGCGGGTCGAGATCACCTGGCGGTGACACGCCTATGAGGCCCGCCCGCGCGTTCCTGCTGCTGGCGGCGCTGGCCTGCGGTGTAGGGGGCGCCGCGCCAGTCCCGTCCGACGACGCGCAGCGTGCCTATGCAACCGGGCAGTTCGAGGAAGCGCGCCGGCTCTGGGCGCCGCGCGCCGAAGCGGGAGACGCGCAGGCGCAGCTTGGCCTGGGCGTGCTCTATGACGTTGGGCAGGCCGTAAGGCGTGACCCGGCGACGGCCCTTCGCTGGTATCGGCGCGCAGCGGTTGCGGGGCTGGCGGAGGCGCAGTTCAACGTTGCTGTCATGCACGACACGGGCGAAGGCGTTCCGCACGACGCCTCCGAAGCCGCACTGTGGTACTCCCGCGCCGCGGCGCATGGCAACCGCCGTGCCCAGTACAACCTGGGGCAGCTCTATGAGGCCGGGCAGGGCGTGCCGCTCAACTTGGAGCAGGCCGAGATCTGGTATGCCGCGGCTGCGGCCGACCTGCCTGCCGCAGCCGACAAGCTGGCCGCGTTGCGGCGGAACGGCGCTTCCCGGAGCGTGAGTCGGCCCAGGGACGACAAGGCACTCCTTCCAGCCAAACCGGCCGTTCCAGCCGATGGCAGCAGCGTCGTCCGGCGAGGTCCTGCCAGCAACGGTCCTGTCAGCGTCGAACTTGCCTGGATCGCGCCGGCCAATCCCATGCCCGTGCGGTTCTTCGTCGAGCTTGTGGCGCTGGACTCCGGGGAGCCGCGTGAAGCCTTCACGGCCTACATGGACCAGAGTGCGTCGCTCGTGCCGTTGGAACGGGTGCCCGGCCATTACGCTTGGCGCGTTTACACCGTCGACCGCGACGCCAGGCACTACGCCGCCAGCCCTTGGAGCCGGTTCTCGGCCGAGGCATTGGAATAGCCGCCCACAACCCGCTCGTGTCTTCCGAAGACCCGGCGCCACGGTTGTAGGCGCGGCTCAATTCTGCTCGCGCCGCCGGCCGCATGCCGAAACCTGTTGCCCCCGGTCACGATGGCCGCTGGCGAAGCTACGCCAGGGCACACGGGACAAGCACCGCGCCGCGCTGTTCGCCTACCTTGGCGAGCCTAAACTGTCAGGTCGTGGAACATTGTTGGGACCTGGTCGGATTGGCTATTGTTCGGTCTGCTGATTGGTCTGGGCGTCTGTCGGCGGTATCAGGGGCAGCAAACGCTTGGACAGGAGGGGCTTTCAACGCAGGAGAGGCGTTCCCCTCATGTGCGCACCCAGCCCCGAAACGGTGCCCGTCTGCACGGCAAACGCGGGAGAACCCCAGAATTTTGTAGCGGCGGCAACAGTGCTGGACATCCTGGTGCAGAGCCGGCGCGACACGCGGGCCGGCAAGCGCCTGCTGCGCAAGCTGCTGAAGCGGCAGTGCCGGGTGCCTCGTGTCATGGTGACCGACAAGCTGGCGAGCTACGGGGCGGCCAAGCGCGAGGTGATGCCCTCGGTCGAGCATAGGAGGCACAAGGGCCTGAACAACAGGGCGGAGAACTCACACCAGCCGACGCGACGGCGAGAACGACAGATGAAGCGCTTCAAGTCAGCCGGGCATCCACGCGCTGTGTTGGGTGCATGCCGAGCGCCTCGTGCACAAGCTGGTGCCAGCCACGCCCGAGCAGCGGCAAGCCGTCGAGGTGACGCGCACGCTGATCTGGGGGCTGTATGCCGACCTGAAGGCCTGGGCGTGTAATCCTTGCCCACGGCGGGCCGCGGCGCTGCGGGCGCGTTTCGACCGCATCTTCGGGCGGCGAACCGGCTACGCCACCCTGGACCGGCTGCTCGCCCGGCTGCACCGGCGCAAGTCCGAGCTGCTGCGCGTGCTGCAGCACCCCGAGATCCCACTGCACACCAACGGCTCGGAGAACGACATCCGGGCCTGCGTGACCAAGCGCAAGGTTTCCGGCGGCACCATGAGCACGGCAGGGCGCACCGCGCGCGATGTCACGCTCGGCCTGATGAAGACCTGCAGCAAGCTCGGCGTCTCGTTCTTCCGCTACCTCGGCGACCGCCTGCATGTCCCAGGCGCCGTCACCATCCCGCCGCTTCCAGACCTCGTCCGCCAGGCCGCGACCATGGCCTGATTGCCCGGAAATTTGCCCCGGTTACCTTGTTCATCTTGGGCGGGCGGGGAATGATCCCGGCATGAGCACAGCCATCGCCGCCCTTGATAATGAGCTTGCCACCCTGCTCGCGCAGTGTGCCCAGGCCGATGACGTCGCCTTCCGTCGGTTGTACGAGCAGCGATCGCCGTTTCTCTACGGTGTGGCCCTGCGTATCACCCGGCAGCCCGCCTTGGCCTCTGACGCGGTGCATGACGCCCTGCTGCAGGTGTGGCGCAACGCCGCGCGCTACGACGCCGCTTGTGGCAGCGCCCATGCCTGGCTGCTCAGTCTGGTTCGCTACCGTGCCCTGGATGCAGTCAAGCGCGTCAGGAGAGAGGTGCAAGATGTTGACCTGCCCGAGCAGGCAAACCTGGACCCCGGGCCGCTGGAGCGTCTGCTGTCCTCGGAGGCCGGCACGGTGCTGCACACCTGCCTGAACGGCGTCGCCCCTGATCGCCGGCGCCTTGTGCTGATGGCATTCGTGGACGGCCTGACCCATCCCGAGA
>JAABUN010004507.1_pt1 | contig 18830 bp, 16 predicted proteins | sample 5559311 | NCBI WGS metagenome assembly JAABUN01 (sample SAMN10711877, study PRJNA513370) | rock metagenome | isolation source: Antarctica rocks | place: Antarctica: Victoria Land, Siegfried Peak sud | reverse complement strand
AACAGAACCGGCTCAGGTCGTCCATGACCGATCCCACCAGGGCGTGAAAATCGCAACCGTGCGACGCAATTCCTTACCTCGCATCGGTCAGGGCGTGCAAGAGAGAACGGACACCACCGGATTTCGTACTCTCGAACTGCACCTGGGCGAACGGGGAACTCGGGGTCGATTTCCGGCAACCCTTTGATTTGCTAGCGGTTGCGGTGGAAGCCGTGGGCGAGAAAAGGATGACGGGCGAAGTGCCTAACGGCCTATGTCCTGAAAAGCTCCCCCGGTAGGATTCGAACCTACGACCCGCCGGTTAACAGTTCACGGGTAGAAGGCAGAAATGCTACAAATACAAGCGTTTCCACGGAACCGACCGCCGGTATGGACCGCAGTATGGCCCCGACCGGCGGCGAGAACTCCGACTTGGCTCGCGTGGTCGAAGCGTGGCCGGTACTGCCGGAGCCAATCCGTCGGGCGGTGCTGGCGCTAGTCGAGACGGCCACCCCGGCGGTTGTTCGGGGCCTGGCCAGGTGGGAACTGGATGACGCCGTGCCGCCGGGGTATGAGCGGAGGGACGGGCCGACGGTGCGGTGATCCTGGCCAAGGTGTTCGCCATGGAACCCGCCCCGGGTGCCCCTGCCGGTCCGAGTGACGCTCACGCGGGTCGGCGGGCGGCCCCTAATAGGCGTTGCCTTGCCGTCAGCCCTCAAAGCGGTTCAGGACGAACTTGTCCGGGTGCCGACCGTCGCCAAGGGCATCCGGGCAGGACTGCACCCGTCGGACTTACTCGGCAAGCTAGTCAGACTCCTCATAGTGGGGAGCCGGGTTGCGGCCACGGGTCTTGGCGGCCACCGGCCCGCCCGGCAGTGGGTCGGCCGCCGTCATGACGTGGTAGTCCACGCCCAGCGACTCGAAGTGCCGGTCGCCGCAGTGGATTTTCCGGGACTCGTCCGGGCGTAGGTCGCCGGCGTCCGTGGACCCTTTCGTCTCCCGGACCAAGACCAGCCGCTCGCCGCCGTCCCCGAACTCGTCCGCGTCCTGCCACACGAACGCCCAGTCCGGGTTGTAGGTGCCGAGCGGCGTCGGCACCTTGAACCACGCCGGCAGCTTCAGGTAGAACTTGACGCCGTCGGCCGATTCCAATTTCGCCGCGAACTTGCGTTCGACCTCGGAATCGACCGCCAGCCGGTCGTAGAGCGACTTCCTGGCCGACGCCATCTGCCCCACCGTCTCGACCGTCGGGGCGAACAACTCGGCGTCGTAACACCCGCCGTCCGGCTCGTACCGGATGCCGTCCACCAGTTGCTCGTCCAGCTTCTCGCGGATGACGGCGGCGGCCGCCGCGGCGAACCCCTCCGGGTTGTCCACGGCCGCCTGCTGCAGGGCCGGCTTGACGCCGGTGATGACGGCCAGCAGCGTCTGGCGGGTCAGCTTCATCGGTGGGTTAACGTGGCTCAACAACTCGGCGATCTTGCCGACCAGGTCCGGTAGCGGGAACTTGCCGTTCAGGGCGGCGAGCGTCTTCGCCCCGCTCATCTGCAGCGCCACGAACGCATGCCCGCCCCGGCCGTTCTCCTGTACGTCCACCCGGGCCCGGGTGACCACCACCCGCGGCGGGGAGACGGTCAACAGGTTCAGGTCGTCCACGACGTGGGCGACGAGCGCGGCCGTGTCCACCGTCACCCGGTACCGGGTCCGGTGCTTGATCTTGTCCCACAACTCGGCGAACTCCGCCGGGAGCTGGTCGAGCGATTTGCGGACGGCCGCCGCCTTGGTTCGGGCGTTCGTCACCCGCAGCTTCGCCGCCTCGTCCGCCCCGAACTCGGCCGCCACCTCGTTCTGCAGCGCGAGGACGAAGGACTCGTAACTCTCGTTCGCCACGACGGTTAAGGTGTTCACCCCGTCGTCCCGGCAACGCGCCCCGGTCTGGTCGACCGCCAGCCGCAGCCCGCGGCCGACTTCCTGCCGCTTCTTGACCTCGCTAGCCGACTGATTCAGGGTGCAAATCTGGAACACGTTCGGGTTGTCCCACCCCTCCTTGAGGGCGCTGTGGCTGAACACGAACGCGGTCGGCTCGGCGAACGACAGGAGCTTTTCCTTGTCCTTCATGATGAGAGCGTAGGCCGCCCGGTCCTCGGCGTTCTCCCCGCCGGCGGAGTCCTGGTACTCGACCCCGCCGCCCCGCCGCTTCTTGCTGGCGAAGTATGCCGCCCGGACCCGGTCGGGCGTCAGCCGGTCCCACGCCGGATACTTCGCCTTCAGGTCGTTAAAGGCCGCGTCGAACAGTTGGCGGATGAGCCCGTCCGCGGCCACGTAGTTGTCCACCCGGTCGATGAAGAACAGGGACAACACCTTGATGCCCTTGTCCCGCAACTGCTCCTGCCGGCGGAAATGCTGCTCGACCGTGTACCGGATTTGCTCCCGGAACACCGCGGCCTGGTCCGCCCCGTGCGGCTGGCCCTCCCGGACCGTCACGCCGTTCGTGAACGACACCGTCCGGGCGGCGCGGTCGATCGTGTCGACCACGAACGACTCGTACTCCGCCCTGTCCGTCCGGTCGGCCACCTTCTGGCCCGGCCCGAACGTGTACGCCTTCTCCTTCACCCGGCCGTCTTTCATCCTCTGGTGGACCGCGATCTTGGCCACGACCGCCTTCGACGTGCTGGCGATGTCGACCACCTTCACGTAGGCGCTGTTGAAGTCGTCGGCCGTGATCACCGGGGCGACCTCGATCCGCTTCACCAGCCCCTGCCGGTACGCCTCATAAGGGGTCAGGCGGTAAACGAGGTTGTAGCTGTCCCGGTGCGTCGCGCTGTACCGCAACGCGATCAGCGGGTTGAGGGCGGCCAACGCCTGCTTGCTCTTGACGCTTTCGAGGTTCTGCGGCTCGTCCAGGATCAGCACCGGCCGGGCGGCTTGCAAGAGGTGCAGCCCGACCCGGCCGTGCAGCTTCTCCGTCTGCTGCCGGATGACGTTCTGCTCCTTGTTAAACGAGTCGACGGTCATCACCAAGAAACGCACCCCGTCGTCCTCGGCGAACCCGCGGACCTTCGACAGGTTCTTGCCGTCGTACACGTCCCACCGGTACGCCGGGTTGTCGTACAGCTTGGCGAAGTGGCCGCGGGTGATCTCGAACGTCTTGACCACCCCTTCCCGGACGGCCACCGACGGGACGACGACGATGAACCGCCGCAATCCGTGCTGGCGGTGCAATTCGAGGGCGGTGCGCAGGTAGACGTAGGTCTTGCCGGTCCCGGTCTCCATCTCGACCGACACGTTCGGGAACGCCACGACCTGCTTGACCCCGCCCACGTCGGCCGGCTCACGCAGGTACTGCAGCCCGTCGGACTCGGCGATGCCGTTGACGCGCTGGACGGCCCGGACGTTCTCCAAAAGCCGGTCCGGGTCGAGTTGGAACTGCGTCTCGGCGTCCAGATCGACCCGCGCCCCCAGGATGGTGGCATACTGGTTGCCGACGACGCTCAGCCGCATCCCACGGAACACGTCGGCGACCGACGCGACGGCGCGGACCTGGAAGTCCTGGTTGCCGTCGAACTGGAACTGCATCGGGGTAGGGTCCGAGCGGGGGCGGGGGCGTCCTTGTTTGTGTACGCGGTCGGCCGCTCCGCCGCTAGCGGGGCGGTCAGATGTGCCCACCCGCGCTCAACAGGGTTTCGTAGTCCGCCCGGCTCAGCGGACAGTCCAAGAGCGAGAAAAACTCCCGCCGGGAGAGCTTGCACTGCTTGGCCATCAGGCTGAGCAGGGGGTCACCGATCTCCCTCATGCCGTGGCTGGTTTTGGTGTACACCGGCGTCTTCAGCCCGGCGTCGGTGTGGTAGGTGAAGAAGTGGTGGTCCCCTTGCGTCTCGTCGAATCCTTTGGCGGCGAGTCCGTGTTCCACATCACGACGATCCCGAGGCATTACAGTTCTCTCAGACGTTGGCGGAGTCGTTCACGGAGTTGCTGGGCGGCTGGGCTGAGTTTTAACGGGTTTTCCTGGGCATACTCACGCCACAGGAAAGCAACGTGCCGGCCAATTTCGGCTGCCAACTCGTCCCGCGTCTCCGCACCGATGCACAAGTTTAGCCCCAGGTCCTCGACGGTTAGAAGTTGCGATGTCTCTTCGTCGAGCACAATGTCGAGGCTGAGCGGAGGGGAGATGGCGAGGGACGCTCCGCCAGCCGCAATGGCGTCGAACCAGAGCGGCGACAAGTCGAGCGGCTCGATCTGACGGACCGACTCGACACCCGTAACTTGGCCATCGTCGTCAAGCAGGAACGCCCCGCGAGCCTGGACCCAGCCACGCCGGGCCTGAATTAGCCCATCCTCTGCGTCTACTTCGTAGTTGAACGTCAACTTCTTTCTGGTAACCGGGTAGAAGATGGACACCTTATTTTTAGCGAAATTGATGCTCTCAAGGCGGCCGGTGATCGTCATCGTCGTCTTGTCCGACGCGGCCGCAAACCAGTCGTTGATCTGACGCCGCGTGTCCCCAGTCAGCCGCGTCGGAGTGACCGCGCCGTTGGCGACCTCGATCCCCCACCGCTGGCCGGCTTTGGGCAGGTACGACAACGTTTCTCGGAGTACCCGCTCCCGGTAGCGCGAGTCCGGAACGAGCCGGCTCAACTCTGCTTGGTCCGCCGAGGCCACTGCTGCAACAACCGCCAACAGCCGCTTGACGGGGCCGTCACGCTCAGCGTCATCCAATCGGGTCCGGGGGACATCACAGTAAACATCGACAGCAACGCTGCCCGCGCGGGGAGGACCGCACCGCAACTCGCAGCGTTGGCGTAGTTCCTCGGACGGCCGAAATCGGGCCTGGACAACTTGAGGTTGGGTCGCCGCTTCAAGTAGCAAAGCGGTCTGCTGAAGCCCGTGCAAGGTACGCACCAGAATCTCGACTGGCACGGTATGGTCTACCGTCTCGGGTCCGGTGACTCGAACGTCGAAGTGTTCAGTAGTGGGAGTTACTTCAGGCATTCCGGACGATGTTTCCTTTTTTCCTTCAGTTTACCACCTCTGGCAAGTGCCAGATACGTCAGGGCTAGCGAAAGCTCAACCCGAAGCGTGTCACACCGTCTTCAGCCGGCACTGCAACGCCAGGTTCGCCGCCAAGGTGTCGTCGAGGGCCGAGTCCCGGACCACGAGCAAATCCTCCCGGGTCAACCCCAGCCGGACGATGACATCCCCGGGGACGGACTTCGCCAGGACGGCCAGGAACGACTGGGCCGGGGCCTTGTCCGGGTCGGTCACCCGCCAGGCGTACTCGACGCCGGGGACGGGGGCCAGCGTGCTGTTCAGCCCGTACCCCTCCTTGAGGGCCACCTCCCAGAGCAGCCCGGCCTCCGTCCACCCCGGCCGGAGCGTATCGGCGGCGAACAGGGACAGCGCCCGCTGGTACCCGGCCGGCGTCCGGTCGTCGGACCCGTCCCACGTTTTCAGGTGCGACTCGGCCAGCCGGAACACCTTGAACCCCAGGTCTTCGGGCGTGGTCCGGGTCAGGTCGCCGGGGGCCGCGTTCAGCTTGGCGATGACCCGGCGGACCCGCTCGGCGCAGATATCGGCGATGTTCGGGAACTGCGTGTTGCCGGTCGGCTCGGGCAACTGGACCAGGATGAACTGCCGGTTGCCGCCGTCCTCGCGGTTGAGTTCGAGGACGGCTTGGGCCGTCGTGCCGGACCCGGCGAAGAAGTCTAGGACGAGGTCATCACCCGATGTCAAGAAAGCAAACAGCTCATGAAGTAGTTCAGGCGGTTTGGGACCGGTAAATAATCTTTCCGCATTACTGAACAGCGACTTTAGTACGTTTGATCCCGTCCGGCTATCCAAGGCAATGACGCCTGGTAGTTTGCTGTCGTAGTCAGCTAGATACTCTTTAATTTGTACTATTTGTGTTTCATCGTCGCCGAACAAAACCTTGCCTGATTCGACCAGAGCTTTGAACGTGGCCTCAGGGAATCTGTACCCGTTCGCTGGCGGAACACAAACTTTCCTAGTCACCGGATGCAAAACGTCATAGCGTTGGCCGCCGGGTTTAGGGTTATGGACTTTTCGGCTGCCCGTATACGGACCACCATCGTCGACACGATCATAGTGAGTGAGTGGTGCTAAATCTTCGCGGTTGTCTCTGATGTACCGACGAAGCTGTTCTTGGATCATGCCGTGATTATCCTGGTGAATACCGCGCAACTGCTGATATTTGTCTTGAATTAGGCTTTTGGCGGTACTCGCTGTACTCTTCCATTCTGCTGGAGTATCTTCTTTAGACTTGGTAAAACAGACTATATATTCATGCTCGATTGCGACCCGCGTCGGATTGTTGTCCGTTGCCCCCTTCCAGACAATCTGCGCAATGAAGTTCTCCTCCCCGAACACCTCGTTCATCAGCATCCGCAGGTGATGTACCTCGTGGTCGTCGATGCTCACAAATATCACGCCGTCGTCCCGCAACAACTGCCGGGCCAGGAACAGCCGCGGGTACATCATCGACAGCCACGCCGAGTGGTACCGGCCGCTCGTGTTCGGGTTGCTCGTCAGCAGCTTGCCGGCCTCGTCCGCCTGCCCGGTCATCCGCAGGTACACGCCCAGCGGGTCGCGGAAGTCGTCCGGGTAGACGAAGTCGTTGCCGGTGTTGTACGGCGGGTCGATGTAGATGAGCTTCACCCGGCCGGCGTACCCGCGGCCGAGCAGTTTAAGGACTTCGAGGTTGTCCCCCTCGATGACCGCGTTCCGGGTCGCGTCGAACCCGACGGACCGGTCCGGGTCGGGCAGCAGCGTCGCCCGGCTCGGGCTGCGGAGTACGTCGACGGCGTCCGCCCGGCCGGCCCACCCGAACTGGTACCGCTCGGCCCCGGCCGTCCCCGCCCCGCACAAGAGGCGGAGCTTGTCGAAGTCGAGTTGCCCCTCGCTGACGGCTTCCGGGAACAGGTCTTTGAGCCGCTGTTCGCGGTCGAGGGCCGGGCTGGCGGTCTCGTCGCCGATCCGCGGACGGCCGGCAGGGGTCGGGTCGGTGGGCATGCGGGACGGTCTCGGGCGGGACGGCAGCCAAGACGGGCATTGTGCGGACCGCGGCCCCGCCCGGCGACCCGCCCCGGTCCCGCCGGCCCCAGCCGGCCGTGGTCAGTGGTAATGGCGGGGCTTGGGCGGGGGCGGGTCGCCGACCAACGCCGCCAGCATGCCGAGCACCGTCCCCACGTCGTGGGTCGTCATAACCGCCAGCCCGTCGACGCTTCCGGCCAGCCGGAGCCGGGCCAGGTACGGTCTGCCCCGGAGTACCAGCCGATAAGCCTGCTGGCCGAGGAGCATGGCCTCCTTGATGGCCTTCAACTGGTCCGTCGCTTGGTGGTGCCGCAGGTGGTCCAGCGCCAGGCGGTCGAACCGCTCCTCGGCCATGACCGGGCCGGAGTGGAGGACGACCAGCAGATACTCGACGTGCTTCGGGTCGGCGGCCACGGCGGAACCTCGGGCGTTGGCGGGTCAATCCCCGGCATCAGTGTACAAAATACCAGTAACACCGCCAGCCGCCAGGTCGCCTACCCCGGTGGCGCTGCGGAAGCGTATCGTTCGGTAGTCGCCGTCGCGACGACGCTCGCCGTTAAGAGATGACACCGTGACCGACGCCCCGGACGACCCACCCCCGGCCGACCCGAGCAAGTGCGGCCGGCCGTCGAAGCTCACCCCGGCCTTCGTGACGGCCTTCGTCGATCTGATCGGCCGGGGCAACTTCCGCGGGTCCACCGCCGAGCGGCTGGGCGTCTCCCGCAAGACGGTCGAGCGGTGGATGCAGGCCGGCCGCCGGCACCCGGACGGTGTTTACGGGGGGTTTCGCGGGCGGGTGCTGGCCGCCGAGAGTAAGGCCGAGTGCCGGGCGGTGGCCCGCATCAAGGCCGCCGGGGCCGACGACGTTAAGCACCTGCAGTGGTGGCTCGAGCGCAAGTACCCCCAGCGGTGGGGCCGCGGCCGTGGCGAGTTGGTCGAGGTGAAACGGCGACTGGCCGCCCTGGAGCGGGACATCGGACGGGCGGCGGCCGGCCCGCCGTGGGGGTGAGCGGGGGCCTCGACGGCCGCCGGGGGAGGGGTCTTGGCATGCGGCACTGGGGCTGTTCCGACATGCCGAAATCCCCTCCCCCGGACGGAGACGTTCCCGCCGCCGTGGGGCGGGGCCGAGTGGGGTTTCTGGCGGTGCCATTGGGGACGGGATGCCGCCGGAAACCCCACCCCGGCCCGCGGCCGTCCGACTGACGGTACGGGTTCGCAACGCCCCTTCCGCTGACCGGCCGGGCGCGCTAACGTGGAGTCGCGGTGCGGTCCCGACCGCACCCCTATCGCACCCTGTGGAGAATTTGCCGTGTCCGTCGCCCCCCCGGCCCGCCGGTCCTACACCCCCGCCGACCGCGCCACGGCGATGGCCTGCCTGGCCGCCAACGCCGGCAACGTCAAGCGGACGGCCAGAGAATGCGGCGTCGCCCACCGGACGGTCCGCGACTGGGCGGCGGCCGCGACCATCGACCCGTCCTTGCCCACCCCGGCCCCCTTGACCCGACCGTACTATGCCCCGGACGTGGCCGAGCCGTTCTTCGGTCCCAGCCCGGCCCGGGCGATGGCGGCCGAGTTATGGGCGGTTGCCGGCCTGGCCCTGGCCGAGATGCGCCGCCGGCTGGTCGAGGAGCCGGAGTCGATCAAGCTCCGGGACCTGGCCCGCGTCTGGTCGATGGCCGTCGACAAGGCCGTGCTGCTGGACCAGTACGCCGCCGCGGCCGGGCCGGCACCCGAGGCGGGGGGCGAAGTCCTCGACCTCTCGAAGCTGTCCCTCGACCAGTTACGGGCGTGGCGGGGGATGATGGAGGTGGCCCGCGTCGGCGGGGTCCGCCCGGGGACCGAAACCATCGACCTCGACCGCTGCACCGACGAGGAACTCGACGTGCTGGAACGGATTGCGGAGCGCGCCCGGGCCGACCGGGGAACCGCCGCCGGCCGGCGGGAACCGACCGCGGCAGCCGCGCCTTGGGTAGCGGACTTGTGCATCCGTCCACCGGCCGGTTAGAGTGGGTGAGTCGGGAAAAAGGCGGGGGTCATGTCCCGCCCGCGGCCGGCCGGGTCCGTCGCCTTCTCGAAGGGGTGATGGCCCGGCCGGCCGCCCCGGCGTCACCTTCGAGACGCCCGCCATGTCGCAGCCCGTGCCCTCGTCCGCGCCCTTCGACTTCCCCGACTACGACCACGACTGGCCGCCCCCCGCCCGATTCCGCGTCCGCTGGTCGGCCCACGAAGGCCGTCGGCGGCAGTTCCGGGTTGCTTGGAACGAAGTCCAGGCCGCTGCGCTGGCGGCCGACTTCCAACTACCGGACGAACTCGCCGACGACTGGACGGCCCGGTGGGCGAACGCGGGGCTGGCGTTCGGCTCGTTCCGGTCGGACGACGGGCGGACCCCGGCCGAGCAGGTGGACGACCTGGCCGCCCTGGTCGGGGCCGTCCGGGAACTGCGGGCGGTCCGCGTCGGTCGGGCGGTGACGGTCACGGAGTACACGACGCCCGTCTTGTTCGGCCCGTTCCGCCGGGTCCGTGAGTACGAAGTGGCGGACGGCCACGTCCGGTTGGCCCCGGTCGATGTTGTTCTGGGGGGGTCCGGCCCGGGGGTGGTGGCCTTCCTGCGGCGCACCCGGCGGGAGCTGTCGACCCCCGGCGGGTCGGCCGCCTGGTTCGGCCGGCTGGGGTACGACGTGGGCGAGCAGCCGCTGTTCGACCCGGACGACATGGGCCGGCGGGCAGCAGCCGTGTTCCGCGACCACGTCCCGCGACTGTCCGCGGTGTTGGGCATCGAACCGCCCGAACTCGAAGACCCGGCGACGCACTGGCAGGTCTTGGAGCGGGTCCAGGCCTGGTGCGTCCGGGCACGCCGGGCCGCCGACCTGGCGGTGAACGCCGGCGCGCTGATGCCGGGGGCGGGTGGGGTGCCGGCCGGCCCGATCGACCACGCGCCCGACACGTACCCCAACCCAGACACCCCCCGGCCGAACCCGAACCCGTTCGCCGAACTGCGGCGCATGCTCTGGGAACTGCAATGGGTCGCCTGCGACGAGCGAATGCATCGTGGCGTCGAAAATGACCAGAGGAGTAACCGGATCACGGCGGGGTGGGACGCGGCCGAGGCGGCGGCGCGGGCGGCGGCCGCGGCGGGGATTCCGTTCTCGGCGTGCGACGAGGCGTTGACGGACGCGAAGCGACTCATGCGCGAGTACGCCCAGGTGGCCTGGGGGAACGAGGATTACCCGTTCAGCACCATGAGCCTTGACAACATCCGGGTGATGGAACGGCTGGTCGAACTCTCGCAGCACGTCCACGCCGTTGCCACGCCGGCCGCGGCAAGCCCGGCCCCGTCGCCGGCTACCGCCGCCGAGCTAGCAGCCGCTCCCGACGCGGCCGATGTCGCCGGGAATTACGCCGAAGTGCTGGGCCGCGTGCCGGCCGACCCGCTCTACGGCCGACTCATCCGCGCCCTGTTGACGGCCGACGGGCCGAAGCCGAAGCGTGAGAGCGCACAAGTGAAGCGTGAGATTTACGACTTGCGGGCCAAATTCGTGCCGCCGGGAACGTTCCGCCAAGTGGTCCGGCACGCGAACCAGCACCTCGCCCGCATCACTGGCGGGTCGCTGCGAATCAAGGCCCGTGGCAAAGGTTGGTTGGCGGCCGTGGCGAGTCCGGTGGCCGTCCCGACTTCGCCGCGCGTGGACGGCGTCGGCGGGGAGCGTGAGAAACGGTCGTGAGTCTCACGGACCTCACGCTTCGCCCGGGATGATGACCTCGTCCCGCCCGGCGAACCGTGAGGTGCCCATGTCCGACCCGACCCGCTTCCCCGTCCCATCCGCCGAATTGGTCCCGGCGGCCCCGGAATTGAGGTTCCGGCTGTCCGTCGCCCAGCGCGAAGTCGACTTCCTGCGCAAGCTCCTGAAGGTCGTCGAGGCCGCCGACGCGGACGCGACCCCGGCCATCCTGCTGTTCGCCCCGGCACCGGCCGGGCGGGTGGTGGCCAATGTCTGACGCCGAGATGAGCGCCCCGGCCAAGCCCGCGGCGCGCCGCAAACCTCTCGCCCCCGGCCTGCTCCGCCCGGCCGCCGCGGCCCGCTACTTGGGCGTCGGACGGTCCACGCTCGACCGGTTGAACGCCGCCGGCAGAGTGCCGCAACCCGTCCGGCTGGGCGGGGCGCTCGCCTGGCCCCGCGAAGAACTCGCCGCTTGGTGCCGGTACGGCTGCCCGCCCCGGGCCGAATGGGCACCGGTCTGGCGTGTCCTGCGGACCGCCCCACGCCACCGCCCGACCTGACACCCAACCCCTCAACACAAACGACCGAACCGGGGGCAGCCGGCAAAGCACGCCCCGGCCCGGCCGCGGAGCCGACATGCCTACTGTACCCGGCCCGCCTCGGCGGGCGAAGGGCGGCCGCCCGGAGTGGCCTCCCGTGACGCCGGCCGCGCCGTGCCCGGCCTGTTCCAAAGCCGACCGGTGCAAGCTTTCGCCCGACGGCCGCCGCGTAATGTGCTGGCGGACGCCGAGCGCGAAGCCGGTGAAGGGCGGGGAGGCGTGGTATCACGACTTCGACGCCCCCGCCCCGCCGGCGGCCCGGCGCGCGCGCCCGCCTCGGGCGACCCGGGACTTCCCGGCTATGGCCACCGGGTACGCGGCGGCCCTGACCGCGGCCGACCGGGGCCGGCTCGCCGCCGCACTCGGGCTGCCCGAGGTCGCGCTCGCCGCCCTTCCGCTGGTCGGGTTCGACGCACGCCACCCAGCCGGCCCGAGCTACACGTTCCCGGAAACCGACGCCGCCGGGAAGGTGATCGGCATCGGCCTGCGGTTCGCCGACCCAGCCGCGGGCAAGATGGCGGTGGGCGGGTCGAAGCGGGGGCTGACCGCGCCGACCGGGTGGCGGGACCGGCCGGGGCCGCTGTTCGTGCCCGAGGGGGCGTCGGACGTACTCGCCCTGACCCACGCCGGTCTGGCCTGCGTCGGCCGGCCGTCGGCCCGGGGCGGAGTCGATCACCTCACCAGGCTGTTGGCGGACTGGCCGGCCGACCGCGAAGTTGTCGTCCTCGGGGAGAACGACCGGAAGGACGACGGGCGATGGCCGGGGCGGGACGGGGCCATCGTGGTCACTCGCAGACTGGCGGCCGCGCTGCCCGGCCGGTGCGTGCGGGCCGCCCTACCGCCGCCCGACCTCAAAGACGCCCGGGCCTGGCTGACCGCGGCCGCCCGGGGCGAAACCCCTTGGTCCGACCGGGGGTCCGAGTTCGCAGCCGGCCTGACCGCGGCGGACGCCGAACCGTGCGGTGACGAGTCGCCGCCGGTGGACCCCAGCGGGTCCGCGCCGGTCGAACTGCGGAACGACGGTCCGGACAACCCGCATCGGCTGGCCCGCTTGTACCTGAACGAGACGTACCCCGGCGGCCCGCCGTACCCCCTGCGGTTCTGGCGTGGGGAGTTCCACGGCTGGCAGGACGGGGCGTACCGGCCGGTCCCGGACGCCGACCTGCGGGGCGAACTCACGCAGTGCGTGGACGCCGAGTTCGCCCGCGTCAATGCCGCGGACCTCGCCGCTTGGGCGGCCGCGGGCGACGACAAGAAGAAGCCGCCCGAGGTCCGCAAGGTGACGGTGGGTTTGGTCGGGAACGTGCTTCAAGCGCTGCGCGGGATGTGCTTGCTGCCCGGCGCGGTCGAGCCGCCGGCGTGGATCGACGGGGCGACCGGGCCGGACCCGGCCGGTGTGCTGTCGCTGCGGAACGGCCTGCTCGACCTGCCGGCCGCGGCCGCCGGTCGGGCGGGCTGTCTACTGCCTCCCGACGTGGCGTTCTTCACCCTGACCGCCGCCCCGTTCGACTACGACCCGGCCGCCCCGCCGCCGGCCGCGTGGCTCGACTTCCTCGCATCCGTCTGGCCGGCCGACCCGGCCAGCATCATGTGCCTGCAAACGGTGTTCGGGTACCTGCTGACGCCGGACACCGGCCAGCAGAAAATCTTCCTGTTCGTGGGGCCGCCGCGGGCCGGCAAGGGGACCGTCGCCCGCGTCCTCCGCGAGCTGCTCGGGCCCGCGAACGTGAGCGGGCCGACGCTCAGCAGCCTGGCGACGAACTTCGGATTGGCCCCCTTGCTCGGGAAGACCCTGGCCGTGGTGTCCGACGCGCGGCTGGGCGGCCGGGCCGACCTGCCCGTCATCGTCGAACGGCTGTTGTCGATCTCTGGGGAGGACGCGCTGACGGTGGACCGCAAGAACCGGGAGGCGGTCACGGCCAAGTTGTCCGCGCGGTTCGTCATCCTTTCGAACGAACTGCCGCGGCTCGGGGACGCCTCCGGGGCGCTGCCGAGCCGGTTCGTCGTCTTTCGGTTCGACCGGTCGTTCCTCGGTCACGAGGACCTCACCCTGACGGGCCGGCTGTTGTCCGAACTGCCCGGCATCCTGAACTGGGCGGTCGCCGGGTGGCAGCACCTCCGACTGGCCCGGCGTTTCGTCCAACCGGCCGACGGGGTCGAACTGGTCGAGGAGATGGAGGACTTGTCGAGTCCGGCCGGGGCGTTCGTGCGGGACCGGTGCCGGGTCGGGTTCGGCTGCGAGGTCGCGGTCGCCGATGTGTACGCCGTGTGGCGGGGCTGGTGTTCCGAGCACGGGCGGCGGGAGCCGGGGACGGAGGAAACGTTCGGCCGCGACCTGCGGGCGGCCGTCCCGTCGCTCCGGAAGTTTCGGGCCCGGGACGGCCAGCGGCGGAAGGCCATGTACGCCGGGGTCGCACTCCGGCGGGCGGACGACCCGCCCGACGACGACGGGCCGGCCGGGCACCGTGGTCACCGTGACCCGCCATCGCCCACGGGGCCGGTCGACGGCGACACCTGTTGCGCCGACAGCCACAGCGTGCCCCCGTCGCCCGGCCACGGTGACCACGGTGCCCGGACCGGGGGCGAAGCACACCCGAAGCGGCCGCGGTTCGTGTCGGACGACCGGCCGGACGCACTCCGGGGGGATGCCCTATGACACTCCCCGGCCCACCCCAGACCGCCCGCGGACTGCTCGAAGCCGTCGCCGGGTTCGACCCCCGACCGGGGACTCTGGAACTCGACTTCAGCCGCGACCCGCCCGCAGAATTGTGGGACGCCCTCCGAGTCCTCCAGACCGGGGTGCGGGCCGCCCTGACCGGCCGACGCTGGGCCGGGTGTGACTCGACCTCCGGCCGCGCTCAGTGGTTGTCACCCGACCGGCCGGTCCCGGCCGGGGTGGGACTGCTCGCCGTCGAAGGTGACGCCCGGTGGGACCGCATCCCCGCCGACGCCCGCCGGGTCATGCCGCGCTTGTTCTCCGCCCGCCCGCATGCCCCCGGGCAACCCCGCCCGTCCCCAACTGCCCTCCCTCAGCCCGCTCCGAAGCGCTAAACTGTGCCCGATCTTTCCCCGCCGGGCCGCCCGGCCGTCATGAAAGGCCCTCCGATGGCGTCCTTATTCCGCCCGTGGTTTCGGGACAAGGCGACCGGCGAACGCCGCCGGTACGCCAAGTGGTACGCCAAGCTCCGCGGGGCGGACGGCGTGGTCCGCAAGGTGCCCCTCTCCACGAACAAAACGGCCGCCGGGCAGATGCTCGCGGCGCTGGTCCGCAAGGTCGAGAACGAGAAGGCCGGGATCGCCGACCCGTTCGACGCCCACCGCCGGACCCCGCTATCGTCGCACCTGGACGACTGGGCGGCGGGCCTGACGGCCGGAGGGGCGACCCCGAAGCACGTCGCCCAGACGGTGCAGGCCGCCCGCCGTGTCATCGACGGGTGCGGATTCGTATTCCACGCCGATGTCTCCGCGTCCCCGGTGCAGCGCTACCTGGCGGCCCTTCGACGGCCCGGGCCGGCCCTTACCCCGGACCGCGACAAGGCGAGCTACACGAAGGCCGAGCTGGCCGCTCTGCTGGGGATCAAGGCGTGCGGCATCCCGTCGCTCGTCAAGCGGCACAAGCTCGGGGCGGCCGGCAACGGCAGGGCCAGGCGGTACCCGCGGGAGACGGCCGAAGCGCTCGCCGGGCTGCGCGGGGCCGGGATGAGCGTGAAGTCGGCGAACATGCACCTGGCCGCGGTCAAGCAGTTCGCCGGGTGGCTGGTCCGGGACCGGCGGGCCGCCGACAACCCGCTCGCCCACCTAGCCGGCGGCAACCCCGAGTCCGACCGGCGGCGGGAGTTCCCGACCTTGACGGCGGACGAACTCCGCCGGCTCATCGCGGCGGCCCGGGGCAACTTGGCCACCTACCGCGGGCTGACCGGGCCGGACCGGGCGGTCGTGTACACCCTGGCCGTTTACACGGCGCTGCGGCCGGGCGAACTCGCCAGCCTGACCCCGGCCGACTTTGTACTCGACGCCGCCGTCCCGTTCGTCCGGTTGGACGGCGGGCGGACCAAAAACGGCCGGGCCGCCGAGCAGGCCATCCCCGCGGCGGCCGCGGCCGAACTGCGGGCGTACCTGCCAACGCGCCCGGCGGCCGGCCCGGTGTGGCCGGGGACGTGGCATGAGAAGGCGGCCGACATGATCCGGGTCGACCTACCGGCCGCCGGCATCCCGGCGTCGAAGCCCGGTCCCGACGGCCGTCCGCTCACCGTCGGGTTCTACTCGCTCCGGCACTCGGCCGGGCCGCTGGCCGAGGCGGGCGGGGCGACGCTCCGCGAAGTCATGACCCTGATGCGACACTCCGACCCGAAGCTCACCCTCAAGACCTACGGCCGGCTACGGCTTGAAGACCGGGGGGTGACTGTCGCCAAGATGCCCGGGCTATCCGCCCCGACCGGGACGGATTCCAACCCGGACATGCCGCCCGTTATGGACCGTTGTATGGCCCAGCATGGCCCGAATTGTGGCCCCGTGGCTGACCACGGCCGGGGACGGCTAAGGACAGGTGAAGATTCGAGCGTAAAGGCAGGGTCGGCGGAAGTGCTGAAGAACAAGGCGTTTGAGGAAACTGGAGGGCCGGAAAGGACGACTGAGGAAAGCTCCCCCGGTAGGATTCGAACCTACGACCCGCCGGTTAACAGCCGGCTGCTCTACCGCTGAGCTACAAGGGAATCGGCAGCATCACTTTTATAGCCCCCCCGTGGCCCGCCCGCAAGGGGATTCGTTCAATACCCCTGCCCCCGTTGACCCGCCGTCCCCCGGAGCCGCCCCCGATGCGCCTGGCCACCATCAGCACCCCCCACGGCCCCCGGGTCGCCGCCCACGTCGGGGCCGACTTCGTGGACCTGCATGCCACCGACCCCGGCCTGCCGCGTTGCATCAAAAACCTGCTCGCCGCGTCCCCGGCCATCCGCCGGGCGGCCGCGGAGGCGGCGGCCCACCCGGCCGCGGTCAAGTACCCGGCCGCCGGGGTGACGCTGCTGCCGCCGGTGCCGAACCCTGCGAAAATCCTGTGCGTCGGGCTGAACTACCGCGACCATGCCATCGAGGGCGGGAAGGCGATTCCCTCGGAGCCGGTGCTGTTCTGCAAGTACCCGAACACCCTCGTCGGGCAGGGGGCGGCGATCAAGCTGCCGCGGGTGTCGACCAAGGTCGACTACGAGGCGGAACTGGTAATCGTCATCGGCCGGCGGGGCAAGAACATCGCGGAGGCCGACGCGTTCGCCCACGTCGGCGGGTACACCTGCGGCCACGACGTGTCGGCCCGGGACTGGCAGCTCGAAAAGCCCGAAAAGCAGTGGTCGATCGGCAAGACGTTCGACACGTTCGCCCCGACCGGCCCGGTCATCGTCACGGCGGATGAATTGACCGACCCGCACAACCTGCAGGTGCAGTTGCGCCTCAACGGCAAGACCATGCAGAACTCGAACACCCGCGAGTTCATCTTCGGCGTGCCGAAGATCATCGCGTATCTTTCGCAGGTCGTCACACTCGAACCGGGCGACTTGATCTTCACGGGTACGCCGCCGGGGGTCGGCATTGCCCGGACGCCGCCGGTGCTGTTGAAGCCGGGCGACGAGGTCGAGGTGGAGATCGAGTCGATCGGGGTGCTGCGCAACCACTGCGTGGCGGAGTAGTTCGGCCGAACTTTGTTTGACCCGCTCGCCCGAGGCCGTCCATGCTCGATTTCTTCCGATTCGTCGCCGAAGCTATCGCTCAGACCGGCGTGAAGGGGTTGATCGAGGAATTGCAGGGCGGCAGGTTCACCTACGCGGTGGCCGAGGCAGTACTCAGGTTGTACCGCGAGCGCCGGCGGGAAGACGAGTTGCGGAACGATCTCGTCGAAGTGATCGGCCTCACCAGCGATCAGACGGCGGAGAAGGCGGCCCAGGCAACCCGGGAGGTGGTCGCCAGCACTCCGGCTTGGACGGCTGATGACATCGAGATCGTCGAACAGTACCTAGCGGCCATTCCGCCCGCCGTCCGGGCGTCCCTGCGTCGGCCGGCCGACCCGACCGGCCTAACGGTCCCGGCCGACTTCGCCGTCCGCTCGGCCGATGACGTGATACGGCTGTTGCCGGCCCGGCTGCCACGGTTTCGACCCGGGGCGGATTTGCCCCAGCGGCCCGACTGGGTTCTCGAAAACTGCTCGGGACGGGTGGGTTTGGCGAAGTGTGGCTGGCTCGACACCGGCACGACCCGGGGCCGGACGGTGCGGCGAAGTTCTGCTTCGACCACACCGGCCGGGAGCTGATCCGCGAGGCCAGTCTGATTGACCGGGTCATGAAGGCCGGCGGTCACCCGAACATCGTGTCGGAGACCGACACGCACTTGGTCGGCGACAGCCCGTGGCTGATGTTCGAGTACGTCCCCGGCGGCAGCCTGACCGAGTGGGTCCACCACTTGGCCGCCCTTTCCGCCGCCGACCGCGTAGCCCGGGCGACGGCCGCGCTCGTCCAACTCGCCGAGGCGGTGGCGTTCTTCCACGCCCTGACGCCGCCGGTGGTCCACCGCGACCTGAAGCCGTCGAACGGCCGGCTCGGCCCACCGCCAGAACCGCACCGCCGGCGGTCCCGATCCGCCCCCGACCTGGTCGGCCAGCACCTCGTCCAGCGCCACGTTGACGGCCGCGCTCAGGGGGCGTTCGGGCAGCACCCGCCACGGGTAAGCCCGCCAGGGGGCGGTCAGCCGGGCGATGTCGGCGGCGGCCAAGCTCCCGACCCGTTCGATGTTCGGCGACGGCCCGGCATCGTCCGCCCCGGTGACGGCCCGGCGGACGGCGACGGCGACCGCCTCCGGGGTGGTGCCGACGAGCTCGACGCCGAACGGGACGGCCGCCCGGACCCGCGCGGCCAGCCCCCCGGCGGCCAGGTCGGCCGGGCACCCGGCGAGGGCGGCGGCGATGGCGTCCAGCGTCGGCCGGGCGGCCGCCTCGGGTTCGACGAAGAAGTCGCCGTGGACGCGGACGGCGGCCAGGACGCCGGCTTCGACGGCCAGATCGACGCCGACGAGCTTGCCGCCGGGGGTCTTGCATTCGCCGTGGCGGGTCATGGGGTCAGTCTACCGGCCGGGGGCGGGCCTGCCTGCATTTCGGGTACCCGAGTCATTAGGCCGAATAGCGTGGTCGAAAGAGTGAGTCCGGCAAAATGGTTGACGGGGGGGGAACGGATTTAGGCAGGGGCCTCATCGTAGGGATTGCGTAAGCCAGCGGGATGGCGGCATCCCTCCCCCCGTGCCCCCGCTGCGGGGCGTCCCACGTGGTCCGCAACGGCCAGACCCGGGCCGGCTCAGTCAACCTGCTGTGCCGGGGGTGCGGGCGGGCCTTCGTCCCGGACCCGAAGCGGCCGCCGATCACCCCGGACCGGGAGGCCCTCGTCCGCCGCCTGGTGCTGGAGCGGCTCAGCCTGCGGGCCGTCGCCCGGGCCGCCGGGGGGGGGGCGGCGAT
>JAABUN010004506.1_pt1 | contig 18831 bp, 18 predicted proteins | sample 5559311 | NCBI WGS metagenome assembly JAABUN01 (sample SAMN10711877, study PRJNA513370) | rock metagenome | isolation source: Antarctica rocks | place: Antarctica: Victoria Land, Siegfried Peak sud | reverse complement strand
CGCTTCGGGCACACGTCTGTCGTAAGATCGCCGCGCATAACTTCGCCTTTATGTTCGCTGTCTAGCCTCTCGTAGCCCCTAGCAGTCGAGGTACCTTATAAAAGTTCAGGGGTTCCTGGAAGTGCTATACCGTATCTCGAGACGACCCGAGAGGATTACGACGCAGCCGGAGCACTGCTCGCTAGGCTTAGACGCGGCGGCATCACCCTACCGGTGATGGACGGGCTCATGGCCCAGCTCGCCCTGCGTTATGAGGTCGCACTGCTAGAAAATGACAAGCACTTCAACAGCGTCGAAGGTCTCGAGCGGATCCCCTGGCGCACCTCATGACCGACCTCACCCGCTCCCCCTCGCTGAGTTTGCTCGAGCGCACCCGCGACCTCGCTACCCTGAGCGAGGATGAGCTTAAGCGTCTGGCCGCCGAAGCCGCCCGAGACCGGGACGCCCAAGCTTTATGGGCGCTACTAGAGGCGCACCTGACGCTCCACGGTTCCGCTGGTTCCCGGGTGTCGAGACACACGCTCGAGGCGTACCGCCGGGGGCTGAACGATCTACTCAAAGCGTGGCAGGGTGAGAACCTACTGCGGCCACGCCGCAACGCCGGGGTACTCTACGTCCGTGAACTCGAGACTCGTCTCAAACCCGCATCCGTAGGCGTCAAACTAGCCGCCGCAAAAGCGTTCTATGCAGCACTGAGGTGGTCGGGGGCAACCGATACTGCTCCTTTCGCCGACGTCCGGGCTGCTGTCGATAAGACCCCGGCCTGGGAGAAGCGCGACGCCTACACCCGGACCGAGGTCCACTGGCTCGAACGTACCAGCGAGAGTTACACCTTATATATAGTGCTCTTAGGCGCTCATGCTGGTCTGAGGGTTAGTGAGATGACCGCCTTGAAGTGGGAGGACATCGACCTCGGCGGCGAGACGCTCAAAGTAGTAGCCGGTAAAGGCGGTAAGACTGCGCGGGTCAACCTCTCTTCTACCCTCGTCGAAGCGCTAGAGCAGGTTCCGTTGGAAAAGCGCAATGGCTATCTCCTGCCTGCCCGGTCGCGGATCGCCGTCTATAAGCGGCTCGAGGCAGCCTGCCGGGCCGCCAAGGTCAAGTTCAAGGGTGTCCACGCGCTGAGGCACACGTCCGGGACGAGGCTCCACGACGAGACGGGCGACCTAGCGCTGGTGGCGGATCATCTCCGGCACAACAGTCTCGATACCGCTCGGGGTTACGCCAAGTCGAACAACGCACAGCTCAAAAAGGCGGTCGGGGACTGGTAAAGTCCGGTACAGGTCTATGCTGCATGAAACGCGTCAAAAAGATGTGGCTCCCCAGTCGCCAAACTTACGGAACCACATCGCACGAAATCCCGCACAGTGGCGGGTATGCACGCCGATTTTCGGCAGGCATTGCCCCCATCGTAGCGCGCCGGGGGGTATATGGGCAACCAAAGAGAGCAGGACGCAGAGTTTTTCTACACCTCGCATGAACTCTGCGAGATGACCGGCTACACGCCCAAGCGGCTCAACGAGACCGTCAAACGCTACCGCGAGCGTCTCGGTGCGGATGGTAAGGCTCGGCGCTGCTACTACCTCAAGGAAAAAGGAATCTTCAACGACGACTTTAGCGACTGGTTGCTTGAAACCCGCTACACCGCACCTATCGAGGTCGAGCAGCGAAAGAACGCTGTCTCGCTCCGCGAGGTAGCAGAGGCCGGACGCGAATACGGCCTCACTTACAAGGTACTTCAAAGTCCTCTCAATCTCCAGAGACTTGGTACCTGGGCCTTTCATGGCCGCTACTATATAACCAGTGGTGCTAGTTGAAATAGCCATGAACCGGGCTCAGACTATGGGTGTTCAAGCTCATAGGGAGGCTGTTCATGACTACCGAGGACATTATCATCCACATCTTCTGTTTAGTAGATGAGCAACTACCGCCACTCGCTAAACATCCCCAGGCCAAACTGTATCCAACTGTGATCTGCTTCAAATGTTTGTTAGTCATACGTTTGTGGGTTCGCTTATTGGTGTTGACAACGTTGACAAGAGGCTCTATACTTCACCTTAAAGAATTTGACAACGTTGTCTATAAGGCGAAGGGGCTATGACAGTCACTATCAAGGATGTCGCAAAAATTGCGGGGGTTTCGTTCAAGACGGTCTCGCGGGTCATTAACAACGACTCCTCAGTGACGAGTCAGACCCGGGAAACCGTCCTTAACGCTATTGGGCAGTTGGGATATCGCCCCCACCTCGACGCGCGCCAGCTCCGCACCCAGAAATCGAACATCATCGGCTTCATTACGGACGAAATTGTTACAACCCCACACGCCGTCCACATCATCAAGGGAGCACAGCAAGCTGCTTGGGAGCGTAAGAAGCTCCTGCTTGTCATCAACACTGAGCGCGATCTGCAAGTCGAGGGCGAAGCTACCGAGATGCTGCTCGAGCGCCGCGTCGACGGCATCATCTACGCCACGATGTATCACCGTGAGGTTGCAGTCCCGGAGGTACCCGCTTCCATGCCGGTTGTGCTGCTCGACTGTTTTGACAGGGACCGTAAGTACGCCTCTGTCGTCCCAGACGAGTTTCAGGGCGGCTATCTTGCCACCAAAACGCTGCTCGAGCAGGGGCATACCCGCGTCGGATTCATCAATGTCGACAACCCCCCGGCGGCTCGAGGTCGCCTAGCAGGTTATCTTCGCGCACACGTTGATAGAGGGATTGCCTCCGACGATCAGCTGGTCTTGGTAGGCGACTCATACGCAGATACGGGCCAACAGCTCGCCCAACAACTCATGACTTTACGAAACCCCCCTACAGCGCTCTTTTGCGGCAACGACCGCATGGCTATGGGCGCTTATAACGCGCTGGCGAGTATGAACTTGAGCGTGCCTAATGTCGTCGCCGTGATCGGTTTCGACAACGAGGAGCTGATCGCGGCTTATTTACGGCCGCCTCTGACTACTGTCGCTTTACCCCACGCTGAGATGGGCCGCTGGGCCGTGGAAACGCTGCTCCAGCCTATCGCCGATACGCCGGTGCAACACAAGATGTCGTGTCCACTCATCGAACGGGATTCCGTTTAAGTGTGGGTCTACAGATACCGAGGTCTCCAAGCACCAGTCAACCACCTCCGCCAAGAGCTGCGGTTGACCGGTCTTGTTACCAAACCAGCCTTAAAGGAGGTTTTGACAAGCGCGTTCATTCTACCAATAAATGTGGTCGACACCCACGAAGCCATCTCGTTTAGGTTAGATAGGGAGAACATATGTGTAGCGCTGGAAAACGTTTACTCACTTTACTTTTCGTGCTTGGGGTAGCTTTCGCAAACGCGCAGCAGATTACTGCTTGGGTAACCGGAGGTGAATCCGAGCGTCCCTACTATATTGGACTTGAGAAAGAGTTCAACCAAGCTTTTTCCGACCGAGGTATCTCGGTCAAGCTCGAGGCGTTGCCAGATATTAATGCGTCGCTGCAAGCTGGCTTTTTGAACGGCGACCTTCCCGACGTTATTCTGCTTGATGGTCCAAACATGGCAAGTTACGTCTGGTCGGGCCAGCTAGCACCCTTGGATCCCTATATCGACGACGAGATGAGGAGCGATTTGCTCCCAGCGATCCTCGACCAGGGTACCTACGGCCCGGACGGTCAGCTCTACTCGATCAGCCCTTACGATTCGTCGGTGCTGCTCTGGGGCAACCGCCGGTATCTCAAGGCCGCAGGAGTTCGTATCCCAACTTCCATAGAAGACGCTTGGACCTTTGGAGAGATGGATGAGGCGCTCGCGGCTCTCGCCGAAGTCGAAGGGGTAACGTGGCCGCTCGATATGAAGCTCAACTATACCGGGGAGTGGTTCAGTTACGGCTTTTCGCCCTTTATCCAGGCTTGCGGTGCGGACCTCATCGACCGTCAGAGCTGGACCGCTGCGGGGACGCTTGACTCCGAAGAGGCGGTCACGGCCTTAACACACCTTCAGAGCTGGGCGCAGAATGGCTGGATCGCCCCCGCCAGCGCCGGTGACAACCGCTTCTTCGGTGACAAAACCGCCGCCTTAGCCTGGGTGGGCAATTGGATGTGGCGCGCACATCGAGAAGGTTTAGGTGACGACCTCGTCCTCATCCCCGCGCCTAACTTTTGCGGTACGGGGTCGGTTTCTCCTAACGGTGGTTGGAGCTACGCAATTCCAGCCGTCTCAGAAAACAAAGATGTGGCCGGTGAATTTATCAAGTTCGTCATGTCCACCGAGCAAGTCGCCAAGTATGCCGACGTCACCGGCTATGTGCCAGCGCGCCAATCGGCTATCGAGCTAAGCGAGCTTTACGGTGAGGCCGGAGCGGGTGAACTCATGGCGGAGCAGTCAACCACCATCGCTTTAGTCCGTCCGGTTCACCCCGCCTACCCGGTCATCTCCGCCTCGTTCGGGCAAGCCGTCCAGAACATCTTGCAGGGCGCTGACGTAGCGAGCGAGTTACAGAACGCCGCCCGTGCTATCGACGACAACATTGCCGACAACGCTGGCTACCCTCCCTTCAACGAATAGGCGCTATAGCGGGTGGAGATTTCCGCGTCTCCATCCGCTCCCAACGCACCCAACTTACCTCCGAGAGGTGCACATGCTGCAAAACCCGCAGGTTGCCGAGCCAACGCTGCCGAAGCCACCGAGGGCGTCGCAAGCGACCCTACCCTACCGGTTTTTGGACGAGTTCATCCTCATCCTCCCGGCGACCCTGTTGTTACTTAGTTTTTTCATCCTTCCGTTCGTTATGGCGGGTTACCTTTCGCTGACCAACCAACAGCTAATCCCTCGGCCCATTCCGACACTGTTTGTAGGTCTCGACAATTACACCCGCGTGTTGAGCGATCCGGAGTTCTGGCAGGCATTCCGCAACACCTTTTACTTCGCGGCGATGGTTGTTCCCTTGCAGTGCGCTATATCCCTCGGCGCTGCAATATTGCTCAACAGCGACCTGCCTGCACGTTCATTCTTTCGTAGCATCGCCTTTTTGCCCATCGTGACACCCATAACGGTCATCGTCGTGATTTGGGCAGCACTCTTTCAAATTCCGGACGGTTTTCTGAACAATGTCATCCACTTCTTCGGTTATCAGGGAAACTACATCGACTGGTTGGGTAATTCGGCGTGGGCAATGCCGTCAATCGTGCTTCTGTCGGCCTGGGCAAGCTTCCCGTTTCAGATGCTGATCTACCTTGCAGGGTTACAAGATATTCCCTCGGAGCGGTACGAGGCAGCCAGAATCGACGGGGCGAACGCCTGGGCACAATTCCGACACGTGACCTTTCCAGGGTTGCGTAACACCAACATCTTCGTGTTGATCACGACGTCGATTCAAGCGTTCAAACTCTTTACCCAAGTTGACATCCTCACCAAGGGTGGGCCTCTAGGAGCGACTAACACCATGGTCCGTTACATGGTGCAAGAAGGGTTTGTCTCACAGCGGATTGGCTACGCCTCTGCCGTGGCCATCATCTTTTTCGTAATTGTGGCGGTTTTCGCCCTTATGCAGAGGGTGCTGCTTCCTAATGAATAGACTTACCAGAGTCATACTCGCCCTTATCCTCGTCCTGGTGGTGCTGGGGCCGCTAGCGATGATGTTTACCGTGAGCCTCAACCCCAGCGAAGAGCAGATCCAGATCTCGCTCGGCAGCTTAAGAGCGTTTGTGCCGTTCGTCGTGTCTGGCGAGAACTACCAACAGGTTCTAAACGATCCATTTCAGCCGTTTCCGCGTTACTTTCTTAACACCGTAATCGTTGTCGTAGGCATTGTAGGACTTGGAATCGTCGTGAACTCATCTGCCGCCTTTGCACTGGCCTGGGGTGAAGGTAAGTACCGCAAGTTCTACCTCGGTCTCATCATCGCCATTTACGTCATTCCAGGCGAGAGCCTGCTGCTACCGCTGCTCTTAATCGTCAGCCGACTCGGCTGGGTCGACTCCTATCAGGTACAGATCGTCCCCTTTATCGCTAATGTCTTCGCCATCTTCCTCTTCTACCAGTTCTTCTCGAAGATGCCCAGGGAGATCATCGAGGCGGCGCGTATCGACGGTGCCCGTCCGTTTCAAATCTTTCTCCGCATCGCCCTACCGCTCAGCTTGCCCATCGTCGCAACCGTCGCTATCCTCGGCTTTCTAGAGGGGTGGAACAGCTACCTATGGCCGCTTATGGTCACTCGGGGTACGGAGTTCCGTCCGTTAGGTGTGGCGATGGCAACCTACTTCGGCAGCCAGCAAGCCTACTGGGGCAACATCATGGCCTTCGCGGTGCTCATGACACTTCCCGTCCTTGTCGTCTTTCTTATCTTCCAACGTTGGTTCGTGGCATCGGTCATGGGCTCGGGCGTAAAAGGCTAGAAGTCCGGCAACGTCTCGCCGATTTTTTAGGAGCTGTGTACGTGCCTTACTCACCTGTCGGGCCGAACAAAATACTAGAGGGGCAAGCCGTTTATGCTCAACGACAAGCGCTGGCAAACGATCCCCATCGGCCCCGGTATCATTTCCTGCCTCCCGCCAACTGGATCAACGACCCCAATGGTTTGATTCAGTGGGGTGGCCTTACCCACCTCTTCTACCAGTTCAACCCGAACGGACCTTTTCATGACGCGATCCATTGGGGCCATGCGGCTAGTAAGGATCTTATTCACTGGGAGCACTGGCCCATCGCGCTTTCGCCGACGCCCGGGGGTCCTGACCAAGACGGCTGTTGGTCGGGCTGTGCGGTCGATAACAACGGGACTCCTACGCTTATCTACACGGGACTCGAACCTCAGGTCCAGTGCCTTGCGACAAGCGTGGACGGCCTAAAGACGTGGCAAAAGCACCCTCAACCCATCATCTCGGTCCCTCCTGGGGATCTGGACATAGTTGGATCTCCCGACTTCCGCGACCCGTTCGTGTGGCGAGAGGACGACGCGTGGCTTATGGCTGTGGGTACAGGAATCCGGGGCAAAGGCGGGGCGGTGTTGCTCTACCGTTCCCACAACCTCATCGACTGGCAGTACCTGAACGTGTTACATAGCGGCGTGTTTGCTGAGGGCGGTGAGGTGTGGGAGTGTCCGAACCTTTTTGGGTTGGGCGACCGCCATGTACTACTCGTTTCGGAGCAACCCGAATTCAAGCACACGTACTATCAACTGGGTACTTATGAGGCGCACCGTTTCGTGCCCGCCTGCACCGGGAAGACCGACCATGGCTGTTACTTCTACGCTGCCCTCACGCTCGAGGACGCACAAAAAAGGCGTCTGATGTGGGGTTGGCTCAAAGAAGGTCGAAAGGAGGCGTCGCAGAGGCGTGCGGGCTGGTCCGGCATGATGTCTCTGCCTCGTGTCCTGCGTGTCGAAGAAGATGCGCTGGAGATGTCGCCTGCGCATGAGCTAGAAGCGCTGCGCGACGAAAGGTGGAGTATAGAAGCTGTAACCCTTGCTCCGGGGAGCCGTTCTCTCGTATGGAACGAGGCTGACAACGCCTATGAACTTTATCTGGAGGTCGAATTCAGCCCCGATGCGGTGTTCGCGTTAACGCTCTGTGCCAGCCCTGACGAACGGGAAAAAACTGTTATTCGCTACGACGCTACCAGCGACATAGTGACCTTGGACGCGCTTCAATCGAGCCTTCAGCCTGACACTGAACCCGAGCGTGTTTCTGTAAGGCATGCTCGTACGTCGGCAACTGTGTGCCTACGTGTCTTCGTCGATCGTTCGGTTATAGAAACTTTTATCGATAAGCGTACTTGTATCACTAGCCGGGTCTACCCGACACTTCCAACGAGTAGTGAGATTTGGCTCGAGTGCCTGAAGGGCAGCGTTAACCTTGAAGACTTGACTGTTTGGCGTATGAGATCGATTTGGAATTAGGCCAGAGCCCACTAGAGATGTGGAGCGCAAGGTTCCTCGATCCATAAGCCGATCTACATCCTGGGCGGCCTGATCGCCTCGATGCTGAAATAAGGCATCGCCGCCAAGTGCGTAACGGATGCCCGGGAACTCGCCCGGCTCCCGAACCACGACGCCGAGCGTCTCGCGAGCGAGTTTGTTGGCGCTTACCAGAGCGCCTTGAAGAGGCACGCGGAGCACATATGGTCGGGGAGAACGGCGTAGGGAGATTCACGAACTCATGCGAGCGGAACTGAGCAGCAGCTTGTCGACTACCTCGACGCCACGGAGTGGCAGGGGGGAGGCTACGCCAGCGTGCGGAACACCTGCCTCTGCTCTAGTGATCACCCCAGGTCCGGTTCTGCCCATACGCGCCTGCGCCTCATATCATCGCAACACCACCCTGAGCAACTTGACAATAGCTCCTTCAGCAGAGGGCTCAAGATTATGCGGTTGTTGAGCGCTGTAAACACACAATTTGGTCAACGCACGTTGCCTTACAAGCTGGTGGAGCCGCCAAGTTGGCGCTCTCTCCGGTGAGCGGGCGGGCGCGACCAGAGGCGTTCGCGTGGTGAGTCCCTCGGATAAGGTTGTTTAGGGACAGCAGCCAAGTTGCCGCACTATAGGGTGCTTTAGTCTCGTCCGAGATATCTGCCTCCTCCCGCCCGTGGAGAACGAAGGAAACGGTTGTCTGCGACACCCTAATGAGCGGTGCCACATCGTTCATCGTCGGCCTCTAGACTTTGCGTGGTCGCGCTTTATCTGGCCACGGTCAAGCATGGGCTCAGTCCAGGGTTCTTCAGGCTGTCCCCTCACCCCTAATTGGTTCTAAGAAGTTATCTCGTTGACGCTTCGGGTCGAAGAACGGATCACGAGGGTCGGCGTCAATAAGGGCAGTGGTGGCGGGTTCTCTCCGGCAATCAGGGCCGCTAGGTGATTAGCAGCCTGCTGGCCCATCTCCAGCTTAGGGTAGTCAACCGTCGTGAGCCCGGGCGTGACCAGTTCCGTAAACGAGCGGTTGTCGTAGCTCACGAGGGAGAGATCATCCGGCACCTCAAGACCACGCCCCCGCAACTCCTTGAGGGCACCCACGGCCAGAAAGTCGTTAGCAGCGAACAGCGCGGTGAAGTTTGTGCGGCCCTGCAAGCGTCTGAACAGGTCGCGGCCCTCCGCTTCGCCCCAGGTCTCCCCGCTGGCGGCGGCCAGCAGCAACTCGTCGAAGGGCAGACCCGCCTCCCGCAACGCCTTGCGGTACCCGTCCAGGCGCTCGCGAACGTCGAGCCGGTGCAGCGGCCCGGTGAGGTGGGCGATCCGCGTGTGTCCCGACTCGATAAGGTGCCGGGTGGCCAGGTAGCCGCCGCGGACGTTGTCCACGCGGATGCAATGAGGGGCCAACTTCGGGAGCAAGCGGTTGAGCACCACAAACGGCACCTGCTGCGCGGCGAGTTCGAGCAACACGTCGTCTGGAACCCTATCCGCTAGCAAAATAAGTCCGCCCAATTCGCGCGCCTGTAAGATGTTCAGCACGCGCTGCTCCTCCTCGACGTCGTCGTGGCCAAGCGAGCACATCATGTGCACCCCTCGAGCCCGCAAGGCCCGCTCTACTCCTGTGACCAACGTGCCGCAGAACTCATCACTGAGGTTGGGAACCATCACGCCGACCACCACAATTTGACCGGCCAGGAGTCCCCGAGCAAAAGGTTTAGCCTTAAAGCCAAGGTTCGCGATAGCCTGCTGAACCTGCGCCACCTTGTCTGGGTGGACCCGCGCCGTGCCGTTAAGCACTCGGGAGACGGTGGCGGCCGACACACCGGCAACCCGCGCAACATCAAAAACGGTGGGCATCTGCGTTGTTACTTCACTCCCCTCCTCCACCGCTACGCAATGTCTTCAATCGAGCGTAACACGAGCGGAGGGAGAGGACCGTCACGACGAGCGCAGCTTGACGCACCTCCTATTTGTGTGTACGATAATGTCTGAAATAATTTCAAGAAGGAGGTGCTGTGGTCTAATGTGCGGTGAAGACGCAAGCGATTTGCTGTGGCCCCACCGCCGAGGTGCCGAATGCACCTCATCTTTCCGTCTCTCCAGTATGGGCGTCTAAAGCTGCACGGGGCTTGCATAGTAGGCAGGGGGAAAGACCAGACCAACGAAGTTGTGAGAATTAGGCCGAGAGCCAAGCGGCAAGGTAATGAACCGACGCGGGCTTACCTGTTGAAGGTGTGATTTCCGTACTTAGTCATCTCCTGAGCGTTTTGGCGCAGCCAACCCGTTCTCTCGCTGTACGGACGACGCCAAGATTTTGCGATGCGTTCGCCGGGCAGGCGCAGCCTCCGCCCTCCCGAAAGGAGTAAATGCCATGAAACTCAGAACCCTGACCACCGCGTTTCTCGCCGGACTATTGTTAGCGGCTTGCTCGAGTGTGTCCAAACCAGGCCCGGACCTTAGTTCAAGTGTTGGCGCACTAAACGTGAGCACCAGCCCGTCCAATGTGGACCCCAACACGGTCTACGTCTCTGGCTTCGACGGGTGGGGTACGTCGCTGGCGTGGTTTGGCAACGTGGTCGGCGGCTGGTCGGACACCAACCGCAACGCCGTCGCGGACCTGATCTTCGGCCAGAACAACCTCAACTTCAACATCGTGCGCTACAACATCGGCGCGAGCCCGGTGCCTGACAACGCCAACTTGGGGGCCGGGCACGCCATTCCGGCCTTTTTGACGGCGTCCGACGTGTACGACTGGAGCAATGACGCCAACCAGCGCTGGATGCTGCAAGCCGCCAAAAGCCGCGGTGCCAACCTCTTCGAGGCGTTCAGCAACTCTCCGCCGTGGTGGATGACCGTCAGCGGCAAGGCCAGCGGGCGCGACGACTGCGGCGACAACCTGAAAGACACCGAGTACGACCGCTTCGCGGACTACCTCACCGAAGTCGTGAAGCGCGCCCGCGACAACTGGGGCATCAACTTCCGCACGATCAGCCCGGTGAACGAGCCCGAGACGAACTACTGGTGCGGCCTGGGCGGCACCAACAACGCGCAAGAAGGCTCGGCCTTCAGCAGTGCCAACCAAGCGCGCATCATCGGGAAGGTGGGTGCCAGCCTGAGCAGCAAGGGGTTGGGCCTCACGAGCGTGGTCGCGCCAGACACCACCAGCGTGGGCGGCGGGGTGAACGCCGTGAACAGCTACGACGCCACCACCATGGGGTATCTGTCGCAGCTCAACACGCACACCTACGGCAGCTCGGACGGCGACCAGACCAACTGGCGCACCTTGGGTGAAAGCAAGCAAAAACGCGTGTGGATGTCCGAGTACGGCGTCGGCACGAGCGGCAAGGACCAGAACTCCATCACGTCGGCCCTGTTCATCGCGAACCGCGTGCGGAGCGACCTGAACGTTATGAAACCGCACGCCTGGGTGTACTGGCAAGCCGCCGAGTCCGACGAGTACGGTTCACAACGCAACGACAACGGTGGCCTGATCTGGGTGTCGTTCACGCCCGGTGTGGAAAACATCAAGGTGACCAAAAGCTTTTACTCGTTTAGCAACTACAGCCGCTTTATCCGGCAAGGCATGGACATCATCGCCTCGGGGCAAGACGCCAACACCGTGGCGGCCTACGACCGCGACGGCCAGCGCCTTGTCCTGGTCGTGAACAACAACACCACTTCCGCCGTGAGCCACGCCTACGACCTGAGCGCCTTTGGTAGCGTGCCCACGACTGCCACACCGCACCTCACCTCGTCCAGCGACAACCTCGCTCAGCTCGCCGCCGTCCCCGTGTCCAACAAGCGCCTGACCGTCAGCGTGCCCGCCAACTCGGTGACCACCTACGTCCTGAACAGCGTCACGGACGGCGATTCAAGCACCGTGGTCGTCAACGACAACACGACCGGCACGGGCAACAACCAGTTCGAGTACCTGAGCGGCTGGTCGTACGGCGGCCAGACCGGCGCCTACCAGAACGACAACCACTACACGAGCGGCGGTGGGTCCAGCGGCGCGTCGTACAGGGTGCGCTTCAACGGACGCGCCATCCGGGTGTACGGTGCTAAGGCCCCCGGTCACGGCATCGCCGCCCTGTCCATTGACGGCGGCCCCGCTGTGAACGTCAGCCTGTACTCGCCCACGCGGACCGAAAACGCCTTGCTGTGGGCCAGCCCGATGCTGGCTTCCGAGCCGCACACCCTCACCGTCACCCAGACGGGCACGAAAGAGCCCGCTGCGTCCAACACCGGCATCGTGGTAGACCGCGTGGCGATTGTGACCGCGCTGGTGTTGGTCAACGACAACACCCTCGGCAGCGGCACCAACCAGTTCGAGTACCTCGGCAACTGGTCGTACGCCGGGCAAACCGGGGCGTACCAAAACGACAACCACTACACCGGCGGCGGCGGCGCGAGCGGCGCTTCGTACAAAGTGCGCTTTAGCGGCCGGGCGATTCGGGTGTACGGGGCCAAAGCCCCTGGGCACGGCATCGCGGCCATGTCCGTCGACGGCGCCGCGCCCGTGAACGTCAGCCTGTACGCTCCGACCCGCATCGAGAACACGTTGCTGTGGACGAGCCCAACGCTCGCCGCCGGGCCGCACACCCTGACCGTCACCCAGACGGGCACGAAGGATTCCGACGCCTCGGACACAGGCATCGTCGCCGACCGCGTGGACATCGTTCCCTAAAGAGCCGCCACTTCAGTTTTTATAAAGGGGTACCTGGGCACTGAACCGTCGTTCCACAGGGTGACTCGTTGGCAGATCTGCGCATCCGTGGCCCTCTATCCAGCGCCTTACTCAGGGCTCGGACTCAGGGCCGCGGCCTACGGACCCTTCCCTTCGAACTGGAACGAGGCCGACGCGCCCGCTCTCGGCGTCACGTTTGTAGACCAAGCTCCTGATCTGTGCAACACCCTACATCACAACCGCCCCGGGACAAACCCGGGGCACGAACCCTTCTTCCCGTCAAGCCGCCTACCCTATCGAATTGAGGAAGTCGAGGGTGTCTTGTGGCGTAGGAGCCACCAGATGGTTCGCTAGCACCCCTTATGGTACCCCTGGCCATAAAACCCCTAGATGCTTAGAATGACGACAGCGTTCCACTTTTGTAGCACTCCGTTGTGGAGTGTGGCGCGCAGTAACAACACCATGTAAACAACACGTACCAACACGTCAAAAGACAAACTTAGTCTAAGTGTTGGTCAAGTGAGGCCGAGAATATCTTTACATAAGGAATCTTATGTTACACCTAAAATAAATCATTTCACGAGGCGGAATCTTGACTACACTGCTATGATTCTCAATCACATGACGAACACAACATCGCAGGTTACTTGAGACGATGCTCTGCTCCTGTTAAGCTGATTCTGCAAGTTTGCTAAGTGATGTGGCAATGAGTCATCAGGAGGTTGACGTGAGAACAACGATAACGATTCCTGATACCCTGTTCGGCGAGCTTATGAGTTTCACCGAAGCGGGCTCACGAACCGAGGCGGTTCAAGTAGCGGTCGAGACCTATGTTCGCCGCGCCAAGCTAGAGCAACTCCGGGCGCTTAGAGGCAAACTCGACATTGCTGGAACCGAGGCGCTGGATGAAGCCGACGTCCGTGAGCAGAATGTCCGGCTCGAGCCTTAAGGTTTTAGCCGACACGAACGTCTGGATCGTCTACTTCCGGGGCGACCGCGCCGGGGCGCAAGAGCAGCCGGTAGCCGAGGTGCTCGACCGGTTGATCGGTGAAGACCGGGTGGTGCTCTGCGGGGTGGTCGAGATGGAACTCTATCAGGGTCTGCGGGAAAACGAACGCGACACGCTCGAGGCGCATCTGAGTGCGTTGGATTTTCTAGAAACGCAGCGAGAAGACTTCCGTCGTGCGGGTTCGGTGTTGAGAACGCTCAGACGGCAAGGCGTCACGATCCCATCACCCGACGCGCTGGTGGCTGCGCTCTGTTTACGTCACGAACTGACGTTACTCGAGAACGACCGGCACTTCGAGCATATCGAGGGTTTAGAACGCTATCTCTGGCGCACACCATGACCGACCTCACCCACGCCCCCTCACTCAGTTTGCTCGAGCGCACCCGCGACCTCGCCACCATGAGCGAAGACGAACTCAGACGCTTAGCTGCCGAAGCCGCTCGTGACAGAAACGAAGAAGCGTTATGGGCGCTTACCGAAGCCCACCTGACGCTGCACGGTTCAGCCGGTTCACGCGTGTCTCGTCATACCCTGAGCGCGTATCGCCGTGGACTTAAAGACTTGCTGATCGCGTGGCAGGGCGAGAACTTGCTCCGTCCCCGGAGAAACGCCGGGGTGTTATGGGTCAGAGAACTCGCGCGTCGCTATAAACCTGCCACAGTCTAGGTCGAGCTGACCGCAGCCAAAGACTTTTACGCCGCGCTGAGATGGTCAGGCGCTACGGACGCTTCTCCTTTTGCCGATGTCATGCCAGGGCGAGTCGGGGTCAATAAAGAGCCTTTGGGTTTTGACCACGGCTAGGAACACCGGGTTTCTTGGGAGATAGGTACGGGGCCGTTGTCGCAGCGGATGTCGCTTGGTGCTCCATGTAGGGCCATGAGAAACACGAGCCCCTCCACGACGTCGCTCGTTAGTGTGCGCTCAACTTTAATGGACGCGTGCGTGTCTTTCGGTATGTTCTGAACGGGATTGGCCCCTCCCCCTCAGCTAAAGCCAGGGCAGCCGAGCAATATACGGATTTCGGCAAGCACATCCTGGGGGAGTCGGGCGTCGTCTTCAAGCCAAGACTTCAACCATGCGCACAGAAGTTCGGGCGCGCAGTGGTGTCTCTCGTGGAGCTGTTTGACAACCCATAAGCTACCGTGAACGTTCACGCCATTTTGCTGACAGCGCTTTCTCAAAGTTCGTTCGCTCGTCAAAACCGTCCGTCCGTATGTGCGCGCGTAGTGGAGACAGGTAGCGTCCGGTAGGCTGAGACCGCCCTTTTTCTCACCACGAATTGCGTCACTCCAACTGTCCTGCAACGGCACGATGGTGACGCGAAGGTCGACCAAAATTTGCAGGATGTCATCCTCTCGGATCTCGTCGCGGACGTTCTCTAGGACCTCGAGCGGCCCTAGCGACGTGAGATGGTGAAGTCCGTCTTCGACCCACCCGAAGTCGAAGAGGACATTGGCGTCGGCAAGAAGGATCAACTTTCGATTGGGCTTTGCTCGGATCGCCAGTCTTTGAGCTGTTTTCGGACTTCCAGTAGCGGCTTGCTTAAGATTTCCGCAGCTCGGGACCGAGTGATGAGCTCTTTACTTGCGGCCTCGTACACAAGCCGCTCCAAGCGATTGCGAGCAATAAGGATGTCAGGCTCAAATTGGTCCGCCTGGCGCTTGAGTTTCGAGGGCTCACTCCCGTCTTCGTCATGCAGCTTTTTGAGTTTGCCTAGCTGCTGTCCAGCTTGCCGTGCGGTAATCATACCGAGGTCCCGGGCACGCATAAGGACCGTGGCCATGCTCATGCTGTAGCGCTGTTTGAGGTTGGCAAGAACAGAAGTCGGAATCCAGACGTGCTGATAACCGCGGAGTTCGCGTTCCATCGTCTCGCGGGAGATGAGGACGGCCCCCGCCATTCGGTTGGCAATCTTCTCACGAGGATCTTTCGCTTCTCTGGCTTCTTGATTGCTGTAATCCTTACGGTGGCAGATCAGGTGGGCGAGTTCATGGAGCGCCGTGAAGTACTGCCTGTCCACCGAATGGTTCACGTTGACGATGATGACGGCCCCCCAGGCTTCGGTGTAGGCCGAGAAGCCGCTTACGCTTTTAGGTAAAGGCGTAACGATCACCTTAAAGCCTTTGTCCTCCAACAGGCTGATCACGTCCCCGAGCGGCGCGTCCTCGACGCCGAGGAAGTCACGCACCTGCGTAGCAATACGCTCGACCTTCACAGCGTCGAACTCGTCAAGCGGGTACGCCGGAGGGAGCGTCGGCGTTTCTTTGAGAAAGCTCTCGAGACCTGCATAATCCTCGACACGCTGCTGGATAAGAGCGCGCAGCGAAGGATTCAGCGCTCTTACGTCATCTGCCCGGAAGAGCAGGGTCGGGCCTTCCTCCTCGGGTACCCGAAGAAAAATTTCTAGGGAGACGCCCAGCGCGACCGCAATGCGGCTGAGTTGGCCGAGCGACGGGAGGCGTTCCCCTCTTTCCCAGACAGCGATGGTCTGGCGCGTCACGCCAACCTTCTCTCCCAGCTCCGACTGGGAGAGGCCCACTTGTTCCCGGAGCGGACCGATAAAGTTAACATTCATGGCTGTATCCTAATAGAAAAAGGTGGACAGGGCTCAACATCTGCCCTGCCCGTAAAGCTAAGCGTAGGTTATTTCTGTCGCTGCGCCTCGAGCACCAGATCGTGGGAGAGCCAGTCCACTACAGTGTCGCCGGTGCCAACCAGATGGTTCTTGCATGAGCAGGAGAGGTTGAGCCACGCTTCCCAGTTAGACTCGGTGACGCCCGCGCGGAAGTCGAAACGCTGAACGCCGAAGTTTTGTTGACCGGTTACTAGCGCGAAGAGGTGCATCATTTCCATAGACGCCACCGCATTACTGAAGGTGTAGACGTTCTCGCCAGCCCGCGCATCCTTATGACTGCCAAGGCCCTCGAGGTAGGTCGGGTCATCTAGCAACCCCTTGGCATCCATGTCAGCTTCGCCAGGATCATAAGAGCGGACACACTCCAGGCACGGGCGCTCGGGTCCAACCGTTTGTACCTGCCAGTTCACTGTCGAGAAGACTCCATCCCTGTGTTTGACCCGGACGCCGCCGTCGATGACCGGTGTCAGGTGAGCGTAAGCCAAGTGGTCGAGCAAACGACGCGGCTGCGGCCTGTCCACACAGCTGAACAACACGTCGCAGTCCAGAGCGGCCTGGTAGCCTTCGGTGCTCGTCAGCTTCACCGGTACGGACCTTACCTCGACCGACCCGGCCGTGCTCGAGCGCTTGGCGTTGCGGGCCGCCACGTCTACTTTCAGCTCGTCCAAGTTTTCTGGGAACGCTCCCGTGAGGCGGTCGAGGTTATGCACCTCCACCCGGTCGTGGTCGATGAGGACGAGCCGGGTAAATCCGGAGCGTGCCAGCTGCTCGCACACCTGGCTGCCGACACTCCCGAGTCCCACAATCCCGACCGTGAGACGCGTCATCCTCGCTTGCTCCTCCTGGCCCCATACGGCGACCGTGCGCTTTTGCCGTTTGGTCGGTCGCGGTTTCGGGCGCACGCAATCGGCAAAGTCGGTCTTGAGCTGAGTACCGACGACCCGGACGTTCGCGCACCAGCGCATACGGGGCGTGCCGTCGTCGTTCCCCCAGACCCTGGCGCTCCAGGTGCCATCGGTTCCGAGCGTCATGCTAATTAGAGGAAGGGAAGTCACGGTCACGGCGCTAAGGGCGATGCGTGTGTCAGCACGAATGTCGTCCTTGCTTACCCCTTGCCAGCCTGGACCCAGATGGCTGTGCAGAAATACGACGCCCTTCTCCTGAACGAGCGCCTCACTGTAAACGCGCTCGAGATACTTCTGGTGGAAGCTGACGTTCCTGTGAAGCTCGCGCTCGTCCTCTTGAGGGAAAAGGAGATCCGTGACCAGTGCAGTGAGGCGCGTTTCGCCCTGCGAAAGGGTGTAGAGCGCAAATGCCAGGTCCTCTTGCAAGTCTTCACGCAGCAGGAATTTAGCAAGCTCATCATGCATCTTCTTAGTCATAGCGACGCTGTACTCGAGCTCAGGCATGGTGCATTACCCCGTTGATGATCGCACTCAGACTTGCCCCGCGCCCCCCTTGCCAGGCGTTGGTAAAGTTGAAGCTCCAGTATTGCCACTCTAATCCAAGCGAACTGTTGCCCTCTAAAACATTGTAGTTACTAGGGTGAGGGCCTGGGGACAATAACTTCGGCTTAGCCCTGATATGCAAAGCCGAAGCGAGATGTTGTGGGTAGCTGGGTTGAACCTCGAGCCCTACGTCGATGACCCTATTCTCGAACTGACCGGACTGCACCTTGAAGTCTTTGAGGAGGACAAAAGGCTGTCCTCCTGCGGCGGCAGCTTCGGCAGTACAACCTTGCGCCTCAAGGTCTGCTAAAAGCGTTCGTTGTGCGGACATCAGCTTACCGACGTAGGCGTCGTGTCCATCGTGACGAAGTGCATACCGTTCCGGAGGGGAATCTTCTCGTCTAAATTCTCGTACTTGGTTAAGCCACCTTTTTCTTTGAGCGCCAGGACGACTTCTTCTGGGCTCTCACCAGCGAGCTTTAGCAGCTGGAGCGGGGTCATCTCGCCCTCCTCAATCTCGAACTTTTTCTGGTTGATGAATATGGTCAGCTTCTCAGGTTTGCCTGGTTTCTCCGGTTTTCTCTCGTCATAAACTTGGCTGGCGCTCATGTTACAACCTCTCTTCGCTGTAATTGACAGCGGGCAACTGGTGGCCGTAGGCTAGCGTTGCGTGAGACGCGACCGGACCGGGTTTAAGGTTTTAGCGGGCAGCTGCAACTGTCCGCACTTTTATTTGGGCGGTGATCATCCCTCGCCTCTATAAGTCTAAGTGCAATGTTAAGTTATGTCAAGCTGTTTTAGGCAAAAACCGGCTCTAAATGTTATATTTGGATTTGATTTATAGATAAGGCTACGTTGCCTGGTTGTGCGTTAGGGCCAGCTTCAGACTTGTGACTTCGTGCTGTTAGAACCGTCTTCGGATGATGCGCGCGACTTCCCTAGCTAACCCCTTGACTGGAGGTGTAACGACGAGTGGCTCAACACGTGACGACCCTCTCACTCCCCCTCGCTCGACCCATACGGATCACCAAAGCCGAACTTTGCCTTCACTTCGTCATAAAGCGTCTCAGGGTCTACGTCACGGCTCAGAGTCGGCGTCATCCGCACACCCCTCGACTCTACCCGGCAAAACACCGTAGGTCTCGCCCTCGAGCCCGCATTGTCTTCAGCAACGAGCGTCAGC
>JAABUN010004505.1_pt1 | contig 18843 bp, 19 predicted proteins | sample 5559311 | NCBI WGS metagenome assembly JAABUN01 (sample SAMN10711877, study PRJNA513370) | rock metagenome | isolation source: Antarctica rocks | place: Antarctica: Victoria Land, Siegfried Peak sud | reverse complement strand
TCCCGGTGTTACTGACCCGGCCTGAGTCAATCCTTTCTGTCACCTCAGCCGAGCTCGAACGGCTAAACCCGGACACGGTCTACCTTCTAGGGGGAGCATCGGCCGTCTCCCTGAGTGTCGAGCAGACGCTATCCACTCTGAAGTGACCCACGCCGAACTTCCGTAGCTGATGAGCATACGACTGTAGGCCTCCATCAACGGCCCCTATCGATAAGCATATGAATGCAGCACAGGTGAAGTCACAAGGAGCAGAAGCCGGTCATGGTCACTTCGCCGCTGCCGCAGAAAATTGGTTTATAACCAGCGACCTGAGCCATCTGGGTTCAAACTGGTGGGGCTAGCGGACGCCGGCCTCGATTCAACTGGTCGACAGACCCTGCTGATCGGTGACCCACATACCGACCAGACCGCGGAAGTGCGCGATGAACTTGTCATGCTCGTGCGGCGGATATGTCGCCTTGGCGGTCTCGGTCAGCAACTCGTCGAACCTCGGTGACGCCACCCACTCCAGCACCGCGGCCGGCAGGTGGGCGAGGTGCTTCTCGCACCACTCCCAGTACTTGTCGGTCTCGAAGTGCTCATCGGCAAGGGCACGATAAGCGACCATCTTGTCTTGGTAGGACAGCTCAGGGTTGTCGGCGATGTCGAAGTATCGACGGGTTTGCAGGTCGACCTGGCCCTTGCGACCGGTGATCAACACGTATGCCGACCAGCGCACGAGCGCGGTGATCGCCCAAGGGAAGTAGTAGTGCAGTGAGGTCAACGCCACGTCGGGGCAGGCGTTGGCGTAGTCGATGGGGTGTACTTCGTTGCCGGCGACCAGCATCTCGGCGGAGTTGAACTCCCAGCCGAAGAAGGCGTTGACCACCTTGCTGACCGTCTCGGCCTCCCACCCGGCTTGGTCGGACAAGAAGTCGTGGGTCACGGCATACCGGTTGTGCATCGGCTCACCGGGGCGAAAGTCCATCACCATGGTCTCAGGCCCGATCGACAGGGCGCGGGCGAAGTAGTCGTAGTCCACCGTGGCCTGCAGGTGCATCAGCATCTCACCCGACTCGTCATACGACTTATGCAGCGCCGTACGGTCATCCACTCGGGACACCCCGCGCCATCCGCCCCCGTCGAAGGGCTTCATGTAGAGCGGGTAACCCAGGTCGTCGGCCACCGCGTCGAGGTCGAACGAGTCGTTGTAGTGCTCGGAGGTGTAGGCCCAGCGCACGTTGTCCACCGGGTTCTTATACGGAATCAAGACCGTGCGCGGCACCTTCAGGCCGAGACGCAGCATCGCGCAGTAGGCGCTGTGCTTCTCCATCGACTGAAACGTAAAAGGACTATTGAGCATGTACGTGTCATGGGTCAGTGCAGCTTTCTTGAGCCACTCACGCGGGTGGTAGTACCAATACCCCAGACGGTCAATCACCAACTCCGACTCCACCGGGTCGGTCAGGTCGAAGGGGTGAATACGAAGCCGCTCCGACTTCAACTCATGCGTGGTGCCGTTGACGCTCAGCGGGCCGACCAAGCGCAGCACGTGCTCAAACGCCTGCGGCCAGTCCTGCTCTGCTCCGAGAAGGAGTCCGATCAAGTGCTCTCGACGCTCAGACATGGGTCATAACCTACCGCTCAGCAGAACCGCTGGATGTGGTGCACCACCTGTTTGCGCCACCACGGCCAATCGTGCGCGCTGTCGTAACCCCATACGTCCAATTCGTGCGGAATGTTCTTGTCCGCGAGCACCTGGGCCATCATTTGTGCGCCGGGTAGCGACTTGGTCGGTGACACCTCGAACGGCCCTTGCCCGACTACCAAAACTACGTTGGCGTGACTGCGCACCCAGTCGAGATGATCGCCATGCATGTTCGCCACGTATGCCGACGGGTTGGCGAAGTAGGTCGCCTCCCCCACCTCGCCCCAACCGTTCCACGACGTGGGGTCGAAGTTGCCCGACAACGAAATGGCCACCGGGAAAACGTCCGCCCGCTTCAGCGTGAAGTTCACCGCGTGATAGCCCCCGAGACTGCAGCCGGTCGTCACAATCCCCTGATGACCGCCCGAGTCCGCCCCGATCGTCGGCACCACGTGGTCCAAGACCCAGTTCTCGTAGAGCGCGTGGCGCTGAGCCCGCTCCTCGGTCGCCAACCGGCGATCCGACCAGGAGATGTGATCGAAGGAATCGACCGTATACAACTTGATCCGCCCCGCATCGATCAGCGGTGCCAACGCCTCGACCATTCCGTTGCTTTCGTAGTCCCACGCCCGTCCCGATTCGGAGGGAAACGCCAACACCGGGCGCCCGTAGTGCCCATAGCGAATCATCGTGCCCGGCCGGTCTAGACCTTCGCCGTACAACTCGACCTGTTCGCGCTCCATGCCGGCCTCCCGATGCCGTGATGACGTGCCTTTCCAGCGGATGCGCACAGCCTCCCACAAGATCGCGCCTACCGAATTTTGCCCCACAACAACACAGATCGTACGGCCAACCGGCGCGGCCACCGCAAATTTTCCGGCGAGCTTCCCGAGGGCCCAGATAGGCCACGTGACCTGCGCTTTTGTCGCCAACAAAGCCCCAGAACTCCGCAATACTTCTGCGATGACCACCACCGTAGGAGTCTTTGGGCGAGGACGCCTGGGCTCCCTGATCAGCGACGCCATTGCCGCTCACCCCGACTTCGGCTGCGCATGGTCCTTGGGCAACGGCCAGAGCCCCACAGGAGACGTTGACGTGGCCATCGACGTCAGCCATCCCGAGGCCGTCGCTGATCACGTGGCGTGGGCCAACGACACCGCCACTGACCTCGTGATCGGCACGACCAGTTGGCCTGCCGAAGCGGCGCGGGGCAGCGGTCGCTTCAGCGGCATCTTGATCGCCCCGAACTTCTCCTTATCTATGGCGCTGATGCGCCGCTTCGCGCTCGTCCTCGGCGGGTATGCCGACCAGTCGCCCGAGCAGGTCGACCTCGCGGTGACCGAAACACACCACCGGGGCAAGGTCGATGCCCCCAGCGGCAGCGCCGCCCTCCTCGTCAGCGCACTGGCCAGCGGGTCGGGTCGTGGCCGTGCTGACATTCCGACGACCAGCCTGCGGATGGGCTCAGTCGTAGGGCACCACGACATCCGGTTCGAGACGGCCAGCGAGGCGATCACCATCTCCCACCAGGCCCACACCCGAGACGTCTTCGCCACCGGCGCCCTCGCCGCAGCCGCCTGGATCAACGGTCGCTGCGGCGTCTTCACCATTGACGACTGGGCCGCCGATCAGCTCGACGGCCTCTTTACCTCGGCTCACTCAGCAGTTCCGTCCCCAGCAGTATCCCGACACATGCAGGAGCAATCATGAGCGGCAACGCCTTCACTGGTCTCGGAGTAGCCCTAGCTACCCCCTTCACCGCGCCCCGCGGTGGCAACCCCACCCTCACGGTGGCGGGCACCAAGGCGACCCTCAAGCAGGCTGCCCGCACCAGAGCGGTCCCACCGGCGGTCGACTTTGCTGCATACCGCTCACTAATCGAGCACGTCGTGGCCGGTGGCGCCGACTATGTCGTCGTCCTCGGATCGACCGGCGAAGCGGCCACCGTCACGGACACCGAACGGGCCGAGTTGATCGCCCTCGCGCTGGACTGTGCGGGCAGCACTCCCGTCGTCGTCGGGGTCGGTCACCAAGACACCGAACGCACCTGCGACCTCGCGGAGATGGCCCAAGACGGCGGAGCCGCCGGCATTTTGGTGGTCACCCCGTTCTACAACAAGCCCCAACCGGCCGGGATGATCGCGCACTTCGAGACCGTGGCCGCCGCCGTGCCGGGTATGCCGATCATCGCCTACAACGTCCCCGGCCGGACCGGGGTCAACCTCAGCCCCGAAACGGTGGCCCAACTGTGGACCATTCCCACGATCGTGGCCCTAAAAGAGTCCTCGGGGGATCTGCGCCAGATCTCACAGCTGTGCCTCGAAGCCCCCACCGGTCGGCACATCATTTCCGGTGACGACGATCTGGCCGTGCCCTCCCTCGCCGTCGGTGCCCGTGGCTTGATCTCGGTATGCGGCAACATCGCCCCAGCCCAAACCGCGGCGATGGTGCACGCCGGCTTGGACGGAGACTTCACTCAAGCTCGCGCCGCCCTGGCCGAGTTGGCGCCGTTGATGGCCGCCATGTTTGCCGAGACCAATCCGGTGCCGGTCAAGGTCGGCCTTGCCTGCCTCGGGATCGGCACCGGCATGGTCCGCGCACCCCTGGCCTCGGCCGAGCCCAACACCTGGTCGCAGGTCCAGACGGCGCTCGCTGGCCTGCAGGCCAGCCGGGTTGCCGCACCCATCGGTGCCACCGCGTGAGCGCGGCCGCCACCACTGTGGATACTGCGCCTATGAACAAACCCAGCGACGCAGCCGCCCTCGCCGAGTTTTTCGGTCGTCCTCTCGCCGAGGTCAAGGCTGATCCCGCCGCGCCTGGCCTGATCGAGCAAGCCCTGGACGCCCTCGAGACGGGTGCCATTCGCGCGGCCTCCCCACGGGCCGACGGCAGCGTGATCACGGGCACCTGGACCACTAACCCCTGGGTCAAGCAGATTATCTTGGCGGCCTTCTCGCTGAGCGTGTTGGAGCCCCAACCCGCCTGGCCCGGTGGCGCCATCGACAAGTCCTTCGTCCCGGCGCGCACCATGAGCGCCGACGACGAGGTGCGCGTGGTGCCCGGTGGCACCTCGATCCGTCGCGGCGCCTACGTCAGCGCCGGGGTGGTGGTGATGCCCCCGAGTTACGTCAACATCGGTGCCTACGTCGGCGCCGATTCGATGGTCGACTCACACGTGCTCGTGGGGTCGTGCGTGCAGGTCGGCCGCGGCGTGCACCTTTCTGCGGCGGTCCAACTCGGCGGAGTGCTCGAGCCCATCGGCGCTCGCCCTGTGGTGGTCGAAGACGGTGCCTTCATCGGGGCCCAATGCGGTTTGTATGAAGGAGTGGTCGTGCGGGCAAGTGCCGTGCTGGCGCCAGGGGTGATCTTGACGTCGTCGACCACCATCTACGACCTGGTGCATGAGCGCACCCTGCAGGGCGAAGTGCCCGCCGGGGCCGTCGTCGTCCCTGGCTCCCGCCCGGCCCGCGGCGACTATGCGGCCCAGCGTGGGTTGTCGCTATACGCCCCGTGCATCGTGAAGTACCGCGACGCGGGCACGGCCGCTTCCGTGGTGCTGGAGGACGCACTGCGGTGAGTGCCCCGATCCACCGGATGGCAGGCCTGAGCACCTCGATCATTCGCAGTTTTGCTGCGGCTGCTCCCGCCGACACCATCTCGTTGGCCCTCGGCGAGCCCGGTTGGCCCCTGCCCGAGGCTGCCCGCGAGGCGCTCGCAGCGTTCGCCGGACAAGCAGATCGCTGCTCCTACGGCCCCAACCAGGGCATCCCCGAGTTGCAAGCGGCAGTGCTCGACTACGTCAACAACCCGCCGCAGTCTCCGCCGCAAGACCCAACACCGGGACGCTCACTGGATGCGGCGCAACTGCTGGTGACCTCGGGCAGCCAGGCGGCCCTGTTTGCGATCTTCCTCGCGCACGTCGAGGCCGGTGACGTGGTGGCCGTCCCCGACCCAGGCTTCCCGGTCTATCGAACTCTGTCGACGTTGGCCGGCGGCACCACCCTGACCTACCCGTTGGGTGCCGACGGGAGCCTGGACCCAGCCGTGATCACGACCGCGCTCGATCGGCATACTCATGACGGCGGCGCATCCGTGCGCCTGCTGGTGCTCAATCACCCCAGCAATCCGACGGGTGGCGGCGCGACGGTCGAGGACCTGGAGACCGTGGCGAGCGCCTGCGCCCATCGCGGGATCATCATCGTCTCCGACGAGGTCTACCGGGAGCTTCATACGCAGGCCCCGCAACCCAGCCTCTGGGACGTCACCGACGCCGCGATCGTCACCACCTCGGTCAGCAAAGCCTGGGCCGCACCCGGATTGCGTGTCGGCTGGGCGCAGGGTCCGGCCGACTTACTGGCCCCGGCCCGTTTGGTGCACAACGCAATGACCACTGCCCCGGCCCGCCCGAGCCAGCTCGCGGCGGCGGCCTTGCTTCGTGATTCACCTGCCGTGTTGTCCCAGTCTCGTGCCGAGCTGGCCTCGCGCTGGGACCTCGTCGAGCAGCATGCGCCCGATTGGGTGCGCTCGGCCCCGCGCCCCGCAGGCGGTTTCTATCTGTGGGTTCCTATCCCCACCGACCCCCACCACCACCACGACCACCACGACGGGTGGGCGGCCGGCCTGCGCGACCACGGCGGCGTCAGCGTCGTTCCCGGCTCGGCGTTCGGCCCCGGCGGCGAGCACCATGTCCGGATCAGCGTCGGCGGGCCCGAAGACGAACTCGTCGAGGGTTTGCGCCGCCTCAGCATCTACACCGGCGGAGGCCAATCAGCATCATGAATGAGTCCCTGTTCGCCTTCAGCCCCGAGCGGCTCGAATTGTTGCTCGGCGGCCAGACGCCACAGATCCAGACGCCCTGTTTCGTGTACGACCTTCACCGGGCGGCAACGCGTTTCGCCGCGTTGCGGGCGGCGCTGCCGGGTCGGGTTCGTCTGGCCTACGCGGTGAAGTCCAACCCTGGCGCATCCCTGCTGCGCACCTTCGCCGCGCAGGGTGCCTGGTTCGACTGCGCCTCCGCCGGTGAGATCGCCCAAGTGCTCGCCGCCGGGGGCACGGGCGATCAGATGGTGGTGGCCGGGCCCGCCAAGAGCGAGCGAGACCTCCACGCCGCGGTGTATGCCGGGGCGCGGGTCCAGGTCGACGGCATCGAGGATGTGCAGCGACTGGATGGGATGCACGACGGCCCGCCGCTGCGGGTGAGCGTGCGAGTCAACCCGGCCGGCGGGGTCAGCGAGCGCGCCGCCATCATCGGCGGCGGCGGTCCTTCGGCCTTCGGGGTCGACGAAGAGGACCTCAATGACTTCCTGGCCGACGCCGCTGCATACAAACGCGTCCGGGTCACCGGATTGCAGGTTTTTGCCGCCAGCAACGAACTCGACGCCCCCACCTTGCTGGGCAATCACGCGACCGCTCTGACCATTGGGCGCCGGATGGCTGCCGAGCACGGCATCGGCCTCGAGCTGATCGACATCGGCGGCGGCCTGGGCATCCCCTACGCCGCCGGCGACGACCCGCTCGACATCGAAGCCCTGGGCGCCGGGCACACGTTGCTGCTTGCCGAGCACGACTGGTTCGCCGGAGACCTGCTGTTGGAGCCCGGTCGGTGGTTGTCCGGCCCGTGTGGCGTCTACGCGGCCCGGGTACTACGCACCAAACGGAGCCGTGGGGTCCGCTTCGCCATGTTGGAGGGCGGCATCAACCACCTCCTTCGGCCGCTCATGACCGGCCAAGATTTTCCCATCACGGCGGTTCGCCCTCGCGGCTTCGGTAATGGCTCGCATGAGACTGTCGCCGAGTTCACCTTGGCCGGGCCGCTGTGCACGTCCTTGGATCGCGTCGGCACCGGTGCGCTGCCCGCAAACCTTAGCGCCGGCGACGTCATCGTCTTCGGTCAGACCGGGGCCTACGCCTACACCCAGGCGATGACCCACTTTCTGTCGCACCCGGCGCCAGCACAGCACTGGTTAAGCGGCGAAACTTCGAATCAAGCCCTTTCCTAGCCCTCATCAACCATGACTTCCCTCACCAACTCCGTCGCACCCCCGGACGGCGTCGAAACCTTCGCTCCCCTGCAATCCACTACGGATTTCGAGTGGTCAGGGCAGCAATGGAAGGCCAAAGAGGTCGCCAGCCAAGGCCCGGGCCCCAACCGATGGCACCGCAGCGCCGTGCACCTCGGCGATCAAGGGTCACTCAAACTCACCGTCGCCAAGAACAACGCCGACCAATGGCAGTGCGCCGAGGTGGTGCGCCAAGGCAAGACCGGATACGGCACCTACTCCTTCACGACCACAACCTCGGTGCTACCACCCAACGACCAATCGGTGCTGGGGTTGTTCACCTATCAGCACAACACCCCACGCGAGGGCTACGAAGAGATCGACATCGAGTACTCGCACTGGGCCAAGCCGGGCACCGGGCCGGGATCGATCACGATTCACAAGCCCGATCCGTCGTGGACCCGCGAGTTCCGTGTCGATGAAACCGGGCCGATGACCCACTTGTTTGTCTGGGCCCCAGGGTATGTCCGTTGGCGCATCGTCAGCGACGGCACCGGCGAGGTGGTGCACGAGCGCTCCCTGTGGGGCCGCGACGTGCCGAGGTATGCCGACGCGCGAATGCACATGAACCTATGGCTGATCGGTGGCGTGGCCGCGGGGCAACAGAAACCGTTCGAGGTTACCTTCTCCTCGGCCTCCTGGACACCGTTACCGGGAGGGTGAGAGCAGTGCAGCGCGCACAGAGCGGGGGTTCTCCCGTCGACGTCTTAGCCGAGATCGGTGGAAGGCACGAACGGGCAGCGCCGTCGATCCGTAGATGTCGTGCACCGCACACGAGAAGAACTGATCCATCACGGCATCGGTCTGCGGCGTCCCGCCACTGAGCTCGCCCGGGACGTACTGCGCGGATCGGTGACCGACACCACACGAATAGCGCCGGAACGCTTGTCCCGGGTCAACGTCTGCCTTTCCTAGAGCACCCCGGTGAGCGACGCCGATCCGCTTTCTTCGGAACTCAGCGGGCCCCGGCCGTAGGTCTGCTCAAACGAGCTGGCCAGTAGCGGGCCATCGGCAGCCAAGTCGCTGGTGTTGGCATCTAACCACACCACGGGGGTGTCGCTGTTGACGATGTCGACCGGCAGGCAGGTCGGGACCTCCTGGTCGGCCACTGATCCCAGGTAGACGACGTCGTCGTAATCATCGATGAGACCTGACGAGTAGTTCTCGACCGGCACCGCGGTGACCTCACCAAAGTGTGTGGCGAGGTTGCTCGTCGCAATGGCCTCGCCCTCAGCTGCTTCTGCCTGCGTCCTCGGACCGGCCGTGTCGTAGAACACCAGCGTCGATGCCGCTCCGCCCGCGCTTACTTCGATTCGGCGTCGTTGCGCGATTAGGTATTGATCCCCATTCTCGACCTTCAACAGACTTAGCCACCGGAGGTACAACACCTCCATTGCATCACATACTGGTTGAATGTTCAGCTACATTGCGGGAGCGGAGAACTCCCTCACGTCACGTCAGGACGGCATCAACGACGAAATCAGCGGTCCGTCGGTGCCAATACCGGGCGTTCTTCACGATGGCGTGGGTGTCCCCGGGCACAATCTCCAGTTCAACCTCGACTCCGGCTCGACGAAGGATGTCGGCAGCTGCTTCGGTGCCCTGCGGCGCGCACACCTCATCATCGCTGCCGTGCAGCATCAGGGCCTTCATCGACGAGGCGCCCGGCCCAGGCTTCACCTCCTGTGGCTCCGCCCAGGCAGAGAGGGTGACGAGAGCCGCAAAGGGGCGTTCATTGACCAACCGCAGAGCCGTCCGGCCGCCCATCGAATAGCCGACCAGCACTATCGGAACGTCTCCATGGGCCTCTTCCATCTGAGCCAAGGCCCAGCGGGCGTCCCGCAGCGGGTCGGCGCCCGCGTTCCAACCTCGTACGGCATACCGCAGGAAGCAGACGGCTAGGTCACGGCGTCCGCGCCGGGCAATGGCGGCGGTGAAAGGAGCCAGTCGCAGCACCGAGGCTTGCCACCAGGATGTGGGGCCGAGGCCGTACGCTTGCCCCCCGTGCAGCACCAGCACCAGCACCATCGCCCTCGGCTTCTTCGGCCTGTTCTTCCACAGGAGCCGCGCCCCCTCGGGGGATTTCACCTGATGACGCGCCGCAAACACCCTCAAAGTCTATGCCTGGTCCCGTGACGGCGACCGCCTCCTCGGCGAGTTCGTCCCGTCGCAGGTGACCAGTAGGGTTATTTCCCATGGCGGACATGTTTGACGGCTATCCCTTGGCGACGCATATGCACGACGAAATGTTCGAGGCCAACGAGCACGACCGTGATCAAGACCCCGCCGTTCGATCGGCATACCAAAACCTGTCGCGTGCCTTCGAGGACGTCAGCGCCGCGGATCTTCAGTCGCGCTCGGACTACCTCTCAAGCAACTACAGCGATCAGGGCGTGACCTTCGACATCGGCGGCGAGGAGCGACCCTTCCCGCTCGACATCGTGCCGCGCATCATCGACGCGCAGTCGTGGTCGCACGTCGAGTCCGGGGTGTCCCAGCGCGTCGCGGCCTTGGAGCGCCTGCTCGACGACGTCTACGGCGAAGGCGAAGTATTTGCCGACGGCATCGTGCCCAAGCACGTTGTCACCTCCTCCAGCCACTTCCACCGTGCTGCCTCCGGCATCACCCCGCTCAACGGCGTACGCATCCACGTGTCGGGCATTGACCTCATCCGCGACGGTGCGGGTGAGTTCCGGGTGCTCGAAGACAACGTCCGCATCCCCTCTGGGGTCTCCTACGTGCTGACCAACCGGCGCGCGATGAGCCAGACCCTGCCCGAAGTGGTCGGTACCCACCGGCTGCGGCCCGTGGCGGCATACCCGCAGAAGTTGTTGGCCGCACTGAAGGCCGCTGGCCCCAGTGGCGTAGCCGATCCGACGGTGGTCGTGCTGACTCCCGGTCCCTACAACTCTGCCTACTTCGAGCACTCGTTGCTAGCCAGGCTGATGGGGTGTCGCCTCGTCGAAGGTCGCGACCTCGTGGCCCAGGCCGGTCGAGTGATGATCCGTACGACCCACGGTCTGCACCCGGTGCACGTGATCTATCGCCGCGTCGACGACGACTTCATCGACCCGATGCACTTCCGTGCCGACTCCACGCTGGGTTGCCCCGGGCTGCTCAACGCCGCCCGCTCGGGCAACGTGACGATCGCCAACGCGGTTGGCAACGGCGTGGTCGACGACAAGCTGATCTACACCTATATGCCCGACATCATTCGGTACTTCCTGAACGAGGAGCCGATCCTGCCCAACGTCGACACCTGGCGTCTAGAGGACCCCGCGCACCGCGAGGAAGTCATGGACCGCCTCGATGAGCTCGTGGTCAAGCCGGTTGATGGAGCTGGCGGTAAAGGCATCGTGATCGGCCCGTCGGCCACCACGGCCGAGTTGGAGACCCTGCGTAAGACGGTGTTGGCCGATCCGCGCGGCTGGATCGCCCAACCCGTGGTGCAGCTCTCGACGGTGCCGACGATGATCGGCGACAAGATGCGGCCCCGCCACGTTGACCTGCGGCCCTTCGCGATCAACGACGGCAATAAGGTATGGGTGCTGCCCGGTGGCCTGACGCGGGTCGCCTTGGGTGAAGGTGAGTTGATCGTCAACTCCAGCCGCGGCGGCGGGTCCAAGGACACCTGGGTACTGGCCGGAGATGGACAACGCCAACGCCTCGCCCCCAAGCCTCGCCACATCGAGCAGGTCTCGGAGCCTCAGGTGCGACTGCAGGAGTCGATCGCCGGCAGCAGCCAAAGCGAGCAGGAACAGCAACAACAGCAACACGTTCAACCCGTGCAGCCGAGCCAGGAGGAGCCGAGGTGCTGAGCCGGATCGCCGAATCCCTGTTTTGGATCGGCCGTTACCTCGAACGTGCCGAAGACACCTCGCGCCTCCTCGACGTGCACGTGCAGTTGCTGCTCGAAGACCCCGTCGTCGACGAAGAGACGGCCTCGCGGGCGCTGCTTGCGGTCATGGGTGTCGACGGCGTAGACCAGTCGGACCAGGCCTCGGTGATGCGCCTGCTCGCGTGGGACCCCGACTCCCCCGCCTCGATGGTTTCCACCTTCTGGGGGGCCCGAGAGAGCGCCCGCCGCTCGCGCGAAGTCGTGTCCACCGAGATGTGGGAGGCCATCAACACCACCTGGAACATCTTCCAGCGTGGGCACCTGCAACGGGCTCGCCCGGCGCAGGCCTGCCAAACGGTGCGTGAGCGCTGCGCCGTCATCTCCGGCATCGCTGACTCGACGATGAGCCACGACCAAGGCTGGCAGTTCCTGGTGTTGGGTCGCAGCCTGGAGCGGATCGATATGACCGCGCGGATGATCGAGGCGGCGGCATACAACGCAGACTCACCGCAGGCCTGGCTCACGACCTTGCGGGCCTGCGGTGCCCACCACGCTTTCGTGCGGACCTACCGTGGCGCCGACTCAGATCGCCAAGCGGCCGAGTTCCTGCTGTTGGATCGACTGTTCCCCCGGTCCCTGCTGTTTTCGTTGAACCGCGCCGAATCTGCCCTGGTGAACCTTGATGTCGGCGAGCGCCGCGCCGGGTTCACCGGGGATGCCATGCGGCTGATCGGTCGCGCTCGAGCCGAATTGGAGTACCAGCCGTTGTCCGAAATCCTTAGCGACCTGCCCGGGCGGATGACCGCCTTGCAGCGCACGTGCAGCGAAGCCAACGACGCGGTGGCTCAGCGATACTTCGAAGGTGCCAACTCGGTGACCTGGCACTCGGGGGTGAGGTGATCACATGATGCTTCGAATCGTGCACAAGACCGGCTACGAATACGCCGGAGCCGCCAGCGCCTCATACAACGAGGCCCGCATGACACCCCGTTCGACGCTGCACCAGCAGGTGCTGCACACCCGCATGGACATCAGCCCGTCGGCGTGGACGCACACCTACAACGACTACTGGGGCACGACGGTCACCGCTTTCGAGGTGCACGACCGCCACGAGTCGTTGACCGTTATCTCTTCGGCCACCATCGACGTGCAGCGTCCCGACATCGAGGGCGAGGGTTGGTCGTGGGAGCAGATGCGCAGCCCCGGGGTCGCCGCCGACCACAGCGAATATTTGCAGATCGGCGACCAGGTGCGCCCCCCCAAGGATCTGCTGGCCCGTGTGCGAGAGACCGCTGCGGCCAGCACCACCCCCGCCGACTGCGCCAACGCCGTCTTCGACCTCATCCACACCGAGGTCAACTACGTCTCTGGCTCGACCGGAGTCCGCACGGCCGCAGCTCAGGCCTGGGAGGGCCGGCAGGGTGTATGTCAGGACATGTCCAACCTGACCATCGGTTGTTTGCGTGCTGTCGGCATCCCCACCTGTTACGTCTCGGGTTATTTGATGCCCCCCAAGGAACCGGAGATCGGCACCACCTACCGCGGTGAATCGCACGCGTGGATCCGCTATTGGGACGGCCTGTGGGTGGGCTTTGACCCGACGAACGCCATCTCCCCCGGCAATCGGCATGTGGAGGTGGCTCAGGGTCGGCAGTACGGCGATGTGCCGCCGCTGCGTGGGATCTTCACCGGCTCGGGCACGTCCCAGATGTTCGTCGAGGTCGAGCTCACCCGGATGGCCTAACCGATCTGGATCAGCCCTTGGTGGTCGTCCTGCGGGAGGGGGCCGTCGGTGGTGGCGGTGACGGTGAGCGTCCCGAAGTTCGTGATGCCGCTGTGGGTGGTCATAAAGGCCGTCTCGGCGGCGTCGGTGCCGGTGGCGATGCGCACCAGTGATTGGCGGGGAGCCAGTCGGGTGGGGTCGACCACGTGCCACGCCCCGGCGACGTAGGCCTCGACCACAGCGTGAAAGTCCATGGGTTGTAGGCCCGGCGCGAACGCGCTGACCAGCCTGGCTGGGACGCCTCGAGCCCGCAGCAACGCGATCGTCAGGTGCGCGAAGTCGCGGCATACACCGGCCCGAGCCAGGTAGGTGTCACTGGCTCCGTCCGTCACCCGCGAGGAACCGATGACGTATGCCGTGTGGTCGGCAACGTAGTTCGTCACCGCATGCAGCAAGGCGACATCGTCTGCTTCTGAGCCCGCATCGCCATCGCCATCAGCGCCCTGCGACCCCACGTCGGCGAACAAGGCTCGAGCGGTGCTCTCTAACCGGTCGACGTCGGCATACCTGCTGGGGCGCAGGTAGCTGATCCGCTCGCCGGGGGTGAGCTCACTGGCCGCGCCCCCGGATGCGAGCGTCGCGTTGTAGATCAGGGCGAACTCGCCCACCGGCACGGCTTCGACGAAGTGCCACCGTGCACCACCGGAGCCGGCCACCTCGGTAACGTCCAACTCGCTCCCGTTGACCGTGATCGACAGCTGCTCGGTCGTCGGGTCGGCACTGGTGGCCGCGACCACGCTCCACGCCAACTCTGATGTGGATCTGATGGTGGCGGTGATGTGTGCGGTCACGGTTCGCTGCATGCGGCCATGCTGTCACCTCTTGCGCCCGCGTGCTTCCGCTATCGCGAACGCGCATCCCCCGCTAGCGTGAGCACGAATTCGACGAAGGGACCATCGTGGACGTGCTCTGGGGTATCGGCGGAATGGCCGTCCTGTTCTTGTTGGCATTTTTGCTATCGACCAACCGGCGGGCCATCAAACTGCGCACCGTTGCGGCGGCCTTTGCGCTGCAACTCGGTTTCGGCGTGCTCGTTCTCTACTGGTCCACCGGGCAATGGGCACTGGAGAAGACCTCGGCGGGGGTGCAGGCGGTCATCAACTCCTCCGGTGCTGGCATCGGGTTCGTCTTCGGCCCGGCCATACCCGAGAACGGCCTGGTCTTTGCCTTCCAGGTGCTGCCGGTCATCATCTTCTTTGCCTCTCTGACTGCGGTGCTCTATCACTGGGGCATCCTGCAGAGGGTCGTCGAGGTGCTCGGTGGTGGCTTGCAGAAGCTCCTTGGCACCGGTCGCGCCGAGTCCGTCAACGCCGCTGCCAATATTTTTGTGGGCCAAACCGAGGCACCGCTGGTGATCCGCCCCTACATCAAGGGGCTCACCCGATCGGGGCTTTTCGCGGTGATGGTCGGCGGGCTCTCGACCGTGGCAGGGTCGGTGCTGGTGGGATACTCGCTGCTTGGCGCGCCCCTGGAGTATCTGATCGCGGCCAGCTTTATGGCCGCCCCCGGGGCCTTGCTGATGGCCAAGATCATCATGCCCGAGAACCCCGACACCGACGAGGCGCTGGTCAAGGAACCGGCTCTGGTGGGCGCGGCCCTGGACGACACCAAGCGCGGTAGTGGCGGAAAGGTCGGCGCTCCTGCGACTGGTGGTGACGATGACGACGTTAACGATGGCGAGGCAAGCGATGGCGACGTTAACGATGGCGAGGCAAGCGAAGACGACGCTGAGGAGAAGTACCGAAACGTGATCGACGCGGCAGCCTCAGGTGCTGCGGACGGTCTGAAGTTGGCACTGAACATTGGCGCGATGCTCCTGGCCTTCATCTCCTTGATCGCACTGGTCAACCTCTTCATTGGCGTCGTCGGCGGCTGGTTCGGCTACGACACCCTGACCTTTGAGCAGATCTTGGGTTACGTCTTCGCGCCGCTGATGTTCGTGATCGGCGTCGACTGGGGCGAGGCCATCCGTGCCGGGAGCTTCGTCGGCCAAAAGGTGGTGGTCAACGAGTTCGTGGCCTTTGCCGATTTCGCACCACGCATCGAGGAGTTCAGCCCCAAGACCGCGGCCATCATCACCTTCGCGCTGACCGGGTTCGCCAACCTTGGATCGCTCGGCATCCTGCTGGGCGGCCTCGGTGGGATTGCGCCGGGACGCCGCCGCGACATCGCCGAGTTGGGGCTGCGCGCTATCGCCGCCGCCACGTTGGCCAACCTGATGAGCGCGGCTATCGCGGGCATCCTGATCGGCTAGCGGCGGGGCGACACGGCATACCTCGGCTCATCGCCATCTCGACCCCTGGTGTCACGACGTGCCGACGACACGCCCGCCAAAAGCGGCGCACGGGATCACGTGAACCCCACAGCCGCTTTCGGCGGGCGAGGCGTCGGCATACACAAGCGGCGTGCCGACTTTGACGGGTGTGTCGACCGTCCTGCCCTCGCATTCCTGCGCTGGCCCTCCTAGGGTCGGGGTATGCGAGCAATCACGGTTCCTGCGCCCGGTGACGCTGACGCTTTGGTCCTCGGGGAGCTCGATGCCCCCACCATCGGTGAGCGCGACGTCTTGGTCGACGTTGTCGCTGCGGGGGTGAACCGTGCCGACATCGCGCAACGTCAAGGCAATTATCCGCCGCCCCCTGGAGCCAGCGAGACCCTAGGGCTTGAGGTCAGCGGCGTCGTCAGCGCGGTGGGGAGCATGGTCAGTGCATGGTCCGTCGGCGAAGAAGTGTGCGCCTTGCTCTCCGGCGGGGGGTATGCCGAACACGTCGCGGTGCCCGCAGGTCAGGTGCTGCCCATCCCCCAAGGCGTCAGCCTGCGGGATGCGGCCGGGCTGCCCGAAGTGGCGTGCACCGTCTGGAACAACCTGGTCACTCAGGCAGGGCTACGCAGCGGCGAGACGCTGCTGGTGCACGGCGGGTCGAGCGGCATCGGGACCATGGCCATCCAAGTGGGCAAGGCCCTGAACGTGCGGGTCATCGTGACCGCCGGATCTCAGGCCAAGCTCGACGCCTGCACCTCGCTGGGGGCCGACGTCGCCATCAACTATCGCGAACAGGACTTCGTCGAAGAAGTGCTCGCAGCCACCGACGACATCGGCGTCGACGTCATCTTGGACGTCGTGGGTGCGAAGTATTTGGACCGCAACATCCAAGCGCTCGCCACTGGCGGACGTCTGGTGATCATCGGTATGCAGGGCGGCGCCAAGGGCGAGCTCAACATTGCGCGGCTGCTGAGCAAGCGCGGTCGGATCCTCGCTAGCGGCCTGCGCTCGCGCTCTCTGGAGGAGAAAGCCAAGATCGTCGCAGCTGTCCGCGAACGCGTCTGGCCGTGGGTCGAGGACGGCACAATCTCACCGCTGGTGCACGCGACCTACCCCTTAGATCAGGCGAGCGAGGCGCATCGAGCGATGGAAGAAAGCCAGCACATCGGCAAGATCCTGCTCACTCTGTAACTGTGCGCGCGGTCTGACTGCCTTTCACCGTGTTACTGACGCTCACTGCGTAGTGAGTCTGCCGACCCTCGGCTGATCGCCCGCGCGGGCCAACACGTCCAGGATCTGCCGGGTCTCTCGATCAAACTCGGCCACCTGCGAGGGGTCGCACCAACGAGACCGGCGTGCTTCGGCGGACAGTTGCAATGCCGGTCGTTCATCGAGCACGACCCGGAAGACGACGTCGACGCTTTGGCTGCGCGGGTGCACCCCGTAGGTCACCGGATCTCCCGGGTCGATCGACAGACCGGTTTCTTCGTGAACCTCCCGTGTGACCCCCTCAGCGGGGGTTTCGCCGTGGTCCAGCAGCCCCCCGGGCAGACTCCACCCGCCCCGGTGCGGCTGGCTCAGCATCAACACGCGCCCCTCGTGCTCCAACGCGCACACCGCGCCAACGGTGTAGTTGGGGGTGCCCGCCCGCACCAGGCCACGCTTGAGTGGGCCGGGCAGCCGACGAAAGGCCACCAGCGCAGCCGTGGCTGCCTTGCGCCGGATCACCCTCAACTCAGTCATCGGCCAAGTTCACCACACAGACCGAATCCCACCATGCGTACATCTGCGCGGCCGTCCAACGCGGGTGCTCCAACATGGGCAGGTGCCCGCTGTCACTGGCCGGGGCAAACCGCCACGAGGGGTTACGCCGCGCCATCCGCACCGCGCCCGAGAACGAAACCAGCCGATCGCGGGTGCCGTGGATGAGCAACACCGGGGCCTTAACCCGGGCGTACATCGCGTCGGTCGCTTGGCGCATCGCGACCGTGCTGAGCGTCGAGCGGGCCGCCGCGCCGTAGTAGCGATCCATCTCTGGGTGGAATTGGCGACGGTGGGCCAGCGGAAGGTGAGCGGCCACGACCTCGGGATCGATGCGGCTCGGGTCAGCCGTGCACCAGCGCAGCGTGTCGTCGACGTTTTGCTCCGGCGTGCGCAGCGACCGTCGAGCTCTGGCCGCCCCGCGCCCCACGGCAGGGACAGCGAGCAACCCGGCGGCGAACACGCCGACCACCCCCGGGAAAAGACCCGGCGCGGGCAGCGCCGGGTCGAGCAGCACCAAACCTGCGACCGGCACCGGCGGCGATGGCCTCTTGGCGGCATACCGGGCGGTGATGAGACCGCCCATCGAGTTGCCGACCAACAGCAGCGGCAGCCCGGGATATTGGTCGGTGATCATCTTCACGAACGCAGTCAACAGGCCGGTGTTCTGCCTCACGTTGGCGTTGCGGTCACCCGGTTCGGTCATCCCGAAACCCACGAGGTCGAGGGCGATGCAGCGGAAACGTGGCGTCAGCAAAGGGGTCAGGGCGGCCCAATTGACGCTGGCCCCACCCAGCCCGTGCACCAGCACGCACAGCGCCTCGGGCGTCTCTGGCCCGCCGAAGTCGACGTAGGCCACGTTGGCACCGCGAAGTTCGACCCGTTTTTCGTTTAGATGTGAGGCGTCCATCTATGCGATATCCGCCGCAGCGGCCCGGCCGGCGCTGCGCCCGCTGTAGAGGCACCCGCCCAAAAAGGTGCCCTCGAGAGAGCGATAGCCGTGCATCCCCCCGCCGCCGAATCCGGCGATCTCGCCTGCGGCATACAAGCCGGGGACGGGCACGCCTTGCGCCGACTGCACTCGCGAGCGCAGATCGGTGGACATCCCGCCGAGGGTTTTACGGGTCAGCACCCGCATCCTGGCGGCCACCAGGGGGCCATGGCGGCCGTCTAAGAAACGGTGCGGCTTAGCAATGGGCATCATCCGGTCACCTCGATATTCGCGGGCTGAGTTAATCGCAGCCAATTGTGCGTCCTTGCCAAACGGGTTCGCCAGTTGGGCGTCACTAGCGGTGATCATCGCCTGCAACTGTGGGCGGTCGATGAGCTCGTTGCCGGCCAACGCATTCATCGTTGCCGCCAACTCCGCGATCGAATTGCCGGTGACTAGGTGTACTGACCACGGAGGTTGGTGACACGGGGTGATGTGCTGGACATGGTGAGAACCTCCGGGTGGGGTGGGGCTATCTGACGGCTCACATCACACCACGGAGGTCCTCATGTCCCACGCTA
>JAABUN010004504.1_pt1 | contig 18848 bp, 12 predicted proteins | sample 5559311 | NCBI WGS metagenome assembly JAABUN01 (sample SAMN10711877, study PRJNA513370) | rock metagenome | isolation source: Antarctica rocks | place: Antarctica: Victoria Land, Siegfried Peak sud | reverse complement strand
AACCTGCCTTGGCAGGTTGTCAACCTCTTCCCAACCTGCGAAGGCAGGTTTCGCCCTCCGTTGCGGTGAATTTATTCGCTGCCCAAAAGCCTATCGAGATAGGCTCTAAGTGGGATGAAAAAGGTTTCGGGCTACGTCGATACGATCTGTTTCAGGTCAATCCTTTTAGCAAGCGAAAATGCGCTCCGTTGCCCGCCGATCCGCTCGCGGAAGTCTCGAAATTCTATTGTGCTACCTCATGTCTGGCACGACGAACCCGACCGCCGCGCCGTGGTCGATGTGATTTTGTAAACCTGCGTAAACTCGTTTGCCCTCCAAACTTGGTTTCCCCATGATTTTTTCCGCCCCGCTCCATGACGGCTGGACGTTTCACCACCCCGATTCCGGGCGCGATTTCCCCGCCCAAGTTCCCGGCTGCATTCACACCGATTTGCTGCGAAACGGCTTGATTCCCGACCCGTTCTGGGGCGCCAACGAACTCGATTTGCAGTGGATCGAGGAGCGCGACTGGAGTTATTCGCTGCGTTTTCCCATCGAAGCGACAACGCTCGAACGCGAACACGTCGAATTGGTCTGCGAAGGTCTGGATACGCTGGCGACCCTCACCCTCAACGGGCAGGAAATCGCGCGCGTGGAAAATATGTTCGTCGGCTATCGCTTCGCGGTCAAAAACCAGTTGCGCGCCGGCGAAAACGAGCTGCAAATTCACTTTTCCAGCCCGATGCCCTATATCCGCGAGCGCCAAAAAGCGCATCCGGGCGACGAGTGGAATGACCCGATTGGCGGCAGTTCCAACATCCGCAAAGAGCAGTGTTCCTTTGGCTGGGATTGGGGGCCGCGCTTTGCGACCTGCGGAATTTCTTTGCCGATTCGCCTCGAAGCGTGGGACAAAAATCGTCTGAAAAGCGTGCATCTCACCCAAAAACACGCGGCGGGCGCGGTTTCGCTGGCGCTGCGCCCTGCTCTGCAACGCGAAATGGCGGATGCGCGTTATCGCGTGCAACTGCGGCTCGGCGGCGAGGTGGTTTTGGAAACCGACGCGCTGGAATTCGAAGTTCCCGACCCGCAGTTGTGGTGGTGTCACGGCCTCGGCGAGCAGCCGCTTTATGAGATTTGCGTCGAGTTATGGAGCGGCGATGAAATCGTCGATGTTTGGCAGCGCCGCGTCGGATTGCGAACGGTTGAACTCGACCGCCACGCCGACGAGTGGGGCGAAAGTTTTCAGTTCGTCGTCAACGGCACGCCGATTTTCGCCAAAGGCGCCAACTGGATTCCCGGCCATGCTTTCGCGCCCGCAGTGCGGCGCGAAGATCTCGAAGATTTGCTGGAATCGGCGACGCTGGCGCACATGAACATGATGCGCGTCTGGGGCGGCGGATTGTATGAAAGCGAGGATTTTTACGACATCTGCGACCAGAAAGGGCTTTTGGTGTGGCAGGATTTCGGGTTTGCCTGCGGCACTTATCCCGGCGACGAGGCTTTTCTGAATTCGGTGCGGATCGAGGCCGATTATCAGGTCGAGCGCTTGCAGCATCGCACTTGTCTTTCGCTGTGGTGCGGCAACAACGAGATCGAGGAAGGTTTTCGGAAGACGATTTTATCGACGCCGGAGCGCAAACGCGCTTATCTGGCGATTTTCGAGGAGATTTTGCCCGCCGCGGTCGAAAAGTGCGACGGCACGCGCGCTTATTGGCCGTCTTCGCCGCATCATCCCGCCGGTTTGGACGTAGAAATGAACCACGAAACCGGCGGCGACACCCATTATTGGGACGTGTGGCACTCGCGCGCGCCGGTCAAAAACTACGAAAAAACCAATTTTCGCTTCTGCTCCGAGTTCGGGATGCAGTCCTATTCTTCGCCCGAAGTCGCGGCGCAGTTTTGCGACAGGGCGCAGATGAACGTGTTTTCGCCGGCGATGGAAAACCATCAAAAAAACCCGGCGGGCAACCAGATCATCCTCGATTACATCTCGCGCCAATACCGTTTTCCGCGTGATTACGCGAGTCTGGCTTATCTGTCGCAGCTCAATCAGGCTTACACCTTGAAAATTGGCATCGAGCATTTTCGCCGCTCGATGCCGCGCACCATGGGCGCGCTTTACTGGCAGTTGAATGACTGCTGGCCGGTGTTTTCGTGGAGCAGTCTGGAGTTTGGCGGTGTTTGGAAAGCGCTGCACTTCGAAGCCAAACGCTTTTTCGCGCCCGCCCTGGTCTCGCTTTTCGTGCCCGGCGACGAAACGGCGGGCATTAGCAATCGCATCAAAAGCACCATCGGCGAAGTGCAAATTTGGACGGTTTACGATGGCATCGGCGACCAAAAGGGCGAGATTTTTTGGGAATTGCGCCATTTGGATGGGCGCACGCTGCACAGCGGCTCCAAAGCGGTTGCGCTGCGCTACGGCGAATCGATGAGCCAAGAGTCGCTCGATTTCCAAAGCGCGATGAGGGAATTCGGCGCGAAAAGCCTCTACTTTTGCGCCTGGTTGGAAATCGATGGCGAAGTCGTCTCGCGCCAGACGGCGTTTTTGACGGCGCGTCGCTTTCTCGATCTGCCGCGCGCGGCAATTGAAACCCAAATCGAAGCGCGCGGCGCAAATGAATTCGCGCTGACTTTCACTTCGCCGGTTTTTCAGACCCAGGTGCGGTTTCATCTCGAAAACACCAAATATCGCGCGAGCGACAACTTTTTCGACCTTTATCCCGATGCGTCGCACGTCGTGACGGTGAAGTTGGAAGCGGATTTGTCGGTCGATGAGATGGCGCGGCGCTTGACTTCGATGTCGCTGGTGGATTCTTACTCAGGAACCGGCGAATGAATTCGCAGCCAGAAAAAGCCGTCGGCCTGCGCCGACGAATGCAATGAGTCGCACCGGCATTGGTCAACCAAGGTTGACGCTTTTTTCTGGCTGCGAATTCATTCGCCTCTTCAAATGATGGATACCAACGACGAAACGCCGGACACCGCTTTGAGCCGCAAGCGCTTTTTACAACGCGCGGGCGTTGCCGGTGCCGGTCTCGCGCTCGGCGGCGCCTTGAATCGCGCCGACGCCGCGCCGCGCGACGATCAGGGCGTTTTCGACTCTCTCAACGTGCGCGATTTCGGCGCGCGCGGCGACGGCGTAACCGATGACACGCGCGCTTTTCAAAGCGCGATTCACGAGGCGGAAAAGCGCGGCGGGGGCACGGTTTTGGTGCCGCAAAACCGCTATTTTCTGGCCGGACATCTCGACTTGCCCGCCCATGTCACGCTGCGCGGCGCGGGCGAAATCCCCGACGTGCCCGACGACAACTGGGGCAGCGTGCTTTTGGCCGTCGCAGGTGAGGGCGAGGCGGACGGCACGCCTTTTATCACCATGAACCGCGCCAGCGTTTTGCGCGGTTTGACGATTTTTTATCCCCGGCAAAAAGGCCCGATTCCGCTTGCTTACCCGTGGACGGTGCGCGGCAGAGGCGACAACATCTCGATCCGCGACTGCTTGTTTATCAATCCTTATCAGGCGGTGGATTTCGGCACCTACCCGTGCGGGCGTCACTTCATCGAAAACCTCTATGCCCACGCGCTGTATCGCGGACTTTTCGTCGATCAGTGCCTCGACATCGGACGGGTGACGAACGTGCATTTCTGGCCGTTTTGGTCGCAGGACGAGCAGCATTTCGCCTATCTGCGCGAAAACGCTATCGCGTTTCAGTTCGGGCGCACCGACTGGCAATATCTCAGCGGCTGCTTCAGCATTTTCTACAAAATCGGCTACCATTTCGCCGATTTCGGGCACGGGCCGGGCAACGTTTTACTGACCAACTGCGGCGCCGATATCGGAACCGTGACGGCGCAGGTCGATGCGACGCAGAGTCACGCCGGGGTGTCTTTCGTCAACGCGCAGATGAACGGCACTTTGCAGGTCGCGCCAAGCAACCAAGGCCCGGTCAAATTCACCGCTTCGAGCTTTTACGGTTCGGGAAAAACCGATTCCAATGCCATTCTCGCCGGCAGCGGACGGGTTTCGTTCGATAACTGCCACTTCACCTGGTGGGATCAAAACAACAACGACTCGCCCGCACTGCGCGCGCAAAGCGGCACGCTCGGCCTCTCCAATTGCGAGTTTTTCGGCGCCAAAAACCACATCGTTTTGGAAAAAGAGGTGCGAAACGCCGCGATTATCGGCACCCATTTCCGCGGCGCGCCGCGCATTTCCAACCAAAGCGAGGGCCGCGTTCAGTTCATCGGCAACACCGACACGGTTCCGGCTCCGCCCGCCAAATTGAAACGCCGTTTTTACAGCGGATTTGAGGCGAACCAGCCGCAACCGTTGCTGAGTCGCGTCGAAGCGTCGGCGCATCCCGGCGCTTATGCGCTGCGAATAGCCAAAGGCGGACGCCAGGGCAACGCGTTGTTTCTCCACGGCGAGCCGACCGGCGCCAAGCCGGGAACCGCGTATTTCCGTATTTTCGAGGTCGAAATCCCGGTTCGCGCCGCGACGATTTTTCGCTACTGGATTCGCATCGACGACCTCGAAGCGCGCTTTTGCGGCCTCGATTTGCTCTTCGACGGCGAGCGCGAACCCGGTGCGCTGCGCGACATCACTTTCGCCAGAGATTTGCAAGAACAACGGATGCACCCGGCTTATCCGCGCGGCGAAATCGGAAAGTGGGTTCGTATCGAAAGCCCGATTGGAAAATGGGCGGCGAATCGCAACATCACCGCGATTCTGGCCGCGCACGACGGCGACGGCACCGCGCCGTTTCAAGCCGCCTTCGACGACATCGAAATCGGCGAAGCGCGGTAATATGGGAGAGGCGTCAGTCCCGCTTCTTTGGATAGGCTCTTAACTCAAGTTGCCACCTACGAATTCAGCGAATCAATTCGCCGCAAAGAAGAGCCAAGTCCGCCTGCGCGGACTGTCCACTCGCAATTTTTCCGAAAAGTCGCACATTCCCAACCTGCGAAGGCAGGTTTTGCTCCCCTTTGCGGCGAATTGATTCGCTGAATTCGTAGGTGGCAACTTGAGTTTATCAACCATAAAGCGGCCCATAAACCGCGCAGGCGCGATAATCGGCGCCGGTGTCGTGCGCGCCGCCAAAACGGTTCCAACTTGCGGGCCGAAAAATCCGTTCCGGCGCCACGTTGTGCATTTCCACCGGAATGCGAAGCAGCGCGGCGAGCGCGATGATGTCGGCGCCGATGTGTCCGTAACTGGCGACGCAGTGATTGGCGCCCCAGCTGTTCATTACGTCATACGCGCTGGCAAATTGGCCCTGCCCGGTCAGAATCGGCGCAAACCACGTCGTCGGCCAGGTCGGATTGGTGCGCGCATCGAGAATGTCGTGGACGTTTTGCGGCAATTCGACCGAAAATCCTTCGGCGATTTGCAAAACCGGGCCGAGTCCTTTGACCAAATTGAGGCGATACATCGTCATCGGCAGATCGCCGCGCGTGGTGAAATCGGTTGACCATCCGCCCGCCGGGAAATAACCGCGGTCGGAAGCGCAAAACTGTGTCGCGTCCAGGCATTTTTGCGCTTCATCGGGCGTGAGTCGATACCACGGCTTGAGCGCATTTTGCCCGTTTTTGGTCGCTTCTCCCGTCCAATCGAGCGCCGCGGGGCCACTGTTGATGAGATGCAGCAAGCCGCCCGCCGCGTGACCGTCCAATGTGTGACCGGTGACGCGCTCGACGGCCTCGCTGCTCCAATAAGTGCGGAGGTCGGCGAAAAGCGAGGCTTCGCCCTGCGTCAAAAGATGGCCGAAAAGCATTCCGGCGCCGTTGAGCGCGTCGTTTTCGGTGGCGACCATGAAGGGCTGACGAATGCCGTTCCAATCGAAGCTGGAGGTGAGAATCGCTTCCAAAAAGTCGCCGTTGGGCCGGTGATCCGTCCACTGGCGCTGGCCCTGAAAACCCGCCGCGAGCGCGTTGTGGCCTTCGGCTTCTTCGCCAAAACCGAGTTCTTTGAGTTTGGGATTGCCGATCATCAAATCGCGGCCAATCAGCGCCATTTTGACGACGAATTCCCAGTCGGCGTCCTTTTGCTCGCGCGTGCGCTGCTTGCCTTCCTGATTGGGATCGAGTCCCTCTTTGCAGTGGGTTTTGACCCAACTCAGCGCGATTTCATACTCTTCGCGGTCATAGATTTCCTCTTCGATGCGGCGCGAAAACTCGCTCATATCGACCGATTCGCTTCGCATTCCCAGATAATCCTCGAAAAACTGCGAACTGACCTGACTGCCGGCGATGCCCATCGAAGTGCCGCCCATCGCCAGATAACTGGTGCCGCGCAGCGTCGCCATCGCAAGCCCGGCGCGGCAAAAAGTGAGAATTTTTTGGCTCACGTCATCGGGAATACTCGAATCGTCGCTGTCCTGCACGTTTTGGCCGTAGATGCCGAACGCGGGCAAGCCTTTTTGGGCGTGTCCGGCGAGCGCGGCGGCCAGATAGACCGCGCCGGGCCGCTCGGTTCCGTTGAAGCCCCACACCGCTTTGGGAGTGTGCGGATTCATGTCCATCGTCTCGCTGCCGTAGCACCAGCACGGCGTCACGGTGAGGCTAACGCCGACGCCTTCGCCCTCGAAGAGCGCGGTGCATTGCGCGGCTTCGGAAACCCCGCCGATGGTGAAAGGCGGAATCACGATTTCGACTTCGAGTCCGCAGGCGTGTTTGAGGTTTTGTCGGATCAATTCGGCGGTCGCGCGCGCCAGATTCATGGTCTGATTTTCGAGCGATTCGCGCACGCCACCGAGTCTGCCGTCGATGGTGGGACGGATGCCGATTTTGGGCAGCGGAGTGCGAAGGCGATTTTTAGCTTCGGAAATGTTCATAATCTTAAAGGATTGATTTTATAGCTGTTTGAAAAGTTCCGGCGAATGAATTCGCAGCCAGAAAAAGCCGTCGGCCTGCGCCGACGAAATCCCGCTGTTATGCGACTTCGTTCCTGCGGGGTTTCGTCAACGAAGGTTGACGGCTTTTTCTGGCTGCGAATTCATTCGCCGGAACTTTGCAAACAGCTCCTTACACGCCCAGCACGCGTTGGCGGTAATGCTCGGCGCTCCATCCGGCGATGTAAGCGGCCTGTTCGGGCGTCAAAAAACGCGGCTCGCCACTCGAAACCGCGCCGAGAAAAATACGCGCGGCTTTTTCGGCCATCAGCGTGGTCGCCAAAACTGCTGCGGGCGTTTTTCCCAGCGCGATGAGGCCGTGGTTTTTCAGCAAAATCGTGCGCGGCGCGCGCCCGTGACGCGCGATGAACTCTTCGAGGCGCTCTCGAATCGCGCGCGCCAGCGGCACGCCGGGATTGAGATAAGGCACCAAAACATCTTCCAGACCGCAGCACACGATCTGGTCGGGAAAAAGCCGCCCGCGCGCGAAATCCGCCGCCCGCGCGCCGCATAAAACGCCGTTGACCGCGACCGGATGGGTGTGGCCGACGAAATTTACTTCCGGCAAAGTCAGCAAATAAGCGTGGAAAAGCGCTTCGGTCGAGGGTTTTTTCTGATTTTCGTCGGCGCGCGCGGCGAGCATTGCGGCGTCGGTTTCCTCGTCGGAGAGCGGCGCACTTTCGAGAAGCGGCAACAGCGCGTCGAAACGGCAGCGCACCAGATCGGTTTCGCCCAAAGTCGCCAGGTTGGAGCCGGACGCTTTGACCGCGAAAATTTCGGCGTCGAGACGGGTTGAGGTGTTGCCTTCGCCCAAAATGGCGAAACCGCGCTCTTCGCGGCCCAGTTGGTGCGAAAGTTCGAGAACGGCTTGAAAGGGTGGCATCAAGGAAAGTTTCCGTCAAAACACGCGGTGCGGAGATTCGCGGATCACTTGATTCCCGTGGTGGCGATGCCCTGAATGAAGGTTTTTTGGGCCAGAAAGAATAGCACGATGACCGGTAAAAGCACCAGCACCGAGGCCGCCATCAGGATGTTCCATTCCGTGCCGCCCTGCTGCGATTGGAAGTTTTGCAGGCCGAGGGCGAGGGTATATTGTTCGGGATATTGCAGATATACCAAGGGGCCGAGAAAATCGTTCCACACGCCCATAAAAGTGAAAAGCGCGACCACGGCGAGCGCGGGTTTGGCGAGCGGCAGCACGATGCGCCAAAAAATCTTCCATTCCGAACAGCCGTCGAGTCGCGCCGATTCGGACAGTTCGTCGGGCACCGTCATGAAGAATTGGCGCAGCAAAAAGATGTTGAAAGCCGATCCGAACCAGGCGGGCACCCAAAGCGGTTTGATGGTGCCCATCCACTGCACCGGCGTGTGATCGGTCAGCCAGCGAAAAATCGAGAAAAGCGAGACCATCATGACGGGAAACGGAATCATCATCGTCGCCAGCATGAGACCAAACAAAAAACCGCGGCCTTTGAAGGGAATTTTGGCGAAACCATAGGCGACGATGGCGCTGGAGGAAACCGTGCCGGCGACGGTGAGAATGGCGATGATAAGCGTGTTGCGGGTGAAAAGCGGGAAGTCCATCTTGGGCGAGGTCAGCGCCGTCCAGTAGTTTTGCGGCACCACCGGGTTGGGGATGAACTGCGGCGGAAACGCCATGCTGTTGTCCAAAGTTTTCAGGCTGGTCGAAACCATCCACACGAAGGGCAGCAAAAACCCGATGCAGAGCAGCAAAAGTCCGAGATGCGTCATGAAACGCTCCGCCCCTTTGCGCTTTTTCTGCGAGGCGCTTTTCTGTGACTTTGGGCGCTGCGCGGCTTGGTTGTCGCGGTTGGTAATCGCGGTGGCGGCGATCTCGTTTTGCAGGGTGATGAGGTCGGTATCGGTGGGAGAATTGACGGGCATGGTTGTTTTCTCGTTATTTTCCCTGGTAATAAACCCATTTGCGGCTCGACCAGAACGCGATGCCGGTCAAAGCCAGAATGATCAGCAGTTGCACCCACGCCATCGCGCTGGCGTAGCCCATGCGGAGAAAATTGAAGGCGTTGTCGTAGAGATACATGGTGAAAAAGTAGGTCGCGCGCGCCGGGCCGCCGCCGGTCATGATGTAGGGGATAGCGAAGACCTGCATGGTGCCGATGATAGCCATAATCAGGTTGAAAAAGATCACCGGCGAGATAATTGGCAAAGTCACGTTTCGCAATCGCTGCCAGGGACTGGCGCCGTCGAGTTCGGCGGCTTCATACAGGTCGCGCGGCACATCCTGCAAACCGGCGAGATAAATCACCACGGTTTGTCCGACACCCCACAAACTCATCAGCGCCAGCGCGGGCATCGCCCATTGCTGCGAAGCGAGCCACGGCGGGCCGGTGATGCCGATTTTTCCCAGCAACACGTTGATGAGACCGAGCCGCGCGTTGAAAAGCCACAGCCACAGCATCGCCGACGCGACGGCGGGCACCAAAGACGGCAAAAAAATGATGGTGCGATAGACCGCCTGGCCTTTGATGTCGGCGTTGAGTAAAAGCGCCAAACCGAGTGACACCAACATCGCCGAAGGCAGTGCCATCAGCGCGTAAATCCCGGTATTTTTGAGCGCCTGCCAGAAAACCGGGTCAGCCATCAGCGCCTGATAGTTGTCCAAACCGGTGAAATAGGGCTTTTGCAACAGCGAGTAGTCGCACAAGCTGTAATAAAACGACAGCGCGACCGGAACGAGCGTAAACACCAAAAAGCCGATCAGCCAGGGCGAAAGAAACGCCAGGCCGCGACTCATTTGCTTCCAATCTTTAGATTTCATAGCGAGTCCGAAATTTCTGCGGCGATTCAAGTCGCGGGAGTGATTTTATGACCGGTTCCCTCTCCGGTAATCCGGGGAGGGTTAGGGAGGGGTTCAGTCGCGGAGGCTTCGCAAAAGTGCAAGATTCTCCAGAGCCAACGCAAGACCCCACCCTAACCCTCCCCGGATTACCGGAGAGGGAACCGGTCATCACTGCGTCGCGGTTACGCTTTTCAGCTTTTCTTCGCGCGTCCCATCTGGAATTCGTGGAAGCGGTCATATTTGGCCTGCAAACGAATTTGCGCGGCGCGGAGCGCGTTTTCCGGGGTGTCTTCGAGCAGATAAACCTTTTGCGCGACGGTGTTCATCTCGTCGGCGACTTCAGGCCAGATTGGAATCGAAGGCGTGGTAAACGCTTTGGGGTTCGACGCCAAATCTTCGAAAACCTGAATGTAGGGATTGGGATGATTTTCCAGAAAATTCTGGCTGACCTGACTCAGCGGCGAGTTTTTGCAGTGCATCATGCACAGCTTTTCCATTTCCTTCTGCGAATTGACGAAAGCCATGAATTCGAAGGCTTCTTGGGGATGCCGGGCGCCGCGAGGAATCACCAAAACGTCGGTCGGACAATGCGTCACGTTTTTCAGAGCGGGCGAAACCGCGGGATACGGTGCGGCGCCCCATTCGTAGTTGGCGCGGCGCTTTTCGATGGGCCAGGTCATCTCCAGCGCTTTGTCGTCGGTCAAAACGCGGTTGAGTTTGGGCGCGTTTTTCTCGATGTAATTCGACATCCACGGGCCTTGTTGCTCCATGGCGACGGTGCCAATGAGAAACGGGTTTTGCGGCGAATCGAAGCCGCCAATCGCGCTGCGAAACTCCGACATCGAGTCTTTGCCGAGCTTTTTCGAGTAGCTGGCGATCCACTCGTAACCCGCCACGACTTTGGGGTCGGTCAGGGTGAATTTCCCGGTTTGGGTGTTGAAAATTTCGCTGCCGAACCAGTAAGGCGTCTGCACCAGCCACCATCCCGGCTCCATCGGCAAATAACCGGAGCGAATCAGGCGCTTTTTGGAGTCGAATTTGTCGAGAACCTTGGCATAGCGATCCATTTCGTCCAGAGTTTGCGGCGCGCGATTGGGATCGAGGCCCGCCGCACGGAGTTGGGGCGCCGATTCGCGGAAAATCCGCTTGTTATAGTGCAAAGCGACCGAGGCGGGCGTGCTGACGAGCGCATACAGCTTGTCGTCGTAGGAACAGGCGCGCCAGTAAACCGGCTTGTAATAACTTTTGGTGATGCCATGGGCGCGCGCCAATTCATCGAGCGGTTGGAGCGCGTCGATGGCGGCGAACTGCGGCACCTGCCCTTCCCACACGCCGGCAACATCGGGCGGCACGCCCGCGGCGGTGGCGACGAGCGTTTTCTGGTTGATGTTGCTCATCGAGAGATACTCGACGAAAATGCCCTTTTTGGCGCCCTCGGTGGCGTTGAAGTCGTTGACGATCTGCTTCATCTGCTCGGCTTCTTTGGAAGTCCACTTTTCCCAGTAAGAAACCACGACGCGCTCTTTGGGCCGCGCCGCGCCGGGACGCGGCCCGAAAATCAGCACGCCCAGCGCCAACAGCCCCAGCAAAACCGACAGCACAATTTTGACTCGTTGCATGAGATAATGACCCGTAAATTAACGATCTTCCGTTCAATGGGTGGAGAACATAGGAGTTTACCCCTCGCGGCGCGGTTTTAAACAGCAAGTGTGCGGGCCTATAAAAGACCCGGCAGACGAGCCTTCGGCTGGGCGTCCGTTGGACGCATCGCGGCAGCAACTTCAAGGAAAGAGCGCACTTTTGTCTCAGTTACAGCTTCCTGCGTCCAACGGACGCCCAGCCGAAGGCTCGTCTGCCGGGTCTTTTATAGGCCCGCACGCCGCGCACTTTTAGCGCGCAGTTCCGCGCGCACCAGCAACCCCGATGGCGAAATCTGCTCGTCGCTCCAATCGCCGTTTGGCTCCGCGCCGGGCCGCAGCGCCGCCGAAGTCTCGTCTTTGTCCGCGATTGACCAATTGCACCAACTGATGTCGTTGGCATCCATGAATTCGAACCATTTGCGGGTTTCCTCGCGGTCGATAGGCCCGTTGCCGCTCGCTTCCGTGGTTCCGAATTCGGTGACCATCAACGCTACGCCTTGATCGAGCGCTTTTTGCGCGGTGTCGCGCAGCGACTGTTTGTGCGTCGCGGCGTAAAAGTGCAGCGTGTAGGCGATGTTCTCGAAAGGCAGCGGATCGGCGGCGGCTTCATCGACGCGCTGCGACCAGACCCGCGTGCCGCACACGATGAGGCTTTGAGGCGCATATTGGCGAATCGTGCCAATCACCGCGGCATGATAGGGCTTGATTTGCTCTGACCACGAAGCGTTTTGCAGCGGCTCGTTGAAGGTTTCGTAGATGACGTTGGGATATTTGGCGTAGCGCTGCGCCATTTCCGCGAAGAATTTTTGCGCCTGGGGCAAATGCCCTTGCGCTTCGTGGTCGTGCCAGTCGATAATGACGTAAATGCCGCGCTCGATAGCGGCATCGACGACCGCGATGACTTTTTGCTTTTCGGCTTCGGGATTCTCCAGATAACCGCCGCTGCCCACGCCCAGCGCCGCGCGCACGACGGTGCAATTCCACTCGCTTTGCAGATGGCGCACCGCGTCGGCGTTGTAATATTTCCCCATCCACTGACTCCAAAACAACGACATTCCGTGCAAAACGACCGTCTGTCCATGTTGATCCACGATGCGGTTGCCCTGGACGCGGAGTTGACCGTGCCTTGCCACCACATCCGAAGGCGGACTGGGCAACGGCGGCGCGGCTTTGGCAACGGGGGTGATGGAGGGGAGAGTTTGCCCTTGCATGGGCGAAATCAGGCTGGAAAGGCCGCCGAGCGCCAATGCGAACACCACCAGCGACTTTAGCCTCGCTTTGCGCCGCAATCGAACCAGGTTAGCGGCCTGAATCAGTGATTTATTTTTCGACATTTAGATTTTTCTCCCCGGTTTAGTGCCCAATCAGTATTCAATTTCTTGCCAGTTGGTAGTTAATTCAATCACGGCAATCAAATAAGCACGCGATTTGCTGTCTGTTTTCTAACCATCCCTTTCGCGCCCAAAAAGGCGGCCCAGCAGCCGCAATAAGCAGGAAAATCGGGCTTGTGGCCTTTTTTTTCTGAAAAAATGTTTGAAAATTGACTAAAATGGGTAGAATAACTTTAGCTCAATCAATTTAGCGAAAATTAGACAGCCAAATCCATCATGTTAAAAATGAGTGACATCGCCGCCAAAGCCGGAGTTTCGGCCTCGACCGTATCGTTCGTTTTGAATGACCGGCACGAGGCCGTTCGCATCAGTGAGGCGACGCGTCAGAAAGTTTTGCAGACGGCGAACGAGATGGGTTATCGCATCAACCAGCAGGCGCGCGCGATGCGGACTTCCAAGACGCGCATGGTGGGGTTGGTGGGCGGCGACATGTGCGCCGAGCAAGTGGGCCGTATGTTGTCGGGTGTGTTGGAAGAAGTGAATCGCCAGGATTACACGCTGAAAATCCTGCCGGCCCATGACGAAGCAGGGCAACGCCAGATGATCCGGCGCGCTTCGGAACTGCGTCTGATGGGCGTTCTGGGGTTGCATCTATCGCCGCGCATAGTCGAAGAGTTTCACGTGGAGGCCCAGAGTTGCAAGTATCCGTTGGTGCTGCTGGATACCCATGACGCTTTGGCCGAAGTGCCCCAGGTCGTCTCCGATGACCGCAGCGGCGTGGCGGCGGTGATGGAACATTTGACGAAGTTGGGACACCGGCGCATCGCCATGATTTCAGGAGCGGGAAATTCGGCTTTGACCCGCTCGCGTGAAGCGGATTATCATGCGGAAATGGCGCGCTGCGGTTTGGCGGAGGGGGTTCTGGTGCGCGGAGATTTCACCGAACTCGCTCCCAGCCTGGGCGCGGCGCGTTCGCTGCTCCAACTTCCGCCCGCGCAGCGGCCCACCGCACTGTTTTGCGCTGGAGATCACATCGCGCTCGCGGCCTTGCAGGTCGCGCGTGAGATGAATCTGGAGGTGCCCGGCGACGTATCGGTGGTGGGTTTTGCCGATCTGTCGTCCGCCGCTTTTGCGACCCCGGCGCTCACGACTGTGCATCAGCCCTTTCGTGACATGGGAAGGTTAGCCGTAAGGCGCTTGCTGGAAGCGAGCGCCGATGAAAACCTCGCTCCCTGCGACGGAGAACTCGTTTCCCGCCGCTGCGGAGCGATGGAATTGCTGCCGACGCATTTTATAGTGCGTCAAACGACCGGCCCCGCGCCGTAAATGCGGGAATAGGTATTTAGCTGGAGAAATCCGGCATTTCAGGAGATGTTATGTCTTTAATCACCCCCAAAGGAACCGCCAAGCGCGGTTTCACCTTGATCGAATTGCTCGTGGTCATAGCCATCATAGCGATCCTCGCCGCCATTCTGTTCCCCGTCTTTGGCCGGGCACGCGAAAACGCGCGGCGTTCGTCATGCCAGTCGAATTTGAAGCAAATCGGCATTGGCATTTTGCAATATGTGCAAGATTATGACGAGACTTATCCGCAGGCTGCACAACGCGGAGGCGAACTTCTGGGTTGGGCGCAGCTTATTCAGCCTTACATCAAGAGCTACCAGATATTTCAGTGTCCCAGCGAATCCACTCAAGGCATAATTCCGGTTCACGCGTATTTTCCTGCAGGCGACCAAACCGATTACTTCCTTAACGGTCTGATTGGTGATCCGCCAGGACCTGATTACCTGATCGGGGTTAGATTACCCAAACTTGAAAATCCAGCGCTGGGCATTATGGCTGGTGATACCAATCCTACACTCGATGCTGGTGGCGGCCAATTTTCTGGCAATCAGCGTTATGCGACCACGGCCTACTACAACGGTAAGATCAGTTCCAATGGTGCTTACTGTTATGGGATAATTGGCACGGTTGCCAGTGGTAACTACGGGTGTGAGGATTTGGTGACCATCGACCGTAAAGGTGCAGGAATCCGACATTTAGATGGAGCAAATTACCTCTTTGCTGATGGACACGCCAAATATCAAAAACTGACCCAAATGTGGGGCGCGGGCACTCCTCTCAACGTGTCAGGTCAAGCTCCAACTTTCAATTTGTATCCTCAACCCGAAATAGGCCGGAATTAAAGAAATTTATGAAGAACATCAAAGACCCTAAGTGCGCCTTGACTTGGCGCTTGCTCTCAATTGGCTCGATCATGGGCGTTTGTGCTTTAGGAGGTTGCGGTGGTTCCAAAGAAGTCCCTGCAGCTAACGCTCCCCCCGATCCTCAAGCAGCAGCCGCGGCGGCTCAAAAAAGTATTGCCACTGATGCAAGCAGTGCAGCAGGTCGGGCAGCATCGGAAGCGCGTGGCAAAGCGGCTCTTAGTCAGGCAGCGGGCAAAGCAGCACCTTGATTTTCGTTCAGATCTGATTGGCAGTTGAGAGACTTGCGTTCAGAACAAGAAAGGTCGAGAAAAGTTGTCACACTAACCAAAAATCACAAAGCGGCATTTCTAACTCTTGGCTTCATCGCCCTGAATCGGAATGCCGCTTTTTTATCATGTCAAAAATCCCGCTTTGTAGCGCGCTTCTGGTGGCTTCGACGCTTTGTCATTGCATCCAAAACAGTGAAGCCAAGCCGAAACCGAAGTCGAAAATCACGAAGATTTTGGTGCCTAAATCCACTTCCATGCCCGTCATGCCGCGCGCCACCCATGCTTTTCCCCGAATCGAGACTTCGTTTCAGATCCCCTATTTCTCCGGCGATCCGTTCGACTTCGAAAAAACCGACGTGCGCGCCCAAATCCGCTTGCCGGATGGAAAAACGCTCTCTTTACCGGCGTTTTTCGACGGCGGCCAAACCTGGCGCGTGCGTCACACGCCGGGCGTGGCGGGAAAATATGAAGTGGTGGCGCTCACCCGTAACGGAGAGAAACTGAGCGCCAAAGCCACTCCGCCAGGCTGGATAGTCAAAGGCGAACCCCAAGGCGGATTCGTGCGCCTCGATGCCAAAAATCCGCGTCGTTTCGTGATGGATAATGGCGCGCGCTACTATCCGCTGGGCACCAATCAGGCGTGGATGTCGGGAAAAGCCGGCGAATATGGGCCGCGTTTCGCCAAAATGAAGGCGTCGGGGCAGAACTGGTCGCGCATCTGGATGAACCACTGGGACGGCAAAAACCTCGATTGGCGCAGCGGCGAAAAGAACTTTGAGTTGGGTCAAATCGATCTCGGCGTGGCGCGGCGCTGGGATGAAATCGTGGCGGCGGCGCAGCAGAATGGCATCTATTTCCAATTGGTTTTGCAGCATCACGGCCAATATTCCACCCGCGTCAACTCCAACTGGGATGAGAACCCGTATAACGCGAAAAACGGCGGATTTTTGCAGAATCCTACCGAATTTTTCACCAACGAGCGCGCCAGAAACCTCACCAAGCGCAAGCTGCGCTACAGCGTAGCGCGCTACGGCTATTCGCCGAGCATTTTAGCGTGGGAGTTGTGGAACGAAGTGCAGTTCACCGACGCCGCCAACGACAAAAAATGGGATGTCATCGCCGCCTGGCACCGCGAAATGAGCGATTTTTTGCGCGTCCAGGACGTTTATCATCACTTGATTACCACCAGTTCCGACGCGCCGCCCGAAGTGTTCGCGTCGAGCGATTATTATCAGCGCCACGCTTATCCGACCAACCTGATTACAAACCTCAGCCAGAACAGTTTCGAGGGCGCGGAGTGGCCGGTCAAACCCCATTTCGTCGGCGAATACGGGGACGATTCCACCAAAGACCGGCCCGACCAGTGGACGATGCACTCCGGTTTGTGGGCGGGACTTTGGAGCGACAGCGCGGGCGCGGCGCAGTATTGGTATGGCGACAAAGTCGAAAAATTCGATTGGTATCGCCACTTTTCCGCCGCGAGCGGGTTTTTGAAAGCCGCCGATTTCGCAGCGCGCGACCAAAAGAGCGCCATCGTTCCGACCCAAGTGCAGATCGAAACACCAATGCGCGGCCCGCTTTCGCTCAGTCCCGGCGGCGATTGGGGCCAAGCGCAGCAAAGCGATTTCGATTTGTCCAAAAGCGAAGATGTCGCGGCGTTCGGGCGTTTGCCGCGCTATTTTCAGGGCCAGAATCACCGCGATCTGTTTCCCAGACCGCTGGTTTTGCGTTTGAACGCGCCCCAAGCCGGACAGATGCAGATTCGCCTGGCGACCATTGCCAAAGCGGGCGCCAATTTGAAGGTCACGGCGGGCGGAAAAACCGTCGAATTTCCTTTTCCCGCAACGGAAAACGACCTCAACGAACTCAAAACCCTGACCGTTCCGCTCGCGGCGGGCGCGCAGACCGTGACAATCGAAAACACCGGCCAGGATTGGGTGGTTTTGCGCGACATCAGCGTTCCCGGCAATGCCATGCTGCTCGGCGGCCTGGCCAAAGCCGCGCCCGATTTTGCGATGGCGTGGTTCTATCACACCGCCAATATCGAAACCGAAAACCCGGCTGGAAATTCCAGGGGCAGCGCGACCATCGTCGGGCCGCGTCCCGGCCTCTACAGCGTGACGTGGTGGGATACCGTCGCCGGAAAAGCGCTCCAAACCGCGACCGCACGCGCCGATGGACTCGGTTTGCGGGTGCAAATCCCCGAAGTTTCACGCGACATCGCAATGTGGGCGGTGGCCAAATGAAGCGGTGCGCGAGTTACTTTAGTGCGGGCCTCTAAAAGACCCGGCTGTGTGGCCTGTGGCCGGGCGTCCGTTGGACGCATCGCGGCTGCAATTTCGAGGCAGTCGCGCTCTTTTTCGTCATTTGCAGCTTCGCGCGTCCGCAGGACGCCCGGTCACAGGCCAGATAGCCGGGTCTTTTAGAGGCCCGCACCAAGGGTGCAACTTGGATTAAAATATCAGGCTGACCCCTCAATAATCCTGATTCGCAAGGAAACTCCCCATTATGGCCGAAGTTCGTTTAGAAAAACTGGTAAAAACCTTCCCCAGCAGCGCGGGCGAAGTCACCATCGTCAAAGGCATCGACCTGACCATCAAAGATCACGAATTTCTGGTGATGGTCGGCCCGTCGGGTTGCGGCAAAAGCACCACGCTCCGCATGATCGCGGGGCTTGAAGAGATCAACGGCGGCACGATTTCCATCGGCGACCGCGTGGTCAACGATGTGGCGCCCAAAGACCGCGACATCGCCATGGTGTTTCAAAATTACGCCTTATATCCGCACATGACGGTCTATAAAAACATGGCGTTTGGCCTGGAACTGCGAAAAATGCCCAAAGCCGAGATCGACCAGCGCGTGCGCGAAGCCGCCACGATTCTGGGGCTGACCGACGATATGCTGACCCGCAAACCCAACGCGCTTTCGGGCGGACAGCGCCAGCGCGTCGCCGTTGGCCGCGCCATCGTGCGCCATCCGCAGGTCTTTTTGTTCGACGAGCCGCTTTCCAACCTCGACGCCAAAATGCGCGTGCAAACCCGGACGGAAATCGTGCGTTTGCACCAGAAATTGGACAGCACGATGATTTACGTCACCCACGATCAGGTCGAGGCGATGACGATGGGCGACCGCATCGCGGTGATGAAAGATGGCCTCATCGTGCAATGCGCCGACCCTTTGACGCTCTATTCGCGCCCCGCCACCACCTTTGTCGCGGGCTTCATCGGCAGTCCGCCGATGAATCTGCTCAAGGGCGTTTTGCAAAAGAGCGGCGACGACCTGTTTTTCGTCGAAACCGTTTCCGAGGCCAAAAATCAGCGCGCCGAACTGCGTTTGGGCAAAGAAATGGCGTCCAAACTCGCCTCTCACGCCGGAAAAGAAGTGTTTTTCGGCATTCGGCCCGAAGACATCGAAGAACACGAGGGCGACCCGCTGCCCGGTTCGACGCTTCAAGCGACGGTCGATGTCACCGAGCCGATGGGCGCCGACACCATGCTCTATCTGGAAAGCGGCGGTCACACGCTGATCGCGCGCGCCAAAGGCTATCGCCATTTGACGCCCGGCCAGCAAGTGCAACTCGCGCTCGACATGAGCAAAGCGCACATTTTCGATGGCCAGAGCGAAGAATCGCTGACTTTGGATCTTTGAAACGATTTTTTGGTAGTGGCTCCGTGGGGTGTGACACGCCCGTTTGTAGTAGCGCCGCAAGGCGCG
>JAABUN010004503.1_pt1 | contig 18858 bp, 26 predicted proteins | sample 5559311 | NCBI WGS metagenome assembly JAABUN01 (sample SAMN10711877, study PRJNA513370) | rock metagenome | isolation source: Antarctica rocks | place: Antarctica: Victoria Land, Siegfried Peak sud | reverse complement strand
CGCTCTACCTCGGCTTCTTCCAGGTCGTGCACAACGCGCGCCGGCGCGGCAAAGCCTTGCTCGGCACCCTCGTCGCGGGCCTGGTCGCGTGACACGCCTGCCACCACCCCGGAACCCGACAAGAGCCGGCCCGGTTATGCAAGCCCGCCTGGCGACGCGCTCGGCAGTCGGCAAAACCCTCTTGCCAAACCTCTACCTATGGCAAGAAGGTTTTGCAAGGCGCCGTTGCGCCCGGCCTGGCCGGTTGGAGTCGGCAGCATCCGCCTTAGCAGCCCGCCCGGCAACGCGCCTTCTCGATCATATGGCGGGCGTCAGTCCTGCGTGCTCCATCGACCAGGGTCAGAGACATACAGTGAACTGTGCATGGAATTGGGGACGAGCTGGGGAAGGCGGCTACATCGCTGACCAAACCATGTTTCCAGTCCATTCACCCCTCGTGCTCTTGCCTAAGCTGAAACCCTGTCACGCTGGGCAGCGGCATTCGCCTGTCCGGCTACGCCGGCACCCGCCTGCTCGGGCATGCAGGCGCCGCGCCGCGCGCCGCCCGGAACCACCAAGGCGTCCAGCCAAGCCACAAAGGCCGGGTCGGCCTCGCTGGCAGGCACCATGAACGTCTGATGCCGCACCCAGCCGTCCTGGACCTGCGTCGCCGTGATGACATGATGCAGGTCGGGGTCGATCAGGCGGGTGGGGTCGGTGACAAGGCACCTCCCGAAGACGCCACCCCCGCTGATGGAAGCGGCAATGCCGTCCCACAACAGCGCGAACCCCTGGTGCGTGAGAGGGCGCATCTCCGTCATGGTCCCGTCACGGCCTTCAAAGGTCCAGTGCGCCTCGAACCCGCCTTCCACGTCGGACAGGTTGCCGTTGCACGGGTGGCCACCCTGAGCATGGTCGTAGTCGATCATCTTGTAATTTTCCATCGCCGCCACATTGGCGATGGCAACGGAACATAAAAGGCTACTCGGCAAGCAGAGATGAAATAGTTCCAGCCGCTCTGCTTGTCGTATGCTTGTCTCTGATTTGCCGACTACTGCTTCGCGGCAGCCTTGGCCTCGTGCTTGGCGGCCCGTGCTGCGCCTTCTGCTTCCGCCTCGGCCTTGCGGTCCGCGACCTCCTGCGCGTGGCGGCGATAGCTGTCAACCGCCTGGCTGTCCCTCGCCTGCATGGCGTGCCGGTTCGCCACGCCCTCCGCCTCGACCGCCGACGTGGCCAGGCTTTCGGCCTTCTCGTGGTTGCCCGACGCGTAGTGCCTGGCCGCGTCGCGGTGCATCTTCGCGGCCACCTCGAAGTGGCGCGCTGCGTCCTCGTGGTGCTTGGCAGCCGCCGCTTTCATGTCGTCCATGGTGATCTCCTGGGGTTGGTGGAACGGGTGGGCGCAGCGCCGGCCAGGGCGCGGAAGCTTGACCTCGCGGCCCTGGCGCTATGAGCGCGGCGTTCTCAGGTACTCCAGCCACCACCTGACCGGCTCCGGCTCCGGCTCCTCAACCTTCGGCGCTGCCACAGCCCGCTTCGGCTTGACCTGCGCCGCTTGCAGGGCGTCCCGCTCGGCCGCGACACGTTGCAGCTCGGCCCGCAGCCCTGCCATCGCGGCTTCCCGCTCCTCAACGCTGTCCCGTGCCGCACGGGTAGCCTGCTCGGACCGGGCCAGCACCGCTTGCAAGCCGGCGATGTTGGCCTGGGCATCGGCGAGGGCCTGTTCGGCGCGTTGTCGGGCTTCCTGTTCCCCGGCCAGTTCCCTATGCCCGTCACCCACGCTGCGGCCTGGTGCCACGCGCTCGACGGGCACCTCGCCAGTTCGGGCGAAGCGGGCACGGCGCTGGGACACGGTTTGAGCGGAGGCAGCCAGGTTGGCTGGACCGCCCCGGCCAACCGCTGCCTTGGTGCCCAGCTTGCCCAACGCCAGGCGCATCCGCTCCTCCACGGAAGCGTCGTCGGGTTCGTCGTCACGCCGGACCGGCACGTTGGTGTCAGGCATAGGCTTGCTGTCCTCTGCTGTCGGCCTGCATGGCGTCAGGTTGCTTGGTTCCACGCTTCCATGGCGACGCTGCACTGCACAAAACTTAACTTGTTGTCCCGTCCGGACAAGGTAGGGTCGAACTGCAGCATGACCCCTGGCCATGTTTGCAAGACGTTTCCTCCCTAAACTTGGCGGTCCCCTGCGGGGGCCGCCGCCTTTTGCTGGCAATGGCGCAGTGTTCTCGATGCGCGTCCGCCAGTCGCTGAACCGTCCTTCCAAACCGCTGGCTGTGGCAAGAGCCTTCCACAAGGCGCTGTCACGCCTGGCCCGGCCGGCTGACGTCGGCAGCATCCGCCTCCTTGCGAACCTTGTCAGCCAGCCCGAACAGGGTCCGGTCTAGCCGCAGCTCGCCCGCCTGATGCAGCTCCACCATGCGCCGCAGCAGCCCGCCCGGCGAACGCACCTTCCCCGCTGCATGGCGGGCGCAGATGGCGGCAACCGCCGTGATCGCCTCCTCCTGCCCAAGTACGATGCGCGCCTGTCCCCACGCCTGGGAGGAGATGCCGAGTGCTGACCGGACGTGGAATGCGGCCTGGTCCAGCTCGTCCCATCCGGCTCGGGCGTTGCTGGTCCAGTCCCGGAAGGTGGGCGCGACCGCCAGGATGAACCCTGGCGTCACCACGAACCCCCGCAACGCGCTGGGCTGAACCTCACTTGCCCGAGTCGGCCCGACTCGCTCCTGCTGATGCGCCACCTGCGGACTTGGCAGGGCGTCACTACCCGCTTCCTTGTCAGCCACGGGCCTGGAAGGCCCTGCGCTGCTGGCCGGGTCTGTATTCGCGGTAGCGATAGGAAGTTGGTTTGTAGTTGTAAGGTGGGGCCGGTATTCCGGCCCCGCGGGGTCGTTCTTCACAGCTTCCACAGCCGCCAGGGCTGCCGCCACCTGCTCCTGGACGTGGATGCTCAACGCCCGCAACCGGGCCGCAATCGGCACCAGGGGGAGGGGATCGCGCTGGGTGCCCCGCTCGCGCCATAGAGCGTCGGCCTGCGCGGCAGCCGCGGACCAACCAGCGCCGTCCAGGTCCTGCGCGGTCGCCAGGTCCACCAGGGACATGACGTAGTTGCGTGAGCTGGTGATCTCGCGCCGCAGCCGCCGCCCCTCGTCGCGCCTGGCCTCCCACTCGGCCGCCAGGCGCTCGAACTCCGCCATGCGCTCTGCCAGGGGCGCCAGGTCGAAGCCGTAGGCGTCCAGGATACGGCCCCCGCGCCCGCCCTTCTCGCGGTGCCCCCAACGCTTGCCGGTCGGGCTGCGGCGAAGGCGCATGAAGCCCGCGTCCAGCGCCGCGCGCACGGTCACCTTGCGCTGGCTTGGTCCAACGCAAAGGCGGTCCTCAAGCTCGGCGTCGGACGGCCAAACGATGGGACCAAGGCCGGGGCTGCCGTCCCAATCCTGCGCCGGGCTGTAGCTCATCAGGCAGTCAACCAGGTCCACCACCCTCCGGGGCACGCCCAGCGCCGCGGCGGCGCGCTTAAATGCGGCTAGTGCCCGGCCGGGGCTGGTCGGGGGAAGGGGAACGCCTCCGGCCGTTTCGGCCCGGAGCTGCGGTGGGGTGATCTTGCGCCGGCCTGTGGGCTGCGGTGCGGTGTGCATGTCCATGCTCCCGTCCTTTGTTGGGACGAACTGACGCGAGGCAGCACTCCACCATTGAGAGCCTTGACGCCGAAAAACGGCATCCCTACTCTCTCATCTAGCACTTGATGTTGCCGACCTTGCCGGGTCGGGGTGGGTTGTCGCCTAACCGGAGAGCCGTCCTGTCCAGGGACGGCTTTTTCCGTTTTCAGCCCGTGCGATTCCTTGGTTAGTACGGTTCTCCTGTGACCGGCAGACACTCTTGCTGCATTTTTGTGGCCTGTCCACGCCCACATGCCCCCTATGCAGAAATTGTGAAAAATGCAGCTTGTGTGCTAGGCACGAGCATGTAGCATGGACAACCTATCCTGACGCTATCTTACAGAACCTAACTGTACGAGCCAAGCGGCTCCCGTCCTAGTTGTATCGTGCGCGGAACAGGTGGCGAACACTAGGAAATATGCAACTTCCGCTTGCTGCACTCGCGGGTCTGTGACTACCCTGTGTTAGCCGATGTTCAATCGAGCTGGATGCAGAATGATGCAAAATTGTCAGTCCCCCGACCTACCCTTCCGCCTTCAAAGTGCTCACGAACCCGTGGCATCTAACGGCGCCACTGCTACGGTCGCCGTTAAGTTGGATTCATCGCCGGCTAAGGTGGCGCTGGTGGTGGGCGTCATGCTGCCGGTTTGGTGTGCCACCGTGCGCGCTGCGGTGAGTGATGAGGTCCATTGCCTCGCCTCCCTGGTCGGCGCGCATGGCGCGAGGGCGGATTGGGACAGGGACTACCAGAACACGAGATATGGTCCCGGCTGGGCGAGGGCGGTCATATCCGTAGCGTCTTCGTGGTTGAAGTGCAGGTCGAGGACCACACCGAGTACCTCCCCTACTTCCGCACTAGCTGGAGTCCAACCTTCCGGCCCATGCGGACCTCGCGCACCAAGATCGACCGCTCCTACCGGGAGCCTCGGCGGCTGTTCCAACTCATCCGAGAATTCGGTTTCACTGGTCCCATCGTCATGTTCCTCGAAGGATCGGCTGACCTTGGGCGGTTCGCCGTTGGACTCTTGGCTGACGGCGGTGCAGTCGAACAGGCGCTTGCGCGTTTGGAAAAGTCTCTGGAACCGTAGGCTCGCCTTTACCCAAAGGGCGGTGGCGTGAGCGCGACCGCCCTGACCCTTGCCGCCGTCCTGGCGCTTGCCGCCGATCCACGATGCGGCGCGGCGCCGGCAGGCAGTGAGTTCCAATCACGCCTGGCTGCCATCGCCATCCATGAGAGTGGCGGCGATCCCCTGGTCATCGGCGTCAATGCTGCCGGTCCGTGTCGCGGCTGGCATTATGGCAGTCATCTCGTTGGTCCAGCCGCACCTGTGAGCGGGAAGCGGCTGGCTGTTTTAAGGGTTAGGGCAATGGACGAAGTGAGACAGGCGCGGGCCAAGGTGCGCGAACGCGAGCGTGCCATCTGGAATCGCGTGGAAACGGTTGGGCGTGAGGCGCGCGCCGCCGATGGCGCCGCGGTGAAGGCGTCGGCGGCAGCAACGGCCGGCACCGAACCCAACCGGGAAAAGCAGGCACAAACGCTTAGCTCCGGCTCGTGACAAGCCTGGACGATCATGGGCCGGTGCTGACACCGAGTGAGGCTGCCGCGCTCCATGATCGTCCAGAACTTGCCGCCGGGGTCGTTAAAGGACGTTGGAGACCTGAGCTGCAAAGCTGACGCGGCTGAGCCGCAACCTTGTGGATGCACACCCGTTCGCACTGACCAGAGCATTTCCAGCACAAGGTGGCCCCTATGCCTAAACGAGGACAGTTCCTGCTGATCGTCCAAACAGCCGTACTCGCGAATGGGGTGAGCTTGGCGTCGCAGCCGGAACTGGCTGAGAGTTACCGTGACGAATACTCGGCTGTGGGAGTGCTGGACTTGATGGCCGAAGCGGTTGCCGCGGGCGAACGCATCCCAGATGAAATGAGCGCCGCGGAGGCAGCGACCGAGTTCTGTCGATACAGGTTACGCCACCTCAGGGATGCGGGCGAGGCGGCAGGCACGACTGCGCTGCTCCCCCACTGGCTCGCCAATGAGTAGCGGACAAGTGAGCCAAACAGCCTACCGCTGGGCCTAGAAGTACTGTCACCCTTTTATGGGACCTAAACAATGAATTTCGAGACGTGGATTGCTGAGGTCCAGACCGTTGTCACTTTCGTGATCGAGCCGGACGAGTGGCACAGGTACTACGATGCTGGCTTATCCCCTCTCGACGCCATCGCACAGCACCTTACAGATGAGGAAGTCTAACCACGGTTATAGTCTGCGGCAGCTTGAGTTCATTTTTTTCATCAGACACTTAGCCCAGCATGCGGTAGCCAATAACCATTGTCTCCGGATTTTCTACACACCTCTTCGAAGCACTATCTCAGCTCCTTGCGGTGTGATGTGATACTCGGCAATCAGCCGCTTATCTTCTCCGATCAGGTATGCCTTCGTGGGTTTATGCTGACTTTCGCGTTTGGGATCATTGGAAGCACCTTCCAGCCCTTCAACTGTAAGCCGCTGAGCTTCCGTAATACTCTTGCCAGAGTAGAAGACGTCAGGAATTCCCACATCACCCGGTTCCGTTCGAAACAGCTTGACCGTCAGAATTTCTGGCTTCGACACAGTGTACCTTCTGTTCACAGTTGACCACAGTTTCATCAAAAGCTGCCAAGACCCCGACTGTGGGCAGGAAACGCCGATAATCTCGCGCCGGACCGCGGATGATCTCGGGTCGCTACAAGTAGCTGCAACACGCTTGGCAATCTGCGTGCCTGCGGTTGACGCTAACACCAACTGCCGGTGACTTTGATTGGTGGCGACGATGGGCAACGCAGGGAATCACCGTCAGAGTCAAAGGCGGTTGGCATCAGACATGCCACTGTTGCCACTCCCGAGCAGCCGCCCAACCATGTCCAGCAACTCGGACAGCATGAACGGCTTGCGCATGAAGGTGGCGTAGCCCGCGCACCGTTTGGCAACCGTAGCCTCGGGCATCGAGCTCATCAGCACCACTGGAATATCCCGCAAGCCAGGATCGGCCGCTATCGCGCTCAGCATCGCGGCGCCGTCCATCACCGGCATCATGTAGTCCGTGAAGACCAGGTCGGGACGCTCCGCGGCCAGCATCTCCAATCCCTGCTTGCCGTTCGCGGCGGTCAGCACGCGGTGCCCCTCATCCGTGAGCACGGCGTCGAACAGCTCCGTGATGCCGAACTCGTCCTCCACCACCAGCACCAGGGCCATGGTCAGCTCCTCAGCCCTGCCTGTAGACTCCAATCGCGAGAAGGTGCGTCATCCGCTTGACGGCCGTGAACCATCCCAGCACCGTCAAGCACGTCCCCGATCTGCAATCCCTGGCCTGTGGTGACGTACTCATAGGTTGTCTGGTCGAAGTCGCTGTTGCGGACCTTGATGACAGAGATGATGCGGTGCAGGCGCGATCCCCTCTCGACGTAGCGCATCACGACCAGGTTGTCAGAGGGGATGGTAAGCTCGCCGACAGGTGCCCGGATGTGGGGTCCGATGATGTCGGGCACCGGGAATGCATAGACGGTCGTAACCCCGAGCGCCCGCAGCTCGTTCATCAGCGCGGTCAGGTACTGGTTCAGCCGCACCGGCTTGACGGCGGCGCTTTGGAAGGCGTCCAGGCCGTCGATGAACAGGCGCCGCACGCCCCGGCGGCGGACGTTCTCCAGCAGGCGCTCGCCGTAGGCGTCGAGCAGGCCGTCGGTCGGCGGCTGCCACAGCACCTCGACCGCGCCGCCGTCGAGCAGGCCCAGCAGCGGCTGGCACACCGCCTCCGCCTTGGCGTGGATGCGCGCCGGCATCTCGTGGAAGCCGAACAACAGGCCCGGCTCGCCCTCGCTGCACCGGGACAGGAACTGCAAGCCGAGCGTCGTCTTGCCCATGCCGGACGGCCCCATGACCATGGTCGTGGACGCCCCGGGCAGGCCGCCGCCCAGCATGGCGTCCAGCCGGTCCACGCCGCTCGGCACCGTGCCCCCCGCGCCTGGGTCCGGGCGCGAGGGACGCGCCAGCAGCGCCTCGATGCGCGGGTAGACGACCAGGCCGTCGTCGGTGATCCGGAAGGCGTGCCGGCCGCGCAGGTAGCGGCTGCCGCGCAGCTTCACCACGCGCAGCGTGCTCTCGGACGACCAGTCGATCAGCTCGTCGTTCAGCTCCACGATGCCGTCCACGATGGTGTACTCGGGCGTCTCCTTCACGGTCTCGGCGCTGCTGAGCAGGAGCATCGTGCAGCCGGTTGCGATGGCGACGCCCTGCAGCTCGTGCACGAACTCGTTGAAGTTCTGCTCCTCCGGGGACACCCTCTGCGCCGTCGCGAAGCCGTCCAGGACCAGGATTGTCGCGCCATGGGCCACGACCTCGCGGCGCAGGAAGTCGCGCAAGGCCCTGTAGCCCCCCTCCCGCAACGTCCCGAAGCCGTTGAGGTAGGTGAGCTGGTCGGGGATCCTCGACATGTCGAAGAACGACATGCCCCCCATATGCTGCATCATGCGGTCGTGGTACTCGGCAAGCAGCGTGGTATAGAGCGCCCGTCCGCCATGGGCGACGTGGTGGAAGCAAATCTGGCTGGCGAGCGTCGTCTTGCCGGTGCCGGGCGCGCCCTGGACGATGTAGACGCCGCCTTGCAGGAAGCCGCCGTTCAGGATGGTGCCCAGGCCGGGGATGCCGGTCGGCATCCGGACAATCCCGGTGCTGTTGCTACTGCTCAATGTTATGCTCCTTGTGCGGGTTGCGGCAAGGTCACGATGAATAGGCGTCCCCGCCCGAGGCGTCCTCGATTGCGACCGTGCCGCCCATCGCCTCCGCGAGCTGGCGCACGACCCACAAGCCGATACCGAAGCCGCTGCGCCGCACTTCTGGCCCGACTGCCCGCTCGGCTGTCTTCGAATGGCGTCGTCATCACAACCGCCGGACCTCTAGCCCCACCCTGCTAACCAACTGAATACTACAATTAAATCTATAGTTACAGAACACTGCATTCAGTGCAAGGAGTGGAGCTTTCCTCGACGTGACCGAGGGCAAGCAGGCCGACGAAGCCCGCGACATGCTTGCCGAGGAAATGGGGCACCGTGTCAAAACCCGTCACGCACTCAGCCCCGCTCCTTGGCGCTCGGCAGCACGCGCCCTCGCCACCATCCGCACATCCTGCGCCGCCAGTTCCTGCAACCCTGCCGTCCGCAGTGCCGCCCTTGTCGCGGCTACACCCTGGCTAGCCTTGTAGTCGTTCCAGTCCGTGCCCTTGCCCTTCGCAACCTGGTCGGCAACTGGGTCGGGCAGCAGCACCGTGGCGCCAACTGCCGCCGCGGCGGCCTCCGCCTTGTCGCGGCCCGCGTTCGGCAGCGGCTTAGCCCGCAGCGGCAGGTGATGGTCGTTGTCGGCCGCCATGTAGATCGGCCGCGCCGGGTCCTGGTCGCGCAACGCCGTTGCCACCGCCATCAGGTTGCTCGTGTCCAGCGCCACCGCAACTGCCAGGCCAGTCGCCCGGTGAACAGTCGCACCTGTGGCATAACCTTCCGCGACGATCACTGGCGCTCCTGCCCGTAGTTCGCCAAGCAGGTGGAAGGTGCCCATCTTCTGCGCGCCGGCCAGGTAGAGCTTGGTCCCGTCCGCGGCGATAGTCTGCACGTTGCGGACCTCGCCATCCACGTCATGCAGCGGCACCAGCAGGCGGCCTGCAATGCTGACGTTCCTCGTCGCCCCCTTGGCGGTCTGCACCGGCACGGTCTGCCCTGGCACTGCCACCTGTAGCCCGTTTGCCTCGATCCCTTTGGCAGCGAGGTAGGGGTGCGACGCATCGGCGGGCTTGGCGCCGGCTAGGAGCTGCACCGCCAGCCGCGCCCCCGCCTCCTCGCGCGCCCCGCGCTCGCGCTCGCGCTCGGCCGCCTGCGCCTCCGCCTTTGCTGCCAACGCCGCCTGGTCCACCGCGGACACCGGCATCAGCTCGCCTTCCGCCTTCCAGGTGCCGACGAACCCGCCCTGCTTCCAGTTGTAGATGGCGCCCGCCGGCCAGCCCTTGTCGTAGAACCCCCGGTAGGCGCCGGACTTCTCGCGCCCCTTGTTGCCCTCGACCGCGACGTAGCGGAGCTTGCCATCCAGGACCGGCAGGCCCTGGGGCTTGAGGCCGTGGCCGCGCATCGCGTCCGCGAACTGCTGCTGCGCTTCCCACTCCCCGATCTTGACCCGCCGCGCTCGGGCCGGTCGCGGGGCCGGCGGCTTCACCTGTGGCACTGGCGCCCCCTGCCCTGCCGGCACGGCCTGCGCTGCCGGCGTCGCCTGCTGTGCCACCTGCGCCGGCTTCTGCCGCGGCAGCTCCGGCCGCAGCCTGGACGTGCCCGCTGCGGCAGCAGCCTGGCGCGGCACCTTTGGCGCGACCTCCACGGGGCTGATGGCGGCGATCCGCGCCATGACGGGCGCCCGCTGCCGGGCAGCCTCGTCCAGTTGGTCCACCACCCGCGGCAGCACCTGCCTGGCCCTGCGCTCCCCGAAGGTGCGCCGCAGCGTGGTCGCCATCTCGCCGGCCGCCGCGCGAACCTCCGACTTGCGAAGCCCAGCCTGCAATGCCCTGGCACCTTGCCGGCCCTCGGCCGCGGCACCTTCCAGGAAGGCCAGCGCGCTTTCCTTCGGCGCCTGGCGTTCCAGGTTGCGGACCACGTTGGCCCACGCTTCCCGCCGCGCCTCGTCGGCCGTGGCCGGCGCCGGCAGCCCCATCGGCCGGCGCGTCAGCGCCTCGCGCATTTCCGCGCCCATGCTGCCCACCATCCAGGACTGCACGCGGTGCCGGCTCTCCGCCACATATGCCTTGAAGCCCTGCGCGGCCTTCGATCCCGCCGGCAGGGCATTGATGTGCTCGTCCGACGTGATGCCCTGCGAGCTGTCTATGGTGCCGGCGTCGCCATAGGTCAGCCGGATGCGGCCGGTGCCCTCCCGGTCGCGCAGCGCCTCCCACGACACGAAGCCCACCTTGCCGCTCTCGCCCCGCAGCTCAAGCCCCTCCGCGGGCAGCACCCTGGCTACCCGCAGCACGGTGCCGTTGTCCCCGATGCTGGCGCTCTTGCGCCGGCCCTGCTCATCGGTGAACACGGCACGGGTGCGCGCGAACAGCCGGACCTTGTCGCCTTCGGCCAGGGGGAGGGTGTAGGCCCCTCCCCTGCCGTCCGTCGCCCGCACGGTCACGCGGTCCTGGCCCAGCTCGCCCATCGCCCGGCGCTCGTCGCGCACCGCCCGGCTGATCTCGCGGGCGTCGGCGTTGGTCGGCGCGCTGATGGTCACGGTATAGGCGGCGTCGCCGCGGTTCCGCATCAGCCTTACTGCCCTCGATGCAGGAAGCCCATTCCTTGCGTACAAATTGAACACACGCGGTCGCCTGCTCCGACCGTCGAGGAACAGCCGTGTGTTCAATCTGAACACACGACATTGCTACCCCGGCGCTGCCAGGAACCTCCGGGGGCCGGGTTGCAGCCCGCCCGGCTTCGCCCGCCAAATACTCGATCAGGTCCGTCTGTTCGGGGTCGCCCATATCAGCCCTGCGCCCATGCACTTCGGCCATGTCGCCGGAAAGGATGCCAAATTGCCTTAAAAGCCTAATGCCTTGATGCCGTAATACCGCACTAGCGGCGCCTGCGCCGCTGTGGCACCAAGTCCTCCGGCTTGATCTCAAGGCCAACCTTAGTCAGCGCGTGCAGGATCATGGTCTTGAATACGTGTTCGGGATGGCCTCGCAACCAAGTCGTGATCTGCTCGTCCACGTAGTCCGGGAAATCGAGGCTGGTGGAGAACCGCTTACGGGGTGCCGCCTGGGCCATGTCCGGCGCGGCAGAGACGGGCACCGGCTTGGCACCTGGCAAGCTGCGCGGCTCGGTCCCGGTCACTGCGCCCGCTGCGCCGCCCTTCGGCGCCAGCACGCCGGCAAAGTCCTCGGGATCGAAGCGGTTCTCCTTGCGGCGCGGTGCCGCCACGGGTGCCTTAGACATGCTGCTTTGCCTTCTTCTTGCGATGCAGAAGGCCGGTGGCGCCCCCCACGGCTTCCCAAAGCTGGCGGATTTCGTCTGCGCCGCGCCCCTTCGGGTCGGCTTCCAGGACGGTTCCGCCGCGGTTCATGCTGGTAGCGATGCCGGTGCGGTCGCCCACAATCGCCGCCACGGTGCCGAACGAGCTGAGGACGCGGGCGCCATCGGCCGCAACGTGCGTGCCCACCTTCACCATCGTCAGCGCGAAGGCGAACAGCTTGGCCAGCTCGCGCACGAGGTCGACCGTGCTGCCCAAGGCTTCGAGGTCCAGCATGTTGGGCTTGGTAGGCACCACCACGTAATCCGCACGCCTCACAACGGCCTGGATCGCGCCAGTGACGGCAGGCGGGGTGTCTATCACCAGCAGCCGCAACCCCTTCTCCCCCAGCCGCTCAAGCGTCGCGTCCAGCTCGTCCACGCCGCCTCGCGCGTAATAAGGCGTCTCGGCCTCGCGGCGATCCCACCATCGGGCCAGGCTCTGCTGCGGGTCCGTGTCATACACCGCGACGGCGCCGATGCCGGCAGCGTCGGCCGCCACGGCCAGGTGTGCGGCAAGGGTGGTCTTGCCCACGCCGCCTTTCTGCGACGCAAGCACGATCACGGTGGGCTTGTTCATGGCATCCCCTGTCACTCTGCTGGCACGCCGATCACTCGCTATGAACCGGAACATGTTATACGGTACTACGGCAACTGTCGTCCAGCCTTGTCCGTCATGCAGCGCCTTGTCGGGCCAATCCCGGTAAGCTCGCATCCGCTACGCCGCTTGTTAGCGTTACGCTTATTCGGCTGATACCCAATTACCGATTATTTGGCCGGAGTGAACCTCACCCCGGCCCGTGTGCAGCGTCCTATGCCGCTCGCACCGCCATGAAGCGGTTGACCTGGATGCGCGCCTCCCGCTCCCACAGCTCCGCGTCAACGGTGTAAGCGCGGGCGGTGATATAGCCGCATCCATCGTGGCCGGTCCGCACCTCAGCAATTCGACGGGCACCCCTTGCGCCTTCAGGCGGGCCAGCACGCGGCCGACAAGGGCAGGAGAGGTGTGCCGGGTGCAGAACACGAAGTCGGCGCAGAAGTGAACAAGCCGGGCGCCCGGCTGCGGCATCCATTCCCGCTCCGCCGGGAGAACGCCCATGCTGCCTTCCGTGCCGGGATTGCTCGCCACGGCCGTTGTGCCGTCCGGCAGCAGCCAATGCTTCACGCCGATCTTTATGTCGATCATGCCGTCGAACCGGCCGCCTGCAAACTGCCCGGCAATGCGCTCCACCAGCTTGCAGGCGGGGCCGTCCGTCCAGGATACGTTGATGGAGGCACCGCCAGAATAGGTCTTGGAGCGGACGGAAAAGCAGGTGTCTGGGAAGCTGCGCTTGAGTGCCGCCCGCACCAGCTTTGCCGTGTCCGCCGCCGAGAGATAATCCACCTTCATCGCTACCTGCTCCTTAGCTTAGTGCCGTCATGCTTTATGACGTAATACCGTCTAAGCGTCAACATCAAACGGTATTAAGGTATTTCAAGGAGGCGTGATGCAGCGGCAAGGGTAATAGGGGCAGGCGTCGCCTGTCAGGGCTGGGGCTTGCGCCGGCCATCCCCGCTCCTCCATTTATTTGCAAACTATAACAGCGCCTTAGAAACCGACCTTGTATGACCCAAGGATGGCCCATCCAAACATCGCCTGGACTCTGTTCTTGCCCCACGCAGCCAAGGTTCCCGCGCACGGGGGAGGGGCATGGTGCCTGACCATTGAGCCACGGGAAGGCTTAGGTTTTTTGTGGGCGGTTGCTCATAGCGTCAGCAGCCGGATGGTGAGCAGAGGCTGTGCCAGCTCGGTGGACTTCGCCAAGGCTCAAGCTGAGCGGGCCGTCGCCGGAATGGACAAGGCAGCCCTACCCAGTTCTGGGCTACCAAGCGTCCGACGCCGCATGATCCGAGCCACCTCCAGTGTTCTTGCTATGTTCCGCACGTAAGTCCACCATCCCGGTGCTCTTTTTGGAGTGCCGATGCACCCGCCTGACTTTCGTCTCGACCACTGCCTGTCGGACTGGCCTGCCTGCTGCCTAGAGCTGCGCTGCCCCTGCTCGCCACGGCTCACGATGCTTCCGATCCGGCTGTTGATTGAGCGGCATGGGAATCGCCCATTTCGGGGCGTGCTGGCCCGCCTGCGATGCTCCACCTGCAAGGGACGGCCGGCGCCGGTGTATCTCGTCGCCGGGCATAACCGGACGTTCATGCGTGGCCCTCCGGCAGAATGGGCATTGGAGCTGGTGCCGCCTCCTGACAAACAATGGTGACCTCTAGTCCTATGTCATTTTACGACATAGGCAACCTATGTCATTCTACGTCCTATGCCAAAGGCTACGCTGATCCTCCATCGCAAGCGCCGCTATGATGACGGTGCGATCTTGGAGTTGAAGCTGTGGCAGGTGCCTGCTGCCGTCCCTGGCTCCGCGCACCTGTTCAAGTATTCTTTGTTCTATGGGAGCAGTGGGCAACGGCTGGTTGCCTACGACAACGAGGCCGGCAAGGGCGATCACCGTCACTGCGGGGACAAGCAGGAAGCCTATGCGTTCACCACTTTCCGCCAGATGCTGGCGGACTTCCTGGCCGATGTGCGCCAACTCCGAGGGGGCAAGCTATGAGTGAGGGCATGAAGGTCATTGTGGGCGGCACGGCTGAGGATGATGCTGCCGCTTTTCTGGATGCAGTCGAACGGGCGGACCGTGGCGAGCATGTGCATGAACGGGTGCTGTCCTTCCAAAGCTGGGAGGGCCTGGCGTCGGTGATGACGGGGGAACGCTATCGCCTGCTGCGGCACCTGCACGCGCATCCTGAACCCTCCATAAATGCCCTTGCCCGGTCGCTCGGGCGACAGTATCGCCGGGTGCATGAGGACGTGACGGTTCTGGAAGGCGCCGGACTGGTAGCCCGGAATGAGGGTTCCGTACGGACAACAGCCGACACTATCCAGGCGGAAATCCGGCTCTAGCCAGTTCTCCCGACAACCTTCCCTGAGTATCCGTAGTTGACGTGATGCACGAATGTCCGCATATTGCGGACACGGCAAGGGGATCAGCCCCGGCCGGATCGAGAGGAAAGCCCCGGTGAGCACTACGATGGCCGACTACCCCGAACGCCTGAACCTCGCGGAACAAGTCGCCCGCATCGAGCGTTCGCAAGAGGAAACCCGCAAGTTCGTGGCCGAGCAGCACAAGCTGATGGCCGAGCAAAGCAAGCTGCTGGCTGAGGCCGGCAACCTTCGGGTCAGCCGCTTCGTCACTCCGACGGCCGCAATCGTCGCGGCCCTTGCTGCCTTGACTGCCGCCACTCCGGTGCTGGTCCGCTGGCTTGGCGGGGGCGGATGAACCCCGACCGCCTCCGCGAATGCCTCGCCCTGCTGCGCTGGTCGCAGCGGGGTCTTGCAGACGCCCTGGCGATGGATGAACGGCAGGTGCGCCGCTGGGCGACGGGCGCAGCCGTTATCCCCGAACAGGTCGCCGCATGGCTGGAACGTCGTGCCGCGGCTATGGTGGCCGATCCGCCGCCAGTCCGCCAAGCAGCCTGAAACAGTAGCGTGTCTGTGGTGAGCCGTGCCAATCTCGTGCTTCAATCGGGGCAACAGGCTGCACGAATTGGTACGGCAGCCACATCACTGATCGAGGTCCCGGCAATCAGCTTGGAGTAGGTTCGGGATCCCGAACCTATCTCAAAGACATGGCTCCGCAACAAGTTGCGCGACACGGGCCTACATAGGTTTCCCGTTCGCTTGCCCTTAAACCCTTGTAGCTCACCTGTATCCCTGTGGCTTGTAGGACAGGTCAGCAACAAAGTTCCTGCCGAGGGGTTGTTCATTGGTGTACAAAGACGTAGCCCGACTATGACCGGAGCCTCCCGGTCACGATCTGCGCTGCATGCTAAGGCGGTTGAAGTGTCAGTAGTATGCCTCCTTACGTTTGCGCAAAGTGTCAGGCGCTCAAGGCCTGTCGTGGGCGACCTGGCGGCCGGCCACGGCATGAGCCGCGGGATTGCTGCTGTTCCAGACTGGCAGCCCCTTGAGCGCGATGGAATCTGGCGTGTGGTGACGCATGATGAGGTCGTCGTCCGCGTCGTCCGCCACGCGACGCGGCAGGGCCTCACCTGGCGTTGGCAACTGTTGCAGATGGACGACATGACGGATGAGCAGCTCGACGCGTATGAGGCAGCCCTGTCCACTCCTGATGCCGACATCCACGGCGCGGGGCACATCAAGCGTCAAGCTTGAAAGGCAATCGGGGATGGTGTTCCTTGCGCATCGCGCATGGCTGGCGGCTCGGACGCAAATGCAGGCTTAACGTTCTTTGCCACTAACCGCCAAAACAACACCTTGACAGAACAGGTTCACGTGTTGTTATCGTAACAAAACCTACCTCGCAATAACCATGATAGGCTTGCACTGTCCCGCTTGGTTGCGGTAACTCACTATCAAGTGATGTTACCAAGTATGACAGGCCAGGTTCATGAACTCGTCGCCTCTGACTGACGCCATAGCTGCCGTGCAAACCGAGTTGGTCGTTCATCTGGCAGATACACCCGCACTTGTTGAACAGGCCTATCGTCTCCGGCACCAGGTTTACTGCCTGGAACGGGGCTACGAACCCAGCGCCAACGGACTTGAGGTTGATGACTATGACAGGCACGCCCGCCATGTCGTGCTGTGCCTGCGCGGTTGCGGCACCGTCATCGGGACCGTGCGCATGGTCCTGCCGCAGCCGCACCGGCCCACGCGCAGCTTCCCGATGCAGGCGGTATGCGGTCCTGAGACGCTCGATGCCGTCCCGTTCGCGGGCGCGGTCGAAGTGTCCCGCTTCGCCATCTCGAAAGAGCGCCGCAGCTTGAGTCCCGCCGCGACCAGCCTGTCCCGCCTCGCACTCGTGAAGGGCCTCGTGCAGCTCAGCCATCAGGTCGGTGTCACGCATTGGTGCGCCGTCATGGAGCGGACCCTGCTCCGGCTGCTGCGGTCGTCCGGCATCCACTTCAAAGCTGTCGGCCCCCTGGTCGAGTATCATGGCCTCCGCCAGCCGGCTTTCTGCGAGCTTGCCGATATGCTGGATCGTATGAGGGCCGAACAACCTGAGATCTGGGACTTCGTGACCAATGAAGGTCGGTTTGTGACCAGCCGCAGCCGCGTCTTGCAAGCTGCATGATGCGAACAGGATGATCTGAGCGGCGAAGCCCGTCTCCGTCCGGGTCGCCTAGAAAGCGCCCCCTGGCGACCTTAAGCAGTAAGGTCGGTCCCCGGTGGTGGAGTACCTGCGCTCTCCGCCCTGGTCGTGGACCGACATTATGGGACCACGACTTCGAGCAGGCTGCCGAAGCGGCGGAAGTCGGCGTGATTGAAGGTGAGCAGCCGCGCTTCGCCATGCGCCAGCATGGTGGCGACTATGTTGGCGTCATGCACCTGCTTGCCGCCGAAGGCGAACCTGCGGGTTAACATCATCAGCTCGTCCCAGACGGACGGCCCGTCCTCCAGCACGGCGAAGCGCTGGATAAAGCCATCGGCGGCCCGTGTGGCCTCGGCCAGCGTGGCGGCCCTTGCCCATGCCTGCGGCCGGGTCGTGGCGGACAGGAACTCGCGCAGGATCTGGCGCGTGACCGCGACCGGGCCGCGTGTCGCCAAATGGACGAGAGCCGTCACCGCCCTGTGATGGTCCGGCGACGTTGTCACGGTGGCGTGGATGAGGACGTTGGTATCGACGACGCTCAACGCCCGTCGTCACCGTACATGTCTTCCCGGCGAAGGCTAAGTCCTTCGGGCCAGGGGCCGAGGTCGAGCTTGGGCAAGGCGTCCACGTCGAAGGGCAGGGTGGGGAGCTGCCGGGCTGGCCGCTCGCGCACCTCGATGCTGGCGACGTGCTCGCCGGCGGGGATCGGGGTGGCGGTCGAGATGGTGCCGTCGGGGCTGACGGTGATACGGGTGGTGATGACGGTCATGGCAGCCTCTGCGGGGGCGAACTCAAGCGATACAGCGGCCTTTGTTTCATGGATGACGCTCGCCGGTCCAGCGCCGCATGTGGTGGGCCGGCGTGAGGCCAGGCTTCCCGGAGCGCCATTGACGGCAAGGCCCGCCTGCTGTCGGCGGGTTCTGGAACACTGCTCAAACCAGGGGACGACGACGCCGCTGACACGCAGCCTCCGGGAAACCGTCGCGGACCGGGCCAAGGCCAGTCCAGGGTTCCGCGCCGCGCTCGTCGAGGACGCCATGCAGGCCCTCGCCGATGGCGACGTGGAAACGGCCCGCGCGCTGCTGCACGACGTGGCCAACGCGACGCTCGGGTTTCAGGCTTTCGCCCGGGAAACGGGCATCCCTAGAAGGGCCTGATGCGGATGCTCGGCCCGAGCGGCAACCCAGGCCTCCCCAACCTCGGCAGCATCGTCCGCGCGCTCAACAGACATGTTGGCGTCCGCGTCACGGCACAGGCTGAGATAGCTGACGCAGCAGCCACGTAGAGCGTGCCGCCGGGCTGGGCAGGCCACATGCTTTGCACCACGCAAGTCCTGCAGGGTGGGCGCGGGCCATCCTCACCCCTGACGAGACCCGTTCTACTAAAGGAACCATGCCTGATTCTGCCGTTCCTGTGCCCGCCAGCTTCAAGTGACTCCGACCGCGTTCATCGCCAAGTGGCAGGCCAACACTCGCAACGAGCGTGCGGCGGCACAGGAACACTTCCTGGACCTGTGCGCCCTGCTGGGCGAGCCGACGCCCAACACGGACCCGACCGGCGCCGCCTATGCTTTCGAGAAGGGCGCTACCAAGGCGAGCGGCGGCGACGGCTGGGCCGACGCGTGGCGCCGCGGCCGGTTTGCCTGGGAGTACAAGGGCAAGCACAAGGACCTGGACACCGCCCATCGGCAGCTCTTGCAGTATGCCGGCGCGCTGGAGAACCCGCCGCTGCTGGTGACGTGCGACATCGAGCGCATCATTATCCGCACCAACTGGACCAATGCTGTTTCGGAGCGGCACGAGGTCCGCCTGGACGAGCTGGCCGATCCGCGGCGCCTGGCGCTGCTCAAGGCCGTGTTCTCCGACCCCGAACGGCTGCGGCCGGGCAAGACCCGGGCGGCATGTCAAACGACATCGGGAACCCATCCAGGGGCGACATTGAGAACCCATCCACCCCTGCTACTGTGACGCCCCGGCCGGTGCCGGTGCGGGTGTCGCCTTGATTAGCCCCGA